>WNFW01001567.1_pt1 | contig 15401 bp, 16 predicted proteins | sample 5400131 | NCBI WGS metagenome assembly WNFW01 (sample SAMN13153362, study PRJNA577476) | soil metagenome | isolation source: 20 cm soil or saprolite under grassland replicate 1 | place: USA:California | collected 2016-06-15 | reverse complement strand
GTGGGATAGGTCACGGTCCCGGCGAACGAGATGTAGAAACCTCGGGCCAGTGCCTCGGCGGCGAATGCCGCGTTGCCGCTGAAGCAGTGAAAGACACCGTTGACCCCGGGGAACTCGTCGAGGATGGCGAGCAGGTCGGGAAAGGCATCGCGGGTGTGCAACACCACCGGCTTGGCCACCTCCAGCGCCAGGCCGAGCATCTGGCGAAAGACCTGCTGTTGCTCCCGGGCGGCGACGCGATGGTAGTCCGTGAAGTGATAGTCGAGGCCGATTTCCCCCACCGCGACCACACTGGGATGACCGGCCAGCCGGCGCAGCTCGCGGCGCTCGGCGGCGTCGATCGGATCACCGGCCGAGTGGGGATGCCGGCCGATGGTTGTGGCAAGCCCCGGGATACGCTCTGCCAGCTCCACGCCCGGCCGGTTGTCGGTGGCATCGTCGCCGATGTTGACCACGGCCTCCACGCCGACCGCCCGCGCCTCCTCCAGCGCCTGCTCCGGCGTGAGGCCCTCGCGCAGGTGCAGGAGATGGGCGTGCGAATCGATCAGGCGACCGGCTCCGGCTTCTCGATCCGCGGAAAGAGGACGCCGCCGAGCACGGTCTGGGTCCGCGGCGCCAGTCTCCCCCACTCCCGTGCCGTGGCCGAGGGCGCTTTCAAGTCCGCCTTGATCTGCGTCGCGACCTTGGCGGCCGTCTCCGGCAGGAACGGGGAGATCAGGTACGACGTCAGCCGGATCGCTTCGACCAGGTTGTACATCACGGTCTGGAGCCGCTTGCGCTGATCCGACTGTTTGGCCAGTACCCAGGGGGCGCTTTCCTCGATGTACTTGTTGCCGCGGTTGACCGCCTCCCAGATGAGGTCGAGGGCGCTCGTGAAGTCGAGCGCCTTCATGTGCTTGTCCTGCCCGCGGACGGCCCGCTCGAAGGCCGTCTGGAGCTTGTTGTCCAGCGCGGTGGCGTCCGCGTCGGGAGCGGGCACCTTGCCGTCGAAATAGCGCTGCAGCATGGAGAGAGTTCGATAGACGAAGTTCCCCAGGTCATTGGCGAGGTCGGCGTTGAATCGATCGGTCATCGTCTCCCAGCTGATCTCGCCGTCCCGGTCGAAAGGCAGCTCGCGCAGCAGCAGGTATCGCACCGCTTCGGCGCCGAAGCGCTCGGCGGCTTCCAGCGGATCGATGTAGTTGCCCGCGCTCTTGCTCATCTTCTCGCCGCGGACGGTGAGAAACCCATGCGCGTAGACCCGTTTCGGCACCGCCACGCCGGCCGAGAGCAACATGGCCGGCCAGTACAAACAGTGGAAACGCGTGATGTCCTTTCCGATCACGTGGAGGTCGGCCGGCCACCAGCGCTTGAACATCGCCTCGTCGGTCCCGTATCCGACACCGGTGGCATAGTTCACCAACGCGTCGCCCCAGACGTAGACGACGTGCTTGTCGTCACCGGGAAAGGGAATGCCCCATTTAATGGTCGAGCGCGAGATGCTGAAGTCCTGCAGGCCGGACCGGAGCCACCCGAGGACTTCGTTGCGACGCGTCTCCGGTTGAATGAAATCGGGGTGCTTGTCGATGTGCTGCTGGAGCCGGTCCTGGTAGCTCGACAGCTTGAAGAAGTAATTCTCCTCCGTCAGCCATTGCGCCTTCAGCGTGGGGTGGATCAGGCAGTACCCGTCTTTGAGGTCCGCGTCTTGCTTGAAGGCCTCGCAGGAGACGCAATACCAACCCTCGTAGGCGCCTTTGTAAATGTCGCCCTTTGCCTGCATCTTGGCGATGAAGGCCTGCACGCCCTGCACGTGGTCGGGATCCTCGGTCCGGATGAACCGGTTGTAGGAGATGCCAAAGCGGGCTTCGATGTCGCGGTAGAGCTGCGCCATCCGGGCAGTGAACTCCGCAGTCGTGACGCCTTCCTCTTCTGCCTTACGTCGCACGTTTTGTGAGTGCTCGTCGGTGCCGGTGAGAAAGAACGTCTCATCCCCGACCAGCCGGTGATAGCGGGCCAGGACATCGGCGCCCACCAGCTCATAAATGAACCCGAGATGGGGCGCGGCATTCGGGTAAACGATCGCCGTGGTGACGTAGAACTTACTCATCTGGAGCCTTCCAGTCGCTGCCGGCTACCACGACCGTCAGCTCGCCTCGGGGTGGAGATTTCGCGAAGTGCTCCAGGAGTGTCGCCGGCGTTCCACGTAAGAACTCTTCGTGGAGCTTGGTGATCTCCCGCGCCACCACCAGCGAGCGGGGGCCAAGGGCGGACGCCATTATATCCAATGTCTTCACGATCCGATGCGGGGATTCGAAGAAGACGAAGCTTCGCTTGGCCTGCGCGGTCTCGCGGATCAGCCGCTCCAGCTCCCCGCGTTTGCGCGGCAGAAAACCGAGGAAGGTGAACTGGTTGGTGGGCAGGCCGGAGCTCACCAGGGCGGCCAGCACCGCCGAGGGACCGGGGATCGGCACGACCGGGTGGCCGGCGGCGACGGCGGCGCTGACCAGCCGCACTCCCGGGTCGGAAAGCGCGGGCGTGCCCGCGTCCGATACCAGCGCGATGTCGTGCTGCTCGAGGCGAGCGACAATGGTTTGCAGCTGGCGCGCTTCGTTCTTCGCGTGCAGACTGATCAGCTGCCGGCGCAGGCCGAAGTGGGTCAGCAGTTTCATCGTGTGGCGCGTGTCCTCCGCGGCGATCAGCGGCACCGACTCCAGGATGTGCAACGCCCGCAGGGTGATGTCGTCGAGGTTGCCAATGGGCGTGGCGACCAGGTAGAGCGTCCCCACCCTAGCCGCCGGCTGACATCAATGTCCCCAATCGCGCGGATAACGGAAGTCGCGGTCGATCGTGCGCGAGGACAGCTTGGCGATGACCGGCAGGCGCCGCTTGTACTGGTTGTCGCGCACCCGGCGGACGATGTCCACGATGAACGCCTCGTCGAAACCGAGCCGCTTCAGCTCCTCGACCGAGTAACGCCGATCGACGAGGTAGTAGAGCAGCTGGTCGATCATCCGGTACTGGAAGCCGAGCTCGGTCTCATCGGACTGTCCCGCCCAGAGGTCCGCCGAGGGCGCCTTCTGCACGATGGACGTCGGGACGCCGACGGCGTCGGCGAGCTGCCAGAGCTGGGTCTTGTAGAGGTCGCCCACCGGGTTGATCGCACTCGCCATGTCCCCGTAGATGGTCCCGTAGCCCAGCAGGAGCTCGGTCTTGTTGCTGGTCCCGATGACGAGCGCCCGCCATCCCCACGACTGGTCATAGAGGACCGTCATCCGTTCGCGCGCCATCTTGTTGCCGCGCCGCTTCTGGTCGGCGTCCGGAACACGCGCGAAGTAGGCATCGATCTGGGGACTGATATCGATCTCCAGGTGATGGATGCCAAGCTGCTGGACGACCTGCAGCGCGTCGCTCTTGCTTTTGGGATCGCTCGTCTTGTAGGGCATGATCAGAGCCAGGACGTTGTCGGCCCCCAGCGCTTCCGCGGCGAGGGTCGCAACCAGGCTGGAGTCGACGCCGCCACTCAGACCCAGGACGACGCGTTCGAAACCGACCTTCCGTACCTCGTTGCGGATGAACCCCACGAGGATGCCGCGGACCAGCTCGGGATTGATCCGCAGCGGCGGAAAGACGGGCTCAGAAAGGCTTGCGGGTGCGCTCATGCCAGACCCGGCGGAGTTCGTTGATGGTGAGCTCGAGCCGCTCGTCGCGGAGTAACGGATTGGCGAGCCGCTCGCGCCGGACCTCCCCCAGGTCGAGCTTGGCAAGAACGAGCGCTTCGTCGGCATCTTCCTGCTGCGCGATGATGTCACCGTTGGGCCCGATCACCATCGAGCCGCCCCAGAAGTTCGCCCCATCCTCGTACCCCACCCGGTTGCAGTAGAGGAAGAAGGTCGTCAGGAACTGGGCGTAGGTGCGGCAGACAAGGCCATATGACTCCGCTGTTCCCAGCCGCTCGTCGGTGGTGACCCCACGCCCGGGGCTGGATGACGGGCAGATGATCATGTCCACGCCTTCGAGACTCAGGATGTAGGCGCTGGAGAGGTGCCAGATGTCTTCACAGACCAGCATCCCGGCGCGGCCGAACCCGGTCTTGAAACTGCGAAAGCGATCGCCCGCCGCGAAGTAGCGGTGCTCGTCGAACATGCCATAGGTCGGCAGGTACACCTTGCGGTGGACGTGGACCAGCTCCCCCTGGCTGAAATAGAGGCTGGCATTGAAGTAGCGATGGTCGGGCTCTTCGATCACCGCGCCGAGCACGACATCGAGTCCATCGGACAGGCCGCGTAGCTCGTTCATGATGGCGCCCTCGAACGGGATGGCACTCTCCGCGACGAGATCCTTGAGGAAATAGCCGGTCAGGCTGAGCTCCGGGAAAACCAGCAGCTCGACGCCCGCGGTTGCGGCTTGTCGCACCCATTGCCGATGCCGCTCGAGATTGCGAGCACGATCGCCGAGGGCCGGGTCCATCTGAACCAGCCCGACCGCGAGCCGGCCGTCCGGGCTCACGCGGGAAGATGCGGAAGGCCCGCGGTCCTGCCGGCGTCCGCGGACACCCGGGCATCGCGTCCACGCACCAGCCACTGGTTAATCGCCGGCGCCATCTCCGCGCAGTGCCCGAGATGGACGGCGGCGCGCGGCAGGGCGTCGAGGAAGGCCGTGCCGTAGGTCCGGTTCGCGATGCGGTGGTCCATCAAGACGACCGCACCACGATCGCTTTGCCGCCGGATCAGCCGGCCGAAGCCTTGCTTGAGGCGCAAGACCGCCTCGGGCAATGCCAGCTGCCCAAAGGGATCGGCGAGCGTAGCGCTCCGTGCCAGCTGCAGCGGATCGCTTGGGACTCGGAAGGGCAAGCGGACGATGACGACACAGGAGAGAGCATCCCCAGGGACGTCGATGCCTTCCCAGAAGCTGCTGCTCCCTAGCAGGATGCTGCGCGGATCCTCCTGGAACTGGGCCAGCAGCTGCCGGCGGGTGCCATCCAGGTTTTGCGCCAGCACCGTCAGATCGCCGTGCGAGGTCCGCACCCGCAGCCGGTCGGCGACATCCCGCAACTGCTGATGAGACGTGAACAGCACCAGGGTGCGCCCACCAATCGCCTCGGCGATCTCGCCGACGACGGTCGAGACCTGATCGAGGAAGGTGATGTCACTGAGATCCTTGAGGTCGGTCGGCAGGCAGAGCAGGGCCTGAGACAGGTAGTCGAAGGGTGAGGCCAGCACCATCTCGTGCGTGCTCAATGCCTCGAGCCCGACTCCCCGTTTGAAGTACTCGAACGAGTCGGCCACCGCGAGGGTTGCCGAGGTGAAGACCACCGTTTCCTTGCCGGCGAAGGCTCGCGCCTGGAGCTCGCGTCCCGCCGTTGTGGGAGCCGCCTGCACCAGCGGGCGGCCCGAGCGACGCTCGCTTCGGATCCAGTAGAGGCGATCCGGGCGCGGCTGCAACAGCGCCTGGCGGATGAGATCGACCCGCCCCTGGAACTGGGTGACAAAGAGGTCCAGTTCGCGCTGGGCGTACGGGTTACTCTCCAGCGGCAGCTGGGCGGCCGCATCATCGAGGGCGCGACGGAACCGCATCGCCTGATCGGCGAGCTTGCTGGCCAGCCCGGAAAGCGGCACCGTCTCTGACGAGGCCCGAAGGAGCGAGTCGAGGACGACCGGTTCCTCGCGCGACGGACGCAGCGGGATTTCCGGCTGTCGCTGCCTCACGATCGCCCGCGCCTCCTGGAAGAAATCGGCCGACGCCTGTTTCAGCTCCGCGGCCGCGCTGCGCACCCCTTCACCCGGCGGGCCGACCGCGGCGCGGAACCAGGTCAGCGCCCCGTCGATGCTTTCCAGCACCTCCTCCTCCCCCACCCGCTGGGTCAGCGCGTCGACCGCCGTCTCTTCGAGCTGGTGCGCCTCGTCCACCACCAGGTGCGCGTGCGACGGCAGCACCGAGCCCCCGTTGAGCGCGTCGGCCAGGAGCAGCGCGTGGTTGGTCACGATCAGGTCCGCATCCTGTGCCCCGCGCCGGCTGTTCCAGTAGAAACATTGCTGGGTCTTGTAGTTTTCGCAGTGTGCGGCCAGGCAATCGTCCGCCGTCGACGCCGCCCGCAGCCAGAACAGCTCGTCGAATCCGTTGAGCTTGATCTCAGAGCGGTCGCCATGGCGGGTTTGCGCCAGCCAGACGAGCATCCGCAGCTTGAACTTCACCTCGTCGTGGAACCAGCTGCCGTCGGCGCGCCGGCTGGGCGCGTTGAGGTAGCGATTCCAGCGACGCAGGCTCACGTAATTCGAGCGGCCCTTCAACAGCGACGCTTTGAAGTCGAAGGGCAGCCAGCTGCGCATGAAGGGGATGTCCTTCGAGAACAACTGCTCCTGCAGCGTGATCGTGTTGGTCGCGACCACGACCCGCTCCCCTCTCGCGACCGCGTGGTGAACCGCCGGCACCAGGTACGCGAGTGACTTCCCGGTCCCCGGGCCGGCCTCTACCAGGAGCCGGCCACCGCGAGCGTAGAGCTGGGCGATGGCCAGCGTCATCTGCAGTTGTGATTCGCGAAGTTCGTAGTCGTCCAGCAGGCCCGCCATGGGACCATCGGGCCCGAGCAGGGCGCGAATGGTCTGTGGGTCGGTCGAGGGCGTGTCGGGACGCGCCGCCGTGACCGGCAGGATGGGCACCGGCGGCAGGCTATCGACGCCGCTGGGTCCGGCACCGCGAGCATCTTCGAGGAAGTGGTGGATCGGGTGCGGCCAGCCGTTGGCCACCTCGAGCATCCGCTCGAGCAGCTCGGCCTTAAAGCCGCGCGCAAACCGCAAGAGGTAGCGGAAGAGCTGCCGCGCGGCGTCCGCGTCCGACAGCGCCCGGTGAGGATGCGGGTGGGTGAGCCCAAGCTGCCGGGAGAGGTGCGGCAGGCTGTGGCTGGGCACGGCGGGCAGCATGATCCGCGATAGGTCGAGGGTGTCGAACAGGACATACGCCGGCTGCGCGTCACCGTCGACGAGAAACGACAGATCGAAGTTGCCGCTATGCGCCACGACCCCACTCGTGCCGACGAAGTCGATCAGCTGCGCCAGGACCTCCTCTGGATGGGGCGCCGCCGCCACGTCGGCATCGCGGATCCCGGTCAGATCCTGCACGGCGCGCGGAATGCCGACTTCGGGACGGACCAGGGACTGAAAGGTCGCGAGGACCTCGTCGCCCTGGAAGCGGACCGCCCCAACCTCGATGATCCGATCGAGCCTGGGACTGAGGCCGGTGGTTTCGAGATCGAGAGCAACGAGCGTGCGATCCACTATCGCAATGCTCTCAAATCGGGCCACCGCTTACAGCAATTTGGCAGCAAGCTCCGCGAGTTCTGACCTTTGGCCCTTGGTGAGCGTGACGTGGCCGGCCAGCGGGTTGTTCTTGAATTTCTCGATCGCGTAGCAGAGCCCGTTGCTCCGGAAATCCAGGTAGGGATGGTCGATCTGGTTGGGGTCGCCGGTAAGGACGATCTTGGTCCCCTCGCCCGCCCTGGACACGATCGTCTTGACCTCGTGCGGGGTAAGGTTTTGTGCCTCGTCGACGATGATGAACTGCTGCGGGATGCTCCGCCCGCGGATGTAGGTGAGCGCTTCCGCCTCGAAGAGCCCCTTGTCCTGGATATGCCGGATCATGTCCGCCGCCATCTGCTCCTTGTAGATGCAGCCCATCAGGTACTCGAGGTTGTCGTAGATCGGCTGCATCCAGGGTCGCAGCTTTTCGTCCTTGTCGCCGGGAAGGTAGCCGACGTCCTTGCCCATGGGAATCACCGGGCGCGTGACGAGCAGGCGGCGGTAGCGATGCTGGTCCAGCACCTGGTTGAGGCCGGCCGCCAGCGCGAGCAGCGTCTTCCCGGTGCCGGCCTGGCCGGTCATGGTGACAAACGGGATCCGCTCGTCGAGCAGGATGTCGAAGGCGAAGCGTTGACCGAGATTCTTGGGTTGAATGCCCCAGATTTCTTTCTTGATCGCCGCCAGCCCAACCACCTGGCCGGCCGCCGCGTCGAAGCGGCCCAGCGCGCTCGACTTCGCCCCGTTCACCGATTTGAAATGGACGAACTGGTTGAAGTAGAGCTGGCCGTTAGACGGCTGGTAGAGATTCGTCTTCGTGAAGTTCTCGATGTCATCCGGCGTCACCGTCAGCGTCGTCATGCCGTCGTAGAGGTCCTCTTCCTTGAGCACCATCTTGTCGGTCTCGTAGTCCTGCGCCTGCAGGTTGAGGGCATCGGCCTTCACCCGGACGTTGATGTCTTTGCTGACCAGGATGACGGGCGTGCCATCGCTCTCGGCCTTCAGCTGCAACGTCAGGGCGATCACCTGGTTGTCGGGCTTGCGCGGATCGAGATCCTCGGGGAGCTGCGCGGTGCTCTCGTGGGTCAGCACGACACGGAGCGTGCCACCGTACTTGAGTTCGACGCCCTCGGAGAGCTTTCCCTTGGCACGAAGCTCATCGAAATAGTGGGCGATCAAGCGGGCGTGACGCCCGACCTCGTCCTGCCGGCGCTTCTGACCGTCGACCTCCTCGATCACGGTCAGGGGGATCACGATCTCGTTGTCCTCGAAGGAGTAGATCGCGTTCGGATCGTGCAGCAGGACGTTGGTGTCGAGCACGTAGATCTTCTTCATGCTTGAAGGCTCCGCGGCAGGGTCGAGCTTGCGTACTCCCCCTGGTTTTCCAACGGGAGCAGCTGGGCGATCTTTGTCATCAGGTAGTCGGCGCTCTGCTGATGATCCATCGCGCTGCCGTCGCGATTCCGTTCCGGAAGCTGGAATGGTTCGCCAAACGTCATGGCGACGTCCGCCCGCCGTGGAACCTTGTTGTGGCGGCCAAGAACATTTTGCGATCCAGTGATCGCGATCGGCACCAGGGGCGCGCCGGAGCGACGCGCCACGAAGCCGGCGCCTGGCTCGGCCCGGAGCAGGCGGGCATCCCCGGATCGGTGGCCTTCAGGAAAGAGGACGACGGCTGACCCCTGCTTGAGGAGGCCGAATGCCCGCCGAAGCGCGGTCCGGTCGGGGGAGTGGCGTACCACCGGAAAGGCATGGTAACCGCGCATCAGCCACGCCCAGCTGCCTTTGAACAGCTCTGCCTTGGCCATGAACCAGACCGGCCGGGGTGTCCAGCCGCCAATGATGGCCGGGTCGACCGCCCCCACGTGGTTCGACACCATGAGGAGCGGGCCCGAGCGTGGCACGTTCGCCACGCCGCGAAGCTGAAACTTTGACCCCAGAAGGATTCTCGTGAGGAGCCGTGCAAGACCAGTAAGGAAGGAATAGCTCAAAGCGATCAATGCTTCGGCAAACGGGCCATCACTTCGTCAAAAACCTGACGGACCGACTTGCTCTCAGTCGCGACGATTATAGCATCGGTGGCGGGGCGTAACGGCGCGACTTCGCGCTCCTGGTCGGCGCGGTCTCGCGCCTCGACTTCCTGTTCGAGCACCGCGTCCGGGGTGGCGCTGCCGCGTGCTTCGTCCAACTCGCGGCGCCGTCGGGCGACCCGCTCCGCGGCCGGTGCGGTGAAGAAGAATTTCACGTCCGCGTCGGGAAAGATGACGGTTCCGATGTCGCGCCCCAGGATCACCGCATCACCCGGCGCCGCGCGCCGCTGCGGCTCGATCAGGAGGCGCCGCACCTCGGGGATCCCCGATATACGCGAGAGCTCGGCGGCGATTGCCGGATCGTGTGCCGCACTGCTGATATCCCTGCCATCGATCGAGAGCAGTGGTCCGGCACGACCCGCCGAGGGCGACGTGTTGATCTCGATGCGCAACTCACCGAGCATCCGCATCAGCGCGGTCACGTCGTCGGCCGCGATGCCGCGTCGTCGCGCCTCAACGGTGACCGCCCGATAGAACAGGCCGGTGTCGACCAGGGCGAAGCCGAGGACGTCCGCCACCATGCGCCCGACGGTCGTCTTTCCCGAGCCCGCCGGCCCGTCGATCGCGATGATCACGCTAGAGTCCCGCCGCGGCCTTCAAGCGGGTTACCTCGTCCGCCCGGAGTGGGCGGACGTCACCCTCGGCAAGGTCACCGAGCTGAAGCCCATCGATGCGCACCCGCTGCAAATCGAGCACGGGATAGCCAAGCGCTTGCCACAGCCGGCGCACTTCCCGTTTGCGGCCCTCACGCAACACCATGGACAGCCGCGTGTCGCCATCCGCGCCGTCGAGCAACTGGACCTCTGCCGGCTCGAATCGCTCCCCTCTCACGATCATCCCCTCCGCGAGCCGCCGCACTGCCGCTTCACCGGGCTGGCCCCTGACTAGGACCCGGTATTCCTTCTCGACATGGTAGCGGGGGTGCATCAGGCGGCCGGCCAGCTCGCCGTCGTCCGTCAACAGCACCAGCCCACGACTGTCGAGATCGAGCCGGCCCACCGGGAAGACGCGCGGCCGTCCCGGTGGTAGGTGGTCGACCACGGTCTGCCGGCCGCGGTCGTCCCCGACGCTGGTCAAGACGCCAACCGGCTTGTTCAGCATCAGGTACGTCGATGTCGAAACCAGTTCGACCGGGCTGCCGCCGACGGTCACGCGATCGACCCCCGGCGTGACCTGCTGGCCCGGGATGGCGGGCGTGCCGTTCACCATCACCTGTCCCGACGCAATCAATTGATCGGCCTTTCGCCGAGCCGCCAGGCCGGAACGCGCTAGGAACTGGTTGAGCCGGATTGCGGTAACGGTGGCAGCTCGTTCAGGCTGCTCAGTCCAAGGATCTGGAGGAAGCGCATCGTCGTGCCAAAGAGGCGAGGCGTCCCCGGCGCGTCGAGGCGGCCGGTCTCCTCGATCAGTCCTTTTTCTTCGAGGCTCTCCAGCACCGCCTCACAGTTGACGCCGCGAATCTCCTCGATGCGGGCGCGGGTGAGCGGCTGTCGGTAGGCGATGATGGCGAGCGTTTCGTACGCCGCCGGAGACAGGCGTGACGGATACTCCGGCCGCAAGACGCGTCGGACCACGTCCGCCTGCGCTGGGTCCGTCACCAGCTGCAATTGGTCCTGATGGCGTTGCAGAAAGAGGCCGCGGCCCGCCAGCGCTTCCGCCAAGCTCGTGGCAGCGGCCTCGATGTCGGGCAGCGGCGACTGCAGGATGTCCTGGAGCTCCAGCACCGTAACCGCCCGGTTGAGGGTGAAGAGCACGGCCTCGAGGGCGGCGGCCAGGCCCGTCGTGTCCCGCACCTGTGTCACACCCTCGACCGATGAGCTCACTCTGTTTCCTTCCGCTCCTGTGCGTGCACCGTGATTTCCGCGAAGGCCGAGGTCTGAGCCACGCGGGCCTCACCGATTCTAATCAGCTCGAGAAGCGCCAGGAAGGTCACGACCGCTTCCAGCCGCGTTCGCGCGTGCCGGAAGATGGCGCTGAAGTTGAGTTGCGCGTGCCGCGCCAACATCTGTCGGAGTTCTTCGAGCTTCTCGCCGAGCGAGACGTGCTCCATCTCTACCGTGACCTGCCCCGGCGGTGGCAAGCGGTCGAGCACCCGCCCGAAGGCACTGGCGAGCGCGTCGAGGCTGACCTGGACGCGCGCCTGCCGGATCACGTCAGGCTCGAGCAAGCCGGCGAAGGTGAACCGTCCGCTGGCGTGGCGGCGCATCAACGACTCGGCGAGCTCCTTGAAGCGCTTGTACTCTTCGAGGCGTCCCTTGATCGCGTCTTCCCATGCCTGCAGATCCTCCTCCTCCCCCAAAGTCGCCTCCGGCATCAGGCCCGCGGCCTTCAGCTGCACCAGCCGGGCGCCGATCACCAGGAACGCTGCCAGCCGGTCGAGCGGCGGCTGCGCCTGCTCGATGGCGCGCAGATAGTCGTCGGTGAGGCTCGCCAGCGGAATCGCCCTGAGGTCGACCTCGGCTCGCTGCGCGAGGGAGAGCAGGAGCTCGATCGGCCCATCGAAGGCGAGTGTCCGTACGAGATAGACAGGATCACGCTCGAGCTCGGCGGTGATCTCGCGCGTCAATTCCGTCCGTCCGCCCGCTGCAAACTTCGTGTCACCTCGGACTGCGGGTGTGGCGCATGATGCTCGGCGACGATCGTGGCGAGGTCGACGGCGCCCGCGCCACGCAGCCGTTCCGCGCCAATCTGCGCGTGATCGGCGTAGATCCGGTACCGGCCGGCGAACGCGGGCCGGGATCGCTGCAGGGCCTGCAAGCTCCTTGGGGAGACGGCGCGCAGCAACACCGTCAGGCTTCGCTCAATCACCGAGAAATGCGCCTCGGCCTTGCCCAGGTCGTGTAGCAGCGCGGCCTGCTGCAGTAGGGGGCTCGGCTGGCGTTCGAGATGGGTCACCGTCTCGAGCACGTCGAGGCCATGCCGCTGATCGTTCACGGGCAGCTCGAGGAAGAACGGCGCAAGCGGCCCCAGGATTCGCTCCGCACGCGCCCTCTCCTCCCGCGTCACGCGAGCCGAGGCGTGTCGCCAGAATTGGCCAAGGCGGCGCATCGGCGAGCTGGTCATTCGTCGCCATCGGTGAGCGGGAGGCCCCACCGCAACTTTCGCCGAAGCAACTCGAAGAAGTTGCGCCCGCCGCTGAATTGGACCAGCTCGACCTGCAGGCCTGGTGCGGCGACCCGGACCTCGGCTCCCGGTCGGAGCCCGTAGGTCTGCTGGCCATCGCAGGTGAGGATCGCGGAGGCCGTTGGCAGCCGGAGGACGATGTTCGATTGCTCCGGCAGCACGATCGGGCGGTTGAACAAGCTGTGCGGATTCAGCGGCATGAACACGATCGCGCGCACGTCCGGGTGGACGATCGGCCCACCCAGGGACAGCGCGTATCCGGTTGAGCCGGTCGGCGTCGAAACGATGATGCCGTCGGCATCGAAGCGGCCCGCCGGATGGCCGTCGACGAAGGCTTCGATGCGGATCAGGTTGATCTCGATCCCCTTGTGCACGGTGACGTCGTTCAGAGCGAGAAAGGCACGGTCGTCGACGCGGGCCTCGAGCAGGGCCCGGCGCTGCAACGTAAAATCGCCGGCCGCCCACCGGTCGAGCGCGTGTCCCTCCTCGCCGAGCTGCACCTGCGTCAGGAAGCCGAGCCGTCCGGCGTTGATGCCGAGGACCGGAATACGGGCGGCCGCCGCCTGCTGAGCCGTCCAGAGCAGGGTACCGTCCCCACCGATGCTGACGATTAGGCGGGTGCCGTTCAGCTCCCCTTCCAGCGCACCGGGGCGCTCCTCGGCGGTGGCGCAATAGGTCCACACGCGAAAGCCGCCCTTTTCCAGTCGACGGCGCGCCTCCATCACCGGGGCACCGCCGATATCGATGCGCGGGTGGCAGACGATGCCGACGGCGTCAGCCATGTGGCCTCAAGTGCAGCAGGAATTCGCGATTCCCCTTGGCGCCCAGAATCGGCGAGGGGGTCTCCCCCGCAACCTTGTACCCCGTGCCTTCGGCGAATTTCCGCAGCTCGCGGAGGACCTCGCGGTGCTGGTCGGGGTCGCGCACGACGCCACCCTTCCCCACCGCGCCCTTGCCAACCTCGAACTGCGGCTTGACCAGGGCCACCACGTCACCAGGCGGGCTGAGAAGTTCGCGGACGCGCGGCAAGACGAGGCGCAGGGAAATGAACGAGACGTCGATCACCGCCAGGTCAGCCGGCATGGGCAACCGATCCAGGTGCCGGATGTTGACTCGCTCCAGCACGGTCACCCGCGGGTCCTGGCGAAGACTCCAGGCCAGCTGTCCGTACCCAACGTCGACCGCGATGACGCGCGCGGCGCCTCGCTGCAACAAGAGGTCGGTAAAGCCGCCGGTCGATGCGCCGACATCAAGGCAGACCCGCCCCGCCGGATCGATGCCGAAGGCATCGAGCGCGGCCGCGAGCTTGTCGCCGCCCCGGCTGACATAGGTTTTGACCCGGTCGAGGTCGATACTGACAGCGGGGTCGACCATCTGGTCCGGCCGGTCCGCCAGCGCGCCCCCCACTCGCACCAGCCCGGCACGCACCATGGCTTGAGCGCGTTGCCTCGAGGGCACGAGCCCCTGCGCCACGAGCGCCTGGTCCAGGCGGACGCGGCCCTCGACCATCAGCGCCATATTCCCAGCCCGACAATAATCCCGAGCAGGGCTCCGGCGATCACTTCGATCGGCGTGTGTCCGAGCAGCTCACGCAGCCGCTCCTGACGAATGCCCTGGTGCCCGATGAAGAGATCGTCGATCAGCCGATTCAGGATCATCGCTTGCTGGCCCGCCGCCCGTCGCACGCCGGTGGCGTCGTACATGACCACACTGGCGAAGATCAGGCAGACCGCGAAGAGCGCCGATTGCACACCCTCGAGCCGGCCGACGATCGTCGTCAGGGAGACGACGAGCGCGCTGTGTGAGCTGGGCATCCCACCCGCGGTCGCCAGCCGCCGCACGCTGAAACGGTGGAGCAGAACGGAATCGATGATGACCTTGGCAACCTGGGCGATCGCCCAGGCGATGAGGGGGACGACGAAGTACGGGTTTTGAAGGAGCGTCACGGACCCGGCGGGCGCTCGCCGGCCGCTGCCAGCTCTTTCACCCGCCGCTCGGCATCATCGAGCAGCCGGGCACAGCGCCGTGCTAGCGCGAGGCCGCGCTCGAAGGTGCGCACCGACTCGGCGAGGTCGTCCTGTTCCTTCCCGAGCAGCTGAACGGTTCGCTCCAGTTCAGCGACGGCCGTTTCGTAATCCATCTGATCGACCTCAGCCATTTCCCTCGCCCTTCGCCGCGGGATGACGGATCTCGGCGTCGGCCGCGATCCGGCCGAGGATGCCGTTGACGAACTTGCCGGAGTCGGGGCCCCCGAACGTCTTGGCCAGCTCGATCGACTCATTGATCGCCGCCTTGAGCGGAACGCTGGGCAAGTAGAGAATCTCGAAGCTGCCGATGCGCAGCAAGGTGCGTTCCACCTTGGCCATCTGGTCGAGACTCCAGTTGTTCGACGCCTGCTTGAGCTCGGCGTCGATCTCGGCCTGGTGCTCCCGGACGCCCTCGATCAGCGTGCGGGCGAAATCCGCCACCTCGGCGTCGGCGCGCGACTCGGCCACATGGTACTTGAGGGACCGTTCCGCGTCGCCGCCGTCGTTCTCGAGCTCGAACAGGACCTTGAGCGCGAGCTCACGGGCCAGGTGGCGCCGTCCCACTAGTGCTGCTGCACGGAGGGCCGCCTACGCGTCCTCGGGAAACCTCACGTCGCCGACGAAGACGTTGACCTGGCGGACTTCGAGACCCAGCATCTTGTCGATCGCGTCCGCCACCTGCCGTTGAACCTCGGCCGCCACGGTTGGGACGTGCGCGGAGTGATCGACGACGACGAATAGCTCGAGGTTGAGGGCGTCGTTGCCAAGGTCCACCCGAACTCCCTTGTGCGAGCTGCTGGCGGGCAGGACCCGGTGGCCGTCTCGGGCCTTGGCCTGGTACATGCCGACGATGCCCTGGACCTGGCAGGCGGTCAACGAGGCGATGTTGGCGA
>WNFW01002981.1_pt1 | contig 15407 bp, 12 predicted proteins | sample 5400131 | NCBI WGS metagenome assembly WNFW01 (sample SAMN13153362, study PRJNA577476) | soil metagenome | isolation source: 20 cm soil or saprolite under grassland replicate 1 | place: USA:California | collected 2016-06-15 | reverse complement strand
TGATCAGGACTGAGACAGCGTTCACCAGTGCATAAGCCATCGACGGCGCAGGTCCAACGATCGACCAGACAATGAAAGTAATGATCGCAACACCGATCACCGCAGGAACAAAATAACCGGCTACTGTGTCAACCAGTTTTTGAATAGGGGCGCGGCTGCGCTGTGCTTCGGCCACCATTTGCACGATTTGCGCAAGCACCGTTTCTGAACCGATGCGCTCCGCGCGCATCAAAAATGAGCCGGTCTGATTTACTGTTGCGCCAATCACTTTGTCGCCTGCCCGTTTGCTTACCGGCATCGGTTCGCCAGTGATCATCGATTCGTCGATGTTGCTCTGACCATCGATGATCACACCGTCGATTGGCACTTTCTCGCCCGGTCGCACACGGAGCACGTCGCCTTTCTGGATTTTGTCCACCGCGATCTCTTGCTCCTGGCCATCGTGAATTCGGTGTGCAGTTTTCGCTGCTAGACCCAGCAACGCCTTGATCGCATGTCCGGTTCGGCTCCGCGCTTTCGCCTCGATCAGTTGCCCTAGCAGAATCAAAGTTGTAATTGCCGCTGCTGCTTCAAAGTAAAGATCGACTTCTCCGTGGCGCCGGAAAGAAGTAGGAAAAATTCCAGGCGCGATCACTGCAACGGCGCTATAAAAATATGCCGCGCCGACGCCCACAGCGATGAGCGTGAACATGTTGAGGCTGCGATTCACAAGCGACTGCCACGCGCGCGCGAAGAAAAAGCCTCCAGCCCAAAGGACCACGGGTGTTGTTAGGCAAAGCTCAATCCACTTGCCGATTTGTTTTCGAACAATCGAATCGATCTCCAAACCGGGAATGACATGACCCATTGCCAGCAATAAGACCGGAATGGTAAGAACTAGCGCGATCCAGAATTTTCCCGATAGCGATTGCGTTTCCCCGTGCTCGTGTTCCTCTGCCCCGATGGTCTTCGGCTCCAGAGTCATCCCGCATTTCGGGCACGCCCCCGGGTGATCCTGCTCGATCTCCGGATGCATGGGGCAGGTGTAGATCATCGGGAGGGGGCTGAGTTGCTCAGGCTGACGTCGTGGGCGGGACTTTCCGAGAGTCGCGCTTGCGATGTCTATAAAATGACGAAGCACGAATGTCGAATGCCGAAGGAATGCCAGTCAATACGGGAAACGAAGGCGCACAACGACGAATCGGCGATGTCGCCGTTTCTCCGTTTCGCTGATTCGTCGCGCCTTACGCCGCCTTGGCGGTTTCCATGTCTTCGGTGTATTTACCAAAGCGCGCTTTACTATTACACCAGGCCCGGTGGTGGAACGCCTGTTGCGCTTTAGCCACGTTCGCCTGATCGCCCTTCCAGGCTTTGAGCACAGGTGCTTGCAACGCGCGCCCGTAGGAGAAGCTCAATTGCCAGGGCAAGTCACCGAACTGATTCATCGCATTGAGATGCTCAGTGGCTTGCTGATCGGTCTGCCCACCGGAGAGGAAGACAATACCGGGGACAGCGGCGGGAACGACGCGTCTCAGGCAGCGCACAGTGGCCTCTGCTACTTCCTGCACTGAAGCTTGTTGGGGACAATCTTTTCCCGAGAGAACCATATTCGGTTTCAGTAGCATCCCTTCGAGTCCAACCCGGTGCTCGTATAGAACGTGAAACACGCTTTCCAGGGTCTGCTGTGTGACTTCGAAATACCGTTCAATCGTGTGTGTGCCGTCCATGAGCACTTCTGGTTCGACAATGGGCACCAAATCCCCTTCCTGGCAAAGCGCTGCATAACGCGCCAATGCTTCCGCGTTCGCGTCGATGCATGTCTGCGTGGGAATGTTGTCGCCGATTGCGATCACGGCGCGCCATTTCGCAAAACGCGCGCCAAGTTTTCGATACTCCGCCAACCGCTCGCGCAACCCGTCGAGACCTTCCGTGATTTTTTCACCAGGAAAATTCGCCATCGCCTTGGCGCCCTTGTCCACTTTAATCCCTGGAATGATGCCTTGATCTTCCAGCGCTTTCACGAACGTGCGGCCGTCGCTAGTCTTCTGCCGAATCGTTTCGTCGAAGAGAATTACGCCGCTAATAAATTCGCCGGCGTCCTTCGTGGTAAACAGGATTTCGCGATATGCCCGCCGGTTTTCTTCCGTAGAAGGAACATTGATGCTTTTCAATCGCTTTTCGATCGTCCCCGTACTTTCATCCGCTGCCAGGATCCCCTTCCCCGGCGCGACCAGCTTTTTTGCTATAGACTGCAAATTGTCATCTTTCATAACTGTTTTCTGATGGTTGAGGAGTGAATTATAATCGCCATTATTGCAAATGGCTTGAAGAAATTGCCAACGAAAAAAATGCGTAAGTAGTGAAGGTTCCCAGCCATTCCCGTGGAAAAAGCACGAGAGTAAATGGGAACGAGCTCTGAACGCTTTTCTTCGACTGACAGTCTAACTTGTGCTATACGAACCTCGATGCTGAGCAGGATCATGATTTCGCTTGTTGCTGCTGTCACGCTGGCGGCGGCTCCCATGGGCTCCGCCGCGCGATCGTGCATCCTGGTCAACGCGCCAAGTCAAAAGGCCTGTCATCCACGTTGCTGTGCCAATATGACGTGTTGTGTCACGTCGTCGAAGAATATAGCTCCTTCGTCGCAGCCCCTCGCTAAGAGTGATTCGGCGTCCGCCACAAACACGATATGCGCCCCTACGGAGTTTGTCGTGCTGCATCAATTAACGGAAGATCGTTCGGTAACCAGAACTGACCTCGCATTCGCGGCACTCTCGCCGCCGCGACTTTCGTTGCTCTGCACTTTTCTTATCTGATCCAAGGACGCTGACGCCCGGGGTGTGCCCATTTGTCGGCATGCCTGGTCATCACGCCCCCGAAGGCTCCTGCTCGCGAAAGCGTTCGGAGTTCGGGGCCAATCGCAATCCTGGATCAAATGAAAACCACAATTTTTTTACTCTTATTAACTACATCTTTATCAATTCGAAACCTGATCGCCGCTAATGGCGGCGAATACGCTGCCACTTCGTCCCAGCTTTCGTTAGGCGAGGTTACGCGCGCCGTGCTGCAGAATAATCCGGCAATTAAAGAGGCCGAAAACCACTGGTGGGCTGCAAGGGAGCGCATTTTACAAGCGAAGGCGTGGGATGATCCGCGCGTTGCCGGTGAGTGGCTCGCGCACCGCTATGTCGATGTGCCACCGAACGCCTTCATGGATCAAACGCTGGCCATCGAGCAACTGATCCCCATCACCGGCAAAAATCTGGTGCGCGGACGTGCTGCAGCGGCCGAAGCGTTGTCGGTCTTTGAAGAAGTCCGACGCGTGCAACTCGATGTGATCGCGAAGGCCCGCGCTACCTACTTTCAACTGGCGAATGCTTATGACCAGCTTGAGATCAACAACAAAAATCTTACCTCGCTAAAACAGATCGCTGATATCAGCCGCTCCCGATACGAAGCTGGTTTGGAGAGCGCGGCGAATGTGCTCGTTGCCGAGACAGATTATAGCAAGCTGCAGGAAGCGCGGCGCGATCTGGAGCGCAATTTGTCTGATGCGCAGTCGCAGTTGAACGCGCTGATGAATCGTGACGCGTTTGCGCCACTGAGCACGCCAGGCACAGCAACTGTTAACCACGCGCATCTCTCTGCGACCAGGTTGCACGCCATCACGCTCGCGCAACGGCCTGAAGTGCAGATGGAAGGCCAGCGTTACAACGACGCCGCAGAAGCGGTAAGCGAACTCGACGCGGGCGTGTCATTCACAATCCCGTGGGTGAATCCCGGAAAATACTCGGCCGGCGTTCGGGAGGCGCGCGCCAATCTTGCGGCTGCCGAGCAGGGGCTTGAGCGCGAACAAAAGGAAGCGTCGCGGCTCTTACGTGATCAGTTGTCTAAGGTCGAGACGTTTCATCATCACGTAGAACTTTTCCAAGACACGCTCGTGCCCCAGGCGCAGCAGGCGTTTGAGGCCACACAGCTAAGTTACGAGTCAGGGAAAGCGACCTTTCTCGACTGGATCGGCGCGCAACGCAACCTGCGCGATATCGAAGCAATGGCGCGGGATCATTTGGCGCACTACCAAATGGCTGTCGCTGACTTGGAGGCAGTAATTGGCGCGGATGTTTATTCAGCCAGGCCGCACATATCGAAAGGAGGGAACTCCCGATGAAAATATTTACGAAAAACACAACGCTTTTACTTTCCATCGTCGCCTTGCTTTTTACCGCGACCGCCTGCGGCAGAAAGAGCCCGTCGGGCAAACCGAGCAACGTCGATTACTACACGTGTACCATGCATCCATCGGTGAAATCGCAGGACCCGAAGGGGAAATGTCCGATTTGTTCGATGGACCTCGTGCCGGTGATGAAGAAAGGCGGCAGCGAAGCAACTGAAACTTCGCCGCAGCCGCAAGGAACGAAGGGAGACGGTGAGAAGCAAGGTGGACAGATGCAGGGCATGGAAGGCATGGCCGGAATGCAAGGCAGACATGCCGGGCACGGGGCCCACGGTCCACCGCCCGGCAGCGTGGCGCAAGGAGCGCAGACACACGAATTCGTTGTCCCGGTCGAGAGACAACAGCAAATCGGCGTGACCTACGCCAAGGTCGAGCGCAAGGCGCTGGCTCACACCATCCGCGCAGTCGGCATGATTGTGCCGGACAAAGCACGGAATTGGCAGTTCGTCTCGCGCGTCGATGGTTATGTCCAAAGCCTGGACGTAACCGCGCCTGGCGAGCTCGTCGAAAAAGATGCACCGCTCTTATCCATTTACAGCCCTGACTTGTTCAGCAGCGAGCGTGAGTTCGTCGAACTCCTGCGCATGCGCGATGAAGCGAGATCAAAGGACGCGCGCGAAACACCGCGGCGCTTGATCGAATCGGCGAAACGCCGGCTGCAACTTTGGAACGTTACTGACCAACAGATCGCCGAGCTGGAAAAAACACGGAAAGCTTCCGAGACCCTCACTCTGCTCTCTCCCTTCCGCGGCGTCGTCCAATCGGTGCCCGTCGAGCAAGGCAAAAATGTCAAGGTGGGCGACATGCTCGTAGAAGTCGCAGATCTCAGCGTTGTTTGGGTTTGGGCGGAGTTTTACGAGAATGAATTGTCGATGTTGCAAGCCGGCCAGGAGTTCGCCATCACAACGGCATCTTATCCGGGCGAAATATTCCAAGGCACGATTAGCGTAATCAATCCGTTTCTCGATCCGGCAAAGCGAACGGCACGCGTCCGAATCGATATTCCGAATCCAGATTTCAAGCTGCGTCCCGCAATGTACGTGAACGCGGAGCTCGGGATGCAGATGGGCGAAGGCCTAACGATTCCTGCAAACGCGGTGATGCCGACGGGCAGCCGCAATATTGTTTTTATCGATAAAGGCGGAGGCAAACTGGAGCCACGCGTCGTGCAACTTGGAGCGAAGTATGGCGACAGCTACGAAGTGCAAAGTGGTTTGCGGGAAAACGAGCGCGTCGTCGCGAGTGCGAATTTTCTGATCGATGCGGAATCGAAAGTCCAAGGCGCGCTGAGCGACTTCGAAGCAGACAACACTACATCGCCCTCTGCGAAGCAATGACCGTCGGAACTTCAGCCGCAGAACCGTCGGTGGCCAAGCGAGAGACGTTCATCGAGCGCGTCATCGAAGCGAGTGCGCGGAATAAGTTTCTCATTTTTATCTTCGCGATCTTCGCGATCGCTGCCGGTATCTACGGTCTCGTCCATACACCGCTCGATGCGATTCCGGACCTCAGCGACGTTCAAGTAATCGTCTACACCGATTGGGAAGGGCGGTCGCCGGACCTGATCGAAGATCAAATCACCTATCCGATCTCCACCGTCTTCATCGCTGCGCCGAAGGTAAAATTCGTCCGCGGCGAATCGATGTTCGGCAAATCGTTCGTTTACGTCATTTTTCAGGACGGCACCGATATCTACTGGGCGCGTTCGCGCGTCATTGAATATCTGAATTCCGTGCGCGGCTCTTTGCCGGAAGGGGTCAACCCCGTCATTGGCCCTGACGCGACTGGCGTCGGCTGGGTTTACGAGTACGCGCTGGTTGACGACAGCGGCAAGCGCGACCTCGCAGAGCTGCGTTCAATTCAGGATTGGAACCTACGTTACGCGCTCGCATCGGTGCCTGGGGTTTCGGAGATCGCTCCAGTTGGCGGCTTCGTAAAGCAATATCAGGTAGACCTCGATCCGAACGCGCTGGTTGCCTACAATATTCCGCTAAGCGAGGTCGTCAGCGCGATCAAGAACAGCAACGCTGATGTGGGCGGGCGCACACTAGAAGTCGCGACAACGGAGTATTTCATCCGCGGCCGGGGTTACATCAAAAAAATTGAGGACATTGAGAACATCGCCCTGAAGGTCGAGAACGGCACGCCGGTTTACATCAAGAACGTCGCGAAAGTTCATCTCGGAGGCGACATTCGGCGCGGCGTGGCCGAGCTGGACGGCCGTGGCGAGACCGTCGGCGGCATCGTCGTCATGCGGTACGGCGAGAACGCGCTCAACGTGATCAATGGAATCAAAAAGAAGATCGAAGAGATCAAACCGTCGCTGCCCGATGGCGTGCGGATCGTGCCGACTTACGACCGCAGCGATTTGATCAAACGCGCGATCAGCACACTTCGCGAAAAGCTGATCGAGGAGAGCATTGTCGTAGCGCTCGTCTGCATCATTTTCCTCTGGCACGTCCGCTCCTCGCTGGTCGCGATCATTACGCTGCCCATCGCCATTATTCTTTCGTTCCTCCCGATGTGGTGGCTGGGTCTGACGAGCAACATCATGTCGCTCGGCGGCATTGCCATCGCGATCGGCGCCATGGTCGATTCGGCAATTATCATGATCGAGAACGCACACAAGGCCCTTGAGCAGTTTCGAGAAAAACACGGCCGGGAGCCGGACAACCGTGAGCGTTTTGCAGTAATTGTGGAGGCGGCGAAAAGCGTCGGCCGCTCGCTCTTCTTCGCACTACTCGTCATCACAGTGAGTTTCATTCCCGTGTTTTCGCTCACGGCGCAGGAAGGCCGCCTGTTTCGCCCGCTCGCGTTCACAAAAACGTTCTCGATGTTTTTCGCCTCCTTCCTTGGCGTCACACTGGTGCCGGTGCTGATGACGTTGCTCATTCGCGGCAAGATCACACCGGAGAATCAAAACCCGGTGAACCGCTTTTTGATTTGGGCTTATCAACCTTTCGTCAACTTCGTGCTTCGCTATCGCTGGTTTACACTGGCATGCGCGCTCGTCATTCTCGGGCTCACGATTTTTCCGTTCGCCAGAGTGGGCAGCGAATTCATGCCGCCACTTAACGAGGGCACGTTGCTCTACATGCCGACGGCGGTGCCAGGCATGTCGATTACGGAAGCGACGAAGATTTTACAAATACAAGATCGACAACTGAAAAAAATTCCCGAGGCTGTCACGGTGTTCGGCAAAGCCGGTCAGGCCGAAACGCCTACCGATCCCGCGCCGCTCTCGATGTTCGAGACGATCGTCGCGCTCAAACCGCCCAACGAATGGCGCAAGGGAATGACGTGGAACAAGCTGCTCGCGGAAGTTAACGCCAACATTAAAACGCCGGGGATGGCGAACATCTTCTGGATGCCGATCCAAACGCGCACCGAAATGTTGACCACCGGTTTCCGCAGCGTTCTCGGAATAAAAGTCTTCGGGCCGGATCTTGGTGGCATTCAGAAGCTCGGGGTGCAGATCGAGAAAGAACTGGCCGAACTTCCGAATACTCGCAGCGCATTCGCAGAGCGAACCGTAGGCGGATATTTCCTCGACTTTACCGTCAACCGCGAAGCCGCGGCGCGTTACGGTCTGAAAGTTGGCGATGTAAACGACATCGTCGAGTCAGCGATCGGCGGCAAAAATATTACGACTACTGTCGAAGGCCGCGAGCGGTATCCGGTCAACACGCGTTACGCACGCGATTTTCGCCAAGACATCGATGCGCTCAAACGCGTGCTCGTGCCAACACCTACAGGCGCGCAAGTCCCCATCTCGTTATTGGCCGACATCAAATACAAAACCGGACCGCCCTCAGTGCGGAGCGAAAACGGCAAGCTCGTCGGCTTTGTTTTTGTCGATGTGACCACGAGTGACATCGACGGTTATGTGCGTAAGGCGTCGCAGCATCTCAGCCAGCGCCTTCAGTATCCGGCCGGCTACTACACCGAATGGGCCGGACAGTTTCAATATCTCGAGGCGGCGAAGCAGCGGCTCAAGCTGGTAATCCCATTCACGCTCCTGATTATTTTCGTTCTGCTCTATATCAATATGCGTTCCATCACAAAAACGGCGATCGTGCTGTTGGCCGTCCCGTTTTCGTTAGTCGGCGCGTTCTGGCTCCTTTGGCTGCTCGGTTACAATATGAGCGTGGCCGTCTGGGTCGGACTCATCGCGCTCGCAGGTCTCGATGCCGAAACTGGCGTCGTGATGCTCCTGTACCTCGATCATGCCTGGGAGCATTTCAAAGCTGAACGACGCATGAACAACATGCGCGATTTGCACGACGCGGTGATCGAAGGCGCGGTGGGCCGTGTTCGGCCGAAAATCATGACCGTGTGCGCGATTCTATTCGGATTATTGCCGATCATGTGGTCGCCGGTCATGCAAGCAGGAGCCGACGTGATGAAGCGCATCGCGACGCCGATGATCGGCGGCGTTGTCACTTCGGCAATCCTGGAGTTGCTCATCTACCCGGTGATTTACGTCATCTGGCGACGACGCGAATTGCCGGATAAAACTGAAAAGGCCGCGCCGTTTGTTCCTCCTGAGCTCGTTCCATCGCGTCAAATGCGGTCCCGAATGCGTTCGGGATTAAAATGGATCGCGCTGGTCATCGCTATGATCACGATCTTCAGCGTCGGAAACTTCGCGTGGCAAAGACTTCGCCCCGCAAAGACTTCCGGCGCGCCATTCGTTACTCAGACTGTCAACGATCTGACCGTGAACTTGATCAATCGCGAAGGCGGCCTTCGAAAAGGTGACAACGAGGCCATGATCGATTTTCGCGATCGCAGCGGTCAACTTGTCGATGTCGGCACAGTCAATTTCAAGATCGACATGAACATGGCCGGGATGCAGATGCATGGCGGTGCCACAATCGAACCGACGAACACGGCTGGCCGCTACCGCGCGAAAATCAAGATTGATATGTCCGGCGATTGGAATACCAAAATTTCTTTCGACGGCCCGCTCGGCAAAGGCGAAACAAGTTTCTCACTGACTGCGCGCTAACGAGCCTGTGCTGTAGAAAACGTAGTGAATGATAAACCCGGAAAGCCATCGAGCGTGGTCGATCTCTGGGAAAGGAGGTGGTGAATCATGATGATGTGTCCGATGTGGATGATGTGGATTTGGGGCATCTTTGGCATTCTACTTATCGTGTTGCTGATCGTAGTAATCGTGAAGTTGCTGAAAAAATAAACGCGCCAACCAAAAACCGATGAACTTGATTGCTCCGCTTGGCGATGCCCTGTGGATGGCGTTTGCGATGTTTTGGGAAATTTTGTGGCCGCTCATTCTCGGCTTCGGGCTCTCGGGTTTGGTGCAGGCCGTTGTTTCCAAGCGAGAGATGAGCCGACTGCTGCCTGACGATGCGCCAAAAACACTGGCGATTGCCTGCGGACTAGGCGCAGCATCATCGTCTTGCTCTTATGCGGCGGTGGCATTAGCGCGATCGATCTTTCGCAAAGGGGCCGATTTCACCGCAGCGATGGCCTTCCAGCTCGCCTCGACGAATCTTGTCGCGGAACTCAGTATCATCCTGATCGTGCTGATGGGCTGGCAATTCGCGGCCGCGGAATTTGCCGGTGGACCGCTCATGGTCACGATCGTGGCAGTGCTGTTCAAAATCTTTCTATCGCGCAAGCTCGTGCGGGAAGCACGCGCACAGGCGGATAAAGGAATCAAAGGCAGCATGGAAGGTCATGCTGAGATGGACATGAGCGTCGAGAACGGCCGTTCGCTCTGGCAACGTCTCAAGTCAAGCGAAGGCCTCACTGCAATCAGCCACTATTTCGTGATGGACTGGGTATCGGTGTGGAAGGACATTGGAGGCGGGCTACTCATTGCGGGAGCGTTAGCGGCGTGGGTTCCACAGGATTTTTGGAAGCATTTCTTCCTCACGCCCCACCCCGTAGCGGCGGCAATTTGGGGTCCAATTATCGGGCCGCTCGTCGCTGTCATTTCGTTCGTATGCTCGGTTGGAAATATCCCTCTCGCCGCCGTTCTCTGGAATGGTGGCATCAGCTTTGGCGGCGTGATCGCGTTCATCTACGCCGATTTGATTGTCCTGCCAATCATCGACATCTACCGAAAATACTACGGCTGGAAAGTGAGTGGTCTAATTATCGGTGTGTTCTATATCGCGATGATGGCTGCGGCGCTGATCATCGAATTACTTTTCCAAGCGCTGGGTCTCGTGCCCTCACAACGCAACGCGCAAATCGTCGAAGCGTCGATTACATTCAACTACACGACCGTCATGAACATCATCTTTCTGGCGATCGCCATTTGGTTAGTGATTCGCTTTTTTAAAACAGGCGGACCGAAGATCCTGGCTCATATGGCTTAAGGTAGAAGCGGCGAATACCTGATGAAGTATATGCATACCTACGACGCTGGGCTCAACCAGGTCGCGCGATATCATGGAGACTGAAACGCAGCCACTACAAAAACTGAGCGCCTCTGACACCTCACGTGCTGGCGATCTTCAAAAAGCGCTGCTGCTTACTTACATCACGCTCGGCTGGATGACGATCGAAGGGGCCGCGGCGCTGCTGCTCGGCTGGGCATCGAAGAGTTTGTTGCTGGAGGCGTTCGGAATTGACAGCGTCATCGAACTTTTCAGCGCTGCGGTTTTGTTGTGGCGACTGCGAATTGAAGCGAGCAGCGTTGCGGCACTCGAACACGTCGATGCTGTTGAGCGCCGCGCAGCGCGTTTGGTCGGTTACTCGCTCTACGCCTTGGTCGTTTACGTCGTTCTTAATTCCGGTTACGGATTGTTTATCGCCAAGCGCATCACCGACACGCACGAAAGCGTCTGGGGCATTCTTATCGGCGCAGTCGCAAAGGTCGGCATGCCGATTCTAGCCGCTTACAAATTGAAAGTTGCAGCTCGCCTGAATTCCCGAGCGTTAAGAGCGGACGCAGTCGAGTCGATCACATGCGGCTACCTGTCGATCGTTTTGATGATCGGCTTGGCCGCAACCCGATTGCTCGGTTGGTGGTGGCTGGACCGCGTCGCCGCGCTCGCACTGATCCCCTTCATTACCAAAGAAGCCCACGCCGCCATTTCCGGCGAACCTTGCTCTGCCTGCAATGACACGAGTTTGCGCACTAGCATCCGCGATGAGGAAGGAAGTGGCTAATAATGATGATGTGTCCGATGTGGATTTGGATCATTGTTGGTGTTCTTTTGAACGTGCTGCTAATCGTCGTGATTATAAGGCTGCTAAAAAAATGACTCTGCGCACGAGACCGTTGAATACTCTGAAGGTCGGACAAGTCGCAGCCGAAGCGGGAGTAGGCGTGCAGACGTTGCACTATTACGAGCGACTCGGTTTGTTGCCAAACCCAAACCGCTCCGAGACAAATTATCGGCTCTACTCACCAGAAGCGATCCGTCGCGTCCGATTCATCAAGAAGGCGCAGGCGCTGGGCATGACGTTGGAGGAAACCAAACAAATCCTGGATTTAAAGGATCACGGCCGGGAACCGTGCCTCAAAGTGGCGGAGCTCGGCGAAAAACATTTGCAGGAGATCGATGCGCGCCTTGCGCAATTGCGCGCCTATCGCCGTGCGCTCGCGCAAGCGGTCGGCGCTTGGCCCAAGAAAAACCTTTCCGCCCGGAAGTGCGCGGGCGAGTTTTGTGATTTGATCGAGCAATTGCCGTAGGACCCAACCTTTTTGAGAAAAGAGAAGCCAACGAAGGCCCTCGCCGGATCTCTCCGACGAGGGCTTCGCTTGTAATCTAGCTGCTACTTCTTACAGCATTCAGTGCCGCAGCACTTTTTGCCTTTGCAGCAGTCGCCAGCCGCAGGCGGCGTTGCCGTCGCTGTGCCGATGGCTGCTGTCAACGCAGCAATCAAAAGAAGATATTTCATAAGTCCTCCTTTTCGTTTTCGCTGAGAAACTCGACCACGCACACATGCGAGCCGAGCCGTCGCTTAGGAGAACTCGACGCGTGGCGGCGGAACTGGCGGGCGCTGAGTGCGCGCTGAAGCGTGCTGTGCAATCTCTGCGATTCGTCCGCCCGCTAAGATAGAATCGAGTAAGTACGCCGTACTTGCGAGATAGAGAACGACGCAACATACCTGGCCCGAACAGCAATTCGAGCGCATGGCGGAACTGGATGCGGCCGGCTGCGATGGGCAGCGGGAACATTGACTACTCGTGACTTGGTAAGCACAACGGTCCGTTTGCTGCGACGCCGCACCAGGCATTTCACCGGGCACTATCGGTGACAGGAAGCCAATGCTGATGACAAGCGCGCAAAGTACACCTCGCGCCGGCAGCTTCATCGGATACATGTTATCACTGGCTGACTTTTCGCAAAGAACATTCTCCACCCGATTATCGCGATTTAATCGAGCGTTTGTTGTAGCGCAAAATTTTTCAAAAAAAGCCGTTGACTCTTTATCTAGCTAGAGGGTCTAGCGTGCTGCCATGAGGGCAAAACAAGCAGGAATCTTGGCAGCCATTCTTGGATCGACATGCTGCATTGGGCCTTTGCTGCTGGTGGCAATCGGTGTTGGCAGCGCCGCGGCATTGATCGGGCGCTATCACTGGTTTTTCATCATGGGCGCGATGGTAGCGCTGACTTGGGCGTGGGCCAAATATCTGCGCGAGAAAACGGTTTGCGATTGCGAACACAAAGCGATCAGCGGGCAACGCAGCGCGATCTTGACGTTGTTAATCACTACCGCGCTAGTGATCGGCTTCGCTGGCCTGAACATCAGCCGCTACGTCTTTGGAAGCGTGCCGCCTGCAGCACAAAATCAACTCCCGCATGGGCTGAGTCGCGTCGTCGTTTCAGTCGATGGACTGAGCTGCGTGGCCTGCGAAATTCCCGTGCGCCATGCGCTCAGGCGAATCAACGGCGTCAAAACAATTTACGTCAGTGCCGCGACCAAAACGGCAACAGTGGAGTACGAACCGGTGAAAACCAATCCCGAACAGCTCGTCGCGGCAATTAACTCTACGGGATATCGCGCGAGCCTGCCTAACAAATAGAAATTTTGCTGAATCATTAACCTGAAAGGAAAAATATGAAAACACATCTCACTGCAGTTTTGGTGGGCGGTTTGCTTTACGCGCCGTTTGCCAGCGGCGCTGAAAACACAATGACCGTCACCGCAGATCGAGTCAGCGTATTCAAAGCTCCATTAGTCTGTCCGGCTGCACCGCAAATTGGTTGCGGCAGCGCTTCGAAGCCAATTCTTTTAGACTTGGAGAAGCAGCCTGGCGTTCTCGAAGCGTGGTTAAATCGCGCCGGAACAATAATCGCCGTCGTCTGGAAGCCTGAATCGGACGCTGAAACTCGCAGCAAGGTAGCAACGGGACTGAAAGAGGACCGCACCACAGAACTTCAGGGAGATTCGCGCGATAAAGAGGTGCAGGATTTCTTGTCGGGCAAAGGCTGGTATCACGGCGCGGATGTGGACCGATTGAGTGAAGAAGAAGCTGACATTATCGCTGCGAGGCTGGTTCGCTGGGTCCAAGCCAAGTCGTCATTGCCTAAAGACAAAGCGGAAAGACTGCAACGCACCTTCTCAGAAACGTTGCGCAAGGACTTAACCGGCGAGTACGCCCGTCTCAATCAGAATCCCAGGCGCCTGCAGGACATCGCCCGCGATTATCTCGATGAAGAACAAATAAAGATTTTGAAACAGGCAATCAAAGATGAAGAGGCAATCGAAAACGGTCAGAAACCGCTGGCAAATGAAAACTGAAATATGACGAGCGGGCCGGTCGTGCAATCGATCATCACTTGTCCGCGGTGTGGACATCGGGCCGAAGAAAACATGCCGACGAATGCTTGTCTTTTCTTTTACGATTGTCCAGCGTGCGGCGCGAAATTAAAGCCGAAGGCCGGTGACTGTTGCGTCTTTTGCAGTTACGGATCAGTGCCCTGCCCACCTGTTCAGACCGGGTCACTATGTTGTTCCTGAAATTCGCCCCCAAGACTATACAAAGATGACTAGAGGTCCGCTCGATTCTCAGGCGTTGGTCCAACAACCGCGCAAGGCCCCACCGATGGGGCGTGCGGTCCGCATCCTGCTTGGTCTTGTGCTGATCGTTTACACGGTACCTGTTTACTTCCACGTGCCCATGCGACTTGCCGTCGGCGCTTGGCTGCTCGTGCTTGGGTTGGTTGGCGTTTACAGCCTAATCCATATCGTTTTATCACGACGCGTCGTTGCGTTTGGCCCATGCTTCGGGGCCGTCCTGGCGAACGGATTGCTTATCGTGTTGTATGCTGCCGGCGGTTCGGGATTGCCGATTTTTGGCAACGGAAAGGGTCAGCTCGCAGCGGTTACCTTTCTCGGACTTTCGTTAGTGGTTGCTGGTGTGTGCGCGGCTCCCGGTTGTGAGACGATGGCAATCCCCGGTGTCCTCTTTGGAAAGCACACCGAACTGGCGTGTCTCATCTTCTCTCCCCTCGACAGGCTGGAGCGCAAGTTGCGGAGAAAGCGCGGTGTTGATGTTGCACAGCAATAATTGTTGGTTGTCTATATACCTAAACAGGTATATAGATCGACATGACACTCCACGATTTACAGGATGCGCTCGAAGCGAATCCCAGGCGGTTTCCGCGATTTATCTTGCCGGATGGTGATTACATCCCTGCACACGCCCACGTCACTGAAGTTGGGTATGTAGTCAGGAACTTCATCGATTGCGGCGGACTGACCGGGAAGGAAGAAAAGGTCGTGCTGCAAACACACGTCGGCAGTGACGCCGATCATCGGCTTCGATCAGATCGCTTCGCGAAAATCCTACAGCTCGGAAACAGCGTGATTCCGAGTCCAGACCTGGATGTCGATGTCGAATACGATTGCTGCGTCGTAGCGCAGTATCCAATTGGCGAAGCGACACCGGATGGCGAGCACCTAAATCTAATCTTGCAGCGCGGCCGAACGCAGTGTCGGGCGCGTGAGCGTCGCGAGAACGAAACAGCAACCGGCTGTTGCGCCACGTCCGCAACTTGTTGTTAGCCGACATGGATCTGATCCAAATCTATCAGTGCTTTTGCGATCGCACGCGATTGCGCATTCTCCATCTCCTTAGAAGATCCCCTCTCTGCGTTTGCCATTTTCAGGACATTCTGGGTGAGCCACAGGTTAAGATTTCAAAACATCTCGCTTACTTGCGCAGCCGAGGGATGGTGCGCACAAAGAAGGAACAGAATTGGGT
>WNFW01002659.1_pt1 | contig 15420 bp, 14 predicted proteins | sample 5400131 | NCBI WGS metagenome assembly WNFW01 (sample SAMN13153362, study PRJNA577476) | soil metagenome | isolation source: 20 cm soil or saprolite under grassland replicate 1 | place: USA:California | collected 2016-06-15 | reverse complement strand
GAACCAAGTGCGAGCTATCGCAGAGGTCGCCACTGCTGTTACCAAAGGTGATCTAACACGGTCAATCCAAGTCGAAGCCAGTGGCGAGGTCGCCGAGTTGAAAGACAACATCAACACGATGATTAATAACCTCCGTCTCACGACGGAACGCAATACCGAGCAGGATTGGTTGAAGACGAATCTGGCTCGCTTCACAGGTATGTTGCAGGGTCAACGTGATCTGACTACCGTGGGACGGAGGTTGCTCTCAGAACTGGCTCCCCTGGTGAATGCCCAACAGGGGGTGATTTACCAAATGGAAGACGAGAACTCGGCGACCATGGTGCTTCTCTCCGCGTTTGCTGGCGACGGAGAAGATGGACATCTCCGACAACTAAAGATTGGGGAAGGTCTGATTGGACAATGTGCGGCGGAGAAGAGACGGATGCTGATAAATGACTTGCCACCCAACAGCATCTCGATTCGATCCGGTTTATTCGAGGCTGTGCCCAGAAATGTGATTGTGCTGCCCGTCCTCTTTGAAGATCGCGTCAAGGCAGTAATTGAGTTGGCCTCTTTGAGCGCCTTCACCGCCTCGCATCTAGCGTTTCTAGAACAGCTGACTGCTAGCATTGGCATCGTCCTCAATAGTATTGAGGCGACGATGCAGACCGAAGGGCTGCTGAAGCAGTCCCAGCAACTAGCGACAGAGCTCCAAACCCAGCAGAAGGAATTACAGCAGACGAACGAGCAGTTAGCCCAAAAAGCCCAGCAGCTCGCTGAGCAGAATGCCGAGGTCGAACGGAAGAACCAGGAGATTGAGCAGGCGCGGCGTGCATTGGAAGAGAAGGCCAAAGAACTGGCGCTCACTTCCAAATACAAGTCCGAGTTCCTTGCAAACATGTCGCATGAGCTGCGTACGCCTTTGAACAGCATCCTTGTCCTCGGCCAGCAACTCAGCGATAACCCTGATCACAATTTGACACCAAAGCAGGTTGAGTTCGCTCGCACTATCCACGGTGCGGGAACAGACCTTTTGAACCTGATCAGTGATATTCTCGACCTGTCAAAAATCGAATCAGGAACGGTCTCCGTAGACGCTGAAGAAGTCTTCTTTGCTAGCCTCCTCGACATGATTGGGAGACCCTTCCGGCATGAAGCAGAAAATCGCCGGCTTAGCTTCGAGGTGCATACTGATCCCCACCTTACTCGTAGCATGGTCACCGACTCGAAACGTCTACAACAAGTACTAAAGAATCTGCTATCCAATGCTTTCAAATTTACCGAACAAGGTGGCGTGCGCCTCTCTGTCTCGGCAGCTGAGAGCGGGTGGAGCGATGACCACCCAATTCTCAACCGTGCGGGCTCCGTCGTGGCCTTTGAAGTTGCCGATACGGGGATCGGTATTCCGCACGACAAGCAGCGAATCATCTTCGAGGCGTTTCAGCAGGCCGATGCTGGCACGAGCCGCAAGTACGGCGGCACCGGTTTGGGCCTGGCAATCAGCCGGGAGCTGGCCAGTCTCTTAGGCGGAGAGATCCAGTTGCGCAGCACACCTGGCAAAGGAAGCTCGTTCACGCTATATCTTCCACAAACATACGCAGGCCCGTCCGCTCCCAGCGTTTCCGTGCTGGAAGGAAAAGCTTCGCCGTCGTCCCTGCCTCTTCAGTTGGCGAACGTGAATGTTTCGGAGCTTCCGGCCGAGCATGTCTCCGACGATCGTGACAGTCTCGAAGCGGGCCACGCCGTGTTGCTCATCATAGAAGATGATCCGCATTACGCCCGGGTACTTCGCGATCTGTCCCGTGACAAGGGTTTCAAGGTTCTCGTTGCCATGCGGGGTGCCGAAGGCCTTGCTCTGGCTCGTGAATTTCACCCGACCGCTGTGTCGCTGGATGTTTTTCTGCCTGACATGCTGGGCTGGACAGTGCTTAACCACTTGAAACAAGATCCGGCGACGAGACACATTCCAGTACAGATGCTGACACTGGATGAGGATCGACATCATGGCTTGGCAAGAGGGGCATTCGCCTTTGTGACAAAACCGAGCACGCCCGAAGGCCTTGATGCGGCATTGGATCGAATTAAGGAGTATGCAGGTCCACGTCGTAAGCGGCTGCTGGTTGTCGAAGACAATCCAGCCGAGCAACTGAGTATCCGGGAGTTGCTCGGTTACGATGATATTGATGTTACCGTCGCTGCTACCGGCACTGAGGCGCTCGCCCTTGTTAACGACCAGCAGTTCGATTGTGTTGTCCTCGACCTCCGTCTTCCCGATATGTCGGGGTTTGAGATCTTGGAGAAGCTACGTGATACTCCGTCCCTAAGCGACTTGCCGGTAGTAGTTTTCACCGGGAAGGAATTAACGTCCGAAGAAGACGCTCGGTTGCGCACGCTCGCGCGGAGCGTGGTGGTTAAAGGTGCCGAATCTCCGGAGCGGCTGCTGGATGAAACGGCACTGTTCCTCCACCGCGTGGTCGCTGATCTTCCAGCGGAGAAGCAAAAAATGCTGGACCGGCTGCACCGGTCAGATGATGCGCTAGTCGGAAAGAAAGTACTGGTGGTCGACGATGATGTGCGGAATATCTTCGCCTTAAGCAGCGTCCTCGAGCGTAGAGGGATGACCGTGCTAACGGCCGGCACTGGTCGTCAGGCGATTGAGACGCTCGAGTCAACTCCGGACGTAGCTATCACGCTGATGGACATCATGATGCCCGAGATGGACGGATACGAAACTATGCAGGTGATTCGTCAGAACTCTTCGTTGCGGCGCTTACCTATCATCGCGCTAACCGCGAAAGCGATGAAGGGAGATCGTGAGAAGTGCCTGGAAGCGGGGGCGTCTGAATACCTGGCGAAGCCGGTCAATACAGACCAACTACTTTCAGCATTGCGCATGTGGCTCCATAGATAGCTAGCACGTCCAGGAGTATTCAAACTGAGCACGTTGACTATCGTGATGCTGAGAGAAACATGAGCGTCAATCCGAAGGTTAACATTCTGATGGTGGATGATCAGCCTGCCAAGCTGCTGAGTTACGAAGTAATACTGAGCGAGCTTGGAGAGAATCTGATTAAGGCTACTTCAGGCCGTGAAGCTCTCGAATACTTGCTCAAAACCGACGTAGCCGTTGTGCTGATGGACGTCAGCATGCCGGAACTCAACGGCTTTGAACTCGCAGACATGATCCGTCAGCGATTATCTTCATCTCGGCTGTTCACCTGACCGATTTGGATCGGCTCAAAGGATACGAAAGGGGTGCTGTCGATTACATCTCGGTGCCCGTCATTCCGGAATTGCTGCGAGCAAAAGTCAGCGTATTCGCCGAATTGCACCGGAAGGCCCGCCAGCTTGAAACGTTGAATCGTCAGCTGGAAGAGCGGGTTCTGCAACGGACGGCAGAGATTCGAGAGCTTAATAGCGAGCTTCAACAGCGCGTAGCCGAGCTTGAGACTATCATGCAGGTTCTACCAATGGGGGTCGCGGTTGCGCATGATCCTGAGTGCCGATTCATCACAGGAAACGCGGCTCTCAGCGACCTCATGGGAATGAAGCAGGGCGATAACCTATTAAAGAGCGGCGACGGGGAGCTTCCGTACGATATTTATCAGAATGGCCAAAAACTCCAACCCGGCGAATTCCCCGTCCAACGCGCCGCCGCCAATCGAGAGTTGGTCGGTACCGTCGAACTGGAAGTTCGACGTAGAGACGGGCAGATGGCACATGTGCTCGCCAGCGCAAATCCTCTCTTCGATGACTCTGGGCAAATCCGAGGTGCTGTAGGAGTTTTTTTTGACGTTACCGAGCGCAAGAGCTTGGAAGACATACTGCGCGAAAGGGCGGAGCTCCTCGATCTCGCTTCTGAGGCCATTGTGGTCCATGATTCAGCCGGGATTCTTTCGTTCTGGAATTCAGGTGCGGAGGCCCTTTACGGCTGGAAGCGCGAGGAGGTGCTCGGCGAAGATATCAACCGGATCTTGCGAACGGGTTTTCCCGTGCCCCAGAAAGAAGTCGAGGCGCCCCTTGCCGCAGCTGGAAGATGGGAAGGAAACTTGACTCACTACACCAGAGACGGTCGGGAACTGATTGTCGCTAGTCGTCAGGCTCTTAAGCTCGGGAGTCGAGGCCGCAGCGTCATTCTCGAAATCAATCGGGACATCACAGCGCAACTACAGGCGGAAGAAGCTCTACGTCGCGCGGAAAGACTTGGGGCTATGGGGCGAGTTGCTGGGATTATTGCTCACGAAATCAATAACCCTTTGGAAGCGATATCTAACGCGTTTTACCTTCTTCGAGATCATCCATCGCTCGACGAGGAAGCTCGGTATTACGCGCGTCTTGCCGAGCAAGAGTTGGCCCGGGTCGCTCATATTACCAGACAGACACTCAGCTTTTATCGAGAATCGCAGTATCCCGTCTCGGTTGCCATTTCGGAGGTTCTGGATAATGTTCTTGAACTTCAATCGCGTCGTGTACAGCTGAACGGAATCATTCTAGAAAAAGTGTACCGCACCGCAGGAATAATCCAAGGGTTTCCTGTTGAGTTAAAACAAGTATTCTTAAACATTGTTGGAAACGCGATCCAGGCGATGCCTCAAGGAGGGCGCCTGCGCGTCCGAGTGTATGAATGCATTGAACCTAGCACCGGGCGACAGGGGGTCCGTGCCTCCGTTTGCGACACCGGATCGGGTATTGACCCAGAACACGCCAAGCGACTTTTCGAACCCTTTTTCACGACGAAAGAAACAAAGGGGACTGGTTTGGGCCTCTGGATCAGCAAAGGAATAATTCAGAAGTACGAAGGCACAATTCGGTTTCGCAGCTTGCGGTTCGCTCGGGAGCATGCCACATGCTTTTCCGTATTCATCCCTGGAACTGCTTTTGGGCAGAAGCAGGAACTCACAGTTTCATTGGCGGCAAGCTAAGTGGACACAGTTATGATTTCAGACAAACCCGTCATCTTGTGTGTAGATGACGAAGAAAACCCGTTGATTCTTAGAAAGCTCGTCCTGGAGAAGGCCGGCTACGAAGTAGTTACGTCAACGTCCGCGAGATCCGCTGTCGAGATTGTCTCCTCCCGCCACGTAGATCTTGTGCTGTCGGACCACTTAATGCCTGGCGCAATAGGAACAGAGCTTGCCCGTCAAATCAAAGCTAACCATCCCACCATTCCTGTAATTTTGCTCTCAGGTGTGAATGAGATTCCAGCGGACGCAGGAGCCGTTGACGTTTTTCTGAGCAAGGCGGAAGGTCCGGAAAGGTTGTGCGAGAAGATTGCTGCTGCACTCGCCGAGTATCGAAAACCTCGTAGCACGCCTTAGCTGATCACTCGGTCCGGCTCACGGCAGCGCGCAGGTTAGCTGGAAGGAGTAGTGTTTAATCGGCAGCCAAGTGACGGCCCGTTTCGAAGCCAGCTATTCCGGGAGCGTTGGCTTGCTTCAGGACGGGGGTGTCGGAGCCGCATCTCACCGGAGTTCACACATGCCTCGAAGGTTGCAACCGATTTCCGACGCGATCCAGGCAAAACTGTGGGAGGTTCGGGTGGCCCGCCTTGCAACCCTGGGTGTGGAAATAGCATGAGGTAGCTAGGTTAGCGGGATCTGGCTTTCATAAGGGAGGCCGACCAGCGAAACTCGCATCCACGCATCGATGACGATGCCCTTGTCCAGCACCCGATCAAGCACGTCTAAGAGGCTGTTCTCGGCCGCCGCAGGTTTCAGAGCCATGACTGCCTACCGAAAAATCCTGTACAAACCGCGCTGCGTTGGCGTGTTGCTTCTGGACGCAATACGCGAAAACGAAAAGAAGAGAAGTTACGTCGCGCTATGCTTCTGAGTTCTTCAGCGGTGGGTTCTCGTTGAGCGCAAAGAAGAACTTCATCACTGCGCGTGATTTACTCAACATTCGCAAGCTTCGCGCTGACTTAAGATGCCCTTCCATGTGCCGAAGGTTGTTAAGACGAAGCGCCGAGTATGCTGGTTACAGGATAAGCAGTAAAAAAATAAAGGCAGCTTGCGATTTGCTAGCGAGCCTCCCCAGCAAGCATTCCTGATCCCTCGCAGCCGCTCGCATAACATTGAAGTTTAGTTTTCAATGACGAGTTCGATCTGTACATTCGGGGTCGCAACTGCGACCGTGCCGTAGAGCGGTCACCTGCCCTTGAAGGCCTCGACCAGTTGCCGGCCTTGCTGTTCGGTGACGCCTTTCACGCGGAAATTCAGGCGCACGGAGTTGAACAGGGAAACATCTGGGCGTACGGGGTGGGAACGGTCGATGGTGCCGCGAATATCCGCCGCGATGCCGTGCAGCGGAACCGCCTGTGCCTTGGCCAGCACCTGCACCAGTTCGACCCCGCACGCCGCCACGCCCGAGAGGAACAGTTCGGCGGGATTGATGGCCTCGCCGGGACAGCCGTTCTGCACCGGCCCGTCCACAACGAAGTGATGATCGCGGGCGCTGCACAACACGCGCCCGAAAGTGTCTGTGGAAGCTGCCTGCGCCGCATACTCGCGTACGTCTGTATCGGTCATAGTCCACCTCGCATTTAACCTTAATCTATCCCAGTGGCACAGCCGTACCATTCCCGGAGGAGTCCGGAGATTGTAGCTTATGGATGAGCAGTTCTGGGGGAGGGCAGTTCGACGAGCGCCGTGACTCTAACCGGAGTCTGGGCGCTTTCGTTTTTGCTCGGATAGCGGTCTTGGTACGGAGCCAGACCGTAGCTTGCATGAGTGCAGTCAGTGCCGCGTTAGAGACGATTTTCATTAGCGCGTGAAAGAAACATTGAGCCCAGTCGTCAGCAGAATATCGTTCTGCTTCTTACCTGCCGGAGGATTGGTGACATAGATATCCCCGAATGCATTCTGCCATCCTAGCCATTTGCTCAATTTTGTGACCGTGCCGAGATTAAACGTTGCCCGGTACTCGCCTGTTTGGTTTAGATCGGGGAAGAAGTACAGCTTCTCAGTGAGCACGGTGGAGACACCTAGTTTGTGCATGAGTTCCTCGCCCAGCGTGAGAGCCGCAAAATTTCGGCTCAAAGTCGTGTAGCTCTCACGGGTATAGTTCAACCCACCCAGTAAATCCAAAGTCGTGACATTGGTGTTAATCACGTGGAGCCCAAGACCGCCACCCAGAACTGATCGCAGGTTCAGCCCCTGCAACGCATCCGTCTGGAAGTCAGCACTCCCGTACCCGAATAACGGTGTTCTTAAGTTGTGGGCGTATCGGGCCCCGCCTTGGGTAGTATTCGCTGTCACGCTTGGCACCGCTCCTGCCGCATCGTTCGAAGCATAGATTGTGTTGGCATACATCGTAATCTCATCATGCTGTGTCTTCCGGTCGGCGGTAAACGCCAGCGCAAGATTCTTCGTCTGGCTATTGCCCCGCGTCAGCGCAAAGCCCACATTCGCCCCTCCAGCCCAGCCATGCAACAGTGTTGGATGTAGCGATTTCTCATAAGCCGCCTGCTCCTCTTCGTTGCGGAGTGCAGTCACGTCAGCTTTGGGAACATTCACGGTTCCACTCGTCGCCGTGCCCACAGCAAGGTTGCCATCCGAAGTCGTCACCGTGCCTACGAGCGTCTTTTCGCTTCGAGTAACTAGGTGCAACGCCTGCGTGGAATGAATCTCCTGCACGGCTGGCCATTGCACCGTGACATCACCCGCAAACTCGGTCTTTATAACCAGCGTTTTGTCGTCGGACTTCGTGATAGCCCCGGTAAGTCGATCACCGTTTGTCAAAACAATCTGGTCGGCGAACGACGCGGAGCAGAATGAGAAAGCAGCCAAGATTGCTAGAATCTGCACCATTCGCATTGCGCCCTCCAACGATATGTTTTTCCTTTTCCTTGCTGCATTTGCCTGCAACCGTTAGCCTGCTCGGTTTTCCCAGTCTACAGGGTTCACAGGGGCGGCACGGACTCTTATCAACGATTCACCGGAGCCCGGTGTGGGGCGTGGCGCATCTTCGAACCGGAACACTTCCGGCCCACCGTGGAAAAGCTCAAATGCCGTCTCGCTCGTGATCAATTGCCCCCCGTCATTCGCGTTCGAAACAATGTCAAATCAAACTTTCATAAATCATTCACGAATTTTTCACAGTCCCGTAAGGGCCCAAGGTCGTCTAATCGCTCAGATAAAAATCATTCAGCCGAATGTCAACATGCGCATTGTGGGACGAGCAGCGCCTGAGCAGACAGGACAAGGAGCCGAAGTTGAGGCTGAGTCTCGAAACCCGAGTAGCCGAAGACGTTACTGTGATCTGCTGCAAAGGCAGAATCGCTTATCGTGTTGAAGCAGCCGCGCTGTCGGGCGAATTTGCCGAGCTTGCGCCCCAAACCCGACGAGTCGTGATCGACCTCTGTGGCGTGGAAATGATCGACGCCGCTGGCCTCGGAGCACTCATATCTGTTGCCTTGACGGCGCAAGCAAGCCTGTGCTCGGTCACGCTGGCTGCTCCCGCCAATCTGATCCGTGAATTGCTGGAGCTTACCAAATTGACCTCCGTCTTCGAAGTTCATCCCACCTTGGATGCCGCCACCGTCGCATTCCGACAATCGCAGCGGCAAGAGCAAGCACCTGCTTGCAAATTTTGATTTGGCGCTGGCTGAAGTTTTTTCAATACTCGACCACTACCGCGTCCAAAAGCCAATGGCACCGCAGCACGACTCGTTAACGGTGTCGCCGAAAACATTCCCACAAAACCACTTAGCCCAGAGGAGGCTATGGATTTGCCAAAATTTTCCCGCTCCGGGGATTTGAGAGTGGTCAAGCGAGTGCGGGGGTTTGCTTCGCGTCGGAGTCGCCGCATTCTATGCTGGGAAAACTCATTCATCCTGTGCATCGTCGAAAGGGCATGCTCCCCTTTTCCCGGTGCCAAATTCTTGGGCCTCTACGCCGCCCTTTGGAGTGAGCAGGCTTCGGGCTTTGCTAATCAAGACGGCAGCATCCTGCGACTTTGGAACCAATTCTCGTATGCCGATCAAACGAGCTTGCCGCTCTATGAGCTTGTCCCCGAACGCGCTGTACATAATGAGTGGCACTGAGGGCAGCAGCCGCCTCAGTATTCGGGCCGCGTCCAGTCCGTTCATGACCGACATGGAGAGATCAATCAACTCAGCCCGTAGCTGCTGGGCTTTCTCGATTGCTTCCTTTCCATTCTCAGCCTCCCCGCACACGACAAGGTCGGCTCCCCGCTGGAAGCGTTCGCAGAGCACCTTGCGAATCCAAGGATTGTCACCACGATCAGAACAGATTTACAGGATTGGGAGCTTGGCGATCTCATCTCTTGCCGGTTGTGGCTTCCTTTTCTGCTTCGATCTGAAGTTCAACTTCGGCCCCCTCTTTCAGTCTCGCTTCCTTGCCTTTCTCATCCGTCAACGTGTTCTCAATGCGAATCTCCCGATACAGATCATCGGCTTCGTCAATGCTGATCTCCGCTTTTTCGGGCTGTGTCGGATGAGCTGGCTTGATGATCTTTCGCACCTTAGCTCGCAGCGTTTTGCGCGCTCGTTTCATACTCCGCATCCGCTTTGAAATCGCGGTGCATAGGATGGCCCTTCACCTGTGCATGGAATAGGGTAGAGATTGTATTGAGAGCGCATTTATGTGGTACAAGGTTCCTCTTTCTACCGCGTTCCATGTATCGACCAAAAATATACCGAACCATTAGATTGCCAGAAATCACGTTCGAGGCGCGCCGCTAGTGTTTTGTGTCTTGGCTGGCGGGAAGCCGGGCAGAAGCTTTTCTCGTATCTGTGGGCCACGCGAATACAACGATTACACCTAGCCCTATCACGGCAAGGGTGGCAACACAGTATTAAGACAGCGCCCAACGGTAGTGTCTTAAACACGGTGTTAAGACACCGCCCAATCCACCGCTTTCATTGACTTGTCCTTCGCATCCCGCCTACCATTACGCGACTCCATGATTGGCCAAACCGTCTCGCACTACCTCATCGTCGAGAAACTCGGCGGTGGCGGTATGGGTGTGGTCTACAAGGCCGAGGACACCCGACTGCACCGTTTCGTGGCACTCAAGTTTCTCCCTGATGAAGTAGCGAGAGACCCGCAAGCGCTGGCACGCTTCCAGCGCGAAGCAGAGGCTGCTTCGGCGCTCAATCATCCCAACATCTGCATGATTCACGATATCGGCGATCAAGATGGGCATGCGTTCATCGTGATGGAGTTTCTCGATGGCGCAATCCTGAAGCACCTGATCGGTAATCGCCCGCTGGAATTGGAAAGGGTGTTATCGCTGGGCATTGAGATTGCAGACGCACTCGATGCAGCACACTCAGCAGGTATCGTCCACCGGGACATCAAACCAGCCAATATCTTCGTCAATAAGCGTGGACACGCGAAAGTTCTGGATTTTGGGCTTGCTAAAGTGACGAGTCTCCCCAGCCGTGCGATGCAGGGAGCGGCATCGGCCCAACCGACGGTGATCAGCGAGGAACTTCTCACCAGTCCCGGAGCGGCTATGGGTACGGTCGCTTACATGTCACCGGAACAGGCACGGGCCAAGGAGTTGGACGCGCGCACGGATTTGTTCTCGTTTGGTGCAGTCCTTTATGAAATGGCTACTGGCGCCGTGCCATTTCGCGGAGACAGTACAGCTATGATTTTTGATGCCATCCTGAACCGTGCCCCGGTCTCTGCGGTTCGGCTGAATCCGGACTTACCACCAGAGCTGGAGCGGATCATCAACCGGGCGCTGGAGAAGGACCGGGAACTGCGCTACCAGCATGCATCGGAAATGTGGGCTGAACTACAGCGCCTGAAGAGAGATACCGAGTCCAGCCGGAGGGCAGTCGTGGCGGCGATAGAACAGGTCGCGCCGGTCGCAGCGCAGATGTCGACCGTAGGGGCAGCGCCAACATCCACTACCGGCAGTGCCACTGCTCCCCAGATTCGAGTTTCGGGACCTGAGGCCGTACCCGCCTCCGGTAAGCGGCGCTGGATCGCTGGTCTAGCGGTAGCCTTGGTACTAGCGCTGGTTGCGGCGGCTGTTTTTCTATCTCGCCGCCGCAGCAGCCAGCAGGAGATTTCTTCGCTGGCGGTTCTGCCTTTTGTCAACGCCAGCAACGATCCCAATACTGAGTACCTCAGCGACGGACTCACCGAAAGCCTAATCAATAGCCTGTCCCAAGTTCCGAATCTTGCCGTCATGTCCCGCTCCGCCGTCTTTCACTACAAGGGGCGTGACCTTGATCCCCAGGCAGTCGCCCGCGACCTGAAAGTCGAAGGAGTAATCACGGGCCGCATTGTGCAGCGCGGAGATCAGCTCATCATCAGCGCGGAATTGATCGACGCCCGCACCAATCATAATCTTTGGGGCGATCAGTACGACCGCAGGCTTTCCGATGTTCTCGCGGTACAGGAAGACATCACGCGCGCCATCTCATCCAAGCTTCGGGAGCGGCTGTCCGGCGAAACCAAGAAGCAGGTGGCAAAGAGTGGCACGACGGATCCAGAGGCCTACCAGCTTTACCTCAAGGGCCGTTACTATTGGGAGAAGCGCACGCCGGAGGCCCTGGAAAAGTCCAAAGATTACTTCAACCAGGCCATCGAGAAAGACCCGACCTACGCCATGGCCTACGTCGGGCTGGCCGATTATTACGCCGTTTCGCCCGATTACGAGCCGGTTCAGAAAGCAGAAACAGCCCCCAAGACAATCGCAGCGGCGCGGAAGGCCCTCGCAATTGATGACAGCTTGGCTGAAGCTCACACGGCAGCGGCCTCGGCTTCTTCAGATATGTGGGACTGGGCGGGTGCGGAAAGGGAATACAAGCGGGCCCTGGAGCTAAACCCCAACGAAGGCAACGCACACCAGTGGTACGGATTGTATTTGTCCACGGTTGGACGCCACCAAGAGGCTCTGGCTCAGTTCAAGCGCGCCCTGGAGGTAGATCCCCTGAATCTGACAGTCAGCACTAATCTGGCCGTTGGCTACGGGAACATGCGCCAGTACGATCTGGCTTTGGACCAATTCAAAAAGACAATCGACATTGATCCAAATTACGCCTCCGCACACGACGCTCTTGCTCAAACGTACCGGGACCTGGGTAAGTATGACTTGTGGCTGGAAGAATGGAAGAAGGCAGCCACACTTGCCGATGATCAGGAAAACCTTGTCATAGCGAATGAGGCAGCTCGTGCTTATGCGAAGGGTGGCTTCCACGTAGCTATGAGCCGCACCGTTGAGCTTCGCAAGCAATTGGAGCAACGGCGCTATGTCGATCCCAGCTTTATTGCATATGATTATGCCTCGCTTGGCGACAAGGACCAGGCCTTCTATTGGCTTGAGAAAGCGTATTCGGAGAAGGCAGGGCCCTGGCTTACATCAAGGTCTTTAGGCAAATGGATCCTCTCCGCCGTGACCCACGCTACGTTGATCTGCTCAAACGCATGGGCCTGCCCCAGTGATCACTTTCTCGCACTGGCCTGAGTTACGTTCGGAATCTCATCGGATCGCATAACCGCCATCAACACGAATCGTAGTACCGGTAACGAAGTCCGAACCCGCGAGGCTAGGTACACAGCTGTTCCGGAACGCTGCCGTAAACCAACTCCGAAAAAGGCAGGCAGAGTTCGAGGCTGAACATCCTGGTTTCCGGGATCGCTATTCATTATCCCGCGCACGGATTTAGTGGTGCGATTCCGAAACCAGCAGAAAGAGAAAAGCCGCACGATGATCTGCGCGGCCTGTTGCGAATCGGTCTGAACGAAAACGTTGCATGCCGGAAAACCTTTTTCCGGCAGAAACACGCAGAATTGCCTTTCTTTGTTTTGAAGTGAAGCCAATCCGCACAGTTCTAGGCCACGCCTTGAGCGCCTGATGTCTGACGTGATTTTGTTGAGGGGCATCCATTTCAAACGGCATATTTGATTGGCGACAATCGACGCTTGGCTCCGATCTGCGAGCTGCGCTGTTGTTTTCGAGCGCTTCGGTTTTTTGTTATAAGGTGTAGCCCGAAGCAGCTTCACTGGATCATGGTGTTCTGTTGCAAGTTGGTGTCTCGGGCGAATATGCGTCCTCTACTCAAGCTCTCAAGCTTTCTCTTGCAGACGCCAGCTCACTGATCTGCTGCTGGGCGGAAGATTCGACAATAAGGCGCACCAAAAGAGATAACCTCACCCTTATGCTGAATCGGCCTATCATCTCTAAGAACAATGAGTACGAGGCACGCACATGGCTGCGTATCAGGTAGTGCTTTACTTTGACAAGCAGGAGGATGCCCTGCTTTTCACCCTGGCTGCCAGTTCGATTATGTCAGCGGAAGGGCCGCTCCATAGCGGCGACGCCGGGGTCAAAGTTGCGGTGGAGATATGCAAAGCCAGTCGGATCACGACTGAGGGCGTTCTGAACGTCACGTGAAGGGCAGCACAATTGAGATGATTCGAAAAGCAGCGCTGCAAATAGGAGTTCCCGCCCTACTGGCTTTCATGGCCTGGAATGCGTATCTTGCTGTCAACCATTTAGAACAGATGCAGAAAATTGCGGCGCTCACAGTGGAAAGCTCCAAGATCCAGGCGGACATCTCCGGTGTTTTGAAAGACTTGACCGACATGGAAACAGGTCAGCGCGGATACCTGCTAACCAACGACTCTTCGTACTTGCAGCCCTACAGCGATGCGAAGGGCAGGATCGGAACCGATTTTGCCAGCCTTCGTGCAGGGCTAGCTAGTCGGTCCGAGCGCGAACGATCACTGGAATCGCAGGTGGAGTCTGTGGCTAACACAAAGCAAGCTGAGATGGAACGCTCTATTAGTTTGCGCGAACAGGGGTATCGCCACCGCGCATTCATGTTGGTGGATTCAAACGAAGGTATGGAGTACATGGATAGAGCTCGCGGGCTTCTGTCTTCGCTATCCGTGGCGGAGACCAGCAACTTCGCGAGACTCGACATCGAGAGGAATGCTAGTCTGAGCAAGGCTTTGTTAAAAACCATTGTTGCCAACTCATGTCTGCTCGTACTGACGGCATGCCTGCTGGGACTTATCCGTTACCACGGGCAAGTGCTTGAACAGGAGGCTGCCCACAGCAGACAAGTGCTGGCCGTGCGCGATATGCAGCTAGAAAAACTAACGTCCGCCCTTTCCAACCAAGCCCGCTCCAAGACTTGTGCCATCGAGGCGAGTGTCCGCCTGCTGCTGCAGAACTACGGGGGATTTCTACCACGACAGGGCCACGAATATGCTGAGCAGATAAGGGAAGCATCGGCACAGATGGAGCGACTCCGACAAGATTTAGTTGGCAGCTCAGCCTCCAACAGCGATGAAAAGGCAGCTTAGAAACGCGCGACATGGAACCCGAACTCGACAGGTTCTGGCCGCGGCTCAATCCAGTGTGCGAGAATCCCCGGTTCCAGCCGCCGCCGGCGTTGCTGAAAATCGAGCAGTTGACATTCACTACTTCCGGTGTTTCCGGAGTCGGCATAGAGCGCGCTTGTGGCTTCTTCGTACAGCGGTGAAAGACACTCTCGTTTGTAGGCTTCCCTAGTGCAGAGCAGGTGGTGGCCGTGATCACCACAGCACGGTTGCTGTCGTCGGCTCCCCGTGCTCGCCACCGTTGACAAGATGCAGACCACCGCAGGGTTGTTCGCACTGGTCGGCATGTCGGCTTTGCAAGACTCCATTGTGGCCGCGAAACTGCGCGCGGGCGGGGCGGTGATCCTCGGCAAGACCAATCTGTCGGAGTGGGCCAACTTCCGTTCATTCGAATCCATTACATTTGCTTCTAAAAGGTCTGTATCGCGAGTGTCGGAAAAGCAGCTCGATACAAACGGTCGTCCAGGGTCAGAAGGCGGCAACCATTCGACGCTGCATGAGCTCCAATCAAGAAGTCTGCAAGAATACGACGCGGCCCCATATCGCGCTGCTTACGCCGACGTTCTGCGTAGGCCTGGAAAGCTCGTCCCGCAGATCGCCACACCTGCTCCCGCAACTCCCAGTCGATCACAATTCCAGTGTCCTCGAAAAATGATCCGACGAACGTCTCGGTGCGACCCGGCGCTGCGATCAATTCCGCGAACACCGGAGCGGCGGCGACTAAATTCCCACGATTGAACGCTGCTTCTAGAGCATTCTGTGCGGCCGAACTAAGCGCGGCATCCTTATCCCACAACGCAATGACCACATTTGTGTCGACGGCTGTGGTCATTGTCCACGCATCCCACGCAGCCATTTTCTAATGCTCTTTCTGCCTGGCGGAACTCCGGGGTTCCCAATGCCCCTGTACTTTGAAAATGCGCTCCGGCTTCGAACCGGCCGGACTCGAACTCCCTGAGCATCGCTCTCGAAGAGTAATTTATCCCCGCTACGCACTCCCAGTACGCGCCGAACCTCACGAGGCACGGTGATCTGACCTTTGCTGGTGATGGTTGCTTGCTTCTGCATACCTAACCTCCAATTCCTTACTTTATCATATTATCCTTAC
>WNFW01001563.1_pt1 | contig 15420 bp, 16 predicted proteins | sample 5400131 | NCBI WGS metagenome assembly WNFW01 (sample SAMN13153362, study PRJNA577476) | soil metagenome | isolation source: 20 cm soil or saprolite under grassland replicate 1 | place: USA:California | collected 2016-06-15 | reverse complement strand
CTACACGGCGCTCGAGCAGAACGTCGCCCGCGTCGCGGGCGAGGCCGACGTGGTCTACGCCATCGTCCTCGACGCCGACGGCAAGGTGGCGGCGCACAGCAGCCATCCCGAGCGCGTGGGGGTCGTGCTCGACGGACCCGTGCACTGGCAGGCGGCGGGCGCCGGCGAGTTCCTGGTCCAGGAGACCGAGACGTCGCGCCGCGAGGCGGTGTATGACTTCGCCCTCCCGGTCCGGGTGGAGGGGCGCAAGTGGGGCACGATCCGCGTCGGGCTCTCCAAGGAGCGGATGGAGGCGGAGATCGGCAAGACCCGCCTCGAGCTCGGCGCGCTCACCCTCGGGGTGTTGCTTCTGGGCGGCCTCGCGGCGGCGCTCATCGCGCGGCGGATCGCGCAGCCGATGCAGCAGCTCGCCGAGGGCGCGGCGGCGATCTCGCGCGGTGAGCTGCCGCAGCGGATCGAGCCGACGACCGCCGACGAGATCGGACGGCTCGCCGCGGCGTTCAACCACATGGCCGTGCAGCTCGTCCAGCAGCGCTCCGACCTCGAGGAGGCGAACGTCGAGCTGCACCGGCACTTCGTCGAGCTCGTCGACCTCAAGACGTACACCGACAGCATCCTGGCCTCGCTGACCAACGGCATCGTCACGGTGGACCTGGACGGGCGGGTGGTGACGCTGAACCCGGCCGCCGAGCTGCTCACGGGCTTCTTCAGCGGCGAGGTGACGGGGCGGTACTGCAGCGAGACCTTCGCCCACACGCCCGTGCTGAGCGACATCCTCATGGAGACGCTTGCGAGCCACGCGCCGATCTCGAACGTGCCCCTGACCCTCCGGCGTCGGAACGGGAGCGCGACCCCGATCGAGCTGAGCACCGCGCCGCTCAAGGGGGGCGAGGGCAAGGATCTGGGCGTGATCGGGGTCTTCCGCGACCTCACGCTCGTCCGGCAGCTCGAGCGCGACCTCCGTCGCTCCGACCGGCTGGCGGCGCTCGGCACGCTCGCCACCGGGCTCGCCCACGAGATCAAGAACCCGCTCATGTCGATCCTCACGTTCACCCGTCACCTCGCGCGGCGGTTCGACGATCCGCACTTCCGCGAGAAGTTCCAGAGCGTGGTGCCGCACGAGCTCGAGCGGATCAACGGGATCGTCGAGCGGCTCCTGGAGCTGGCGCGTCCGGCGCGGATGAGCTTCACGCTGGTGCGGCTGCCCGCCCTGCTCGACCGCGTGGTCGAGCTCTACGCCAACCAGATCGAGGCGCGTCAGATCGTCGTGGTCCGCCAGTACGCGCGGGACGTACCGCCCATCCAGGCGGACCAGGAGGGGATCTACCAGGTCGTGGTCAACCTCGTCGCCAACGCGCTCGATGCGATGGAGGGCGGGGGCCGCCTCACCCTCCGCGCCGGATGGAGCGAGAGCCGCGATCCACTCCTGCCGTCGCGCCGGCGGTCGCCCGACCGCCGCGCAAGGATCGAGGTGGAAGACAGCGGCGGGGGCATCCCCCAGTCCGAGAGCGACCGGATCTTCAATCCGTTCTACACGACGAAGGAAGGCGGCACGGGCCTCGGCCTGGCCCTGGCGCACAAGATCGTCGAGGACCACGGCGGCACGATCAACTTCCGGAGTGGGCGCGCGGGCGGCACCGTCTTTACGGTCGTCCTCCCGCTCCTCCCCGACCACCCGGCGGACGCGGGCGGGGGCGACGAGACCGCGCGATGACCGGCTACTGATTCAGCCGGCGGCGGAGGAAGCCGAGCAGCCCCTGCGGGAGGAAGATGACGATCGCCACGAAGATCATCCCGAGAGGGATGAGATAGTACTCGGTGAGGAAGCGCGAGAGCCCCTCGCGCAGCAGCAGAAAGAACGCGGCCCCGGCGAACGGCCCCACCAGCGTCCCCATGCCGCCCATCACGTTGAAGATCACGACCTCGCCGGAGACGGTGAAGAAGACGAAGTCGGGGGCGGCGAACTTGTTCTGGATGGCGTAGAGCACGCCGGCCAGCCCGGCGCAGAGCCCCGAGAGCATCACGGCCACGATCTTGTAACGCTCGATGTGGTAGCCGATCGCCCGCGTGCGCGCCTCGTTCTCCCGGATCGATTCGAGAACTTTCCCGAAGGGAGACTGGAGAATGCGCCGGATCAGCAGATAGGAGAGCGTCACCACCGCCAGCACGAACCAGTGGAGGGTCACCGGCGTGAAGCGGTCGCTCCCGAGGCCGAGGAGCGAGAGACGGGGCTGGGCGAAGGTGAGGCCGTTCTCGCCGCCCGTGACCTCCGTCCAGGTGAAGATGATGACGTAGAAGATCTGCGAGAAGACGAGGGTCGAGATCGCGAAGTAGATGTCGCGCAGGCGGGTCGCGAAGTAGGCGACGAAGGCGGCCACCACGCCGGCCCCCACGAGGCCGTAGAGCCCGGCGAGCCAGAGGTCCGGCGGCTTCACCGTGAGGAGCGCCGCCGCCGCGCCGTACATACCGAGGCCGAAGAACGCCGAGTGCCCGAACGAGACCATGCCCGTATAGCCGATGAGGATGTCGGAGGACATCGCCAGGAGCCCCCAGATCAGGATCTCCGTGACGAAGCGCTGCCAGAACGGGGGTAGCACGAGTGGGGCGAGGGCCAGAAGAGCCAGCACGACCGTGAGGCCGATCCGGTAGCCGACGGCCGACGGGGTGGGCCGGGCGGCCGGAGCGGTGGTCATTTCGGGGTCGGGACGAAGAGCCCGGTGGGCCGGAAGAGCATCGTCAGGACCAGCACGACGAACGAGGCGATCACCGCCTGGGCGGGGCTCACGACGAGTGCTGCGTAGGCCTCGAGCAGGCTGACGAAGATCGAGGCCAGGATCGAGCCGCCGAGGTTCCCCATGCCGCCGACGACGACCACGATGAACGCGCGGAGCGTGAAGTCGAAGCCCATCGTCTGCGTGACGCCGCCGAAGGGGCCGAACAGCACGCCGCTCGCCGCCGCCATCGCGGAGCCGATCGCGAACACGGCCGTGTGGACCAGCGGCACCGGAATGCCCATGGCCTGGGCCATCACCCGGTCCTGGGTCGTCGCTCGGATCCAGATGCCGTACTTGCCGTATTTCAGGAACAGCCAGAGGGCGCCGATGATCAGACCGGCCAGGAGCGCCGTCGCCACGCGGTACCACGGGTACTCGAGGTAGAAGAGGGTGAAGTGTCCCGGCACCGGCTCGCTGATTTGTCGCACGGACGGGCCCCACTGCCAGAGCGCGTACTTCTGGAGCACGAGCGAGACGCCGAAGGTGGCGAGAATCGTCGTCAGCGGGTCGCGGCCGATCAGCGGCCGCAGCGTCGTCACCTGGAGCAGGACGCCGAGCGCGGCGATGACGATCGCCGCGGCGAGCAGGGCGAGCCAGAAGTTGCCGGTCACGGTCAGCACGGTGGCGCCGACGAACGCGCCGAGCATCAGGAGGTCGCCGTGGGCGAAGTTGACGATGTCCATGATCCCGAAGATGAGCGTGAGGCCCGAGGCCACCATCGCCAGCACCATGCCGTTGACGAGGCCGTTGATCGTCTGGATGATGATCTGGGCCACTCGCTAGACCCCGAGATACTCGTGGATGACGCCGTGGTCGGCGCGGAGCTCGGCCGCAGGCGCGTGGTGCCGCACGAGGCCCTTCTCCATGATGTAGACCCGGCCGGCGGCCTCGAGCGTGAGCGGGACGTTCTGCTCGACGAGGAGGATGGCCACGCCGTCCTGGTGGAGCGCGTGCACGATTTCCCGGATCTGGGCGACCATGCGAGGCATGAGCCCCTCGGTCGGCTCGTCGAGAAGGATGATCTTCGGCTCGAGCACCATCGCGCGCGCGATGGCGAGCATCTGCTGCTCGCCCCCCGACAAGGTCCCGCCCGCTTGGTCGCGCCGCTCCCGGAGGATCGGGAAGTGTCGGTAGACCTTCTCGAGCACCGCCTCACGGCGCGCCGCCGACAGCCCCGGGCGGTCGAGGCCGGTGCGGAGGTTTTCCAGAACCGTCAGCAGCCGGAAGATCCGCCGCTCCTCGGGCACCCAGGCGATGCCGAGGCGGGCCAGGCCGTGAGGCGGCAGGCCGGCAAGGTCCCGTCCCTCGAACGCGATGCGCCCGCCCGTCCGCTGCACGAGCCCCATGATCGCCTTGAGCGTCGTCGTCTTGCCCACGCCGTTCCGGCCGAGCAGGCCGACCACCTCTCCGGCGCGGACCTCGATCGACACGCCGTGGAGCACGTGCGACTTGCCGTAGTGGGCGTGGACCGCGTCGAGGACGAGCATCAGGTCTTGAGGTAAACTTCCTGCACCCGAAGGTTGGCCTGGATCTGGGCCGGCGTCCCTTCGGCCAGCACCTCCCCGTAGTTCAGCACCGTGATGGTGTGGGCGAGACCCATCACGACCTCCATGTCGTGCTCCACGATCAGGATCGTGAGGTCGCGGGCGATGCGGCGGATCAGCTCCACGGTGGCGTGGGTCTCGGCCACGCTCATGCCCGCGGTCGGCTCGTCCAGGCACAGGAGGCGGGGTTCCGTGGCGAGCGCGATGCCGACCTCGAGGTTCCGCTGCTCGCCGTGCGAGAGGTTCACCGCCAGCTCGGTCTCCTTGCCGGCGAGGCCGACGTCGGCGAGGACGGCGCAGGCGCGGTCCACGACGTCGGCGTAGGCTCGGTGGTGGCGGAGCATGCTCCAGTTGTGGTGGCGTGACTGGACGGCGATCCGCACGTTCTCCAGCACCGTGGCGCCGGGCAGGATGTTCGTGATCTGGTAGGAGCGCGCGATCGCCTTGCGAGAGATCGTGTGGGGCGCCAGTCCGGCGATGTCCTCGCCGTTGAAGAGGATCCGGCCACTGGTCGGCTTGAGCACGCCGGTCAGGCAGTTGAAGAAGGTGGACTTGCCCGCGCCGTTGGGACCGATGATCCCGCGGATCTCGCCCGACGGGACGGCGATCGACACGTTGTTGAGGGCCGTCAGCCCGCCGAAGCGGACCGTCAGCCCCTCGGTGCGCACGATGGGCGCGGGAGCGGCCGCTCCGCCGTTGCCGCGCGGGACCGCCCCGCGCGGCCCCTCTGCCGTCACGCTAGACGAACTTGCACGCGGGCGGGACGATCGTCTGCTCTCTGGGGATCACCTCCACGATCTTGTGCTTGTTCCCCTGGATCGTGAAGATGAACTCCCGAATGAACGCCTGGTGGTCCTCCTTCCGCAGCATCTTGTCGCCCTGTGGGAAGTCGTCGCCCTCCTTGACCTCCATACCCTCGAGGGCCTCGATCAGCTTCATCGTGTCCTCGCGCCCGCGGAAACCGGACTTCTTGATGCCGAGCTTCAGGAAGTTCGTGGCCTCGAAGTTCGACTGGACGTACCGGTCCGGCAGCGGGCCCGAGGGGTCGATCTTCTTGAGCGCCGCCACCGCCTGATCGAAGAACTTCCTGTGATGAGGCGTGTTGAGCGGCGGATCGAGCACGGGCACGTAGCGGTTGATGCCGATGAACCCCTCGATCTTTTGGCCGAGCGCCGGCAGGTGGGTGGACTCGGCGATGGCACCGTCGCCGGCGTATCGATACTTCTTGGTGAGCCCGAGGTCGAACACCGCGCTCGTGAAGCTGACGGCGTTGGCGCCGAAGAAGATCCCGAAGAGCCCGTCGAAGCTGCCGCTGATCCTCGAGACGAACGGCGCCATGTCCGCGGTGCCGAGCGGGATGCCCGTGGTGCCGACCACATCGCCGCCGTTCTTCTTGATCTGCTCGATGTAGGCGTCGCGGGTGGACTGGCCCCACGCGTAGTCGAGGTAGGCGATGTGCCACTTCTTGCCCATCTTGCCGACGAGATACGGGGAGACGGCCACCGCCTGCGCCGGCGCGTAGTCGAACGGGCGGAACGTGTACCGGCTGCACTTGCTCGTCGTGATCGTGGTGTCGAGGCACACGCCGACCATGTTGACCAGGCGGTGCTCCTCGTACACCGGCATGCAGGCCAGGCACACGTTGGAGAGGTAGCCGCCCACGTGGGCGTCGATCTTGTCCTCCACGACGAGCTTCTCCGCCTTCCGCCTTCCCACGTCCGGCTTCGACTCGTAGTCGGCAACGATGAGCTCGACGGGTCGGCCGTTGATGCCACCGGTGGCGTTGGCCCGCTCGACGGCCATCTGCACCCCGACCAGCGCGGTCTTGCCGCCGGCCGCGGCCGTTCCGGACAGCGGCTGCAGCGTGCCAATCTTGTACGGCCGGGCTTGGCCGAATGCCTCCCGCCACGGCGCGGGGACGAGCATCGCGGTGCCGAGAGCGCTGGCCGCAGTCGACGAGAGCGCGAGGAACTTCCGGCGCGTGGTCTTGCCGCTCCACCACATGGATCTCGCCCAGGATTCGTCCTGCCAACGTCCGGTCATGCCTGCCTCCTTCGGAGAGCCCACCGGGTGGGCAGGGGGTTCGCGGAAACGGTCGCTCCTATCTACACTAACCGGTCGGACCGTGCAAGGGCTCCGGGCTCAGAGCGTGCCCGGGTACGTCCCGCCGTCGATCAGGAAGTTTCCGCCCGTGATGAAGCCCGCGTGGGCGCTGCAGACGAACGCGCAGAGCTCGCCGAACTCCGCCGGGTCGCCGAAGCGACCGGCGGGGGTGGCTCGGTGCCGGTCACGCACGACTTCCTCGACGGTGCGACCGCTCGTCTTGGCCTGGATGGCGATGGTCGAGCGCAGCCGGTCGGTGTCGAAGGGGCCGGGCAGGAGGTTGTTGATCGTGACGTTGTGGCTGACGGTCTTGCGCGCGAGCCCCGCGACGAACCCCGTGAGCCCGGTGCGCGCCCCGTTCGAGAGCCCCAGGATGTCGATCGGGTGCTTCACGGCGCTCGACGTGATGTTGACGACGCGCCCGAAGCGGCGCGCGATCATGCCGTCCACGGTCGCCCGGATCAGGAGGATCGGCGCGATCATGTTCGCGTCGAGCGCCTTGACCCAGGTGTCGCGGTCCCACTCGCGGAAGTCGCCGGGCGGCGGACCGCCCGCGTTGTTGACGAGGATGTCGGGCGCGGGACACGCGGCGAGCAGCGCCGCGCGCCCGGCCTCGGTCGTGACGTCGCCGGCGACGGCGGTCACGCGGACGCCCGTGGCGTCGCGGATCTCCTTCGCGGCCGCCTCGAGAACCTCCTTCGTGCGCGCCATCATTGTGATGTTGACGCCCTCGCGGGCGAGCGACAGGGCGCACGCCTTCCCTAGCCCGCGGCTGGCGGCGCACACGATCGCGTTCCGCCCCCTGATGCCGAGATCCATCGCGGCCCCGCTCAGCCGCGGCGCGCCGGGCCGAGGCCCGACGCCGCGAGCGCCCGCCTGATCGTCTCGCGCTCCGTGGCGCTGACGGGGGTGAGCGGCGGACGCACGTGCGCGGCGGGGATCCGGCCGAGCAGCACGAGCGCCTCCTTCATGCGGTTATGCATGTCCACGAAGGGCGGCGCGTAGAAGACCCGTACCAGGGGGTCGAGGCGGTCGTTGACCTGCCGAGCACCGTCCAGGTCCCCCTTCTGGCACGCCGCGAACAACTCGGCCTGGAGGTCGGCGACGACGCTCCCCATCCCCGAGATCGCGCCGTCGGCGCCGAGCACGAACGTCGCCATGAGCGACATCGTGAAGGCCGAGAGCATCGCGACGGGGCGCCCGGTCGCGCGGAGCGCGCGGAGGTTCGCCTCGAAGGCGACGATGTCGTTCGACCAGTCCTTGACCGCAGAGACCAGCGGGATCTCGGCGAGCTCCGCGAGCGTCTCGGGGCTGTAGCCGATGCCCGAGGCCGGCGGGTACTCGAAGACGACGATCGGCAGGCCGGCCTTCTCGGCGATCTCCGAGAAGTGGCGCCGCGCCATCTCGGGCTTCGCCTGGGCGCCCCACATGAAGAGGGTCGGCGGGAAGACGAGGACCCCCGCCGCACTCTCGGCCTTGGCGTCGCCGGCCAGCGCGACGGCCTCCTGCGTGCCGTCGGAGTAGACGCCGGCCACGACTGGGCACCGGGTGCCCACCTCGTCCAGGGCGATCGCCAGCGCGCGCCGACGCTCCTCGCGCGAGAGCGAGGAGACCTCGGCGGCGTGGCCGTTGGCGACGATCCCGGTGACACCACGGGCGTCGGCGAGCCAGCGGAGGTGCTTGCGGTAGGCCGGCTCGTCGATCGAGAGGTCGGCCTTGAACGGCAGGACGTTCGCGGGCATGACCCCGGAGAACTTCACCATGTGGACACCTCGCCCGATGATATCAAGGGTCGAGCGCTCGCGTCGGCCGCTCACGCGAGCCTCGGCAGAATCTCGCGCGCGATGCGCTCGACCTGCTCGGGCTCGTAGCGGTACGGGATCAGGATGATCCGGTCCACCCCCGACGCGACGTGGGCGCGGAGCTGGGCGGCGCACTCCTCGGCGCTGCCGCGGATCGCGTGCTCGATCGTCGACTCGCTCCACGCGGCGACGTCCCACTCCGTCTCGAGCCACCGTCGCAGCGGCGTCTCGGTCGCTTCCCGCGAGCGACCGACGTAGATCGCGAGCTGGTTCGTCCCGGTCAGGGTCGCGGGGTCGCGGCCCGCCTCGCGGGCGAAGCCCACGATCTTCTCCCACGCCCTCCGGTAGCTCTCGGGTGTGTAGAAGTAGGTGAGCCAGCCGTCGCCCATCCGTGCCACACGCCGGAGGACGGCATCCACGTAGCCGCCGATGAGGATGGGCGGGCGCGGCCGCTGGGCGGGGCGAGGCCGCATGACGGCCTCGCGCAGGTTGATATCGTCGCACCGGAGCGTCACACGGTCCTCGGTCCACAGGCGGGTCAGGATCTCGAGGTTCTTCTCGAAGAGACGCCCGCGCTGTTTGAAGTCCACGCCGACGGCGTCGAACTCGCGCGCGTACCAGCCGGCGGCGACGCCCAGGATGAGCCGGCCGTGCGAGATCGCGTCGAGCGTGCCGAGGGCCTTGGCGGCGAGCGTCGGGTTCCGCAGCGGGAGCACCAGCACGCCGGTACCGAGCCTGATGCGACGCGTGCGCGCGGCGATCGCCGTGAGGACTCCCACGGCGTCGAGGATCGGAAACGCGGGCTCCACGCCGAGGATCACGTGATCCCACGCCCAGAGCGACTCGAAGCCGAGCGCCTCGGCGCGCTCGGCGTACGCGTAGAGCGCGTCGACGTCCGGCGTCTCGGCGGGGCCGACGAAGTTCCGGAGCGCGAGCCCCCAGTGCATCAGCGGCGCTCAGCCGAGGAACCGACGCTCGGGGTCGAGCGCGCGGAGATCCTCGAGCTCGTCCTCGGAGGGCGGCTCCGTGACGGCGACCGGCGCCGTCTCCCCGAGCTCGAACCCCGTGTGCTCGCGGATTGTGGCGGGGGACACGCCGGGGTGGGCCGCCTCGATCCGCATGCGCCGCGAGTCCGGATCGAAGCCGAGGATCCCGAGCGTCGTGACGACGCGAGAGACGCCGCCGAAGCGGAGTCCGGCCGCCCCGCGCGAGCCGTCGCCGCGGAGCCACGCCGGGCTCGTCACGAAGTCCACGCGCTCGACGAAGCGGCGCCGCTCGTGCGGGGTGACGATGATGACCTCGCGGCACAATGACGCGATGTCGTTGGCGCCCCCCGTTCCCGGCAGCCGTACTTTCGGTTTCCAGTAGTCCGTGCCCAGCACGCTCGTGTTCACGTTCCCGTACTGGTCGATCTGCGCCCCGCCCATGAAGCCCACGTCCACGAATCCACGCTGGGCGAAGAGGAAGGCGTCGGTGATCCCGGGGAGCATCGTCGCCCGGCGGCCCGCACGCATCTCGTTGGTCGAGATCGGCAGCCGGCCCGGCGCGATCTCCGGGCCGATGATGCCCCCCTCGATGACCAGCGTGAGCCTCGGGGCGTGACGCCGCTTGGCGAGGGCGGCGGCGAGGAGCGGCACGCCGACCCCCGCGAAGACCGTCGTGTCGTCGCGGAGCTCGCGCGCGGCGACGACGGCGAGCAGCTCGGACGCGGTGACCGTCACGGGCCTACGAGCTCGCGCGCCCGGCGGTGCTGGAGCGCGAGCCGCTCGCCGCCGAAGAGGTCGAGGTAGTCGCCCCAGGTGGGCGGCGCGTACGCGTAGCGCTCGAGGTAGTCGGTCACGGCGGCCGGCCCGCGCGCGTCGATGGCCCGCGTGTACTCGCCGAAGTGATCGAAGTCCGCCTCGTAGAGACCGTAGCACTCGTGGGGAAACGAGCCGAAGGGCGCCAGCACGAGGGCGTCGACGGCGAAGCCCGGGATCACCGTGCGCTCGGGATGGCGGCGCGTCTCCTCTTCGGTGACGATCGCTTCCGCCGTGACGAGCACGGTCGTGGCGGCGCGCGCGATGTCCGCGTCCATGTGGGGGTAGCCGTCGATCTGGCAGTTGCCGAAGGGGTCGGCGCGGTGGACGTGCAGCAGCGCCACATCGGGAAACAGCGCGGGCACCGCGGCGAGCGTCTCGCCGGTGTACGGGTCTTTCAGACTCTGCATCCCGCCAACGGCCATCAGGTCGGAGCCGAGCATCGTCAGCGTCGGGAGGAACGGCACGCCCATCGCCGCCGCGCGGAAGCGCAGGCCCAGGGCGAGATGGCTCCACTCCTCGAGCGCCACGCGACCGGACTCCACGAAGTGGCGAAGGATCTTCGAGACACCCCACGGCAGGCCGATCGACATCCACGCGGTCACGATCCGCTCGACCGCGCCGGCCGCCATGAGGAACTCGCCCTCGGTGCAGGTGAGATTGCGCGCGAGGGTGAGCCCGCGGCGGCGCTGGCGCAGGAGCTCGCGCACGAGCGCCATCGGCGTGCGCGAGAAGAGGCAGCCCCCGACGGCCACGTGGTCGCCGTCCTTGATCCGCGCGACGGCGTCCTCGAGTGTCGTGAGCTTCTCGGCGGCCGACTTCGGCTTGGCCTCGAGCCGCCGCCGTGCGGCGACGAAGTCGTACTCGCTGGGGTTCAGGAGAGGATCTCCCATCCCGCCTGATACCGGTCGAGCGCCTCGCGCGTCAGGCCGTCCATCGGGTGGTCGCGCGGGGGCACGTCCACGCGCTTGTCCTCGCCGCACAGCACCGTGGTGAAGTAGCGCTGCCCGGTGTCGTTCGCCATGGTCACGATCGAGGGGAGATCGGGGTGGCGCCGGGCCAGCTTCAGCGCCGCGGCGACGTTGCACCCGGTCGAGATGCCGCAGAAGATCCCCTCCTCGGCGGCGAGCCGCCGCGCCATCGCCACACTCTCGTCGGTGGAGGTCGTGACGACGCCCGAGAGCAGCGCCACGTCGAGGTTCGCGGGGACGAAGCCGTCGCCGATGCCCTCGATCCCGTGGGGCCCCCACTCGCGCCGCGCGAGGAGCGCGCACTCGTCGGGTTCCACCGCGTAGAGCCGCACGCGCGCGTCGCGCTCGCGAAGGAAGCGGCCGACGCCGGTCAGCGTCCCACCGCTGCCCTGCGCGGCGACGAAGGCCCCCACCCGACCGCCGCACTGCTCCCAGACCTCGGGGCCCGTCGTGCGGTAGTGCGCCTCGACGTTGTCGGCGTTGTCGAACTGGCTGGGCACCCAGTAGCCCGCGGGGTCGCCCGCGCGGATCGCCTCGAGACGGGCGAGCGCCAGGTCGACGTCGCTCTCGCCGCCCGGCGTGAAGACGAGGTCGGCGCCGTAGGCGCGCGCGATCTTCTTGCGCTCGTCGCTCATGCCCTCCGGCATCACGATCGTGCACGGGTAGCCCTTGACCGCCGCGACGAAGGCGCACGCGATCCCGGCGTTGCCTGTGGAGCACTCGAGTACCCGCATGCCGCGTGTGAGCTCGCCGCGCGCCTCCGCACGCTCGAACATGTGCAGGTAGATGCGGTCTTTCAGGCTCCCGGTGGGGCCGTACCACTCGAGTTTCAGGAAGACCTCGGGCCTGACGTCGGCGGTCACGCGGTTCAGGCGGACGAGCGGCGTGCGCCCCACTCCTTCGGCGATCGACGTCAGCGCGGTGCGGAACCCGTCCCAGCGGACCGGCATGGCGCCGGATTGTACCCGCGTCGGCTCTGCCGGTCCAGCCGGAGGCGTCGCTCGAGGTCTTCGATCTTGGCGTGACGGAGCGCCTGGGTGATGGCGTGGTACTCCTGCTCGAGGCGCTCCAGGCGCCGATAGGACGGGGACATGCGTCAATCTCTACCCCACCGCACTGGAAGGTTCAAGTGTGTCGTTGTATGGTCTTGAGGCCACCACGCGACGCGAGGAGGGGACCATGCGACTCAAGGACAAGGTCGTCATCGTCACCGGAGGCGCCAAGGGCATCGGGCGCGCCTACTGCCTGGGAGCGGCCGGGGAAGGCGCGCGTGTCGTCGTCGCCGACCTGGCCGACCCGAAGCCCACCGTCGGCGAGCTCGAGGCGCGCGGCGCGCAGGCCTTGGGGGTCGAGTGCGACGTGTCACGCGAGGCGGACACGCAGCGCCTGGCCACCGCGACGCTCGCGCGGTTCGGCCGCATCGACGTGCTGGTGAACAACGCCGCTCTCTACGGCACGCTGAAGCGCCGGCCGTTCATGGAGATTCCCGTCGAGGAGTGGGACCGGGTGATGGCGGTCAACCTGCGCGGGCTGTTCCTCAGCGCGCGCGCCGTGTTCCCGGCAATGAAGGCGCAGGGCGGGGGCGCGATCATCAACATCGCCTCGAGCACCTTCTTCAAAGGCGTCCCGCACTACATCCACTACACCACCTCCAAGGGCGGCGTGGTGGGGTTCACGCGCTCGCTCGCGCGCGAGCTGGGAGAGTTCGGCATCCGCGTCAACGCGATCGCGCCAGGCTTCACCCTGAGCGGCGAGAACGAGAAGAATATTTCGGAGGAGCGGAAGCTGGCGAACGTCCAAGCGCGGATGCTGCAGCGGGCCGAGGTCCCCGAGGACCTCGTCGGGACGCTCGTTTTCCTGGCCTCCGACGGCAGCGGCTTCATCACGGGCCAGACGATCCTCGTCGACGGCGGCGGCAGCGTCCACTGAGCGCCTAGTCGCGAGCATTGACGCCGCACGTGATCGCGCTGGCCAGCGCCGTGTGCTCCGCGGCCGCGACGACGCTGATCCAGCGGGGCCTGCGGCGCTCGAACTTCTACGCCGGCTTCTGGATCAACGTCACGGTCGGCGTGGTCGGCCTGTGGTCGGCCGTCCTGCTCCTGGTCCCGCGGAGCGACTACACCTGGCGCGCGGTGCCCTACTTCGTCGTCTCGGGCGTCGTGGGCACCGCGGCGGGCCGGCTCTTCAGGGTCGCGGCGATCGAGAAGGTCGGCGCGCCCGTCGCTGCCTCGATCAACAACCTGGCTCCCCTGATCTCGACCGGCCTGGCCATTGCCATCCTGGGCGAGCGGGTGACGCCGCCGATCCTCGCCGGCACGCTCGTCATCGTCCTCGGCACCATCCTGCTCTCGCTCAGCGGGCGGCACGTCGGCTTTCGCCCCCGAGATCTCGTCTACCCGTTCGCGTCGGCGTCGTGCTTCGGCGTCGTGGCGATCATCCGCAAGCTCGGCCTCGACGTGGCCGGGCCGCTCTTCGACTCGGCGATCAACATCACCGCCGCGATGATCGCGGCCAGCGCCTTCGTGCTCGCGTCGGGCAACCGCCGGGCGCTCCGGTGCGATCGGCGGAGCCTCCTCTACTTTGTCGCCGGCGGCGCGGCGGAGAACACCGGGGTCTTCCTCGTGCTGTTGGCGCTCGGCCTGGGAGAGGTGAGCGTGGTCATCCCACTGGCCGGGACGGCCCCGCTCTTCGTGCTCTTCCTGGCCTACCTCTTCCCGAGCGGGGCGGCGAAGCTCGGCTGGCGGGTGGTCGCGGGGGCGGTGCTCATCGTCCTCGGCGTGTTCTTGCTCACGGGCCGGTGAGAACCGACAGCATCGAGTGCCCTATCCCACCTCGGCGCGGATCTTCGCGTGGAGCGCTCCCAGCGTGTCGATCATCGCCTCCACCGACCGCGCACCGGCCTGGAAGATCGCGGTCGCGTTGAGCGAGACCCACTGGAAGCCCATCGCCTGGAGCTCGACGACGCGGGTGACGACGCGGTCCTGCTCCGCATAGAAGCGCCGACCCTCGGCGTCGCGCGGCGGCGGCGCGACCATGCTCTGAAGCCCGATGGCGCCGGGATCGCGGCCGGCCGCTTCGGCGTGGCGCCGGATCGCGTCGAGGGCGCGCCGGGCGCTGTCGGGGTCGGTGACGCGGCTCGCGAGCCAGCCGTCGCCGAGCTGCCCCACGCGGCGCCACGCGGGCTCCGACATTCCGCCGATCCAGATCGGAAGCTGGCGCCCCTGCGGCGGCTTGGGCTCCATGCCCATCGCCGTCACGCGGTAGTGGAGGCCCGCGAAGTCGACATGCGCGTCGCTCCAGCACGCGCGGAGCAGGCGGATGGCCTCGTCCATCCGGGCGCCGCGCGTGCGGAACTCCTCGCCGAGCGCCTCGTACTCCGATTCCTGCCAGCCGACGCCGACGCCGAGCCGCACGCGGCCGCCCGAGAGCGTGTCGAGCGTGCTCACCTGCTTGGCCACGAGCGTCGGGTGGCGTTGCGGCAGCACGAGCACTTCGGTGCCGAGCGTCACGCGCGTGGTGACGGCCGCCAGGTGTGCGAGCGTCATCAGCGCTTCGAGGATGGGCATGGTGGGTGTGTAGGGCCCGGGAGGGCGCCCGGCGATCGGGTAGCCCATGACGACGTGGTCGAACACGTCAATGTGGTCGTAGCCGAGCTGCTCGATGGTCCGGGCCAGACGCGCGACCGCACCCGGGCCTTCGCGGTAGGACACGCTCGGGAACTCGACGCTGAGCTTCACGACGCGTGCATTAACGCCCGGCGCGGCGCACGCGTCAACCCGCGCCTGTGGCGTCGAAGGCCGCGGGGATGTGGCGGAGGTCGGTGGTGCCGTCGGGGCGCACGGTGACGGCGACGACATCGAAGCGGCACGGGACCTCCCCGAGGCGCTTCCACTTGAGGTAGTGCTGGGCGAGACGGACGAGACGCCGCCGCTTCCACCACTCGACCGCGGCCGCCGGAGCGTCGCCCCAGCGCGCCTGCCGGCACTTCACCTCGACGAACACCCAGACACTCCCGTCGCGGCAGACGAGGTCGAGCTCGCCGTGCTGGAATCTCACGTTGCGCGCGACGACGGTGAGCCCCGCGTGCGCGAGGAAGCGCGCCGCGGCGTCTTCGGCCTGTCGACCGAGCGATTGGCGTGCGTCGGCCATGCCTCGGCATCGTGGACCGCCTTGGGGCCGAGCGAAATGTCCAATCTTTGGAACAGTCAGAACCTCGGCGCCTGTCATGAATCCCCCTCGGCCACGACCGGTGCTGGAGCCGTGATCTCTGCGTGCGCGTGGTCGTCGTGGCCTGCCAGGGCGGTGCAGAGCCCCTCACGGACCAGCACCGGGTCGTTGAAGAGGATGCGCCGGACGAGCGGTTCCGCGCGGAAGGCGCTGAGCATTGCGCGCATGGCATCGCGGTCATACGTCGGATCGTGGAGCGT
>WNFW01003287.1_pt1 | contig 15424 bp, 6 predicted proteins | sample 5400131 | NCBI WGS metagenome assembly WNFW01 (sample SAMN13153362, study PRJNA577476) | soil metagenome | isolation source: 20 cm soil or saprolite under grassland replicate 1 | place: USA:California | collected 2016-06-15 | reverse complement strand
TCTCTTGGCCGTATGGAACAACATGGTCGACGTCCAATACCCCGCAGGTCCACTTACCTCCGGACTTCTCGAAATAAACATTGGCCAGAGACATGTCGGTTGACGCCAGCCCGGCATCAGCCAGTTCCCGGTAAAAACGGGGCACCGCATCCTGCATTTCCGGAGGGAAAAGTTTGCAGACTTCAGCATAGGGTTTGGGTACCCAAACCTTTTTTCCGAAAAGATCTTCCCGCGTCATTAAATCCTCAGTCTTGACCTGCAGACAGCTCTTCCCGTCGATCGGAACCTTTTCTTGAATCACAATTGGTGTTTCGAGCTCGGGATGGGTCTCGATGATTTTTGCGTGTTTGATCTTTGCCTTGGTGAGTTGTTCTTGGGAAAAAAGCATTCGTTTAATCTGCTCTTTGGCCGTCCCGAAATAGCCTTTGGTCCAGACGGTGTCGATCTTCTTTCCTCTGACCACCCTCCCGGGCATGCTTACCTTCAGGTCGTCGCGAACAAACTTTATCACGACTGGTTTGTCGAAACGCGGCCGGCCAGAAACATCTTCGATAACATACACATCCGACGAAGCCCCTTTGCCCAGTTTTTTGCCTAGCTTGTAATGAACGGGATCGCCGTTCGTCGAGGTGCCGGCATACCACCAACTATCTTCGGCCGGCGCGCCGGTGCGCGGTAAATCGCGCACGATTGGAATCTCTTCCCCATAATGCATCCCCGCGACCAGCGGTTTGGGCAATCCTTCAGGCGGTGGTTCTTCAATTAAAGTTTCTTCGAGCGCCGGATTTTTTGCCGCTTCTTCGGCGGTGATTTCTGTTTGCGCTTCGCGAATACCCCCGCCGGCTCCGGGAATTGCCTCGGTCTGCGCCTCTTGGAAACCAGGTTTAGACTTCGGTCCCTCCAAAGTTTCCCCTGGCTTACCTGTGGGTTTCTCAACGACAGAAGGCTTCTTTGGCGGAGGCGCGCGCGCCTCATGGCCGGCACATTCCGCCTTGTAGAGTTTTGTCGCATCACCGCGGGATATGGGACGAGCGGTGTAGTTACGCAAGTCGCCTCGCTCGAGATAGGCAAAAACATCCGCCGCTTGATCTTTGGTCAATCCACGGAACCAATTTAGGTCGCCCCGCATTTGTTTGGCGTCGCAGATCTTTCTGCCGCGAAACACCGCCAACTCCTTTTGCGCCTGCGGCCATGCATCGAGGACGATAAGCGCGCCAGTCGCGACCACGGAGGCTATGGTCGAAAGCCAGTCTTGCTTCCTGGCTTCGGCTTCCGCGAGCCGTTCCGGTCCAAGAACAATGGCATATCCGAGCTCGAACTGAACGTCCTGACGGCTCTTGTAAGTCTCGGTGATCGCCTGCAAGGACTGAGCTCCCCACATCAATGTGTTTCCGGCAAGACCGACAATGGTGGCGGCGGCGCCCTCGCCTATCACAGCGGGCGCTGCCAGCACAACCATGGCCGCTCGTACCCCCATGTGGTACTTCACATTCCTAACTTCCTTTTGGGCGCGGATGGCCTTGTGAGTTATCCCGAGGTTGCAGACAGCCTCGCGTGCGGTCGTATCGGGGACCCACAGCAAAGCCGGCGGGCTTCCAACCTCATCAAGCCGCATCAGTCGCGGAATTAAATCGTAAATGACCGCTCCGAAACCAATTCCAGTAAGCTTAAGAAGTTCTTCGCGATCTGAAGGATCTATCTTCTCCGCGTAGTTCTTGGATTCTTCGACAACGTCGCGATATTTCTTTACCGCCTCCTTGGTCGCATCGAGTTGCCAACGCAGCTTATCGGCTTCGGTCTTAAACGAATTTGCTGTCGGATTATCGTAGCGATCGAACGCTTCATAAAAAGGTGCTGGAGAACCGTCAGGCCCTGTGACAACAATTCGAGCTAAAGTCGAACCGCGGCCCCAACGGACCCCGTATTGTTTAAGATTTCCACCGGCAATGTTGTCTATCGCCATAACGAAGACGCTGGCGGCAATACCGGCAGCCTTGGCAACGTCGGCCGGCAAGTTGAGCACGGTCTCGACCCCCTCATTCAAGTCTTCGAGTGTCTTGAACAATTCCTTTTTGTCCTTCGCAGGAAGAAACGAGAGCCAAGACGGATATTTTAGTGCTGCGTCGGAAGAGTCGGCCGAATTGGGACCTTGAGGCTGCGCGTAAAACGCTCGATTGTCTCCCGACAAGTATGGCTCTACCCAATCACGGAATTTCTTGAGGTCTTCATCGCTCTTGAGACCATCCAGCCAATCCAACTGCGCTTTCATTTTGTCGACAAACGCTTCTCGCAAGAGAAGCATCGCGGCGTGATCTCCGACCGTAACTTTGATGTCGTGGATCTCTTCGGCGGTAGTGTTGGTGAGTTGTGCGAGCGGTAAGTTTTCTTTGCCGGCAAATTTGGCCGCACGCAGCAAAGCATCCTTCCACAATCCGCCTGACTTACCCTGTTCGCGGGAAGCTGGAGTAAGCGCGAGCCTGGCTTTACCCAAAACCGCGCCGACAAATTGAAAATTGTGATTGTCCAGCAAATCACGCTGGTCAACGGTTGCGAGCAACTCGTCACCTTCTTTCGCCGGAAGATCTGCTGCTCCAATTTTAAAAAAACCAGTCCGATACAATCCCGGCGAAACGCGGTTGGCCGCCACTACTTTCAGTGCATCGGCACTGCGGTTTGTCCCGACCCGGACTTGTAAGTGGTCGAACGGAAGATCGAGGCGGGTCTGTACTTCTAGCGCCACGCGTTCGGGGATGTAGAACGTTTGCGATGCTTCCAGCTCGTTTACACTGGTTTCATCCCCAGCCTGAACCTGCTTCAAGGGACGGAGAAATCGCGCTTCCGCCCGGTTATTGCCGTACTGGAGAAGCCACTCCTTGGTTTCACCGTAGTAGCGACATTTTTTTGGTCCCGGCAATGCCAGATCATTGAGCGTGATTTCCCAAAGCTCTGCATCCATACCCGAATTGATCGGCGGTTTGTCTGTGGGCGAATCACTCGCCATTTTTGCCCATCCAATTTCAAACTTCTTCTTGAGTTCATCGGATAGCTTCGGATCGCTCCACCGCCCAATCAGCCTTGGGCCGCTGACCTCTGCACCTTGAACGCGTAAATGATGACTCTCATCCGGTGATGCGAAATTGCGCCCTGCAATGAACAAGGTGCGATGCTTCGATATTTCGCTGCCCCATTTTGTTATCTTGGAATCGAACACCGCATATGGACTCTCTTCGTGAGTAGGAGCCGGATAAATTGGACCTCTTTGATCCGAAATGAGTTGGTTCTCCACAACCTCCACTGCCGCAAACTCGGCGGGGATGGGCCACCACTGCTCACGACCCGATTGTTCGCCGAGAAATCGGCCCGTGATTTTTTGCAACTGATCGAGCTCTGCGTCATTGAGCAAGCGAAACCAACCGACCCGGCCCCCTCCGAGCGCATCCCGCTGAGTGATGGGGTCTGCATAGTAGCTCCATTGGCCCTGCAACACTCCAAAGGCGCCTCGATGCAGCGATAGTCGTACTAAACTTGAATCAGCGGGCGCCTTGGCTTCGACCGCAATCTCCTTTTGTCCGAATCCACCTTCGATTGCGACTTTCGTCAGCTCAGCCGCGGGCAACTGTTTCGCTCCCGCATTTTGCGGAGCAGTCACATGGTCACCGGAAAACCCAGCGCCGCGCAGAGTCATTGTGACGTACTGATCGTCTTCACTGACATGAACGTCCGTTGCGACAAGACTCTTCTCCGAGCCGCCTTGTGGATCACGGATTACGACACGGGCGCTGTGATCATCCCAGTTTACATAAGCTATACCCTTTAGCTCGCCTAGCGACGAATCCGAGTAAGTGACCAGCCATTTGGTCACCCAATTTATTGGCGGAGGTGCCGAATCTGGCGGATCCGCAGCCTGCGAATGCCGCAGGCACAGCATGAACGGCAGTAAAAATCGGAACCTTATCATGTTTCCTATTTCACCGGAGGCTTCGTGTTTGCTCCGCCGGTGGTGCCGGGCACGAAAAGATCGGTGCGAAAAATGATACCTTTCTTGTCGATCTTGCGAGCGGTGAGCTTCAACTCTTGATCGCCCGACTTTAGGGTTACGGGATACTCATCCCCGTCGTACTCCGGTTCAAATTGAGCTTCAATAAGCGTAGGGACACCGAGATACAGGTCAGTGATGGACTGAAGACCGTTGACGCATTTCGCGTAGAGGAAAAACTTTGGCATTGGTTTTTTGAATTCAACATCGACCGGCTTGCCTTCACCCAAATACCGAACCTGTTTATCCATCGGCAACGGCATGTCAGGATGCGCTCCCTTAGCGGTTCGCCACTCGAACTCTCCTGGAAACCACTTTCCCTCTAAGTGTGCTTTCCTGTTTCGAAATTCTCCCTTGAGTTCCAGTCTCCATTTTAATTCACCTTGGTTCTGAACGTCTTCGCGCGCCCACTTTGGCGCTTTTTCGCTCATCTGATCAGCCGTTGGCTTACGCGTGAACACGACCTTCCCGTTCGCGACTTCTCCTTCCTGTTTCCAATCCTTGTACTTGCCTTCGAGAATCAATCTCTTGCCGGTCTCATCCGCCTTGAGTTTTACCTTGGTCTTTGATGTTTGATCGTCGCCAATTTTTGTCGCTGTCCATTCGCCGGCCAGCTCGTCAATGGTCAGTGGTCGCGGCTTTGAGTCATCCGTGTCGGAGGATGACCTTTGATCCGTTGCCTTGCTCTTATCCAAGTCGCGTTGACGGGAATTGGATTCTTGTGAGAAGACGGGTTGCGCCACGAGGAAAGATAATAGACTGGCGAGCACCAGGAGTAATCTGCAGAGCGTGAGCGATGTCATCGTCAGGCTCAGGGTTTGTCCTTATCGCGCATTCCGAGCGCGGTTCCGCTATCGGCCGTCTTTTGCGCGCGCGTCAGGACAAGTCGCGTGTCGTAAGGGTCATGAACACTCTCCACTTCACTGGTCATCCCGGAATAGGTGACGTGCAGCGCATTCCAAGTTCCGTCGAGTTTGTCGGCGTCGTCGTTGGCATCGAGATCGATCTTGTAGGGCGGATGATATTGAGTAGCGAGCTGTTGTTTGACCCCCTCGGGCAGCGATTCGTTTACGTCACGCGGATCGGTTACGATGTGTTCCCCGCTCAGCTTTGCCAGTTCGTACCTGCTCTTGAATTCGATCTTGTGTCCACTTCGGTCGGTTCGAGCGACACCTAGCGACGATTCGGAACCGGTGATGGTCCACACATTTCCATCCTGATCGGTCCAATCGCCGTTGATTTTTTCTCGCAGCTTCTTTGCTTGATCAGGCGTTACTTCGCGCGGTTTTTCTTTATCAGGCTCCCCAGTCAGCTCAACCGACTTCCCCGCCGGATCCGGTTTGGCCTTTGCTTCACCGTTAAATGTTGTTCGAACCGGTTGCCCGTCAGGCCCTTTCTTATCCGTGACGTCCACCTTTACTTTGCCGTTCGCCTTTGTCCAAGTGATGTCGATCGTGCGATTAGCGTCGTCCAGAGTCACTCGCTCCAGCGAGTCTCTCGCCGGTTCAACCTGTTTCAGATCATCAAGGATTTTTGTCAGAGACGTTTCGTCAGGCGCAGATCGACCGGCGCGCTTGATCAGGTTAAGAATTGCGTCCCGCGCCGCCGCCGTGTCGCCACCCTGAATTGCGGATTGGATCGCGACAATCTCCGGCGCGAACTGGGCGGATCGGGTACCGAGCGCGAGAGCTTTCCCATATTTTTGGATTAGATCCGTGGATACGGTTGAAGGGCGGCCCGAGCCGGCAAAGTGAGCTTCCTTTAGGATATCAGCGGCTTCTTTCGTAGTGGCAGATGTATTCGGGGGCGGTGTGCCCGCATACGGCTGCAAAACGTCGTGAACAACCGCGGTGAACGCCGGCGACATATCCGTCGCACGAGAAAATCCGGCGATCAGAGCGAAAGCGCCGATGAGCAAACTCGCTCGAGCGACCATAAATTGGCGGCTTATTGGGCGCGGCTATTTGCCCGAGTTGTAGACCTTGAATTCACAAACCCGAGTTTTGTAGGTAAGACTCATGTTATAATTGGAGACGAGCTTAACCTTTAAGTACTTTCCCGTAACCGATTGAAACTTAAACTCCTGATACGGGGATTTGAGCATCTTCGCGTTCTGGGCGGTAAACGTGCCAATGGAACGAAATGTTCCGGTGGGTGAATCATCCGCGACCAGCAATTCAAATTCCTTCGGGTTGGATCCCGATGCATCAGGGATCAGGATGCTAAACGTGTCGAACGTTGCAGGTTGTTCATCTTTGAAAGCGTAGACCGCCTCCCCTGGAACCGTTACCGTGCCGCATTCCTCCTCCTTGCCGTCATTAGTTGCCTGCCAACTGTCATCCGGCGCCGCCAACACTTGGCCGCCATTGGCTTGGGCAAGGATGTTTGTTGCGGCCGGCTTGTCGGCTGCACTCGTCGCATCTTCCTGCGCAGCTGCTTTTTCGGACATCTTGCCGTGCACCTTGAATTCGCAGACGCGAGTTTTGTAGGTAAGACTCATGTTGTAATTGGAGATGAGCTTGATCTTCAAGTATTTGGCGGTGACCGATTGAAACTTAAACTCCTGAAAAGGCGACTTGAGCATCTTCGCGTTCTGGGCTGTAAACGTGCCAATGGAACGAAATGTTCCGGTGGGTGAGTCATCCCCGACCAGCAATTCAAACTCCTTTAGGTTGGAGCCCGATGCATCAGGCACTAATATGCTAATCTTGTCGAACGTCGCCGGCTGCTCGTCCTTGAAAGCGTAAACAGCCTCCCCTGGCACGGTCACAGTGCCGCAATCCTCCTCCTTTCCGTCGTTGATTGCCTGCCAGCTGTCGTCGGGCGCCACCAGTAGTTGGCCACCATTGGCTTGCGCAAGGATGTTGTCGTCCGGAGGCGTCGGAGTCGGAGTTGGAGCAACCGTTGGTGGTGGCGGTGGCGGCGTCGCTTCTACCTGCGCCACCTGTTTTGTCGCCGCCGTCAATTCAGCAGCGTCGTTTGCCGACACATATTTCCCCCCGCCGGCATTCGCAATGCATTCAAGTTGGGCGCGCTCTTTCGCTTCGATCTTGAATCCGATGACGTTAATCTTGACCTTTACTCCGCTTTCGTGCGCAAGCTTTGCCGCGGCACACGGATCGGCGTTACAGGTTTCTTCGCCGTCTGTAATCAAAATCACCGTGTTTTCCTGTCCTTCTTTGCCGAGGAAATCTTTGGCTGCGGCTGCAATCGAATTGCTCAGCGGAGTTTTCCCCAATGGCTTGAGCGCGTTGACCTTTGCCGGAATAGAGCTGCGCGCTTCGCCGAAACTTCCGATCAACTCAATGTCAGCACAGTCGTCTTTCTTGCGATGGCCGTACGCGCGCACGGCCACGTTGGAGCTCGACGGAATGCCCAGTAGCAATTCCGTCAGTGCCTGTTTGGCAATGTCCATCTTCGAACGTCCCTGAATTTTCGCGGCCATGCTGCCCGAAGCGTCAAGAATCAATTCGATGTTCGCCGAACCCGCGGAGCTGCTTTCCGCCGCGGCCGCTGATTTGTTGGCCGCCAATTGCATCGAATTTACATTGGCATTGCTGCCGGGTGCTGTAAGAACCTTCGCAGGGTGTGCAACTGATGCCGGAGACTTCATCGCCGCGATCAGCTCCGGTGTCGCCCCGGCGCGTTTTAGTCGGCCAATGTCGGCAGCTGTCATTGAGAACGACAGGTGCGGATTCTCATAGGCACGGACGGCGATGTACTCCCGCAGCGCCTTAGAATCAGTGAACCGTCCCTTCATTTCGAGCAAACGAACGAAATCATTCGTTGTCATTTTCGGACTATTGTACACTTCGATGGCGGCTTGGATCGCGGCCAAGTTTCGTTGGTCCTCGGCAGTCCAGTCCGCCAAAATGCCGCCTGGAAAGAAAGCGAAAGCAAGCGCGAGCAGGATGCTCAGCTTGAGACGTTGCTTCGGAGCAGAACTTACTGCGAACACGTTGTCCATTACCGCGCACCGACGCGCGAAACGCCGGCGATAAAGGTCCGTCTCCATATGCGCGAGCGTGAGTAACTCGCCTGCGCCGGTCAAGACGAAACAAATCCAATCCGCCCAGTTCCCCGGCGGGCTACTTCTTCTGCCGGCCAGTCGGGCCGGTCTTTGTCAGATATTTGGAGATGTGCTCAGCCGATTCCTCGACCGGAGGACGCAGGCCCGGATGTCCGGCGATTTTAAGATTTTGTAGTGCATTCTCGAACGCTTCTTCTGCTTCGCGCATTCTGTTTTGCGCCAGTAATGCTTCACCTCGTATCTCCCATGCGCCGGTCGAAAGCCCGTCCAAGGTCCGAGCGGCGTCGCTCAGCTTTTCCGCCTTCGCATAATTACGGTCGCGCAGGTAAAAACGGGCGGCCTGCTGAAGATCGACCTTTCGCTGGTCGCCGGTTAGGTCAACCGCTTTCAACTCCACCGTAATCGGCTTGGTTGATCCGAATCCCGGGGACGAGACCACTTCATCAGTCTTGTCGGAAAGAAAGACCACCCGAATGGAATATTTGCCCTGCTTCATTTTTGCAAATTCTGAGGCGTCGATTCCAAATCGGAACAGTCCCGAAGGAACATGCTCCAACGCGAGCGAAGGCTCGAGTTCTTGGGCAGATCGCAACGGCCGGATCGCGATGTTCTGAATATTTCCTTTCTCATCGCGGACCTCAAAGGAGAGCCGGACCGAATATTCGCCGTTTTTTTCCGACCGGAAGTTGATCGGGAACAACGGACGCGGCCCCGATCTGGGGCTGGACGTTGTGCCCGCTGATCTGGCCGCCGCAATGGGTTCAGAGTTGATGAGCTGAACACGGTAGGCTGAATCATACGCAATCGGACCGGCATAAATGATCAAAGGTAGCGCCGGATCATGAGCGATTGTCTCGTCTCCATATTCAGTATCGGCTATCGCCATTGGCGGAATCATCTTGCCTGGAGTGGTCTCCGACGCCGACCCAGTTACTGATGGGGATGCCCCGCCCGCTCCGCTCCCCGACGAGTCGGAGGGCGGAGATGGTGACCCAGCAACGCTTGGTGTCACTGATGGGCTGGGACTGGGGGTTTTCGTAGGTTGAGGCGTTACAGATTTAGCGACCGTTGGAGAACTGCCGGGTTTGCCCGTTGGCGAGGCAAACGGCGAAGGCGAAATCGTAACTGTCGGAGACACCGTTATCGCCGGTGATAATGTTGCTGAAACGGCGGGTTGCGCAGACGGCGAAGGCCGTGGTGTCAGTGTCGCCGTTGCGCTTGGCGAGACGGATTGAGTTGCCGAAGCGGCGGAAGACAGCGGCGACGGCGAAACCATGGGCGAAATTGAACTTGCCGGCTTTGCCGTCGCGGCCTGCAAACTCGCAGTCGGTTGCGGTTTTCCCGCTCCGCCCCCGGGTGGTGGTTTCGGCTTAGGCGAAGAAGCTGGCATCTCCGGCAGCGGTGTGATTGGGCGCGGTGTTATCGGCGGCGGCGACTGCGGTTTTGGCGAAGTCAGTTTGGGAGAGGACGGAGTGGGAGTTGGAGATCCTTTCGATTTGTCGGGTTTTGGCTGGCCAACCGGCTGGCCGGCTGGAGGTAGTTCACCAAAATCTTCCTCCTCGACCCGTCGCATTTTTATCACGCAGTTGGGCTGTGCATCTGCTCTGGATGTACTTCCGTATTCGAGCGAATCGCCGCTGCACTTGTAACTGCTGCTGCCTTTAAGCGAACCCAAAGCACCCGGTCCCAGGATGGCAGCCCTTGGCCAATCAACATGGCGACCGCCACTATCGAGGCTCATCGTCACGCCACCGCTTACACTCGTCTCCAACTTCGCCATTCCGTCGTGTGTCGAGATTCGTGCCGTCGCAGTGCCGGTATAGGTTGTTCTTTCACTCGCTTTGCCAATGATCACCGGTTTCATTCGCGTGTAATCGACTGTCTCGGTTCCGTCACTTTTGAACGTGACGCGAAATCCGGTTCCCCCAGTGATCGAATACATACTCGCTTCTTTGAAACTCACACATTCCCAGGTACCGATCAGGCATGAGTCAATCGGCTCACCTGGTGTCGGCGTGGGCGTGACTGATTGGTTCTCATCCGGGCCCGCCATCGGTTGCTTTGCTGCTTCGGCGCGGATGGCCGCCAGTTCATCTTCATCGTCCCGAACGTACTTATCTTGGAATGCTTCGATTTCGTCCCCCGCTTTCTTCAGGCGAGCCTCCATATCGGCCTGGTCGGATTTACTGACTCGTTCAAATTTGCCCGTCTCCGGATTGAACCGTTCCGGTTTTCCACTTGGCGTATCTCGCGGCTGATAAATTTCCTGCGGCTCTTCTTTTCCATCCGTGTTCATGTGAAAAGTAGATGCTTTCAGCAACTGACCTTTATCGTCGTACTCGAAAACATTTCGTGTTCCCGTCGCCGAATCGACCTTCTCAAGCCGGACGACATTTCCCTGGGCGCCGTATTCCGCCTTCGTCGTCGCCGTTCCCGCTTCAACGAGCGTTGTCCGCCCGCCATCGGAGTTAGGCGTTTTGTAAACCGTACTGATCGGCGCCCCATTTTGGTCGACCGTCGTCAATTTCGTCCCGCGTCCGGATTGCGAGATCGAACTCGTTGAGCCGTCATTGTTGTGCACCACTGTTGGCGGCGGTGATTTCGGAAGAGGCAGCCCCTCGTTCGGGGCCGGTGTTTGCGCCAGAGCGCCAACAAAAGTTGCCGCTAGCCCAGCGCTTCCGACGAGCATGCGTCGCCCCAGAGATCGCGTTGGCCACTTCGCGGACATAGTTGCAGCCCGCGAAGAGGCTCCCTAATGAAGCAATCGCTTTTGCTTCACGCCCACATTAACGGACCGGCTCGGATTTTCTTACGAAAATCAGTGACCAGTTACAAGCAGAGATCCGGCGTCACAGGTCAGAGATCAGTAAATCCGCGGTTAAGCTTTGAAAATTTCTTCGCCGGCGAGAAAAGTTCGTAGCACTTCGAGCTCCGGGGAAATCACTACCAGGTCGGCGTCGCCGCCGATTTTGAATTGGCCTTTGCTGGTCAGGCCAATGACAAAGGCCGGCGTATCGGTCGCCATCGCTACGGCTTCGTGCAACGGCACGCCAACTTTTGTCACCATCGTGCCATAAAGTGAAAACTTGGAGCCGTCGGGCAAACCGGCGCCGGCGGTGGCATCCGTTACGAGACAGATTCCGCGAACACCCTTCGCGCGATACAACATTTTCATCAGCGTCGGCGAAACGTGATGGCCGTCGGCGATCAACTCACAAATGATTTCCGGCTCGCTCATCGCGAATTCCAGTAAGCCTGCTACGCGATCAGCCCCGCGGCGGCGCGCGCTCGACATGCAATTGAACGTGTGGGTCACGCTGCGCATCCCGTGTTCAAATGCATCGCGCGCGTCGTCTTCCCACGCATCGCTGTGACCGCCGCTGACGGAGATATTGTGGTTTCGCATTTCATCGATCAGCGCGGTCGCGCCCGGCAATTCCGGCGCGAGTGTCATTCGCTTGATCATATCGTCGTGCTCGAGCAACGACGCGTACACTTTTCGCGTCGGGTTTCGGATCAAACTCGCGCGCTGCGCTCCGGGCTTCGATTTCGAAATGAATGGACCTTCAACATGCACGCCCGCGATTTGTTTGATTGACGCCTTAGCGGTGCGAACTTCGTTGAGCACTTTGACGATCGCTTTGATCGCCGCGGTAGCGGTCGTTAAGAGCAGTGAAGTTGTGCCGCCGCCCGCGTGATAATCACAGATCGTGCGAAAAGCTTTGGCTGAAGCTTGCATCGTATCGCGTCCCATCGCGCCGTGGACGTGAAGATCGATGAAGCCGGGCGCGAGATAATTGCCTTCAAGATCGACAATCGTCTCACCCATCGCGTGGGCCTGCGCGCGAATCGCCGTGATCATTCCATTTTCGACGAGGATGTCCAACCCGTCCCGAACACCATTTGGAAAAATCAAACGCCCGTTCTTGAAGATCATCGAGGGAACACAATTGCGTTTGCTGAGCGCAAAGTCCATCCTCTCTGTCGGCCATGGATTTTGATTACGATGTCGTGATCATCGGCGGCGCGTTCTCGGGTGCGGTCACGGCGCTGATGATCAAGCGGAAGCAACCGGCCGCGCGTGTGCTGATTATCGAGAAAAACGCTGCCTTCGATCGCAAAGTCGGCGAATCGACGACCGAGGTTAGCAGCTGTTACCTGACGCGAATCCTTGGTCTGGCGAATTATCTCGGCCACGAGCAGCTCGCGAAACAGGGACTGCGGATGTGGTTTTGCAATTCGCCAGAGCAACGCTTCGACGATTGCGTTGAGATCGGGCCGCGTTATTCGGCGCGCGTGCAAACCTTTCAAGTCGACCGTGCCAAACTCGATTCGCACTTGCTCCAATGCGCGGTGGATGCTGGTTGTGAATTATTGCGCCCGGCAAAAGTCACCAAGATCGATTTGAATGGCGCGAATGGGCAGACGGTAGATGTCGATCTTGCGAACGGCGCGCGCTCGGTTGCGGCCGGCAGTCCGAGCCGGACGGGCATTACCGCCTCTACAGTTCGCGCGCGCTGGCTGATTGATGCGAGCGGTCGCGCGACGTTGCTGGCGCGCAAGCTTGGTCATTATCGGCCGAACAACGAACATCCAATCAACGCGGTCTGGGCGCGATTCACCGGCGTGAAAGATTGGGACAGTTATGATTGGCGCGAAAAATTTCGCGACTACATGGACGCCTGCCGAACGGCGCGCTCATGGGCGACCAACCATTTGATGGGACACGGCTGGTGGTGCTGGATCATTCCGCTCCGCGGCGGGGATGTCAGCGCCGGAATCGTTTACGACAGCCGAATTTTCCAATTGCCGGAGGGCGCGAACATCGCGGAGCGATTGCACGCGCACATGCTGGCGAATCCGGTCGGGCGCGAAATTTTTCGCGATGCGCGCGTGATTGAAGGTGACGTGCACGCGTTTTCAGCGCTGCCTTATTACAGCGAAAAAGTTTGCAGTGACGGTTGGGCCTGCGTCGGTGACGCTGCGGGATTCATCGATCCACTTTACAGTCCGGGTCTCGATTTCTGTTCCTACACCAGCAACTACGTGGCCGATTTCGTGGCGCGAAATCTCGCGGGCGAAGATGTGACTTCAAACGTCGAGCACTACAACGAGCAATATCCGATCATGTATCGCTCGTGGTTCGAGACGCTCTTTAAGGACAAATATTATTACATGGGCGACGCCGAGCTGATGTCGGCAGCCTTTCTCCTCGATGTCGCATCATATTATTTTGGGTTGGTCATTCCGGCATATCGAAATCCGGAGAAGGCGTTTCTCGAGTTGCCGTTTCAGGGGACGCCTGGCCGCATCGCCGAATGCCGGCTGGCGCGAATTATACGACGGGTTCGTGCCAGATTTTCGCGTGACGAAATTGCTCCGCAAAGGATTATTGCGTTGGTGGAAAGCCGAACTAACGAATCTGCGGCTGATGTTTGCCTCGACGGCGGCCGCGCCGGCAAAACGAAATTCCGCCGTCGCGCCGGCGGAAGCGTGACCGGCGCGAAGCGGCGCTGGTGGCACGGCCTCGCCGTGCACGGAGTTTTCTGGAGAAAATTTGTCGATTGGGGCGTGCGCAATCTCCCGTGGATAATCCATCCACCACTGATCTGGATTGCGACATTGTTGTTTTTCTTTATCGCGGCGCCGGCGCGCAAAGCAGTCCTGCGAAATCTGCGCGTCATTCGTCCCGGCTCGTGGCGGATCATGAATTATCTGCGCGTGCTTCGCGTGTTCGCGAATTTCGGCTGGTCGCTGACCGACACCGCAGCCTACCGAATGTCAAAGGCGCGCTTTCGCTACGAACTCGAGCGCGCGAGGTTCCTGGATCAACTGGCCGCAGCCAAGGGCGGAATCGTTCTGACCGCGCACATGGGCAATTACGATTTGGGCGCGGCGTTGTTCGCGGAAAAATTCCATCGCCAAATCAGGATGGTTCGCGCGCCCGAGCCGGATGCGCTCGCCGCGCAACATGTCGACCTTGCCTTGCAACAATCCAGCGCCGGCGCGGTCAGGGTCGGCTACAGCAGCGACGGCACTTCGCTCGCTTTCGATTTGCTAAACGCTTTGCGAAACGGCGAGATCATTTCAATTCAAGGTGATCGCGTCACGGGCGAAGTCTCGCGCGCGCCCGTGAAATTTTTTAATCGTGAAGTTTCTCTGCCAAATGGACCGTTCGTTCTCTCGTTCGTTTCCGAGAAACCGATTTATCCGCTCTTCATTGTGCGAACCGGTTTTCGTAAATACAAAATCATCGCTCGGGAACCGATTATTTGTTCCCGCGGGAATGGATCCCGCGACGAGATCATCGCTGATGCGATGCAGCGCTGGGCGCAAGTGTTGGAAGAAATCGTGGGATGTCATTGGCAACAGTGGTTCGCGTTTACGCCGTTGTGTTAGATGGAATGCGTCAGAGTTGGTTGATGGCCGGCGCGAACTCTTAGTAACACCGCGCTTCAGGCCGGTGTTGAATCACGCATGAATCGGCTAAGCCGTTTAAACGGCTTCGGAGGTCTGGTCTGGTTCAAAGTCACCTGGCTGAAGCCAGGTGTTACTAACATCAGCCGCGACTTAAATCGGATTCACCAATTGGATATACCACCCGATGAATTTTTCGCCGAAGAACATCCAGGTGAGCGCGCCGAACGCGAGGTACGGGCCGAACGGCAATTTCGCCGACCAAACACGTTTTCCGATGACTAATGTGGCCAGTCCAACGATTGAGCCGACGACTGAGCCGGCAAAAATGCTAAACAACACGCCGCGCCAACCAAGAAATGCGCCGATTGCCGCCAAAAATTTTAGATCGCCGCGACCCATCGCTTCGCGCGGGATTTCCAGCTCATGGGCAACGCCGGAAATTTGGTCGACGGTGTCGAGCAGGAACTCGTCGCCGCCGACGCGGACGCGATTGTAGTGGAACTCCAGGACCTCATTTCCGAAAACGCGATTGTCGATCTTCGCTTCGTCGCAGTGGAGCAATAGTCGGTCCTTCTCGCGGGCAAAGTAATCGCTCCACAAACTGCGTTCTTCGCCGACGATGAAGTCGGCGTCGTCGCCGTGCCGCGTCCAATGGAATGGAGTTGGTCCATCCAACTTTACCCGCTTTTTTCCGAAGGCGATCTTTCCGCCTTCGAGCACGATCCACAAAATCACGTAACCGAGTGCGGCCGCAAGCGCGGCGCGAACCAGCGCAGCCAGCCGCGAGTCCGTGCTCATTAACTCGGGGACGATAAAACTCGCGACAATTCCCGCGACCGTCCCGCCAATGGTGATTTGGTCGGGAATAATAAAGTGTTCGAGATCGACGAAGGTGGCGATGAGCAGGATTGAAACGAAAATCCAGTAGGCGATCGCGA
>WNFW01001562.1_pt1 | contig 15429 bp, 14 predicted proteins | sample 5400131 | NCBI WGS metagenome assembly WNFW01 (sample SAMN13153362, study PRJNA577476) | soil metagenome | isolation source: 20 cm soil or saprolite under grassland replicate 1 | place: USA:California | collected 2016-06-15 | reverse complement strand
GGTGCCGAAGGCAGAAACCCACTGCTGGACTTGCTGTCTGTCCATGTCGCTCAACGCCAAAGCAGGGACGGGAGAGGGCATAGCGAAGGATAGCGCACTCTATTTGTGTTGTCAAGTTATTTGTTGGACACACCACTAGTTCGTTCTGGGGAATGTGGCTCGACAACCAAGATGAGATCGAGTCGATCATAGTTCCGTGAAAATTCTATGGAGAAGAGCGATGCAAAAAATGGGGTTGAGCATAGTGGAGTTCGCATGTAATTGCGCGCGGGATCTTCAAGTTTAGGAGGCAGGCAATGCAATTCGACACTGTGCTCCGCCATATTGTCAAGGCAGCGGTATCGGGAATTTTTGTTATTTCATTTCATTTGTTGGTCAAGCTGAACCCGCCAAGAATTTGTATCCGGTTCATCTACATGGCAAACGCGGCTCTATAGATCAGCATGGCCAAATCGTAATTCAGCCCAAATTCGATGATGTGTATTCCTTTCAAAATGATATCACGGCCGTCAAAGTAGACAGTAAATGGGGTACATCAACACATCAGGTTATTATGTCGTGGAACCGCTATTCGACGACGCTCGCAATTTCCCTTTCGGTGTTGCCGCGGTAAAGGTGGGCGACAAAGGGGGCAACATCAACAGCAAGGGGGAGTTCGCGAGTAAGTAAGCCGAATCTGCATTTGTTTTTATCGGCGCGGCTCATTGCCAGGACACTGGCAAGCTACTTACGGATGGTCCAGCGGAATTTCACCGCGAGTAGGTCATTTTGCGGGATCAGGCTCAGGTCGTCGCGCTCCCCAAGGTTGCGCTGCCACCCACGGTTCCAGACAATGAAGAGATCACTGCCAGGCTTGACCGTCCAGCGCACTCGACTATTCATTCCGACATTCTGGGACTGATTGTCATATTGAACGAAACTGCTGAAAACGAGTTTTGGCGACAACGCGAGTGCAATTTGGCTTTGCCAAAGGCGCTGGACGAAACTTCCTTCTTTCAGACGGCCGAAGTTATTTGTTGCGAGGATTCCGAGCTGGAGCTTGCCCTTCATGGTATTCAGCTGCACGTAACTGTCCCATTGCGTCAGACGACCGCTGTAGAACGGGCCAGCCCAGGTGGTGGAGCCCACTTGGAGCGGCCTGTGTTTGCTGCTCAGGAATTGGAATCGCCAGCGTGTAAAGGAATACTGACCGGGGGCGATACTCACAGCCGGAACAATTGCAAAGGGACTCGGCAGGAACTCGCGGTCGATCGCGACGTTGACTTCCATATGCTCACCCGAAGTAAGAGTGGTGCTAATGGGTGAAAAAAAGTATCGCGAAGTTTCGTTCCGGCCTCCAAGATCGCTGATCCGGTTGTAATAGGCTTCAAGAGCCTCCACGCGAATCCAACCAAAAGGTCCATCCTGCGATGGCCGTTGCCGGTATTCGCACCCACCCTGGTACCAACGCGTGCCCGGGCGCGGCAGGAATCCCAAAGCCGGGGAGAGGCTCTCGCCGAACTGGTTCAATCCGAGCTCGCAATCCACTTTGTCGTTTGGATATTCCGCCTCGAAGCCCCAAGCGGACCGACGTCCAGACGCATTCGTTTCCGCGTTCACAGCCATCCATCCTCCTACCAGAAGATTCTTGTTGCCTTGAAACGTGGACGTCCGCCAAACGCTGTCAAAACCTATCAGGGTATTAGACTGGAAATTCTCCGGATCGCCATGGGTGATCAAAGTTCCGATACGCAGTTTCTCGTTGAAGTCGTAGGACAGTCGGGTCCCCGACAGATTGGTGCCCTGCACCCCTTTGACATCGCGCGTTTGCACGTCCAGCACGCCTAGATTCCACCTGCCCGCCCTGCCGCTGAGCTTGATGCCAGCATCAATGGGTATGGGTCTGCCGTCGCGAAGACCAATGCGACGTGTGAAGAAGGGGAGAAAGGCTGTGCCAACACCATAGCGAGCTATCTCGGTCTTATCGAGGCCGAGTCCGAAGGCGAACTGATTTGAGCCTTCGAGAAAAAAAGCCCGTTTTTCCGGGAAGAGCAGCGGAAATCGCGTTGTGTTGATCTGTCGCGTGTCCACCTCGGATTCAGCGAAGTCCGTGTTCACTGTGACGACCGCGGTCATTTGCGACGCGATGCGCCAACTAAAGTCCGAACCGACAGCTCCCTGCCAGGCCCGGTCGCGGGTCGTGAAATCGTCGCTCACGCGGCCACTTACATACGGGCTCACCTCGAACCCATGCCCCTGCTGGAGGATTTCCACGTCGGTGAGCGATCCTGCGCGGCTAAGGTCGTACAGCAAGGAGTCAAGAGTAGGAGAAGACCACCGCAGCGTGGTCGTGTCGCGGGCGATGAAGCGCTGCACATTGAGACCCCACGCGTGCAAACCACGAGTGAAGCTCAAAGTTCTCGCGGGAATAACGATCTCCGCTGTCCAGCCGACTTTGGTGCGTGCCGTGCGAGCATCCCAAATGCCATCCCAGTTCAGCGAGACCCCTTTGGGGCCGGAAATCAGACCATCCACAAGCGCTCCACCGGCATTGATCTGAAAGAAGTATCCCGTGCGCCGGTCACCATAGGTGTCCAGGACGATGCTGATTGTATCGTCGCCACTTACATCGCCATCCCGTTGCAGTGTATGGACGGCGATTTTCTCAGGGTGCGGGTCAATGCATTTGAAGCCAAGATAAAGACTATCGCCGGAGATTAGGACTCGGACTTCAGTGACATAGGGGGTTTCTTGACCAGGCCGGGGCGACTGCTGAGTGAGCGAAAAGACCTGTGCTCCTTGCCAGGCGGTTTCATCGAGCCTGCCGTCCAACCGAATGACGGAACTCGTACGGCCGGCCGCAATCGTGCAGCAGGGAGACTGGCCGAAAGCGCTCACAGCGTGCACGCCCAAGACAATGCAGGCGAGCTGCGCGATCCAGCAACGGGTCATTTTCCTGCCGCTTCCCTCACTGTGGAACCGCAGAATCCTAGATACTGCTGCCGGATCCAACAATACTCGATATTGGAGACCGAGGTTTGCTACTTAAATAAAAATTAATGAGCATTTTACGTAGAACAGTTTTATAGAGGACGAGCTTGTTGAGACACGCCACAGCAGCGCTCACGACGGTCGGGGCCTTGGGTAGCCTCTTGGAGCAGAATCCGATGATCCATCGACGAGGGACGCTGGTTCTCTGTATTGTTCTGCTCACTGCTGGAGCCCTCGGTCTATCTTGTGCACGATCGCCCACGACCGTAGTGGTGTACTCGAGTGAGGATCAACCCTGCGCGGAGCCGATCCTCAAGGATTTTGAGCGAGGTACCCACATACATGTAGTCGCGGTGTATGACAAAGAAGCCGCCGAACATGTCATGAAATCCTTGATCGACGAAAAGGACAATCCACAGGCAGACGTCTACTGGGCGAATGAGCCTGTTCATCCGGATCAGTTGAAAGCGCTTGGCATTACGGAGCCGTATGTTTCCCCCAATGCCTCAGCCCTCCCAGCCATGTTCAAGGACAACGATGGTCATTGGACTGCGTTTTCCGCGCGCGCGCGCGTTCTGGTGGTCAACTCAAAAGCGCAGCCGAAGCCGGATTCCATCCTCGCGTACGCGGACGAGCGGTGGAGGGGAAAGGCAGTCCTGGCTAACCCTTTGCTGAATACGACTGCCTTCAACCTTACGGCGCTATTCGATGCTTGGGGAGAAAAACGGGCTTGGGAATTCCTAAATAAGGTCAAGAGTCTTGGCGTGAAGACATCGCCGGGCAACGGCGATAGCGCCGTTCTGGTCGCCTCGGGGCAAGCCGAATTTAGCCTGGTGGACATTGATGATGGACTCGAAGCCGTACGCAGGAACAACGGCATTGAAATTCGTTACCCGGATCAAGGAACAGAAGGTCTTGGGACTTTCATGGTAGCCAATGCGGTGGCACTTATTCGGGGTGCACACCACCCTGATACGGCCCGAAAACTAATAGACTACCTGCTTACCGCCGAAACCCAGCGGAAGCTCGCGTTTTCGGCCTGTGCGCAAACACCATTGTCGCAAGGGGTGGAGGTTCCTTCAACGGTGAAGCGAATCGAACAACTTCGAGTGATGCAGGTGAACTATTCAGGAATTCGAAAACGACTGGCAGAACTCCGACCGCAACTAAGGGCCTGGGCACCTCAGTAATCGGACCGGCCCCGGAGCACTTCGAGCTTCGATCGGCAGTGCCACTGTTCTGGAGAGTGCTATGTCATCTCGTAATCTGAATCGATTTGTTCTCTGTGGTGTCTCCTGCCTGATCCTAGCCGTCCTTGCTTCGGCTGCCAGCGGCTATCACGTCCTGAAGAAGATCCCCATCGTCACGGGTGATGGCACCTGGGATTTTGGCACGATCGACGGACCTGGACGCAGGCTTTTCCTTGCCCACGAAACCCAGGTGGAAGTGTTGAATGTTGATACGGGCGAGCTCATATCCACAATACCTGATACCAAGGGGGCCCACGGGATTGCTCTGGCGCCAGAGTTAAATCATGGCTTCATCAGCAACGGGACCAGCGCGACAGTGACGATGTTCGATATGCATGCGCTCAAGCGACTGGCCGATATTCCCGCGGGCGATTTGCCTGATTCGATCGTGTATGACCCTTCATCCAAACAAGTCTTTTCCTTCAATACCGTGAGTCGTAATGCGACCGTTATTCGAGCCGCCGACGGCAGCGTGGCAGGAACAATAGCTCTTGACGGCAAACCGGAATTCGCCGTGCCGGATGGACAAGGCCACGTATTCAATAACCTGGTCGACAAAGCCATCGTGGCGCGCATCGACGCGCGGACACTCGCGATCGACCGTCGCTGGCCGGTGACCGACTGCGACCGGCCGACGAGCCTGGCAATGGATGAGCAGACCCACCGTTTATTCATTGGTTGCCGCAACCTCACACTTTATGTCATGGATTCGGATACCGGAAAAATTGTTACTAACCTTCCGATCGGAGACAACGTGGATACAACCGCTTTCGATCCCGCGACGGGGCTCATCTTCAGCTCTACTGAGGATGGAATCGTGACCATCATTCACGAGGACGGCCCCGATTCTTTCCGGGTAGTGGAGACGGTGAAGACCCACAAAGGATCACAGACTATGGCGTTGGATCTGAAGACGCATCGTCTGTTTGTACCGTACGGCGACGTGAACAAACTGCCGCCCGAAACGCCCGGCGGAAAACTGCGCAAGAAAGTAGCAGCGAATAGCTTCGGTATTTTGGTGCTGGGTCAATAGTTTTTGACGATGACATATGCGAGGGGGGTGTATCGTGGCCACGCGGCATGTTCTGAAGGTTGTTGCATTTGTACTTGTTTGCAATTTGGCCGTCTTCAGGGCGGATGCGGCAAGCAGCTATCACCTGATCAAGACGATCAAGGCGAGCGACAGCCAGGACACCTGGGATTTTCAGACTATAGATCAGGAAGGGCGGCGGCTCTACGTGTCACACCTGAACGATGTAATCGTCATAAACGTGGACACGGGAGAAGTAGTGGGGAAGATACCTAAGACCAGCGGAGTACACGGTGTTGCGGTGGCTCCCGAATTTGGGCGCGGGTTCATCAGTGTGGGACACACGGACAGTGTGGTCGCATTCGACCTCAAGACCCTGGCGAAAATCGGTGATATTAAGATTGGAAAAAACCCGGACGCGATTGTGTACGACCCGGCGAGTAAGCGCGTGTTTTCCTTTAATGGTGACAGCGGTGACGCGACTGTGATCGAGGCAGGTACCTTTAAAGTCGCAGGTACTATCGACATAGGCGGCAAGCCTGAAGCTGCGGCTGTCGATGGTGTGGGTAACGTTTACCTCGACATCGTAGACAAAAACCTTGTACTGCAGATCAATTCGCACACCATGCAAGTGCAGCATCGTTGGCCGACCACGCCCTGTGACCGGCCTACCAGCCTGGACATCGACACTCGGAATTTTCGCCTCTTCATTGGCTGCCGGAACTTGATACTGGGTGTTTATGATTCTCGTGATGGGCATTTCGTCACTAATGCAACAATCGGAGACAACGTTGATACTACCGCCTTCGATCCAACGACTGGCTTCATTTTTAGTTCAACTGGAGACGGAATCGTGACCATAATCCACGAGGACACCCCCGACAAGTACGGCGTCGCGGAAGTGCTAAAAAGTCATGACGGTTCCAAAACGATGGCGCTCGACCTTAAGACTCATCAGATTTTCGTGCCATCAGGAGATGTAAAGTTCCTACCGCCAGAGAAGATCGGCGGAAGGCCGAAGAAAACCGTCGTTCCAGGTACTTTCGCGATCCTGGTTTTCGGTCCATAGCGGACAGTTGCCCGGGTCGGCTCAATGGTACGGCAATCGCGCAGGGGAAACGCGTGAAATCGGGTTTGTTCCTTTAGCTGACAAGCTCTTTCTATCGACCGGAAAAGCATTCGCAAAACCGCAGGACGAGTCCCAGACATCTACTTCGTCCATGTGAGGCCCGTGAAGCGAGGCGAATTCGATCGTCAAACGGCCGCCCGAAGCGATCCTGAAGAACTACGGCGACACGCAGCAACAGTCTGGTAGATGTTGAATCCGGCACGATTCACTCGGCGCTGAACGCATAGCAGCGGAGGAATCAGGCCCACAAGGGGAAAAACAGCCATGTTAAGGGAGGGAGTCGTGATGGAAAAATCGCTTTGGAGCCGTGAGGCGCCAGAGGTCTACAGCCGCCCGGAGAAGCGACATCGCGCCTTACTCGTCGTGCTTGTGCTTCTCCTGACCTTCACCGCGAGCCCCTCAGCTCAGGACAAGGACCAAGGCGCGACCCGCTACGCGCAGTTTTCCCTCTTCTACAACTATCGAAGCCTGCCTGAAAATCGCCCTGCCCTACGGAAGTACATGGACACGGCTGGCGCTGCGCAGTTCGAGAAGTGGAAGTCGGAAGGCGTCTTCAAGGACTACATGATTCTCTTCTCATCGTATGTGCACTTAAACTCGGTGCCGTGGGACATGCTGATTCGCATTGACTTCGATCGCTATGCTGACACAGACAAGTGGAGGGAGATCGAGCGAACAATGCCTGCGGGACTGCCCACGCAGATTCTGGCTCTGGCTTCCCCCGAAAACCTCAATGTGGGCGAAACGCTGGCAGCATCCGGAATGGGGTCCCGAGACGCTGCGAAGGCGATATACGACGTCTCGTATTACAGATTCAAGGTACCGTTGGACGCCGGCAAGGACTTCATACAGGGCTACGTCATGCCACAGTTGAATGCCTTCATGCGTGAAAAAGTTTTCGCCGGCTACGGCCTGTACCTCAACCGGTATGAGTCCACTGATTGGAGCTACCTCATCTTGTCTGAGTACGCGGATGCGACGGCGTTCGACCTCCGCGTGTCGAACAAATCGAAGATTCGCTCGCTTCTGGACCCGGCCTGGAAAACTCTGCACGACATCAAGACAGAGCACATTCGCGATGAGCCGCATGGGTTCATCGCGGTGCGGATCGTTCCGCGCTGATCCAGCAGAAGGTACCTTTCAGGAGTGACTGGACTTCCCGAATGTCCGGGTTGTGCTTTTCCTTCGGCCCACTGAATCAAAGACTGTCTTCATGTAACAGCTCGCGTGGGCCCTATTCTTAGTTTAGTCTAGGGTGGACAACTGATGGCCGACCACTTCCTGTGACCGGCCTCCCAGCGTCTTCATCGGCGGCCGGAACCTGGCGCTGGGTCGTTGCGATTCTCGCGATGGGCACTTCGTCGCTAGAGCAAAGATGGGAGTCAACGTCGATACTGCTGCCTTCGATCCAACGACAGGCCGTATACGAGCTACTCCAGCTTCCGTAACTGGTCGCGAATTACGTCCGCAGTTAGAGGCAGGTAGGAACCCTCGCGAAGCACGGCCTCCTGTCCGTCGCGGCTCAGGATGTAGCGGAGGAACTCCCTCACCTTGGGTTCAACAGGCTTGCCGGGAGCCCGATTGATGAAGACGGTCGTGAACCGGGTGATCGGGTAGGTCCGCTTCCAGACATTCTCTTTGGTAGGCTTCACGAACGGCCCGCCGTCCTTGGACGCCACAGCCAAAGTTTTAACGTTGGCGTTCATGTAGCTGACATTGGAATAGGCGATGCCGTAGGGGTCTTTGGCGAGGGCGTCAAGTATCAATTGGCCTGAGTCGATGTCTGATCCATCCGCGGCCTTCGCGTTGTAGAACTCCTTCATCTCGGAGTTCCACCTGTAACTGTCATTGAGTACCAACATTCGGAAAAAGCGGCCAAAGCCGCTGTCCGCGCCATAACCGTAAACATCAAGCGGTCGGCTCGCCCACTCACCGGTGAGCCCGAGTTGGCCCCAGGTGCGCATGGGTCCCTTGCCGCCCGGTGTAGGCTCGCACCCAATGATGCCGACGATCTGTGCCATCGTAAGCTGGGAGAGAGGATTGTCCTTGTGAACAAAGATCATCAAGGCGAAGGTCTTGTGCGGGTTGTCGTAGCTCCCTGTGGTCACTTCGATTCCGACGGGCTTATACCCGAACCACTCCTCGAAGGCCTCGTTTTCCGGTTGATAAATCTCGCGTCCCAAGAAGCCCAGGTCGGCTATCCCGCTGTACAGCCCGGCGATGGCCGTCTCGCTTCCATTCAGTGTGGTCTCAAAACGCACGGTGGGATGATGTTTGAGGAACCCTTCCTCCCAAAGCTTCATTAGGGCAATCGTGTAGTTGTTTCCACGACTCCGGATAGTCCCGGTCACGGGCTGTTGCGGCTGATAGGGGTCGAGCCCAGTAAGAGAATCCAGATCCTGCGCGAAGGCAGTTTGGAACGTAAAGGCAAGGAGAGCCACGAGGGCCAGAAGGCAGCGTATCATTCCAGCTTTCTCCGTTCCGCCATCGCGACGACACCGTTCAGCGGGAGATAGCCTCCGTCCCGAATCACAGCTTCCTGTCCTTCCCTGCTCAGGACATACAGCAGGTATTCTCTAATCTTGGGATCAATCGGCGTGCCCGGAGCGCGGTTGATGAAGATGGAGACTGCGCCCGTGAGCGGATAAGTGCGCTGAATGAGGTTCGCTTTCGTGGGCGCGTAGTAAGGACCGTCATCCCGAGGAGCCGATAACTTCCGCACCGGATGCTTGTACATCTCAATTGAGTACTCGATGCCATAGAGATCCTTTGCCATCGCGGGCGCTAATGCCAGTGGTTTTGCCAGGGGATTTTTGTACAGCAGCCTCGAATAGGCGATGCCGTAACGGTCCTTCGCCACGGCATCCACAATCTGTTGGCCAGCCTCGCTCAGCGACCCATCGGGTTGGCGAAGGTCGCTGAACCCCTGCATATCACAATTCCACTTGCGGCTGCCGACCATCACGGCGTCTTCGAAAAACCGTGCGAATTCCCGGTTGGCGGGGCTGAAGCCATAGGTGTGAATCGGCTCGTCGGCCCATTCACCTTTGAGGCCCAAGTCGCCCCAGGTGCGGATTGCCTTGGAACCGCGCCTAAGGTCACCGCCGAAAATGGCATCCAGCTGCGCAAGGGTGAGATGTGTCAGAGGATTGTCCTTGTGGACAAAGACCACCAGGGCGAAATCTCGGTCGCGCGTGTCACGGCTTCCGGTAGAAACTTCGATTGCAAACGGCTTGTACTGAAACGTCTCTTCAAAGCCATCGATGTCAACAGGCCAGGTATCGCGGCCCGTCAACGCTATGTCCGCCGCGCCTGTGTAGAGGCCGCCGATTGCCGACGCCGTGCCCCGCAAGTTTGTTTCGAAACGGACGTCAGGGTGGTACTTGCTAAAACCATCTTCCCAGTGCTTCACGATTCCCTGCATGTGCTTGTTGCCCCAGATCCGGATGGTCCCGGTGATCTTTTTCTCGGGCTGGTAAGGAAGGAGTGATTTCAGCAGGACGTTGGGATCCTGTGCGAAGGCACCGATCGCCCAACAAGCAGAGGCGAGAAACACGATGCGGAGTCTTCGCCTCGGCGTGCGGGAGAGCCTGCACAGTAGCAAACCGCAATTCTTGCCGAAGAGAGACATTTGCGCTCGCCGCATGGAACTACGGGCATCAGATCATTTGTTGGCGTAGCTCATCGCACGCGCGAAGTAGTCGCGATGTGAGCCGGCCACGACAACGGCGTCAAGCCCATTAGCCATCTCCCGGGCTTCATCCCTTGAAAGACTCTTCCCGCGGCTGATAAAGGCATTGTTGATTTTATCGAGGGCGTCAGCCGTTGAAGACACGTAGACAAGATAGACAATGTTGGGATCCATCGTGTGCATTTCGCCCGAATCAATTTCATACATGTTCACCAAACCATCGACAAGAAACTGATCGTACATAGGCTTCTGGTACTTGTCCCACCACTCTCGCCATTGGTCCTTCTTCCCCGGCTGGATTAGCGTTGAGTTGAAGTATAGGTACCCGTTTGCCCCGCTGGAAGCTTTGCTTCGGCGGAGCTCACTACGAAGGAGAAGGTCGTGTTGCTTCGTTGCTGAATTTCCAATATTGCTAGATGGCACCTTGGCAAGCTCGGCCAGCACCTTTTCCAGGGCTGCGTGGTTAGGTATCTCGAACCAATACCCGTTCGTGACGCCATCGTCTTCCTTGATGATGGTGATATAGGTCCCGTAGTCAAATACAGTTCCGTCCTGCATCATCTTCTGGAGAACAGGCCGTACTGTCTTCTCCACTTCTACTGCATAAGCTCCGGCGTCTTTTCGGGCAACCTTCCACTCGGAGATGTATCGAAATGTCCGGACTGGCATCTGCTGAGAAAGCGTGGAAGGCACGATGAGCATTCCGACGCAGATAATCCAACCAAGAATTCTCTTGGGCATTTGTGTCCTCTCCAATCGCGAAAGCGCGCGCCGACCACTATCCTCCAATGCCACTGCTCCAGCAATCCAGGGCATTGCGGGAAGTCCTAAATTCCCAGGCAGTCCAAGCAGAGCCTACTCGCGCCAGAGAAGAACAAACAATTAATTTTTCTTAAGTTTAGGCTCGCCCAGCCGTGTTCCGCAACTTGCATGCGATCTTGTATTCGCGAAATCTCGTCCGGCGCTCGGTTTCACGAAGTTACGAAAACAAAGAGAGGATTCGCGGGAAGCCTCTGCTTCAACGCAGGTGAAATAAGGATTAATTTCCATTGAGGACCGGCACGGGTAGTGCCAACTGAAGTACACTCCGGGCTGGACCGCAGGAATTCGGGGAGGCATGAGATGCGTATTTTCACTGTGATAGAGGGTGTTGCTCTGTTGACCTTGTCCTGCTGTGCCGCCGTAGCGCAGGATGCGACGGTCGCCGCACCGAATAACTACAAGGTTGAATTCGAGAATGAACTCGTTCGCATTGTCCGCGTCACTTACGCACCGTACGAAAAGTCGCCGATGCACGAGCACCAAGGCAATCCAGCTGTAATCGTAGTCTTGAAAGGAGGCGGCAGGATGCACTTTGTCTACCCTGACGGCACCACTTCTGAAGGTAAGCAGGAGGAGACGGGCTCGGTGCGGTTTGTGCCTACGCGCGCGCCCTTCAAGCATGCGGGCGAAAACGCAGTAGATAAGCCGATTGAGGTTGTTCGCGTGGAGTTGAAGACGAATCGGCAGACCAAACCATGCGCGGCCCAATAATCACGCCCAAAACGAGTCCGAGAAGTCATTTGATGCAACCCAATATCTTAGATGTTCAAGCAGTCCAACGAACTGGAGGGATAGGATGAAACTCTGGACCAAGTTTTGGTACACAAGCCTTGCGATGTTGGTGGGCACATTGGGATTGATGGCGCAGGAAGCGACGGCCACTAAAGAAAGAGACACGGGGCCAAAGAAACTCGTGATCACATATCGATGCACATCGGCCAAACGGCCCGCTTTCCGTCAGTATCTGCTGAAGATAGGTATGCCCCGTTTTCAAAAGTGGATGAAGGACGGCGTCTTGGACGACTTTCGCATTTTATATAACCGCGTTAACGACGACGCGACCTGGGACGCCATGGCTGTCCTCTCTCTCCACGATTATGCCGACGTGGATCGATGGCGGGATATTGAAGCGATTGCTCCGGGTGGCCTGACCGAAGAAGGACTAGCGCTCGCGAGCCCAGTCAACACATATTCAATGGACCTGGTCTGGCACGGATCTTCAAATTCTCCAGTGCCGCGCGGGAAGACTGTCTTCTTTCTCATTCCTTACGACTACTACCCCCATACAGTCGAGGAATACGTCAAGTACGTGAATGCGTACGTTATCCCCCAAATCGATGGCTGGATGCAGGCAGGCATTCTCGCAAACTACGGGATCTATCTGAACCGATACCCGACGTCGAGACCCTGGAAGGTTCTGTTTGTGCTCGAGTACAAGGACACTCTGTCGTTCGGTGCTAGGGAACGGACCATGGCCCAGGTGCGCGCTGCGTTGAAGGAAAACCCGGAGTGGAAGTCGCTCAGTGATACGAAGCTGAGCATGCGCGTCGAAAAGGAAACGGTAGTGGCGGACGAACTTCTCCCGGTTCCCTGACGGTGGACCCGGGCGAAGAACGGATTGCTATGAGGTTCACGCTGATCTTCTCAAACAAGCTGCTTTGAATGAGGCGTCGGTACGCTCGCGAACATCGTTTGGGAGCGCATGATTGAAGAACTTTTTGTCGGGATGGGCCCCCACCATCCCGGCAACGTTGCTCTTCCTCCAGAGTGATTGCTCACTTCCAGAAGAATCAAGCGATATCATAAACCGCGGCCCTAGTTGCACGAGGACGACTCGAGCTCTCGATGCCTTACGCAGAGAGAACAAAGCGTCGAAATTCAGGTTGTTGCCATCCCGACTCCACCCGGTCTTGAATCACAAGTCCCCACTTTTCGCGGGCGCTCGCTTGTCTCTCCGGAGGGCGCCCTATACATTAGAAGAGCTTAGAGTAAGTCCAGAGGACTTTTAATCCTGGGCTTCGTATACCCACAACGCAGCCCCTTGGTTCGCACGCCCAGGCACAGCCAGGTAGAGGCGGTCCCGCTTTTCATACCAGAGACCGGTGCGCGCACCGACCGCAGAGGGAATTTTCCCCATTGCCTCGAAGTGGTCACTATCATTCTGCCGGAACACGCTGATGAATCCTTCGCCGCCAGGAACATAAATGCGCTTCCGACTCGTGTCGTAGTACAAATCATCCATATCACCAGCGCAGGGGAGGTTCGCTACTATTTTCCCAGTGGCAGTGTCGATTGCTACCAAGCGCGCAGGTTTGCGAGTACCGATAAACAGCCGATGATCGGCTTCATTCAGGGCCATTGGGAAGTTCGCCTTTAGACCAGGTAAGGACCAGTCGGTCACTTTCTTCGTGTTGCGGTCGATGACCGAAATCTTCTCCTTGGAAGCTATGTTGACGAAGATCCGTGAGCCGGATGGTTCCAGCTGGAACGATTCCGGATGCGAATCAAGCTTTCCTGCATCATCCAAGCGCTTGTTTGTAGCCGCATCCACGACGCCGATGGCAGACTCGTTGTCTTCACCATATCCGACATACACACGCTTTGCGCCGGGGTCGTACCGGAGATTGTCAGTGTTCTCGCCAAAGTCCAAGGTTACGGCCAGGTTGAAATTCTTGCCGTCGTAGATGCGCAACTTGCCATCTCCGGCGTTGGCCACAAACAGTTTATTAATGTCACCACCGACGTAGAGCACGCCCTGAGGTTCAGCCAGGCCGGTGATAGTGCGAACGACCTTGCCGGCGAAAGCATCAACGATCTCCACACTGTCGTTGCCGAGCGCCGAACCGATCACCCATCTGCGTTTCGTGTCCACGGAAAAATGGTCAATGCGACCGACAACGTTGGGCAAGGGAATTTCCTGCACTATCCGCAGTGGGGCACTCTCCCTCTCAGTGGAATTTTGCCCAAGGCTGGCAACTGACGCCAGACCTGTGAGGAACATGGCTAGCCCAAATCGCGATGCTCGATTCATGTGTTTCTTCTCCTTTACGAGGTCTAAGCCTCAAAAAAACAATGCAGCCTGTAACCTGTCTACTCCGAAAGCTGTTTCCAGCTCTCGGAAGCTTACCGCCTCAGAAACTCAACATTCATGCCATCTCCTTTTAGAAGCGCACCCATGCCTGCAGCGGCCATCTCACTCTTTGCCTCTTCAGTTTAATTACGGCCTTCGGTATGTATATTCAAAGCTCTCCTGCACTGAATTAAAAGCAACATTAGATGCCGTTTAGATAGAGTCCGGTATCCGCGAATCGGTAGATACAAATGTCAGGGAACCGGTTCGTACACGCGGATTTGGGCGTCGCGGTCATCCTGCTTCGGAATTGCCACATAGAAACGATTCAGTTCGGGGACGAATAGGGATGTACGCGCGATCGGCGTCGTCGTAATTCTGCCCAAGCTCTCGTAGTGGTCAGAATCACGCTGTTGGTATACGGAAACGAATCCTTCGCCGCCCGACACGTAAATACGATTGTGGGCAGGATCGAAGGACACGCCGTCGATGAGCCCCACGCTTTCCAGGGCAGCGACAACATTCCCAGAATTGCTGTCAAGGACGACAAATTGGGGAGGTTTCCTCAAACCTACAAAGAGCCGGTGGCGCGTTTCATCGAGGGCCAGCGAAACGGGCTGCTGCGCCGCAGATATCGGCCACGTATTCACGATCTTCTGCGATTTCCGGTCGATAACCACGATGTTGTTGCTTTCGGGAATAGTCAAAAAAAGACGCCTGCCCTTCTTTTCCATCGCCATGCCGCCGGGATGAGCACTCGTCTGGATGTCGCCGATGTGAGTCTCTTTGGTTGTGTCAAGAATAGCGACCTCTCCATAATCTTTCCCGTCATCCCGCCCACCGTATCCGACATAGAGCACCTTTGCTTCCGCATCGTAGTCCATCAAATCGGCTCCCAGCGAAAGCCTGAGGGAATCCGTCAATCTTGCCGGCGTACCTTTCAACACCTTGCACGTCCCGTCAGTACCGTTGGCAACGAATAGCTTCTTCATGTTTGGCGCATAAAATACGCCCTGGGGTTTACTAAACCCTGGAATGCTCTGGGTCCTCTTCCCGGCCTTCAGATCAATGACTTCTAGGGAATTGTTTCCTAGCCCTGCCACAAATAGACGCTTGCCTTTGACGTCGACACCCAAGTGGTCCAACCGGCCTTCGACCTTGGGCATCGGGATGGTTTGAACCAACCGGAGGGGGACATTGTCTTGCGCAAAACAGAAAGGAACACAGCTCAAAAGCGCAGCCAACACGAACACCTGAAATTTCTTCATATGCGCGCTCCCGAATTGAATGGTCTCGAACGAGCCCAGACGAAAGGGTCTCGGTCACACAAACACCGCAACTCTCGACTAATCTACTGTGATCCCGCATGTATAGAATTAAAACGGACATTAATTGTTATTCATGATCTGTCTATGCATTTATTTCGGCAGTAGACGCAGCCGGGAGAAGCACCGAGAAAGTGGAACC
>WNFW01001647.1_pt1 | contig 15432 bp, 17 predicted proteins | sample 5400131 | NCBI WGS metagenome assembly WNFW01 (sample SAMN13153362, study PRJNA577476) | soil metagenome | isolation source: 20 cm soil or saprolite under grassland replicate 1 | place: USA:California | collected 2016-06-15 | reverse complement strand
TCAGTCTACCGCGATTTGCTGGCCCGCACGCCGGTGGACGAACTCGAAGTGCGCGAACATCCGCGCGTAATCTTTCGGGTCGACGAAATGACCTGGATCGACGCGATCGTGCGCTATCTGGTGGCGCCCCGTGAGGCGGGACCCGTAAAAAGCCGGTTGATTCCAAAACTACTCGCTGCTCTCAACGCTGCGCCGGAGAAGGTCATGTTCCCCAAAGGCGACGCGCGCTAAGATCGGCATTGTAGCCGATGTTGTAGAGGCCGCTGCCCTCAGCGGCGGTGGACTTGGTCTCCCGCCGGGGACAATGCCACTCCCGTCGAAGACTCGCCGCGGAGAGCTCGGACCGGCCACTACAACTTTGTCCGTCCCGACAATGCTTGCTGCAGTGTTAATTCGTCGGCCGATTCCAACCCCGCGCCCGCGGGAGTCGTCGCTTCGCCTTCGACATCGACGGCGAGCGCGAAAATGATTTCGCTAAATTTTTCTTTCTCGACCCGCTCGAGCAGCTCTTTGATCCGCAAATCTTCCGGACCGATATGATCCAACGGCGAGATGCGTCCGCCTAACGAATGATAGCGCCCGCGAAAAACGCCGGTTTTTTCGAGGGGCAAAATATCGGTCGGTTGCTCAACCACGCATAGTAACTCCGTAGCGCGCGAAGAATCGGAGCAGATATCGCAGAGTTCGTCAGTGGTGAAATAGCCGCAAAGCTTGCATGGGTGAATTCCGCGCCGGGTTTCGCAAATCGCGCGGGTAATTTGTTCGGGCTGATCGCCGCGCGCTTGCACAATCCAGAGAGCAATCCGTTCGGCCGAGCGCGGACCGACTCCGGGCATTTGCCGAAGTTGCGCGACCAAATCGCGGAGCGCGGGTGGATATTCCGTTTTTCTCATACCGCCAGTCCGGCTCGGATCCGCGCTCGGCTTACGCCTGCCTCGTCGGCATTTCGGCCAGATTCAGCGCCAGCGGCTCGAGGCGGCGGAGATATAACTGTAGCGGCGCGTCGTCTTCCTCGTTCGGCCCGCGCGCCTTTTGAAACTCCGAATACGCCTCGGCCCATCGCTTCTCGCGGTAAAACACGACGCCGTTCCAGAAACAATCGCGCCGCGCCAACTGTTCCGGCTTGGCCTCCGCCGCCGGCCAGAGCGGTTCGTAAATTTCGTGTCGCTCGCGCGAATTCACGCCGCTGAGAAAGTCAATTGGACGCGCGACCACGTATCTGCTTGCCAGCTCAAAAGTGCGCGGTCCGATCAAGACCCGCGAACCATAAAAGCGGTTTGCCACGCAAAAGCGCCGCGCCAATTCAACCGGTTCACCGCCCGTGATCAATCCCGCCCGCTCGCCATTCTGGACCGGCGCGACCACCATCGTGCCCGAGCTCACCCCGAGGTGCACGTCGCATTTCGCTTCGCCATTGGCCAGTTGGGATTGGCGGAATTGTTCGACCACGTTCAGCGCCACCCGCACAGCTTTATCGCCATGGTGCGCATCTATTTCCGGAAAACCAAAGAGCGCGACCACGCCCTCGGCATCAGCGGTTTGAATATAAGCACCCGCTTGCATGAAAGCGTCGGTCGCCCGGCGGATAAACTCTTCCGTGATTTTGCCGAACACCGGCGGCTCAAAATCTTCCGCCAGATCGTATTTGTTCGCGACGTCGCAAACAACCACCGTCGTTTCGTAAGTTTTCGCTTCCGGATCAAAGGCAATGTCGCCGTTGATCACACGCTGGAACTGGTCTTTCGACAATCGATCGCTGAAAAATACACGCGCGGTCACGGCCCGACCGCGTTGCGAGATCGCGGTATAGCGATCGGCCACGATAAATGCGATTGCGACCGCGAACATGGACGGTAACGGTTGAAAGAAGACCCGGTAGAGCGAGCAAATCCACGAAACCGCGACCAGCTCGATCAGCAGCCCGATTGCGAGCAAACCTATCCGGCCGCGGCGCAAACTTGTGACCGTCAACGCCGCAACGCCGAAAGATAGGATCGACATGAACAAGTATTGCCATTGCTTCGGCACGACGTGCGTAGCAGCGTTGTAGGAAGAAATATAATCCGCGACCCGATCTTCAAACCGGACCACTTGCGAGCTGAGGTGCATCGCGCTGACTCCGACCACGACAAAAATTCCGATGATCAAAGTGATTAAAAGCGGGCGTTTCATGAAAGGAAATCAGGCTTTCGAAGTGGCTGTAGCCGGAGCTTCCTCCCCGAATGCTTTCGGGGTCGGGTAATACGACTGGACCACCAGCTCGCTTAAACATCTGTCCGGCGCGTCAACTGCCTCGGCCCCGAGGACAAATTTTGTCCGGCCGGTGTTCTTTTTCACCAAGCTCAGCCCAAATTGGTAATCTTTGAACAGATGGGCACAGAGATCGTTCATATTCATCCGCTCGCTTTGGGCGCGTTCCACCAAACGCCGCAAGGCCGAATCGTCAAAAACAATTTCAAGGCCGTGTTCCTTGCCAAAGGCCTCCGCAAACTGGCGGGCCGCGGCCTGCAGCATTTTTGCTTCCTGTTTCTCGCCCTCGGCCATGAGACGATCGAGGACGCGTTTTGGCTCGCGCACCAGCTCGGCCGTGACCCGCAACTGACTCAAACCCGAGCCCGCCAGATAATACTTGTAATCGCGGAAAAGTTTTTCGAACACGGTGAGCAACCCGCGTGCGCCAGTTTTCTCCGCGGCTGCGGCCTCGGCAATTAAGCGCAATGCGTCGTCATCGAAACTGATGTCGATCCCGTAAGCGCGGAACGCACGCTCGTACTGGCGTAGCAAACTGCCTTCCGAAAATTTCATGATCTTGAAAAGATCGTCCGCGTCGAGATCGAGACAGACGACGCGCACCGGCAAACGTCCGATAAATTCCGGCTCGAACCCGTACTCGACGAAATCTTTCGTAGTCACGTGCTGAAACAATTCGTTGTCCATTACCTGCACCGGATCGGCCCGGAAACCGATCTGTCCCTGACGCACCCGCCGGGCCACTTGTTCCTTCAATTTTTCAAACGCGCCGCTGACCACGAACAGAATGTGACGAGTGTTGATCGTCTCCCGTTTTGCTTTGCCTTTACGTTGAAACTCAAACGCGGCCTGTAATTGCGCCTGCAAATCGTTCATGCTCCGCACCGGCACTTCCGTTTCTTCCATCAACTTGAGCAACGTCGTCTGAACGCCGCGGCCGCTGACATCGCGTCCGATCAAATTTCCGGCGGACGCTATCTTGTCGATCTCGTCGATGTAAATGATCCCGAACTGCGCCAGGTTCACGTCGCCGTCGGCTTTGTGCACCAGCTCGCGCACCAAATCTTCCACATCGCCGCCAACGTAACCGGTCTCGCTGAACTTGGTCGCATCCGCTTTCACGAACGGGACCTTGATCAAATCGGCGATGTGTTTGATCAGGTAGGTCTTTCCGACGCCGGTCGGTCCGACCAAAATCACATTTTGTTTGGCGTACTCAAGCAGCTCCGCCTGCTTCGGATTTTCTTTCTCGAGCTGACGCAGATATTTGGCGTGGTTGTAATGATCACAAACCGCGATCGCGAGCACCTTCTTCGCTTCCTCCTGTTTGATCACGAACCGGTCCAGGTGCGCCTTGATATCGCGCGGCAGAAAATTGAACTCGAACTCCTGATTATCGATCTTCTCGGCTTTGTCCTCCGGTTCGGCTTCAGCCGGTTCCGGCGCGGGGAAGGCCGAGACCGAAACGCGATCGCCGAAGTTCTGTTTCATGAACTCGGTGATCTTCGCCTTCAGCTCATCGGGTGAAGGAAAAGTTGGTGGTGGCGGATTTTGCTCCATTTAATTAGCGACGCCGAAATTTCGTGCGAAAAGCCAGCATCGCAACCGTTAGTCTGCTTTGTCGCGCCGTAGCCTCTCGACACGCCGTAGCTGTATGCGAAGGCTGGTTGGCAAAGGTGGATGACCGCCGACGCTGCCTCCGCGTTCAAAACACGCTTGCCACGCCGAAGCCTTGGCGAAGGCGGGCCGCGCCGGAAAACCTACCATCGGAACGACCGCTGTAAACACACGTCCCACCTCAGCGTGCCGAGGGTAACGGTCTCTAATCGCCTAATCAGATCGGGGCAATGTTTTGCATCTCCGCAGCTCCCGCTGCGTTCGACCGCTACCCTCGCGGTTTCACCTGCCATATCGCTCGCCCCAGTTGCTCCATTCACTTGCAATTTTGGGCTGACTTCAGCACAGGTTTTAGACGGGCGGAATGCTTTCACGCCCGTGGCGGAGCACGCGCGACATCCAGATTAGCTCGTTCAGAAATGTGTCGACGCGGCGGACGAAGTTTTCGTCGAGCAAATTTCCGCGCTCATCGAAGAGAGAGCCGATTCGGCCGAAGTTGACGTCTTCGAAAATCGTCACCAGCCCCAGCTCGCGCATCACCGGAAGTAAAGTTTCGATCACCCGAGCGCCACCCAGAGCGCCAGCTGAAACACCGCAAATCCCGACCGCTTTGTGGATGTATTCCTTCAAATTCATGTCGAGCGCGTGCTTCAGAAGTCCGGGAAAACTGTGATTGTACTCGGGTGTGACGATGATGAGACCGTCGCAGTGCTCGATCGTCGCCGAGAATTTCGGGTCCTTCATCTGTTCGCCGGCATCATCGAGTTTCATCGGGAGCGTGCGCACATCGATGAATTCCGTTTCTACGCCGGCGCGCTTTTTCGTTTGTTCGAAGACGAACTTCGCGGCGTGTTCGCTTTCCCGGCCCTTCCGCGCGGTGCCGAGGATCACTGGAATGAAAAGCGGGTGTTCCATCTTTGGACAGAATTAATAGAATGTCACAAAATTGAATTCAGTTAGGTGATCCAGATCTTCTTTAATTGAGTTAATTCTGTAAATTTTGTCTAGTTTTTGAGATTTGCCGATGGCCGGATTCGAACCGGCACGGGCCTTTTCGGCCCAACGGATTTTAAGTCCGTTGCGTCTGCCATTTCGCCACATCGGCTTCGCTTGATTATGCTGTACTATGTAGACAAAGCCAGCAGACGCGACGGACAAACACTTGCCCAGGAGAAGCGACCTCCGCCCCTTCGTTAGCTGTCTGTGGTATTTGTTACATGTCGTTTGTGTAAATTTTGAGTTGATTGAAAGTGCGGTTCCAACCGTTTTTTCGCTAAGAGCGACGTATTGTGCGAGATCGACGCGCTTGTCGTTGTGTGCGCTCTGAAGAAATTCCAAAACGTCGAAAAGGACGGTGCGCCGATTCAAGCCATTCGCCATTTGTTTGCCCTTTTTTCAAGCCGGTCGGTTACAAGAGAAGATTCTCCGTCCGGGCCCCCGCATGCCAGCTGTTCCCTGTTGCCCTAATCCCCTAATTCCCTGACACCCTGCTGCTGGGGATCAGGGAATCACTGTTCCTTTTGACCCCATTGTGACTTGTGCTTTATGGGGCTACGAGAAATCGAGCCGGGAGCGCGCGGCTCTTTTAGCAGAGTTTATGGCGAAGGAAAGCCAAGCCCATGAGAGAAAACCCAAGAAGGGAACCGGTCGTTCCCGCGTCGGGAACTCCGGCGGCGGTGTCCCCGTTGTCATTAAAGGTGACATCAATGGGAACGCCATCCGAGCTATCCGTGCCGACAGCGACAAAAGTAAAGCCATCCCCGAAGACAGTACCGCCACTCTGGTCGCTATCGATAGTAACGAGGCCGTTGGAGCCTGACAGTTGGAAGACGTTGATGGAACTAGCACTTCCCGGCTCTTCCCACTGACGAAAGACGACAACAAATAATTAACGGACGTTCGTCTGTAATGTCCATTCGTCAGTGCTAACAAAGGTGGGTGTAAGTGTTGCCCCGTCGTAAGTGGCCGAGAGACTCGAAGACGAGTTTTCGGTAAATATAAGTTGATGATCAAGATCAATAACACTGCCGAATACTGGTTGTGTCACGAATGCGGCGGTGATCGCTGCCATTAGCGCGGGCAATACTTTCAGAGCCGGATTTTCGCCGACCAGCAGCGGCCAATACTACGTGTCAGTCGGCTTGGTTGAGGGCGAAGAGAGTAGCCTTTGCCTCATTTACTCCTACAAATAAAATAGGGCAAGGGGCGAGGGAACGGGCTAAGCTTTACTAGCCTCGGCGAACATGAAACTGAATTGGAGAATCATCGGTCTATTCTCTGCGTCCGTCGCGCCATGGGTCCTCTATGAAGGGTGTGCCAATTCGAATCCAGCGGCACCAACTGCCGCGAATGGCGGAAAATTTTTCGCCATCACGGCCGATTCCGCGCCGTTTTACCAGTACGGACCCCAGCAAAATTATGGACCGGACAAAAAGCTGCCCAAAGATGCACTCGTCACGTTGATCCGCTCGTCCTTTGGGTATTGCAAAGTGAAGTTGGCCAGCGGCGAGCAAGGTTATGTCGCGAGCCAAGATATCCAGGTCGCCCCCCCAGCTCTGGTCGCAGCAGCGACGGCGCCGGCCGCGACATCGTCTGCCGCCAAGCGTGTTCGATTCGATCCCTCAGACCCGCGCTTCGCCCCGCCACCGGCCGAGCCGCTTCCCGACATTGAGCCAACCCCTATTCCGACTCCGTCGAATTCCCCTCACTAGACTTGCGCGCCGCGACCTTCTTTGAACATGGACGCTAAATAGGCGCGCTCGACGGGCAACACGATATTTGCTCTTACAACCCCCTGCGCACTGGCTGCTCGATGTAAATAAAATCTGGATTCACAGGCTTGCCGGGCATGACCTCGAATGTCTCGCCTGAATCGTTTCGTCTGAATTGAGCGACAATCTCGGGTTTCAAAGTAACCGACTTTGCACTGTTTGCTCCGGGGTAATCCGGCCACGAAACAGTGACGTATCCGCCGGACAAAGCGTTGATCCTCGCCCAGCCTTTCGTGAAATAAAGCGCGGACTTATCCGGCGGATGCGTGTGCATCTCGAAGTAAAGAACCTTTCCGTCTAGGTCCGGGCTATCCATAATCATTCACTCTAACGAGAACAAGATGAGCTACGACCACCGAGAGCGAGCGTCAACCGAAGTGAAGGCATGTTGGTCACGCGAAACGTGAACGCATGACGCTTTGCGCGGGCGAATTTCGTAAATGTACTTTTTGCGCTGTGAAACCCGTCCGTTCTTTATCCACTGTTTTTATCCACCCGACAATTTTTTTTAGACCATTTGGGTATGGGTGGGATAAAGCCGAATCATCCGATTTACCTATGGTGGGAAGGTCAGAGCGCATGAGCGAAAATGAGCATATCACATCGCGCATCATTGCGAACGAGGCAGCCAGCCCCACGCCTTCTTCTGGTCAGCTCTCAACCGTCAGTGGACAACGCTGGTGGACAAAAGTTCACGCTCATCAGTCTTTGCGAGGCGCAGACAAGGGTAGAGAGTCTCTTACGTTCTGAGCGTCGCGCAAAATGCGCTGTTTTGGCAAAATTGTTGCTTTGCTGTTTTCGCGCAGAATTACGCAGTTCGGCTCTCCGAAATTGTCCGAAAAGCCCCGCGCGCGCGCGCGTACTTGTCCCTACCTAGCCTTCGAGAGCCTTCTGAATAGCCTTTACCAGAACCTCGTTCTCGAACGGTTTTGTAAGGAGCGCAAAAGCTCCCGCGTCGAGTGCGGTCTGGCGCATTGACGGATCGTCGCGCCCTGTGATGAAAATGATCCGCGTTTCCGGCGAGTCTCGCCGGAGGCGGGCCTGCACTTCCAAACCATTCATCTGGGGCATCCATACGTCGAGGACCGCTACACGACATCGGGCATGTTTGAGTCTGGCGAGAAAGGCGACCGGGGCGCTAAACTTTTCTGCAATGAGACCGGCCGAGCTCATTATCCGGCCAAGCGCTTTGAGCATGGAGCCGTCATCGTCGAGGAGCCAGATACCATTGCGGGCACAAGCACTCAGGGGCGAGCCTTTCGTTTCCAAATCTTCGAAACGACTAAGGAATTTGCATTGGGCACGTTATAATCCAGTCTTGTTTATTGAGAATAATATGGGACTCAGATCGATGCCGCGCAATGAGACCTTGGTCTCATCACACACCGGAGCGCGGTCTCAAACGCCTCGCTCGTCCGGTTATTTTTCTGCGGTTTTTGCCTGCCTCCGCACCAAAACTAGGCGCTTGGGAGTTGTCCTCCTTCGCCTGCGGTAAACGAACTGTGAAACATGCGCCCCCACCGTCGCAATTTTCTCCCGAGAGGGTTCCGCCGTGCGCCTCGATGATGCTGCGAGAAATGGCCAGCCCCATTCCAGTCCCATCGGATTTTGTCGAAAAGAATGCCTCGAAAAGTTTCTCGGCGGTTTCCGCCGGAAAACCGGGACCAGTATCGCGCACGCTGACGAGAATGTCTCTATTCCCATCACGGCCCGCCTGGATGAAAAGGCGTCGCGCATCGGGGGGCATATCCGACATTGCTTCAAGGGCGTTGAGCGCGAGATTGAGAAGCACTTGCAAGAGCTGCACCGGATCTCCCCAAACCTGGCCCGCATCGGGACCAAGACCAACTTTGGCTGTCACTTTCACGTGCCGTGCAATGGCATCAGCGTGCACAATGCGGATGAGCTGGCGAATCGTGTCCCCGATCGGGGTTAAGGAGCGGCGTGCCTCCCCTTTGCGGACCATGTTGCGAATGCCCTGAATAACTTCGCCGGCCCGGCGGCCGTCAGCCACGATGTCGGCTAGCAACTCCGTCAACCCCTTGGTTCTGATTTTACCCGCTGCGAGTAAGCGTTGACCGGCGCTGGCGTTCGCTACGATTGCCCCAATTGGATTGTTGACTTCGTGCGAGAGCGACGCCGCCAGTTCGCCCATCACCGCGACGCGTCCCACCCGTGCCAGTTCCATGTTTTGGAGCTGGTGCTGCAGCTCCGCCTCCTTGCGCGCGGTAATGTCGATCACAGAAGCTAGAACAAACAAACCTTCGATGGTGTGGATCGGATTGAGCCCCACTTCGACGGGGAATTCGCTGCCGTCTTTTCGACGGCCAAAAAGATCGCGCCCGACGCCCATGGCGCGGCTGCTGGGTGCGGAAAGAAAACCCTTGCGATGACCGACATGTCGATCGCGGAAACGTTCTGGAATCAACGTTTCGATATAACGGCCGATCAACTCGCTGAGAGGATAGCCGAAGACAGTTGCGGCCTGCGCGTTGGCGAAGTTGATCACACCGGCGGAGTCGACCATGAGCATCGCGTTCGGCGCGGCATCGAGCACGAGCCGGAATTTTTCTTCCGCGAGCTTCCGCTCGGTGATGTCAATGCATGAGCCGATGTAACCGAGGAACGCGCCATCCGGGGCAAAGCGTGGTGTTCCACTATCCAGAACCCAGCGATATTCGCCGTCTTGTCGCCGCAAGCGATACTCCATTGTAAACGGTTGGCGCGCGTTGAAAGAATTTTGATAAACATCGAGGCAGCGATCTAAGTCTTCCCCGTGAACGCCCTCTGCCCATCCATTACCAAGTTCCTGCTCCAGACTTCGGCCGGTAAAGTTAAGCCACCCTTTGTTGAAGAAGGTGCAAAGTTTGTCTGGACCTGCCATCCAGATCATCACGGGCGCGGCATTGGCTACCGTGCGAAAACGCGCTTCGCTCTCACGCAACTCCTCCTCCGCTATTTTGCGCTTGGTGACGTCGCGCGACACCCCGCGCGCTAAGACCGGTTTGCCACGTTCGTCAAACTCGACGCTGCCATGACTAGCGATCCAGCGTATGCTTCCGTCCGGCCGGGTGATGCGATAGTCGATTTCGTACTCGCCACCGTGCTCCAACATGTGCTGCACAACTTGCTTCACGCGTTCGGAATCGCCGGGGTGCACGACCTCGAGGAACCGGTCAAACGTTACTGGCTCAGAATCCGCAAAGCCGAACAACTGTCTCCATTTCTCGGTTACCCAACGTTCGTCACCACCCGGGACGTTCCAAATCCACAGACCGAGGTTCGCCGCGTCGGCCGCGAGGCTCATGCGCGTTTCGCTTTCCCGTAGCGCCTCCTCAGCCCGCCCGCGTTCCGCCATGCCCGCGGAAAGCGCCATCGCAGTAATGGTGAGCAGAGCCGTCCAGGACTGCAGAGCAAGAAGCGACTGGTTTTCCGTTTCCCCGACGAATGGCCCGAAACCATGCATTGTGCCCCAAATCGCGACTGCTGAGAGAATGAAGATGCCCGTAGCGGTTTCGCGCTGCGTGAAGCGGAAGGCCATCCAAATCACAATCGGTCCGGAGATGAATGCGATTGGATAATTCCGGGCCGAAATTGTAAGCCATCCGCCAAAGACCGCTTCGCTGAGGACGAACAACAGCAACAGGAGGATGCCCGCTTCAACCGCTTCCCTCCTGTTCCAGCGCCGCTTTGATGCGATGCTCCAGAGAATAATCAATGGAGCGATCAGAAGATCGCCCGTTGTGTCGCCCAGCCACCACGTCAGCCAGATCGCTCCAAAATTGGCCCAATCGGCAAATCCACCAAGTGCAAGACTCGTCACCCCAACAGCTGGACTGATAACTGTGCTAACCACTGCTGCGAGCGCGAACTTAACAACACCTTGCGGACGATCGAAGACGGTTGTGCCGCCGGCGAGCCGATTTATCAGCCAGGCACCGCAGATAGCTTCGAGCGTGTTGCCGCTCGCGATGGCGAGCGATGTGGCGACATTGCCCACAGTGGTAACGTTCACCAGAAATGCACCGACAAAAATTGCAGGCCAGGCGCGGTAACCGAGCACGAGCAATGCCGCGAGCGCAATTCCCGCTGGCGGCCACACCGGCGATGCACTCGCGTGCAAAGATGCCAGGATCAATCCGAACTTGCCGGCGATGAAGTAGACAAGCGTTAAAAGGCCAACGACTGGCAGCCCAGAAAAAGTTCGTGATTGCATCGCCTGACCGCCTCAGCGAATCGACCAAAGCAGTGTGATCCAGCTCATCGGCAGAGATGACGCCGCTCGTAATTGAATGCGCTCACTGACTTTTTGGCGGCTGCGAAGCAGCCTTCGCGGAAACCAAGGAGACAGCAAGGCCGCTAGTGTGATAAAACTCCGCATAACGGGGGAGTTGGTTGGGATAATAAAGCGGGCGAAGCCGACTGCAAATCCAAATCGAGGCGGAATCCTCTTCACCCCGACAAGCGACTAGTGCGAATTCAGCACACCACTCCTTCTGCTGAATTTTGAGGTGCCATGCCGCCAGGCCTTGGCCATCACCCAGCGTGTTAGCTAGTGTCGCGAGAACGCATCCTGGTTTTACAAAAAAAGCATCTGTGTTCTGCTTCATAAGGAGGAAGCTTGAGCAGTCGTGGCGGGGAAATTTGACCAACCATTTCGCATATTCGGTAACATTTTGCTCAAGATGCTTTCGCGCAGTCGCGTGCTCCGGTCTAAGGAGTATCGTTGGGCCGTCGAGGTAAAGTGTGAAGTCGGCAGTCATACCGTCGCCTCCGAGTCTTCTTTCTGTGAGGATTTGTTCAGACGTGAGTTCATGATTTTTCTCCTGTTTTCAGGACATCAGGAACTCGCGGCAAAATAAAACCGCCAATCCCATCAGGGCGGCGGTTTTCCATTAGCCGTGGAGAATTTTTGTTTCAGCGATCTCTCGCTGCACATCGAACCAGAAACACCCATTCCTGATTCAAGGCACCTTGCCTCTCCATTTGGCAGGTTGCCAGACCTCCTCTCGGAAGTCATTCCTGATGTTCGTTGAAATGATAAATCACAGCACGCCGACCGTGCAGCGGGATTTCCTGCGATTACGGACGGGGACGGTTGTTATTCCGACAGCACGTAAAGCAGCCTAGCGCTATCCGCCTCGTAAGACGGTGAGTGTTTGCCCGTCCGAACAATTCCACACACGCGCGCGCGCGTATGCGATAATCGAAGGCAGCTGGGTTTGAAATCAGCGACTGACACAGTTGCGTGACAAGAGAGCCACACTTCCCCAAAAGGTACAAAACATGCGCTTGGCCTGAGCCAATGATGAATCGATTTTCGCAGTTTTGTGCGCTCGGCGCGACCCTCATGGCCTTAAGCAGCTGTAGTACTGTGAACGACCTGGTCACATCGAACCTGCCGGAGAGTCATTCCGGCCGGCCATCGATCACCGTGAGCTTGCGGGAGCAGGAAGCCTATCTCTACCGCGGGGGTTATAGAACTGCGTCGTCCCGGATATCAAGCGGCCGAGAAGGATACCGGACTCCAATTGGTCGCTTTCAAGTCATTCGTAAGGACGAAGATCATCGCTCCAGTCTCTATGGTGACTACGTTGATGACTCGGGCCGGATCGTGAAGGCCAACGTCGATAGCAGGCGTGACAGCAGACCGCCGCAGTCGCACTTTGTGGGCGCTCCGATGCCCTACTTTCTGGAATTCTCGCCGGGCTACGGATTGCACCAGGGCTACCTGCCAGGGGTGCCAGCATCACACGGATGCATTAGGATGCCCTATTGGAAAGCGCGCCAGTTTTATAACGCGGCTCAGATCGGGACACCAGTGGTCGTAAAACCTTAATAGAAGAGGTGCGCTTGCGATGGCCCGAAGAAAGAACCTTGGTTGACAGTGATGCGTAATACCGGTCCGAGATGGTGTGGCGATACAGTCCTGGAATGTCCGCGAATCCTACCCAAACTCCTTCCGCCGCCCCTTCTGGCCGCCCTGTGTCTGGCGCTCGCGACGTTACCATTAGCGCAAGCTCAAGATGCGACCTCGATAACTCTCCCCGAAGGACCTTCAAAGACGGCAACGCCAACGGCGGCGCCGGAGAAACCGAGCCTGGAAATTTTGGCAGGGACACCAGATCATCAAAAGCCCGCGCCGAAAGTAGTCCCAGAGCAGACGCCGAGTGCACCAGAATTGGCAACTCCCGCGCTGAAAGCGGAACAAGGAACTAGTGTAAAAAGGAACGCAACTCCCACGACGAAACCCGAAGCGGCCAACCTTCCCGTTGCGGATGATCTGACGCCCCTGTCGTCTGCAAAAGCTATGGCCGTTAGGGCACCTCTCCCCGTGTACCCCTACAAAGCGAAGCACGACCATATCGCCGGTGACGGGGTTTGCGTTATGACCGTTGATACCGCGAGCGGCAAAGTAACCGATGCGACCATGGAGCAAAGCACCGGTAATGCGATTCTCGATAAAGCCACGACCAATGCTTTTCGAAAGTGGCGGTTCAAACCCGGAACGGTGTCGACGGTCCGAGTGCCCATCACCTATGGTTGGGCCGAAGGGTGGCGTGGGTCTGTTCGATCCAGCTACTGGGAAGTTCGATGACCGCTTTGCTTCGGTAGAAACACCGTCTGCCTTTGGCGCATTCTGTAAGGGCCTAGATTCCGCAGACCCAAATTACTGGCAACGCGTTTACGAGCATCTTGGTATAAAGCAGAGGATTATGCACTTCACAAATGCTAAACCCTACGCTGGTTTGTTAGCGGTTTGGCTTTTTTCCTAAAGTATTGCTGGAGAAGAATGCCTTGCCGAAATACCACCACGCAGGCTCCCTCACATACCCTTCGAATACTCCACGCTTGTAGAATCGCACAATGATCTCCTGGTTTGCTAACATGGTGGAGTTGATTTGTTTTTGTATCGCTAGTTCGGCCGAAGCATCATAGAGCTTATCGCCACTCCGAGGAGTCTGCCACGGGGTTTTGGTGGCACGCGTTTCCTTGGGAGCCATCTCTACGCTAAACGGCGGCATATACTTGCTTGGGTGATATGCGCCAGTGATGAGTTCGAGAGGCGTCATGTAGCTGCCGGGAGCGAATTCTCCCACTGCTGCATTCACACCGGCTATGATAGCGGACGCAAACGCCACATACATTAAAAGGCTAATCGCAATTGAACGTTTCATTTGCCCTCCGCGGTTAATTAACTGCTCGCTATCAACGGCGCTTCTTTCGCCACACTTTCCGTTTCGCCTTCTTTCCCGAATTAATCGAACATGCGGGATTACTTCAGCGCGATTTCGCGCATGAGCTTGCTGCTTGGGCTACGAGAAAAGGGAGAAAGGGATGCGCACAAAACTCTGCAAAAATCAGAAATATGGGTCGACGGTAAACTAATTTCTTCCATATCTAGTAAGGAGAGAACCATGAAAAATGAAAATTCGGAATCGGTGGCGAGAAAGCTCGTCGCGGCGGGCAAGGGAATCCTGGCAGCGGATGAAAGTTTGCCGACGATCGAAAAGCGATTGAAAAGCATCGACGTTGCTTCAACGGAGGAGAATCGGCGCGCATACCGTGAAGTTTTATTTACTACAGCTGGCGTAGGCGAATTTATCAGCGGCGTGATTCTCTTTGACGAGACGATTCGGCAGAAAACTCGCGACGGTCGCACCTTCGTCGAGGCGCTGGAGCAGCAAGCGGTTATACCCGGCATCAAAGTCGACAAAGGCGCGAAGCCTATGGCGAATTTCCCCGGCGAGAGAATCACCGAGGGCCTTGACGGGCTGCGCGAGCGGCTGGCGGGATACCGGCAGTTGGGAGCGCGCTTCGCCAAATGGCGCGCGGTGATCGGGATCGGCGAGAAAATTCCTACACTAAGGTGCATCGAGACAAACGCAGAGTTGCTTGCCCGCTACGCGGCACTGAGCCAGGAAGCGGATTTGGTGCCGATCGTCGAACCGGAAGTGCTTATGGATGGCGCGCACACTATTGAACGGCATTTCGAAGTCACCGAGCAAACGCTCCAAATCGTTTTCCATGCTTTGGCCAAGTACCGCGTTGCACTGGAAGCGATGCTATTGAAGCCGAACATGGTGCTTTCGGGAAAAGATTGCCCGCACCAAGCTTCGGTGCAGGAAGTCGCTCAAGCCACTTTGCGCTGCATGAAGCGCGTGGTCCCTGCCGCTATCCCCGGGCTTGTGTTTCTCTCGGGTGGGCAAACTGATTTGCAAGCCACCAAACATCTCAACGCGATGAATCGTCTGGATCGCGTGCCATGGGAACTGAGTTTTTCCTTTGGGCGCGCCCTGCAAGCTCCCGTGCTCACAGTCTGGAAAGGTGATCCGATGAATGTTGCTGACGCGCAACGGGCGCTCCACCATCGCGCCTGGTGCAATAGTAAAGCGCGCTTCGGTAAATACACCGAAGAAATGGAAATCAAGAAAGCGGTTGCATGAACACCAAGAAGGGCGTGATCGGTATTCTCACCGGCGGAGGGGATGTGCCGGGGCTGAATCCCGCGATCCGCGCGGTCACCATTCGCGCCCTGCGCGAAGGCTATCAGGTCGTCGGTCTCCGCCGTGGCTGGCTTGGCGCGATCAGCATCCTGCGCGATGAGCACGCCGACAACAGTGGGAACTTTCAAATCCTGACGGAAGAGATCGTCAATCGTGCGGGACGCACCGGCGGCACGTTTCTACATACCTCGCGCACGAACCCGTCAAGAGTGAAAAAAGAAGATGTGCCTGAGCCGCTGCGCGCAACGTACAATCAAGACAAGAACGATCTCACTCCCGAAGTCATC
>WNFW01001558.1_pt1 | contig 15438 bp, 11 predicted proteins | sample 5400131 | NCBI WGS metagenome assembly WNFW01 (sample SAMN13153362, study PRJNA577476) | soil metagenome | isolation source: 20 cm soil or saprolite under grassland replicate 1 | place: USA:California | collected 2016-06-15 | reverse complement strand
TGACCAAGAGCCGAATGTAGCCGTCGCGCAAATGATTTTGGCGGATGGTCTCGAGTACCGCTTCCGTCATATCCCGCATCGACATCGGAATTTCGAGACAGATCGAGTGCGCTGAATCCCAAAGTCGCGCGAGATGTTCGTCGAGCCGAAAGACACGCCCGTGATAAAAGCGAATACCCTCAAAAATTCCATCGCCGTAAAGCAGACCGTGATCCAAGACAGAAATCTTTGCATTCGCTTCTGCATAAAATTTTCCGTCGATGTAGATTTTCGCTTCCTTAACGCCCGTGGTCGCGCGGGGGCGAGCTTCAACCGCCGGTTCTACCACTGCCTCAGCAGTGGGCTCGTGAGTTTTAGGTTCATCTATTACCAATGCGTCACTGGTTTTCATATTATGAAAAAATCTCGGTGTTTCATCCCGCAATTCAAGCAGAGAAATCGAAGAATGGGGTATTGGAACAATGGTCTACACAGATTCACATCACTCCATTACGCCACCGCGCCGTTACTCCACGTTATTGCAGCACGCCGTCCCTAATGTGCAATTGGCGGTCGCCGCGCGCGGCCAGCCGGGCATCATGGGTCACGACAAGCAACGTTTTGTTTCGCTCGTGCACCAGATTTAAGAGAAGATCGATAATTTCGTCTCCAGTTTTAGAATCGAGATTGCCGGTCGGTTCGTCGGCGAAAACGATGTCGGGGTTGTTCGTCAGCGCGCGAGCAATGGCAACACGCTGCTGTTCGCCCCCGGAAAGTTCCGCCGGCAAATGATGCATGCGGTCGGTTAAACCGACGGCCGCCAAACTCTCTTCGGCGTCTGTTTTTGACGCTTTGCGCCCGATCATTCCCGGCAGCAGCACATTTTCCAAGGCGGTGAGTTCCGGTAACAAAAAGTAACCTTGGAAAACAAAACCCATTTTTGTATTCCGCAGACGCGCCTGCAAAGTCGAACCGCCGTTGTAGAGCCGTTGTCCTTCGAATTCAACGGTTCCCGATTCTGGCCGTTCCAGTCCGGCAAGAGTGTAAAGCAACGTCGTCTTGCCCGCGCCAGATGCACCCGAGAGAAAGACCGCTTCGCCATGGGAAATTTCCATCGAAATACCTCTTAAGACTTCAATGCGGCGGGAGCCCATGCGGAAAGACTGGAAAAGATCGCGCGCAATCAATTGGGGAGTTCTCGTCTTCATCGTTGATATTTCTAGCCTCTTATCTGCCGCAAACGCGATGCGGGCACAAGAGAGTGTCCCTCCCGGTGGCGGCACATTAACATCTTCCTACGCCAAAAAGCCGCCGTCGAAATCATTCCCGCGGCGGCTTTTCGGTAATAGGAGTTTCGTTATGTCATTCCCAGGGACGCCAACGTCGGCCGATCGATTGTGGATGTCATGTACAGCCCGTTGGCGCGTTGGTAATCTGCAAGCGCGGAGCGCGTTTGCGCTCCGAGCAGGCCATCGACTTCGCCTTGATAGTAACCTTGCTGTTGCAGCGAGGCTTGCACGTTCGCGATCACCTGATCGGGTGGCAAATTGTTATAGGCGTAGATCGGGCCATCGTAAGCATAATATGCGTTGGAATCGTAGCCCCATGCCGGGATCCAATAGCCCGCATTCCAAGCATACCACCCACCGTATACGAAAACGACGCGGTTGTAATGGTTCCTCCACCAGTTCCGCTCATGCCATTGTGACGAATAGTTTCGAAAGACCCTATAATTTGAACCCTGCCAGGTTTGGCTCCCCTGAATGTGTCTGTTTTGCTGAAACGTTACGCCCGCGACCGCTGCCGGACGCGTGTTGGCCTGGAGATTGAACTGATGGGCCTTGTATCTCTTAGAGCTTGACTGAAACGCGGCGGCAGAGGTCGCGCTCCACTTCGATTGTTTTGTCTTCTTAGAATAGGTTGAAGACCCTGTATATTTCCCAGCCGCGACCACCTGCTGTGACCCCTTTGTCTTTTGTTGTCCACCGCCCACTACCTGCCCGCCCCGCGTAGCGACCTGCTGTGAACCTTTTGCCTTTTTCGTCTTCTGCGCTCCAGACGGCGCCGAATATCCCCCCGACGCAGTGACGTATTGCGACCCCTTCGCCTTCCCCTTGGTCTTTTGTCCTCCCCCGCTCACCGGAGTTCCCCCCATCTTCGTTCCGTGCTGTGACCCTTTTGTCTTCTGTGGTCCGCCGCCCGGAGCGGCTGCGTGCTGCGTCGATTGGGCCTGACTTTTCTTCGGGGCTGGCTTCTTAGATTTGTTTTTGTCCTGCGCACCGCCTGCCGCACACGCGAGCGCAAGACTGCAAATTAAAACAAGAAATGTTCTCATACGCTTTTTCCTTTTGGGCTATTGGATGTTTTGCTGTCTCTATTTATTCAACGTCAAAGCAAGGCCTTTAGTTGCGGAGCCCGACGCAGAACTCAAGTGACCAAATGCAATCTTCAGCGCGTCGCGAGACAAAGTCATTCAATATTCCCGATGTTCCGCGGGACCTCCGGCGCAGCCAAGAGAGGATTGAACACGATCCGCGCGCCGACATTTCTTTGGTAGCCCAAAAGCCGCCGTCGAGATTATCCCGCGGCGGCTTCTTGGTTAATTAGACGTCTCGTTACGCCATTCCCAATGATTGCAGCGTTGGTTGATCGATTGCCGCTGTGTCTGCCAGCCCATTGGCACGTTGGTAATCCGCAATCGCGCCGCGCGTTTGCGGCCCGAGCAGACCATCGATTTCACCCTGATAATAACCCTGCTGTTGCAAGGCGGTCTGGACATTGGCGATCACCTGATCAGGCGGCAAGTTGTTATAAGCGTAGATCGGGCCATCATATGGATAATACGCGTTGGAATCGTAACCCCAGGCGGGGTACCAGTAGCCCGCATTCAAGGCATACCATCCACCGAATACGAATACGACGTTGTTCGAATGGCCGCTCCACCAGTTCCTGTCGTGCCATTCAGATCTGTAATTCCGGAAAACCTGATAATTTGAACCTTGCCATCGGTCGCTGCCTTCAATGCGTCTGTTTTGCTGAAAGTTCACAGCAGGCGCGACTTCGGGTTTCGGTTGTTTATTATTAGCCAAGTTGATGTGCTGAGCTTGGTACTTCTTACCTCCTGCACCGCCCGCCGTCACAGGCTTGCCCGCTCCCGCTGCTTTTCCGACTTCCGCTGGCTTGCCCGTTCCTGTTGGCTTGCCCTTTCCTGTAGCTTTTCCGACTTCCGCCGGCTTACCCGTTTCCGGTCGCTTACCTTTACCTTTTCCCGCCGGCTTGCCTACCTCCGTTTGTTGGGTGGCTTCTGCTGACTTACCGACACCTGTCGGTTTGCCTGTCCCTTTGGCCTTGCCGACTTCTGCCGGCTTACCAACGCCCGCCGGTTTACCAGCTCCTGTCGGCTTGCCAGCCTGTTGAGCTTGCGCAGGCTTCTTCTTTGGTTGTTCCTTCTTTTTTCCTTGGTCCTGACCAAGCGCGACGCACGCGAGTGCAAGACTGCAAATTAAAACGAAAAATATTCTCATAACCTTTTCCTTCTGGATTGTTAGACCTTTTGAGGTTCCTATCTATTCAACGTTCCGGCAGCAATTCTCGGATGCCCCACAGGCTATTGTTGTCGCCTTTGTGGAACGCCATCCGTCCATACAAAGAAAACCGCACGATGGAACTCGCCATGCGGTTTTCTGCGAATAAGGACTGCCGATCAGCACTGCTGTTGGCGCACTGCCTCAAACAGCACAATTGCAACTGCGGTCGCGAGGTTCAAGTTGCGCGGCCCATGCATCGGAATGGTTACGCAATCGTCGGTGTTTTCCGCTAGTAAAATCTCCGGCAATCCCTTCGTTTCCCTTCCGAAAACGAGGAAATCACCCTCACGAAACTTTATATCGTGATAAGCGCGCGTGGACTTTGTTGTCAGAAAAAAATAACGCGCGCTGGCTCCTTGCGCGCGCTGCAAGTCCCCAAACGAATCCCAGGTCCGCACATCCACCTTGTCCCAATAATCGAGGCCAGCGCGTTTAAGTTGTCGATCTTCCAATGAAAAGCCAAGCGGCTTTACCAAATGCAATGTCGAACGGGTCGCCAGACAAAGACGTCCGATATTCCCGGTGTTGGGCGGGATCTCCGGCTCGACTAAAACAACATTAAAGCGAGATCGATCCACAGATTTCGCAGATCGTTCTTCAAAATAATCTGCATTATCCGCGTAATCCGCGGTTCATCCGAGTTTGCTGGCCACGAATTTCTCGAGCTTTATGACGTCGGCGGCAAATTTGCGAATGCCTTCCGCCGTCTTTTCCGTCGCCATCGCGTTGTCGTTCACGAGATAACGGAATCTCTTCTCATCGAGCTCGAGTCGCTTTACATCCGCATGCTTCGCTTTCTCCGGATCGAGTTTGCGCTCGACTGGTTCATACGATTCTGAAAGCTCTTTCATCAATTCCGGACTGATCGTGAGCGCGTCGCAACCGGCGAGCTCGATTATTTGCCCAACGTTGCGAAAGCTTGCGCCCATTACCTCGGTCTTGTACCCAAACTTTTTGTAGTAGGTGTAAATTTCGTCCACCGATTGCACGCCAGGGTCTTCCGGCCCGGTGTAATCCCGTTTGTTCGCAGCTTTGTACCAATCGTAGATGCGGCCAACAAATGGTGAGATTAGTTGCACTTTTGCCTCGGCGCAGCGCACTGCTTGCGGCAGCGAAAACATCAGGGTCAAGTTGCATTTGATTCCTTCTTTTTGGAGCTGTTCGGCCGCGTTAATCCCCTCCCAGGTCGATGCAATTTTGATCAACACGCGTTCGCGCGGAATTTTGCGCTCTTCGTAAAGTTTCACGAATTGGCGTGCTTTTTTGATCGAACCCTCGATGTCGAAGGAGAGGCGCGCGTCTGTTTCGGTCGAGACGCGACCTGGTACAATTTCCAAAATGTCGCAGCCAAATTGCACAAGCAGGTGGTCGATGATGTCTTCAATTTGCGCCGCACCGCTCAGACCTGATTTCTTACGATCGGTCAAAACTTCATCGAGAAGGTGTGCGTATTGTTGTTTTTGCGTCGCGGCATAAACCAGACTTGGATTCGTAGTCGCGTCCTGCGGCTTGAATTCCTTGATCGATTCAAAGTCGGCCGTGTCGGCCACGACCTTGGTAAATCTTTTGAGCTGTTCGAGTTGGTTCAGCTTCGTTTTCTGCTCTTCAGCGACAGCGGTGCTCATTATTTTCCTCCATGTGATTGAACGCGCGTGGGCGCGTGGTTCGTCACCTCAGCGTAAGCCTGCCGCAGAAGATCGACAATTGAAAATAAGCTTAGATTTCGGCGGAAACAGTGGGTCGCGTTTCGACTGAACGACGCGAACCCAGCGCGGCCTTCACAAAATTATTGCCCAATTCCCACATTGGGCCGGGAAACTTGCGGCATTCCGTTAGTACATCATCGAGTGCATTCACAAACATATCGATCTCGCGCTCACCGATGATCAGCGGCGGCAAGATTTTCATCACATCCATCGCATGCCCCGCCACCTGGGTAAGGATCCTGTGCTTGCTCAGCATTTGCGTCACGATCATTTGCGTAAAGAGCACCTTGTCGATTTTGTGCAAAAGCTTCCACGCCATTTTAAGTTTCAATTCCCGCGGCTCATGGAATTCGATTCCGATCATGAGCCCTCTGCCGCGCACTTCTTTTATGAATGAATGTTTTGCACGCAAGTTGTCGATCTTTTCCATCAACAATGCGCCCATCCGCGCGCAATTTTCGATTAGATTTTCTGAATCGATCACTTCCAGCGCGGCCAGTCCACATGCCATTGCCAGATTATTGCGTCCGAAGGTCGTCGAATGAACGACACAGCGGTCCATCCGACTAAAGGTCTTCTGATAAATCTCGCGCCGCGTGATGATCGCGCCACACGGCACGTAACCGCCACTCAACGTCTTTGCGAGCGTCATGATGTCCGGCTCCAAATTCCAATGTTGGAAGCCGAACATTTTCCCGGTACGCCCAAGTCCGGTCTGGACCTCGTCTGAAATGAGAAGCGTTCCGTATCTACGGCAAAGCTCCTGCGCGCGTACAAAAAAATCGGTCTGGGGCGTTTGACAGCCTTTCCCCTGAACAGTTTCAATGACCAACGCCGCGACGTCGCGCGAACATAATTGTCGATCCAATTTTTCGATATCCTCAAGTGGGATACGCGCATCGAACCCTTCCATCAGGGGTCCAAAGCCTTCGGTGAAACTTTCACAGCCCATGAGCGAAAGGGAGCCGAGACTCAGGCCGTGGAACGCGCTCTCCAGAGAAATAACTCTCTTACGACCTGTCGCGGCCCGGGCAAATTTCAACGCGCCTTCCATTGCCTCCGTGCCGGAGTTGCAAAAGAAAACTGCATCCAAATGCGGTGGCGTTCGCTTCGTTAACGCCTCCGCCAGCAATCCGCTTAAAAGCGAGCAATCCATCTGCACCATGTTCGGCAAGTCGAGATCGAGCACATCACGAATCGCTTGTTTCACGACGGGATGATTTCGCCCGATGTTGAAAACGCTATAGCCGCTCAGAAAATCGAGATAGGCGGCATTATCCATGTCATAGAGATACGCGCCCTCCGCTCGCGCATAGACCTTGTCGAAACCGATCACGCGCTGCGCCGCCACCAGTGTGCGGTTCACGTGCCGCTCGTGCAGCTGATAATTCTCACCCAGCCGCGCTGCGATGATTTCCTTCAAGTCAAACGCCATGGTGTAACGCTCTATGATTTGCGTCCGAAACGCAACCGCGACGCTCCGGTTATGGATCCCAGTCTTGATACGCTTCGTGCGCGCCCACCTGCAGGTTAGTTTTTCCAGGCGAATGTCGCTCTAATTGCGTGGCGAGCCATTGGAACCATTCAAAGGTTTTACATGAGCCGCTCCGGCGGCGCTCTTCCTCGACGTAAGACCGCAGCTTCCGCCACGCAAGGCGAACCGTGCCGCCGACCAGGTCCGCGACAACACGCAGTGGAACGATCCGTGCATAAACGGAATATCCGAGCCCCTCCAGAATCACGCCAACGGAGTGGGCTGCCTCGAGCACACGCGCATCCGCCTCAATTGCCGAAGCGCTCGAACCATCTGGGATACTGTGTACCGTAATCATCGACTTCATCCACTCCGGCGATAAGAGTGCCTGTACGGCAGCATAAGCCGCACGCTCCTGCCGCGCTCGTCGCGATCGCTGCGCTTCAATCACTCCGAAAGCGACCCCCGTGATAACCGTGAGCGCGGTCGCCACATTCGCAATCGTACTGAGATCCACATCTGTATTCTCCGCCAGGCGCAGAAAATGAAAAGCCGCAGGATTCCCACGGAATCCTGCGGCTTTGAGTTTGCGAATTAATTTCGCTTAATCTTCGACAAGAACGCGTTCCACGACGCGCTTCTCACCGGTGCCGGTGTAATACACACGTACCTTCTGACCAGCCCGCAGCGGGGCCGTCACGACCGTACCGGCGCCATTGACGATGCGCGCGGCCGTGCCGAGCGCGAAGCTCACCGGGCCTTCCGCGCTGCGAACGACGATGGTTTTGCCGGGCTCGTACGTGGTCACGGTGCCAGCCGAGTACGTGGTTGTCTCAGTGGTCGTGGCCGTGTCGGGTGCGGTTGTTGTGGTTCGTTCCGTTGTGCTTGTGCTCGTTTGCGCGAACGCGATCGGTGCGATCATCGCGCAAGCGAGAGCGATCATTATTCTTTTCACTGTCATCCTCCCTTGTTTGTTATCACTTCTTCCCCATGGTTCGTAGCCTGGGGACCCAATGGCCGGCTACCCAGCGCGGCCGTCGAGAGTTTGACTGGCACCGGCACCGAGGTATTCGATCGAATCCACGTCATCACCCCTTCGCGCACCAACAACCCCAGGATCCACTCTGGACCCTGTGGCTCTAAATTGGCGAATTTATTTTCGCTTAATCTTCGTCAAGCACCACACGCCCCTTTTTCTTGTTGATGTCTATTTATGCTTCCTGGCTCCCGGATTTAACGGACAGCTGCCACGACGCTATTCGAAGCAATATATGAATTGGGCGATTGAGCAGGCCCTCAGATTCGTTAATGTGCGATGCTGATGACCAACGCCGAACCGACTCTCGATCCGGTTGTCACACCGGATGTGGCGGCGGAACACGGCCTCATCCCCGAGGAATTCGAACGAATCAAGAAAATCCTCGGTCGTGAGCCCAATTTCACCGAGCTCGGAATCTTTTCCGTCATGTGGAGCGAGCATTGCTCCTACAAAAATTCGCGAAAAGAGCTGAAAAAACTCCCGACCATTGGACCCAATATTCTCGTGCGCGCCGGAGAAGAAAACGCTGGCGTTGTCGATATCGGCGACGGCTGGGCGATCGCATTTAAGATGGAAAGCCACAACCACCCAAGCGCGATTGAACCCTTTCAAGGCGCAGCTACGGGGGTTGGTGGAATCATTCGCGACATTTTCACTATGGGCGCACGTCCCGAGTTTTGCCTGAATTCTCTGCGCTTCGGGCCGATAACGGAGCCGGTAGGGCCAGACGCAAATGCCAGTCCGGCTCGGATCAAGCCAATGAGATCATCCAAGATCGCGACAAACCGGCGTTTGTTTGCCGGAGTCGTAAGCGGGATCGCCCATTACGGCAATTGCGTCGGAATCCCAACGATCGGCGGCGAGATTTATTTTGACGAAAGCTTCGAAGGTAATCCGCTCGTAAATGTTTTTTGCCTCGGCGTGCTGCGACATGAACAGCTCGCGCGCGGCGCGGCGCGAGGTGTGGGCAATCCAGTCTTTTACGCCGGCGCTGAGACCGGACGTGACGGTCTCGCTGGCGCAGCGTTCGCGTCGCGCGAGCTAACAGATCAGTCGCGCGAAGATCGTCCCGCTGTTCAGGTTGGCGATCCGTTTAAGGAAAAATTACTGCTCGAAGCATGTCTTGAACTACTCACCCGCGATGCCGTTGCCGGAATTCAGGACATGGGTGCCGCCGGTCTCACCTGTTCAACCTGCGAAACGGCGAGTCGCGCCGGTAGCGGAATTGAAATCGATTTGGCCAAAGTGCCGAAACGCGAGCTAGGCATGACGCCGTACGAAATTCTGTTGAGTGAATCACAAGAACGCATGCTGATTATCGCCAAGCGCGGTTGCGAAAACGTCGTGCGCGAAGTTTTTGAAAAATGGGATGTCCCCTGCGCCGAGATTGGACGCGTAACGGATGATGGCCTGATGCGAGTCCGCAACAACGGCTCGGTTACCGCTGAAATTCCAGCCAAACCGCTTGCTGAAGAAGCGCCGCTTTACTCGCGCCAGGCGGAAGCACCTTCTGTAGCGGCGATCTATGACCGCCGACTCGATGATCTTCCGAATATCGACAATCAGCAGGCGCTTCGCTGGCTGCTCAGCAATCCGACGATCGCATCGAAGAACTGGGTATATCGCCAATACGATCATACTGTGCGAATCGGGTCGGTCGTAAAACCGGGATCGGACGCCGCCGTGTTTTACGTCCGCTACGCAAACAAAATTCTGGCTGCCACGAGCGATTGTAATTCGCTCTATTGTGCACTCGACCCGCGGGAAGGCGCCAAAATCGCTGTGGCGGAAGCGGCGCGGAATCTGACTTGCTCCGGCGCAAGACCACTAGCCGTGACCGATAATTTGAATTTTGGCAATCCTTACAAACCGGAAAATTTTTGGCAATTACGTGAAGCGGTGGAAGGCATCGCCGAAGCCTGTTACGCCTTCGGGACACCTGTTACCGGAGGAAATGTCTCTTTATATAATGAGAGCCCGGCGGGAGTTATCGACCCGACGCCGACCATTGGAATGGTCGGCTTGATTGACGAAGAGCGGCATATCACGACGCAATGGTTCAAAAACCCCGATGACGTGGTCATTCTTGCCGGCCAAGCCGGCAACGAACTGGGCGGATCGCAGTTTCTGAAAGTTTGTCACGGACGCAAGCAAGGTCCACCACCCCATGTCGATCTTGAACTTGAAATTAAAGTGCAAAGCGCAGTTCGCGATTTAATTCGCGAAGGCCTGGTGAAGAGCGCGCACGATTGTTCTGAAGGCGGACTCGCCGTTGCGCTTGCCGAATGCTGCTTTAATCCGGCCGGTCTCTTGGGCGTGGATGTCGATCTTGGTTTTAGCGACGGCTGTGCGGTCGCGTCCCACAAGGACGCGGCAACAGCAATATTTCTCTTTAACGAATCGCAATCGCGCATCGTCATTTCCGTCATCGGGGATGATGCCGAAAAGACGATGTCGATCTTGCGAGAACGCGGCGTCCCCTCTCAGCGATTAGGCAAAGTCGGCGGCGATGAACTGCGCATCGCTATAAACGAGGAAACTTTCCGTTGGCCGATTGTCGATCTTTACGACGATTGGTTTAACGCCATCCGCCGCGCTGTTGAAGGGGAAACGGAAAGAATTCCCAGCTTGTGAAACCGACGTTAGAACGCAGCATTTGAACGCTGCTTCATTTAGTGGATTATTTAGTGTGATCTCTCCAGACAGCACCGACATCGTCGAACCGGGCGAAGCCGACGCCTACCCACAGCATGAGTGCGGGCTTTTCGGTGTTTTCGGCCATCCGAACGCGGCCGTCCTGACTTATTACGGGCTTTTCGCTTTGCAACATCGCGGCCAGGAAAGCGCCGGCATTGTCACGAGTAATGGTCCAGGCACGTCGTTCGTTCTGCACAAGGACATGGGCCTGGTCTCGCAGGTCTTTGGTCAGGCTGAGCTGGAAAAATTGAAAGGCACGCGTGCACTCGGGCACACGCGCTACTCGACCACCGGCACGAGCACGATCAAAAACGCGCAACCCTTTGTGGTCGATTGCGTGCGCGGGCAAATGGCGATCGCGCACAACGGCAACTTGATCAATGCCGATCTCTTGCGCGACGAGCTGGAACGCAAAGGCTCGATTTTTCAAACGACCGCTGATAGCGAGATCATTTTGCATCTGCTCGCGCGACCGGCCGACAACGGCGCCAGCGTATTATCAGCGTTACGCAGAATCGAAGGCGCATTTTCGCTTATCATCATGAGTGAGCGCGAGCTCATCGCCGTGCGCGATCCGTTCGGCTGGCGGCCGCTCTCGCTCGGCAAACTCGATGGCGCTTATGTGCTGGCCTCCGAAACCTGCGCTTTCGATCTCATTCATGCGGAATTCATTCGCGAGATCGAACCCGGGGAAGTTTTAATTATCGATGAAAACGGATTGCGATCGGAGCGGCCATTTCTGCCGCAACAACCGGCCTTTTGCATGTTCGAGTACGTGTATTTCGCGCGACCTGACAGCATCATCGGCGGTGTGAACGTTGGTAAAGTGCGCACCGAAATGGGACGCGAGCTGGCGCGCAAATTTCCGGTCGAAGCAGACATCGTCATCCCGGTGCCGGACTCGGGCAATTACGCTGCCCTTGGTTTCGCCCAGGAATTGAATATTCCCTACTCGCACGCCTTCGTACGCAATCACTACATTGGGCGCACGTTCTTGCAGCCGAGCCAGCTCATCCGCGATTTCGATGTGCGTGTGAAATTGAACCTAATCAAGGAAATGGTCGCAGGTAAACGGGTGGTGGTAGTCGACGATTCAATCGTGCGCGGCACGACTGCGCGCGCCCGTGTGGTGAATTTGCGCGAAGCCGGCGCGAAAGAGGTGCACATGCGCGTGAGTTGTCCGCCGCATCGCTTCGCCTGCCATTACGGCATCGATTTTCCCGATCCGGAAAAGTTGATCGCAAACAGAATGTCGATGGAAGAAATCTGCAAATATCTCGGCGTGGACAGTCTCGGTTATCTCGATGTCGAAGGAATGGTGCGGGCAACCGGGCAACCGATGAACAAATTTTGCCTGGCTTGTTTCAACGGCGATTATCCCCTGCCCGTCGATCCGGCACTCGATAAATTCATCATGGAAAAACGAGAGAACCGCTCCAAAGCGCTAGCCGATCAGGAAAGACACCCGACGTTGTTCGCGGATCTGAAGTAGGTAAATAGCCGCGGATGGCGCAGGTTTTTGTAAGGGAAGACGTTGCCTTCCCGAGGGAAGCTGACAGCTTCCTCGACAGAAAATGACAAATAAACGCACATCCTACGCGCGTGCTGGGGTGGATGTCGATCTTGGGAATCGACTCAAACGGCGCATTCAATCACTCGTTAGCCAAACGCACGGGCCGCAAGTGCTCGGCAAAATCGGCGGATTTGGCGGTTTGTTTGCGCCGAACTTTTCCAGAATGCGCGAACCGGTTCTGGTCGCGAGCATCGATAGCGTCGGGACGAAATTGAAAATCGCGTTCGCGATGAACAAGCACGACACCGTGGGCGCTGACTTAGTGAACCATTGCGTGAACGACATCGCCGTGCTGGGGGCACGACCACTTTTCTTTCTCGATTACATAGGCTGCGAAAAACTTGAGCGACAAAGCTTCGATCAATTGTTGCGTGGTTTGTCTCGGGCCTGCCGATCTGCCGGTTGCGCCTTGATTGGTGGTGAGACGGCACAGATGCCCGGCCTGTATCGCAAGGGCGAATACGACTTGGCTGGTTGCATGGTCGGCGTGGTTGATCGCGCAAAAATTATCGACGGCAGCAAAATCAAACCGGGCGACGTGATTCTCGGCCTCGCGTCAAATGGTCTGCACACGAACGGTTATTCGCTCGCGCGAAAAATTCTGTTCGAAAAGATGCGGCTCAAGCCCTCATCGAAGATTGACAATCTACCTGGCACGATTGGGGAAGAATTTTTGCGCGTGCACAAAAATTATCAGCCACTGCTCACGAAAGTTCCCAGCGGCATGATCAAAGGCCTTGCCCACATCACGGGCGGCGGTTTGATTGATAATCTGCCGCGCATCCTTCCGAAAAAGTGCGACGCCATCATCGAGACAAGGAGTTGGCGTGTTCCGCACATCTTCCAAATCTTGCAGCGAAATGGAGATGTCGATCCTGCGGAAATGTATCAGGTTTTTAACATGGGCATCGGCATGGTGACGATTGTGTCGAAGCGCGATACAAAGCCGACGATGTCGTTCCTGCGCGGAAAACAAATCGGCTATATTGAACGCGGCGCGGGCAAGACTCGGTTGGTTTTCTGATGGGGAGACATGCTCCGTCGTTCCCATTAATTTTTGGGACGAGACAGGCGCGCCACTGTAACTCGGATGACAATGCGAAGATCGCCCCGGAGCTGTGTTACTTAAAGGTGAGGATGTCAGATTTTCACGGCCGGCCAGACGACACAGAATCAATTACCTCTATCGGTACTTGAACCTCCGGGGTCGATTCCAGCTTGGCCTTTTTATCTCGGCGTACGATCCGCTCTAAACCTGCGCGGCGGGCCGCGAGATCGACCAGCTCGGCTACGCGCGATTTCAGAGCACGCGCTCGCGTCATGAGAAAAATGACGAAAAGCAGATATGGGATGATGAACCAGAGGTCGACGTGAGAAATGTTAAGCTGTCGATATACCAAGAGAGCTAACGCAACGAGGTTAAGGATCACCGTCGTCGTGACCAGGCGGCTACGAAGCCGAACGCGCGTCAGGCATTTTCCGCTGCCGTGATATTCGGTGACGGTTTGGAGCGCGACGCTCCACCAAAAATTTCCGTAAATTTGAATATCCCATTCATTCCAACCGGTATCAGTGGAATAGCGCCAGCCTTCTTCCTCGAGCAGCTGAAAGATAGCACCCAGCAAGTAATGACGGTCCCTGCCCAATTCACTCCAAAAAATCTGTCGACTCAGACTGCCGGTAACATTGCCGTCCGTGGGCAAATATTCATGCGCCCGAATTACACTCCGCGGTGTCCGTTTAAAATGTAGCCAGGTGAAGTACCGCGACCAACCTCGCACGAGAGGTTGAACTAGGGCCAAAAACATGACGAGGAGCCGCGCATGAACGGTATCGAATTTTGGCTCGATCGCCGCGCGCACCATGTACGAGAGCGCCACGCAGAGAGTGCCGCCACACATGAGGTACGGCACGATCCGCAGTGCGGGCAAGAAAATCCCGAGACCAAAAAGAAAAATCGTCAACGCGAACCATTCAATGCTGCTGAGATAAGCGGCGACCTCCGATTGCGGCGTAGGATAAATCGACTGAAAAAATCCTTCGCCGAAAATTCCATGATAGATAACCGGCCGATTAATGAACCAACTAAAACGTGGTGTTCCATAGATCTGACCGCGCCATTTCGCAGTCCCAGTTGGGCCGAAAAAAATTAAATGCTTAAAGCGCAGCAGCGATTCCGCTTCGCCGTAGCCATCCTGTTGTTTCAAAAAAGCCCGCAGTGTGAATCGGCGATGATGCCACACGATCGCGGTCGGGCTGAAAGCAATGACGCAACCAGCCTGTTGAAGTCGCCAGCAAAAATCGACATCGTCGCCGGCCTTGTGGTACTCGGCATCGAAGCCGCCGATGTTTTCAAATGCCCACCGATAGAACGCCATGTTACAACCGGGAATGTGCTCGGCGATTATGTCTGTGAGCAGAACATGGCTGGGCCCGCCCGGCGCTGCTGCCACACAGGCCTGGATCCAGTTCTGTGCCGGCGGGGTCACGTTTGGCCCGCCCACTCCAGCGTAATCGCCGCTCAAAAGCGTACCGATTAAATAATAAAGCCAATCAACATCCGCCATGCAGTCCGAATCGGTGTAGGCGAAAACCTCTCCTTTCGCGGCCGCCGCGCCGGTGTTCCGCGCATGACTCAAGCCGTGATTTTCCTGATAGATATAGCGAACGTGCGGGAATTGCTCAGCGATGTCGCGCGTATCGTCGGTTGAACCATCATCGACCAGAATAATTTCGTAATCGGGATAGTTTAGCCTGCCTAAAGAATCCAAGCAGGTCGTGAGCGTCCGGCCACCGTTGTAAGAACAAACAATTACGGAAACAAACGGCGCGCGTGGCAACGAGCGATGTGGCAATGCGGAATTCTCCTGACCAAGCCTTCCTTTCAGCGCGTAGAACGATTTCTTCGGCGTCCTCTGGCGCGTGACGATCCCAAACGCCCAATCGCTAATATCCTGCCCGCCAGTAAACCATTCGTCCGTCCACGTAAAAAAGATTGTTCCGGCGAGACCGCATTTCACCACGCTGTCAACGTGCCAACTGAGCATTTCCGCCTGCTCTTCCTGAGAATGGCGGATCGTGTCCATGCCGAATTCGCCAAGGATGAGCGGGCGTTCTTCAGTTAAATTTTGAAGGCGCAGAAGGTAATTCTCGAAATCGCGTTGATCGTGCAGGTAAACGTTGAAGCAGCAAAAATCGACATTCGGCGGCAAGAGATATTCGGTTGGCGGATAAGTGGCATACGAAAAAAGAGTGTTTGGATCGATTGCACGCCCGATCCGAATCAATTCCTCGATAAACTCCGCGACCCGGCGCACACCGAGCCAGCGAACCATCGTGCTCGAGATTTCGTTCCCGACGAGATACCCGAATATCGCCGGATG
>WNFW01002289.1_pt1 | contig 15439 bp, 9 predicted proteins | sample 5400131 | NCBI WGS metagenome assembly WNFW01 (sample SAMN13153362, study PRJNA577476) | soil metagenome | isolation source: 20 cm soil or saprolite under grassland replicate 1 | place: USA:California | collected 2016-06-15 | reverse complement strand
ACCTGGCGAGTTCGACTTCAGCGCGATTGACAAGGCCGTGGCGACGCTTCGGCGCATCGGTATGAAATATGAGCTGGGAATTAAGCCCGGAGTCGAAACGCCGGCTTTTCTTTACCAACGGGGCGCTCAGTCTTTCGAAACCCAGGTCACCAATCCACATCGCCCCAATTTTGGCGCCGCGGTGACAATTCCCGTCCCGTGGGATCCGAAATATCAGGAGAGCTTTTCGCGCCTGATTACGAAAGTTGGAGAACGTTATAGCTCTGATCCCTTGTGTGTAAGCGTGGTGCTTACTTGCGCCAATTTCATGAGTAACGAGATGCACCTGCCAAAAACTCCCGGGGACCGCGCGAAATGGAAGGCGATGGGAGATTACGGAGCCAAGCTGCTCGATCTTTACAAAAAATATACCGACGAATGGGCGAAGGCGTTTCCAAAACAGCAGGTAACATTGCACTTGTCACAGACACTGGATTTGCCTTCTTCATTTTTTGAACGGATCATCGAGTACGGATTGAACAAATATCCCGAGCGCTTCACAATCCAGAATTGTCAGCTTACGGGGCGCCGAGAAGACACCGGCACGCTAAGCTATGATCTTGTCCAAAAATATCAGGACCGTGCTCATCACGGTTTTCAGAGTGTCGCTGGTTTTTCTCACGGAGGCGAACGAATGGGATCGATTGAGATGGCCGTGCTCAACGTGGTCCATGCGAAAGGCGAATACTGGGAATTGTGGCGTGGTGATGGAATAGATGCACAAATTACAGCGGCGATAGCGACCGCATGGGACGAAGGCCGGAAACTAGGATACGATAGCTATAAGCAAAAGCTCGTCTCCGAAGGTCGTTATCAAGAGCAAAGCCGTGGCAATCGCGGTGGCAGAGGCAGGCGCGGCGGACGTAAGGCTTTGGTGTTACCGGACGAGCAATAGGTCGTAGACTAAGGACCGGAAGACGAACCATAGCATTTCAAATGGCAGGAGCGAACCCAGCGGAAGCGTTGATCTTTCTTCATATCCCAAAAAGTGCGGGCACAACGCTCAATCGCCTGATCGAATGGGAATATCCTCTTTTCGAGATGTACTCGGTCGATCCTGTTTTTTTCCGCTGGTCGAGGGCCCGCCTCTGGCATCTCTCTAAACGACGCCTGCAGAGATTTCGTGTTTTTAAGGGACACATGCCGTTTGGGCTGCATGAGCTCCTTCCCCAACCAGCTACTTATATCACGGTGATGCGTGGAGCTGTGGAACGAGTTATTTCCGCGTACTATTTTATGAGTAACTACATGTTGCACCCGAATTATTGGAAGTTCCGGCGGGAGGGCTGGACGCTCGAGGACTTCGTCCGGCGTTCGCCAAGAGAAAATGTGCAAACCAAAATGATTGCGGGGGCCGACTACGATGCCCCCTGCACGACAGAGACCCTTCTCAGAGCGAAAGAAAATCTGCGGTACTTCAGTGTGGTAGGTCTAACCGAACGTTTTGAGGAGAGCCTCGCATTGATGAAACTCCGCTTTGGTTGGAAGTTTGACTCTTATTGCAGCTTTAATGTTACTCGCAAGCGGCCGAAAAAGCGCGAACTGCCGCAGTCAACGCTGGATCTAATCGCCGAGCGCAATCGCTTCGATATGGAACTGTATGAGTGTGCGAGGAATCTTTTTGAAGAGACAATTAACAAAAACACGGCTGAAGTCGGTCGCGTACTTCGGGAGCTTGAATCGGCTCGAATCCAAGATCCAGTACACGCGGGGCTTTTTTCGGTAAAGGCAGCTACACGGAAGGCAGTTAACAGAGCTTATTCGGCCCTATAGCGAGATGTGACATTTGTTGTCTCGTTGTCTCTACCAATCAGAAGCACTTGGGCGCGGTAGGACTCAAAGACAATTTTGGCGTATTGATCCAAATACGCACGGGTCTCTGGGCTGTTTAATACTTGGACCCCGCCGGACGGCACGAACACGAGCCACGTTCGGCGGCCGCGGCTGGTTACCTCGCGCAGCTCCCGCAGACTGCGGATGGTGGGGTAAGCACGGAACTTGTCCATAAAACGAGGTTCATCGAACTTTTCATTGTAAGTTATTTTCTTGGCCAGGGTGCTGTCTATATTGTAGTCGCCGCTCATTCCAGCGTACCGCTCAAACACGTGAGGTATGCTCGATATGATGAGATCACCCGGCTGAAAATGGCTTGCCACGTACTCTGCGGCACCCCGATGATCGTAACGATATACGCCCAGGCGTGTCATAAGCCCGGGAAAAGAGTCCGGGCTGGAGAGCGAATAGAGCCGCATCAACGATTCGTTGCTTTGGATAAACAACAGAAAGAGCATGGCTACTCCTGCAGCGTGCGCGAGAGTGCGGCCGACCGTGGACTTACCTTCGTGGCGGGCAAGCAATAGCAGGCGATCGTAGAGGCCAACTGTCGCCGCGACTCCGGAGAGTATCAGCAGTGGTTGGTAGTAGATGCAGTAACGTGGTGATAGAGCTGCGATAAGGTTGGTGTGGCAGAAGACCAGCGCACCAATTAGCGTCACGATGTAACGGAACGCGGGGTGGCGCCAGTAGAATGGGATTCCCACCAGAGTCATGAGAGTGAAGAAGACATGGTTCTCCGACAATAGCAGCTGATTCACGTAATACATCGGCTGCCAGCCATACTTTAGAAAGAATAGTGAAGGACCGGCAAGGTTGGCATTACTGAAGCCTATCTGCAGATAAGTCGACGTTGCGAGTGTGCGCCAGCAGAACTGCGCGATCACCAACGTAGTCATAAAAAACAGGCAACGGTAAAGATGCCAGTTTCTTAGCCACCACGATTCCCCCCAGCGCACCACAAGCAAGGCAACAACTAAGGAGGGAACGATGAACGCACTTCCTTCCCATGACAGATAAGTAGCGCAAAACATGACAGCCGCAGCTGTCAGATAGTTTTGATTGAAGGGCCGAATTCTTATTCCTTCGTAAAAGAACCAAAAAGTCAGCAGAGCCATCAGCTGGCATTGCTGCGGATAAAAAGCATTCTGGGCCCATCGAATATTCATCGGAAGGCACGCGTAAATGAGCGCTGCGATCAATCCGGTCCTCCAGTTGAACAGCCGGCGACCCATCAGCGCAATGACGCCAATGCAAAGAGTGCCCATAATGAGAGAGGGTAACCGCATCACCCACTCTGACTCGCCGAAGAAAAAACTGGAAGCGGCCAAAAAGTAGGAAACTAGTTCATAGGTAGTCGCCGGTCTGATTGCTCCGGCGAGGCGGTTGAACGGGAAACCAAGTTCCAAGACACCTTTCGATTTCTGAATCAAACTGTACTCATCGTGGTCGAATGACATTACCCCGAAGTCGTTGTAACGGAACGCAAAGCCCAGTCCTATGATTGCCGCCAAAAGTACATAAGGCAGCGGATCGAACGATATGGTGTCTCTGATTTGCCGAATGCGTTGGACGAGATTTGCTGCTCTGCCTCGACGTGGAGCAAAATGGAGCAAACGAATAGCCAGAAGCCCCGCGGCCGCCAACCCAACAAACGCCGGCTTGAATGGCCAATCTACTGGAAACCGAATGTCATATCCTGGAAGAAGCAGAAAGATAAGGCCGACTGCGATTGCGGCGTGAAACACAGCGTCTCGCGCGAGAGCGTCCTGAAGGGGTTCTTTTCGTGCAAAAGCCACCAATCGCGATGCGAGCAACCAAAGAGCTACGGTTCCGATCATCGTTAACAAAATCACTGCGATGGGCTTGGCTACGGTGTCAAAGTCAGAAAGATTCACGGCTTTGCCTTGCTTTTGTTTCAAAAACCCCCAAGGCGCCGTTCCATTGTTACCAGTTTCTGCCACGCGCTGTTCTTGGCCACTCTGATGATTGCCTGTTCTCCAGCTCGAATTACTTTCAAATCCCGTAATCCTACCATCTTTCTGAACCATGAATCCGCTAGCCAGAAAGCTTGCGGGACCTTGATCATTACGCACTGCAGCAATGATGGTATTAGGTCCTTTTTTAATCCAATAGCTAATGTCGTAAGCATCAAGCGTGGGCTCCTCTGATGAAGTGGCCATTGATTCGACGACGCTTTCCGAAGCTGTTGGCATGGGTGTTACACCCGGGGTTGCCGATGGGCCGGGCGATGCTGGCGGCTTGGCATTCTCCTGCGGCCTAACGACTGCTGGTGGAGGACTCGCCATTGAGCCCTTTTCTTTCTCCAGAGACTCGCTTGTCGGCTTGGGCAAACTCGGTGTGTTGGGTTGTTTCGCCTGAGAGGCGGCGGTAGCGGTGATGAGCTTACCGTTCACCAGAAGATCGAGGTTTCCCGCGCTGGCTACTTGGATCCATGTCTCGGGACGAGCTCTCTCGGCATTCACTGAAGTGGAAAAGATTGCCTCCCGGGATGCGGTTTCGGCTGTAATCCACTTTCCAGCGACCGGCAATTGAAGCAAAAGCGGATTCGTATCCACCCAAGTAACGTGGACTGGATGTTCCAGGTTCGTGACGCGCCGCGCATTCGGCCAGACCTCTTCCTGCACGAGGGGAGACACCCACTCTTCTGTACCTTGTACTATGCCCGTCTTGGGAGTGACTCTCCAATGTTCGTCCGATACAAACGAAGTCGGTTTGTTGCCAGGTTCTTTAAAGCTGCCAGAAACAAGGAGCTGCGCGGAACCCGGATAGGAAACCCGATTAACCGAAATCGCAATAACATTTGTGCCGGGCTTTAAGAGCGTTTTGATGTCATATATTTGTGCTATCCGCGTCTTGGGATTGCTTTCGGTGCCAATTTTTTTACCGTTGACAAACGCCTCGAAAGAGTCGGTTGCCGCGACTTCCAGCCAAGCCTGTTCGGGCGCTGTGTTTAGAAAGATGTCTCTTCGGAAGTACCCTACCGGAGTAAACTCGGCAGGTTCTATCCACTGGGCAGTCCCGAAGTCTAATTGGTACTGCCGCTGCAATGGACTTGCGAACGTGCGAAACACAAAGTAACCGAGCATGGCACCACAGACCATCACCAATATCAATGACCAGCGCCGCGCGTGTGGCGATAAATCTCGAAGTGACTCTAAACCAAAGTCCATGACATTAGTTACCTGTCAGCCGGCTCATTGCCCAGAAGTTTACTAACATCTGCTCCTTGAGCGAATGATTGTAGGAATTCCGAGCTTCAGCGTCATGGCCAAGCTTTACGTAACAATCCCCGGCGATGGAATAAGCATTGGCCCGCGTTGGTCTGTCATCAGTTCTGTTTAACACGTCGTTAATCGCACCGAGCGCTGCTTCATAACGGCCGATATCGTAATTTCCTCGAGCAACGAAAAAGCCGACTGCATGATGTTGCAGCGGGTCCTCGACAAGAGCCTGCTGCCACTGGGTTACAGCTGCTCCGATACCTCCTCGACGGTATAGCGCGATACCATACTCCGCACGGGTGCGTGCTGACTCACGTCGCGCGACTAATCCTGCGGACCCGCCCCACTCCGCAGCACGGGCAAGCTCGAAAATTGCGAGGTCATATTCGCTCGCTTCGTTAAACACACGAGCCTTGCTGATATGCTTTTCCGGAGAGTCTTTGCTTGAAACAGACAGAGTTTCAAGCTCACCGATAGCCGCGTATGCATTGATATCCTCTGCACGCCATCGATCGAACCACATGGCCCTGCGATAACAGGTGATTGCCTCTTTTTTGGCACCTTCAGCCTGCGCAACACAGGCAACGTTAAAATAATGCTGCCCGATAAGTGCCGGCACTAACGTAATAATGACTACGCCTGTCGGAATTGCTGCCAGCACCGGCGCGCTTATTCTCTCCTCAGGACGCAGCCGTGCGGTCACATGGATCGTAATTAAGAGAGATCCCGCGCCAAAACAATACCAACCTAAGCCGAGGAAGGAACAAGCAGCGAGAAAGCGATCCCAAAGGTTCTCGATGTCAAACCTGTTATACTTTTCGGTAGGCCCGAAATCTGTCGGGAGGTAGGTCTTCGTAAAATCTCTAATCACCGAAAGCTCCCGAGTTTCCGTAGTGAGGCGTCGAAGCAAGCTCGGCTGGCTAAAAGCAAGCCGGCACGGCACTGCCAACCACATTGCGACAAGGACAGTGACTGCACAGAGTGCGAGATATGTGGCAGAGCGCCAAAGCAGGACGAGAGCTATTACAAGGACAGCGATTCCAACTACCCCGTAGGAAAGAACAGAAAAATGAGGGACCAGTTCCATCTTTCGTAACAACGGCAACTCGATACCACTGGGATGGCGGCTGAATGCGAAATACATCCATTTGAGCGTTACCGAAGCGAAAACCAGAAGGCTTCCTACGATCAGAAGCCAATGTGCCATGCAAGTCCTAGCGCTGGCCTCTACCCAGCCGGCCAGTCTTTTGCTTATTTTCATGAGTCCCGTTTAAGTTTCTTCGTCCAAGAAGCCACGAGAGGAGGGAAAAAAGCGAGTCCCTCGCGCGCGTGGCGCACTTCCTCGACGGAAAATGTTTTAAGCGCAAGTAACACAATCGTATAAACCACTAACGCTAATGCTGCTGCACCCAGTTGCCACATAAGCGTAGCGTCGCGTGCGCTGAAAAGTACCAACGCCATGGCAATTCCGGCCGCAAGGGGCCGCCAGAGAACGTCTGTCAATTTGGCGCTGACGTCGAGCCGTGCGAGTTGTACCATCCAAATAGCAACAATCGCTGTTTCAGCAAAGAGAAACGCGGCGGCCGGGCCAACAAATCCCAGCGGCGGAATGAGAGCTACCAGAAGAAGAAGCCGCAAAATTGAGGCAACAACTGTACTGGCGAGGAATCGTTTCTGTTGATCCAGCGCTGCAAACAGGTATTGAAACAGAGTCGATAAGAAGAATGGGATGATACCCAGGCCAAGAAGCTGCATCGCGGGAATAGCCGGCAGATACTTTGGTCCCAGCGCGAGTTGCAGGATCGGTCGAGACCATGCCAAGAAGAAGACCGCAATGGGATAACTGATAAGAGCAAAGAACTTTGTGCTCCACTGGTAAGCCTCGGTAAAGCGTGCTCGTGAGAGATGCGCCGTGCGCGAGTAGAGCGGAAAGAGCGGCAATGAGAGAGTTTGCGGGATTACTCTTAGGGACATGCTGATTCGATAGGGTCCGCTGAATAGGCCCACAGCGGTGAGATTTGTCATCCACGTAAGGACGAGAATGTCGAGCTGAAGGGCCAGCTGCCGCAGCATCGCGCCACCGCCCATAGGGAGTGCCGCCGAAAGGAGTGATTTCCAGATGGAGACGTCGAAGAGTAATGGAATACGGGCATAAAGACGCGTTACTACGATGTGATAAAAGTTCCAGAGCAGCAGGTTCGACACGAGATGAGCGGCGACAAAGCCAAGCAAACCGAAGTGAAGCTTTATCATTGCAAAGACCAGGCCCAGTAGCAGAGCTTTGTGCAAAACGAAACCGAGATAGTTCAGTTCGTTGTCTTCGAAGGCCCGTAACGCGGCGCTATATCCCGCTGCGTGGAAGGTTGCCATGGTAGCAACGCTCATCCCAAGGATGGACAGTTTCAGATCCGTTCCTACGTGCAGAAACAGAACAATAATCGTAACCAGGAGACACATCGCCCCGGAAATCACCCAAATGAGCGAGGCGCCCGCGCCAACAAGAGGAACAAGCTGCTCATGATCTCTGGAGATTTCTCGGATTAGCATCCGCGGCAAGCCGGAGTCGGCGATGTTGTTGACGAAAATCGCGAACGCCAGAACGAAGGAATACTTGCCGAACTCAGTAACGCTAACCGCGCGGGCAATGATCAGGATGGTCGCCAGATATAGGACGCCACCGATGACCGAAGATGCAATTCCGAATACAGCGTTCTTTACAATCCGCTGCGACTGCTTCAAGGAATCCACTTCCATGTCCCGCCCATAGCCTTCTGCAGTTCGGCGTAAAGCAGGAGCCGCCTCGACCTGTCTACCTCAAGTTCCTCCTGCTTGTTGATAAGTGCCACCTCCGCGTCGATAGCAGTCAGCGGCTCAGTGATACCCTGTTGCTGTTGAGATTGAGCAACGCGTAGATCGCGGTCAAGTTTCCCGGCCTCAACTTCCAGAGTTAGAATTCTTTCACTTAGAGCATAAATGTCATAATAAATTTTAGCGAGATCACTCGTTAGATCGTTACCCACAGCGCCTAAGCGGGCTTGTTCCGCGTAATAGGTGTCCCTGCGCGCACGCATCGTGTTGAGTTGAGCCCCGAAATCCCAGATCGGAATATCGACCGTGACTCCAGCAACAAAAAGGTGAGCATCGCTGTTAAAATCGCTGACATCGAGCGCCGATCCATGCGCGGTCACGGAAGGGTAGAGCCGAAAATTTTCTAGCCGATAGTCCTGTTTTGCCTTTTGGATGGTTGCGAGTTGCACCTTGAGTGAGGGGTGTTGAGCCATCATCGTGTGAAACAACTGCGCCGCGGGTGGTGGCGCCGGTGGCTCAGGAAGTGTGCTGGCAATGCTGATATGAGCCGAAGAGGAAAGGCCGAGAAGCTTGGCCAGTCCTAAATGCCCCGCCACGGCTTGTTCGTGAAGGGCGTTTGAGAGAGATTGGGCGCTATTGAGTTGTTTTGTGGCAAGCTCGACATCTATCGGGAGCCCCAATCCTTTTTGCTGTTGTTCCTTGTGGATATCGAGAGCTCGCTGCAATAGCTCTACTCTGCGGTCGACAGGTTCCGCACGGTTTTGTGCGGAAACCGTATCGACGAAGACCTGCGTGAGGCGAAAGATGACGTCCTCCCTAGTAAGGTGAGCCGTCCAGGCAAGGGCATCCCGTTGCGCTCTCTTGATCTCGACTGGCGGAGCATCATTGAATCCGAAAATACTTCCATCTTTAAAAAGGGGGTACTCTAACTTGAGATCAAAAACACCTATCCCCGCCAGATCCACGTGCCTGCTCGTACCGATTCCGCCTCCGGTTGTAGTACTAGCGTTGACAATGGCAAACTTGCTGGTCTGGCTGCCTGAAAACATTTCCCCCGTGGCCGAGCCTTTCAGATTTGGCCAAAGCAAATCCTGGGCAGCGCGAATCTCGGCGCCTGCTGCCAGCAGATCGAACCGAGTCGCTTCCAGCTTTGGGCTCTCGCCCAACGCAATGGCGATGCAATCCCGAAGCGTGAGTGGATGCCGCGGAAGATTCGAATAGGTCTTTACTTCACCTGCTTGTAATCTCAGAGGTAGGCTTAGCAATAGTGTTGCCAGCAAACCAACCGAGCTACTTGCCAATATCGGATTTCGATGTGGAGCGAACTTTATCATTGTCTTTTAAATATAGTTGACCAACGGTCACGACCTTTTCCCCTTCGTTTACTCCGGATGTTACTTGGGTCATGGCGTTGGCGACAATCCCTAAAGTTACCTTCCGCGGAGTGGCATGGCCGCTGCGGTCAACCACATACACGGAGGCTTCGTCCCCTGAGGGGTTCACAATTGCAACGCTCGGCACGGCGTTCACATCTTTGGCAATGCGATGAATGTGCGCAAACCCCGATAGACCTGGCTTCAATCGGTGATCTCGATTGTTAATTTGGATGTACACGGTGAAAGTCCGCGTTACAGGGTCGGTGTTCGGGTCGATTTTAAAAATGTTGCCCTGAAAGGTCTCAGCTGGAAAAGCAGGGAACGTGATTTCAGCTGGAAGGCCCAACTGGACGGAATGAATTTTCTCTTCCGTAACCTTGGCAGCCATCAAGACGGTATCGATTGCTCCAAGTTTCATCACAATTTGATCGTTGTGCGTGATCTCATCCGGATTCACCAGCCGCTCGAGCACGACGCCGTCAATCGGAGATTTCATCCGTACGCGCTCAAGCGCGATCTCCGCCTCGCGCAGGCCCATGGTTGCCTTGGCCAGTTCTTCCTGTGCATCCGCAAGCGCGATCTGTGCTTTCTCCAGATCGAGTGGCGTGCCCATGTTCTGCTTTGCCAAAGCTGTGTAGCGTTCGACTTGCCGCGTTTCATTTTTGATTTTGACGTTGCTCGTTTGAACGTACTGGCGGTTCGCTTCGAATGATGCCTGAATTAGCCGATCGTCCCAGCGGACAAGCAGGTCTCCCTTTTTGACGATGTCACCAATCCACACAGGAACTTCAAGAACTCGAGCAGTGATCTGTGTGGTGAGTTGGACGGTGTTGAATTGCTGCACCGTACCACTCCCGCCGATGACTTCTTCAAGCGTTTGTCTGCGCACCGGAACGGTTTCCACCGGCGACGGGGCATTCACGATACGAGCCTTCTTAGTATCAGTCTGAATGAGGTGTAGAACGGTCTTGAATACCAAGAGACCAAGCAAGCCGCAGATGACCAGGAAAACGATCCAGTGGGAACGTTTCGGCGCAGCAACCGCAAACTCTTGCCGGTTAGTGGAGAGCGCGTCGCGTTCCGAGTGTAGTGCGCTGGTGCCGATAGGCCGTGCCGGTAGGTTAGGGGATTCTTTCATTGGATTGCATCGAGTTGGAGTTGTAGACAGCACGCGCTGGCGTTTGCGGCTGGTGAGACACGCCCCGACTTTTCTGATGCCGTAGCCATGCCACCAGCAGAGCTGCTGTGAATACGCCAAAAACCAAAAGCTCATACAGGCTCGACTGGAGATTTGCCAAACTGAAGAGCGCGGGAAAATCCTTATGTTTGACCCCGACAACAAGTATCAGCGGAGAGCCGAATTCCTTCGCCAAAGGCCACAATAGAGGAATGCCAGAGCCAGTCGAATTCCATCCAAGCTTCGTGCCGGTGAAGAAGTCGATCAGGAGATGTGAGCTGTACGCCAAAAAACAAAGACTAAAGCTTCGCCAAAAGCTCCCAGCCATCCGCCACACGCAGGTGACAGCAAACGCGACAACAAATGCTGCTACGAAGCTGTGCGTAAACCCATGATGGAAGGCGTCCCAATTTGCGCGGTCGCCAAGGCCGAAGAGAAAATCGATGTCAGGCAAATTCGCAAGCAGGACCAGCAAAATAAGCTGCGGCAGATAACGGACGCAAGCGGCGATGAGCAGCAGCTTCGAACGAGCAGTTAGGAGCAGAAATGTCCAAAACCCGGCGAGAGTGTGTGCGACTGGCGAAGCCACGGCATGAAAAGGATCAGGATGGCAGCCGCGCAAACGCATGGTGTTTATTTTGAATGCCGCAGGATTCTGGTTTTCCGAGCAATCGTTGGTAAATGCTCTCGATCCGCCGGCAAATTATTCGCCAATCAAAATTAGCAAGCACGGTTGCGCGTGCGTTTGCTCCGAGACGGACAGCCAGCTCGCGATCCTTCAGCAATGTGACAATCCCGTTGCCGAGCGCTTCGCAATCGTGATCACGCACGATTAAGGCGTCGTGCAAATGGCGCAGGCCTTTGGCTGCGCCTTCAAAACAAACAATCGGCTTTCCTGCCAGCATGTAGTTCAACAATTTGACCGGATGCCCCGGGCAGTCCGGGCGCGAAATCACGGTCACGTCGGCGAGCGCGAGATAATTCGGCAGATCTTCGAGCGAATGGGGCGCAATCCACATGATAGAATCGGAAATACCGAGGCGCTCTGCTGCCTCTTTGTGTTCTTTTTCGTGCGATTCGGAGACCAGCGGGCTGACCATCACTAATCGGGCATCGGGTAGCTGCTTTGAAACGACCGCAAACGCGCGGAGCAAGTAGTCGATCCTCTGGAAAGCATTCAAGACGCCGGTATACATAACGATCGCCCGGCCATCAATTTGATGACGGCGACGGATCTTTTCTGGATCCGGATTATCGAACATCTCAGGAACGATGCCCGCAGGGATCATATCTACTTTTCGTTCGGCGATTCCGCGCTTCACAAACCACCGCTTCAACTCGGGGGAAACTGCGGTGATGTGATCAGGGAAAATTGGAACGAACCAATCGAGTCCGCGCGCAATAGCACGAGCAAGCGACGGAGGACGAATGAAACGGTATCCCGCGAGTTCGTCAGACATCAGGTTCACAGCATTGTAAAGCAGTGGACGACGGGTGATCAATTTTGCCATGACCCCGATTAGCGCGCCTTCATAGTTATGCGCGTGAATAATATCGATCAGTTCGCGCTTAATGACGCGGCTGAGCAATCGAAACAGGGCTAAATCTTCCCGGAATTTCTCCGGCGAGGGCCCGACTTTGGCGTTCGTCTCAGGCCGAAATGGGCCGGTCCTGTGAAGTTTGGCGTGGCCAACGGCGATGTCTGTCTGCCCGGTCTGATAGGTCACGATATGCACGGCGTGTCCCATCCGAGAAAGCGTGTCGGACATCTCTCGAATGCTTGCCGCCGACCCGTGATTAGCAGGGAATGGACACGCCGCCACCATGGCAATCGAATAGCGTTGTGTTCCGATCCGCGGATACGGTGCAGTTTTCGCATTGGATCCGGCTGAACCGTCGATTTCAAACATATTCGTTAGCAGGTCGATTATTCGAGATAACCCAGGGCCCTGAGGCGGTCTTCGACTTTGGCTGACTCCTCGTCCGTATAACCGCTGGTGCGATTCGCCTCGGAAATGCCAGAAGCATCGCCAGTCTGAAGCGGATGCGCAGCAAGGAATTCCGGTCGGAAGGCGCTCGATAGAACTTTGCCGTCCGTATCTTCCGGTACAGGCACGCCGAGCATGTAGAGCAGCGTCGGAGCGAGATCGATCAACTGTGCATTGTCGATCTCGGCAGCAGTTTTCAACATAGGCCCTCGGCCGATTAGAATTCCATCACGCCTGTGCGTACCGCCCCATTCGCTATCTTCTGATGGGCGATGCTCACGAATGATAACCGGCGGTTTGTTCCTGTCCTTTTTGAAACTTGGCTGTGTCGAAAAAAGGCTATCTTCGCTCCACCAATCGAGGATGAGGTCGGCGACTTCGTCGGAAAACGGACCGTGGAAGATTTCGTCGCGTCGATAAACACGAGCGATTATTGACTTGCCGGTGCGCGGATCTTTCAGGTCTAATGACGTGTAAGCGAGTTCTGCTCTTTTTCTTAGAGCAGGGAATAGTTCCGCAAGAAAAGCCTTCTGGCGTGAAGAGAGCGACCGACGCAGCAGTGAAAAACCGCCTCGCAGGATATTGGAACACATCTTACCCAGGCCAAGTCTTGGTAATCGGATGCGACGTGCATTTTTGCGGTAGTGTAACAGGCCAAGTTGGTGCAGGTAACGGTTTAGGAACAGCGTGCGATCAACGACCGGACCGCCACCGTGGTCGGAAACTACCAACACACTCGTATCGGCCGGAAGCTTCGCTATTAGCTCACCGGTCACCGCATCGAGTCGTTCGTACACCTGACGTACTGCATTTCTGAACAGAGGTTTCGCCTTCGGATCGTAAAGAAAATGACTACGATCCATGTACTGCCAGAAATAGTGTTGGACGGTATCGATCGACATGAATACGAACATCATCACGTCCTGTGGATGATGTTCGAGGAGGTAAAGAGCGATCGCCGCCCATTGCCGGTCGATTTTTTCCATTTCGCAAAGAACTTGCGCGCGGCGCCGATCCGTTGACATGAATCCAAGGAAGCGGACGTCATGCTTAATTTTGCCGAAATGATCGACCAGTTCGCGTTTGAGTGAGGGCGGATAGACGAACGGACTGTTCGGTGTTGGTGTATCCAAGCCGGAGATTTGAAACCCTTTCAACGTCTCGGGCGGGTACGTAAACGGAATATTCATAGTACCCACGGAGAACCCAGCAGTATTGAGTAACTTCCAAATGGTAGGTGAGCGGCGTGAAGCCCCGTTGGCGTAATTCATCTCGTAACCGTCCCGTTCGGTTTCGACAAAATGAAAGACGCCGTGCTTACCAGGATTTTTGCCAGTCATGAATGATGTCCATGCCGGTGGAGTAATTGGCGGAAGAACGGATTGGAGGGATCCGGCTACACCGACTCTCATTAATTTTGCGAGGTTTGGCATGCTGCCTTCGGCGATCCAGGGACGGATGAGCGTCCACGTCGCCGCATCCAAACCTATGATGACTGCTTTCGGGTGTTTCTTCACTTCGCAGCGAGGGTTGTGAAAGGAGCGACCAAATCGGTATTGGCCGTTGATAAATCCACGTCACCGACGGAATCCGCAAAAGACCACGTCAATGCGGTACCCTCCATGTCGTGTGGAACCGGTATGCCGAAGAATTGCAGGATTGTTGGCGCAATGTCCGTGATCCGCAGCCGTTTGATTCGGCGCCCACCCGCAATTCCTTGTCCCGCCGGATGGAAAACGAATATTCCATTCTCCGCATGGTTAGCGCCATCCGGGCCAGTGTCATTCTTGAAAGTATGTATTTGCCCTCCGCCGACCGTGCCGACAGATCGCCAATAAAGATCGCCGAAATACACGATGAGATCCGGGGCCACGCCGCGTACTTTTCTATACAATTGTTCCGGCCGAAAAACTTTGGTCCCGATTACCTCTCCATTTTCATCGGGGATGGCTTTCAATCCTGTCGCTAATTCCTCTCGCACTTTTTCATAATCTTCCGGTGCGATGGTTCCATTCGGCTCCCGGCCTGCAACATTGAGGAAAACGCGCGCGTAATAGCCGCCCTCGCCCCATGCTTTTGTTCGCGGCCAGTCAACCCGAGCTTTCGAGAGTGGGACGGGGCTAGCAGGCTGTTCAGCTAAGGAGAGATAGCCATTTGCAATCAACCACTCATTAATACAAATGCCGCCATCCATGCGCTTGGCACCATGATCGGAAACGACGAGCACAGCCGTGCCGTCATCGACGAAGGCGAGCAACCTGCCAATTTCACGATCTACTTCCTCGTAATAATCGTGAATTGCATTCTCGAATTCATTACCGGCCTCGTACAGGCGGTGCGCTGGATCCATATTATCCCAAAACGCATGGTGAATTCGGTCGACACCCATTTCGACCATCATGAAAAAATCCCACTCTTCTTTCGCAAGAAGATGGCGCGCGACTTGGAACCGCTTACGGGTCATCTCATAAATGTCGGCCAGCACTTTTTTCTTATTGCCGGAGCGAAAATCCCGCACATCCACAACATATTCTCCGACGACACTCGCGATTTCGTCTTTGAGTTCGGGCGGATGTGTGTAATTGCAGGTGATATCGGGAGTTAGAAAATCTCCGATCAACAATCCAGTAAGTGGCTGAGGTGGATATGTTCCGGGTACGCCGATGACAATTGAGCGTTTTCCATTTCGCGAAAGAATGTCCCAAACTCGGTCCTCTTTTATGGCGAGAGAATTTGCGATCGAGTATCGGTCGTATGAGTGATCGGCCCGGTTTCGAAAGCCGTAAGCTCCGAGTGTGCCGGGGCTCTTGGACGACATCATCACCGACCATGCCGGCACTGTGATAGGGGGATCGCATGAACGTAGTGGTCCGTAGATCCCGTTTCGGCAGAGACCCTTTAAGTTTGGCAAATCATCAAGCCAGCGATCGAAAACTAACTCAGGCGCGGCGCAGTCGAGTCCTATCAACATGA
>WNFW01002713.1_pt1 | contig 15446 bp, 13 predicted proteins | sample 5400131 | NCBI WGS metagenome assembly WNFW01 (sample SAMN13153362, study PRJNA577476) | soil metagenome | isolation source: 20 cm soil or saprolite under grassland replicate 1 | place: USA:California | collected 2016-06-15 | reverse complement strand
GAGGAGGCCATGGAGAGCTGAGAGCGTTCTTCAGACTCTTTGCAGCGCGAGCGAATAATCTTTGTTCTGATTCATGTGGCATAGTGTCCCATCACCGGATTCCATCGAGCTGGTGTGACTTCAGGTAGCCATGGAGTACGATACTCCGGCTTCGTCGCTCGCCAGCTTGCCGGCTTCACCACGCGCGCGCAGATCAGGAGCGGATGGCCGGGATCTACAAAGTCCAGTTCGCGTTGGGTAAGTTCTTCCGCCGGCATGTTCATCTGGTAGGCGATGCGAGTAAATAGATTGCCGTGGACATCCAGGGTGTAATCCCCTGACTTCAGGCTGAGGCTTCGGAGCATATTTTCAACTTGAATTGGAGTAAACCAACGATATACAAACATCGGTTCGCCTGTTCCCATGTCCAGGCCGCGTGGAAAATAGTAATCGACACATGAGAAGTTTATGAGCAAGACGCCACCGGGCTTCAAAATTCGCACAGAGTGGTAAAGAGCGGCTTGTGCATCGTACATGAGATGCATCGTAAACTGGTTGACAAAGCAGTCGTAGCGATCTGACGGCGCATTATCAGCGCGGCTCAGGTCGGCGACGACGGTAACCTCAGGGCTGTGTAGCGATAAGTCGATCGCCTCGGCACGAGTGACGGCAATTCCGCCAAACCGGCGGATCGTTTCCGTGGTGCCGATCTCTAGAGCGGTTCCACGAATATCTGCCTTGTGTGCTTCGAGATACCTGTCCCAATAGTAGCGAACGATCGGGGTTCCCCGTTGTCGACCATTGCCTACGGGTTCAAGCCGTCTAAACTGAAGACAACGTAGATCGCGTACGAGCGGCAAGCGCAACCAAACTGATTTGAATCTCTGCGCCGAGCGCCAGATCTTGCTAGGCCGCCCGCACCTGGCGCGCTGGTAGATGCGATCCAGTTTCGGGTATTGGCACGGCCAAAATCCGGTCCGCAACATTCGCAAACGGGTAATATTATATTGTTTGCATATGTAGTCGGCTAGCCATCGCAAGAATGCCGAGCGCGCGGCCGAGTGCTGGGTCTGCGTTACCATACAATTGGAGTTTGCATGCTGCCGGTACCGAGCCGAACAGTGGGAGGTTACAAACACCGGCGCCGCAAGCGAGACTTTGGCAAAAAATGCCTGGTCTTCATACAAGCCGCGGAAATGCTCCTCGAATCCGCCCACTTGATCAACGATCTTGCGGCGCACCAACGCACTGCATGTGCACGGGGACACCTCGGGCACGGGTAAGAATCGAGTAAGTAGCACCGGTGGTTGATGCAGTGTATTGGGTTGCACGCCGAGATCATGGATATAATCGCGCTGGCGATCATGCGCATTGCCGCTCCAGCTATACCACCATTCGGTTGGGCCGTAGACCATTGCAGCGGCCGGTTGCGATTCCAAGATGGCGACCTGATGCTCTAATTTGTTGGGTAACCACATATCATCAGCGTCCAAAAAGGCGATGTATTCGCCTTTAGCGTGGGCGATACCGAGATTCCGCGAGGCGCTCATGCCTCTATTCTGGCGGCCCTCGTGCTCAAGGCATCGTACCTTGTCAGGATATTGCTCAGCATAGTGCTCGGCAATGCTACGACTCTTGTCGGTGGAGCCGTCATCCACGAGCAAAAGTTCCCATTCTCGATAAGTCTGCGCGAAAACGCTCCCGATCGCTTCATCAAGAAATCGCTCTGCGTTGAGAAAAATAATAACGACCGAGACCAAAGGGTTACCGCTCACAGTCATGGAGAGTGGATGTGCTCTTTTACCTTAATCGAGTTTCTGCAACTAAAACACTTAAATCGCGGCGGTATTGAGTAAAATAAGCGTTTGTCATCGGAAAAATTGCAAAAGTGGAAGGGTATTTCGCTTTCCGATAACCAACGGGTTCCGTAGGGCTCATAGACATTCGTGTCAACCCTGCATAAAAGTAAGGGATTCTCAGCAGCCGAGTGCCTTATGGATGTTACTAAAGCGGATTAAATAAATTTTTCCCGATTAAATCTCTCTCTGGAAACCATTGTTCGTAAGGTTGGTTGAGGACAACCACGGGAAGCTTGGGATTGAAGAGCTTTGACCAACCGCTTAGGATTGAGGCTGTTTTTAGCAAAGCGTCACACCTCGATAAGAGAAGGCAATTAACAATTGCATCCCTATTTACTTCGTATTTATTTGTATCTGCTGATTCATGAATAGAATTACCGTCGCGCGAACGCAATGAATCATTTCGGTAAATTATCGAGGGACCTACGGACGCCTTTTCCATATTTTCGATAAAATTTATGTCGTCACTCGCAATGAATACAGAGTCAGTTTCCGGCCGTAACTTTAAATAATGCTCGATATTCCTTTTTACGGTATCATATGGAACCACCGGTGATTCCTTTGTCTTATCTGTTCCTCTATAGTGCACGCCTAATACTCTTCTATTAGCGAAATGTTGATGACAAAAGCTCTCAACTTCGCTTAGGACATCCTGCTTTACAGCCAGGTACTTATGAATCAGGTAGGCCGCTAATTCAATATTCAAGATCGTATCGTAATCTTTCCCTAAATTAAGTTCTATTATAGAGCTAATCGTAGTAAATTTTACTGGTTTGTTTTCATTAATGATCCCTTTCAGCTTGAAAAATTTGCCGAAATAATCCTCGGACTTTTCGGAATTCGGATAAGAAAATTTGAATTGAGGAACAAGACCATTGTCATGACAGTATGCTAGAATTTCTAAGCACCACTCCAATTTGGCGCCTAAACCAATGGAACTCTTTATTTCGATGGCAAATACCCCATTTCTGGAGTTGTATTTCGCCAACAGTGAAATAAGAGAACGCTTTATTCTTGGTTTTGTCCAGCTAAAGAGCCTCATTCGTAGGTCTTACCGCTTTAACGGCGATGATGAGCTCGTAATCGGGGTCAAGATGATCCAGCTCTTCCTTTCGCAGCTCTTCGGTCGCGATGCCATACAGAAATGATGCGGCTGTGAGCACGTTGCCATAAGCCGTTATCTGGACGTGGTCTTGGGGGAAAACCCCCTCGAACAGTCGTCGTGCAGACTGAGTCGTGAACGCCCAGAAATGGCCCCACCTCTCCATGTCGTAACGGCTAATTGGACTGATTCCAGGCATCGTGGCCAGCACCACGCCTCCGGGCTTCAATATTCGTTTCACCGTGCGCAGCACCGCTGGCACATCGTGGATAAATTGGAGCGTCTGCGTGAGAATCACACAGTCGAAATTTCCGCACGGAATATGGTCGGCGCGGGTTAAGTCGCCCACAACGGTCGGCTCGATATAATACCGATCAATAGGCAAACCTCGATCGTACCCGAACTCGCGGCTGAGCGGTGTAACGCGTCGCAAGCTGCCAAAACGCACCCACCCGGCGGGCGTGGCATAGTCAATTCTTTTCCATTTCGCCCGAAGCCAGTGGCAAACCGGCAGGGTCCGTGTACGCTGGGCTATCACGAGTATGAGATGCTGCCATCTCTCAATAGTTGGGACAAGTGCGGTTTCCACTAGCTTTCGCCATATTGCGCGAGCAATCCGTTGATTCGATTCATAAAACGCTCCCCACGTCGTAGCAGCCGGAAAGCTCGCGGGTGGCTAAAACGCCAGAGCTCTAACGAAAGCGCCCGCCAAACTCCCTGGTCTTTGACTTTTTGTTCAGACAAATACTTGGTAAGCCAGTTCAAGAAAAGCAAGCGCGCAGAATGAGTTTCTCCTGTTCTCTGACCCGTCAAGACACACGAACTAGGGTGCTGCCGGTAACGGTACCAACACTGACCCGATGCGAATACGGGTGCGTCGAGGCAGATCTTCACGCAAAAGACCTGATCTTCGTATTCACCCCGGAAGGTGTCTTCGAATCCACCCACCCGCTCGATGACGTCACGTCGCACCAGTATGCCAGATGGCACGGTCGCTTTGTCGCGCAAAAAAAGAGGACAAAGTCTAGGCGGCTCAATGATCGTGTCCGGCGGCACGCCAAGTTTTTCCACATAATCACGTTCGCGATCTTCAGGCAGGCCCGTCCAGCTATACCAATATTCGATGGGCCCGTAGACCATGGCGGCCTCTGGATAAGTCTCAAGGATCGCGACCTGTTCTTCTAAGATGTTCGAGAGCCAGACATCATCGGCGTCGAGGAACGCAACGTTTGCTCCCTGAGCGTTCCCGATGCCGAGATTACGCGAGGCACTCATGCCGCGGTTAACATGTCCCGGGTGCTCGAGATAGCGCACGTGCTGAGGATCTCGTTCTGAGTAGCTACGGGCGATTGTGGTGCTGCCATCGCTGGAGCCATCGTCCACGAGCAACAATTCCCAGGCGCGGTACGTCTGAGCAAAGACACTCTCGATCGCTTCTGCAATGAAGCGTTCCGCATTCCAAAAAATGAGCACAACGGAGACGAGCGGCTGATTAGTCATAGGTTGGTAAGGGCCGAGACGAGACGCATCGCCTTTTCAAATTGTCGATTCTAGATGACGTGAACAGGTGTAATCGCCCGTAAGTTGCGTTCAGTTTTCGAAATATCTGGGTCTCTAGATCGAAGGAGTTTCCCTGGAGGCAAACCTGTTTTCGGAAAAGCTCCCTGGCATAGCTATACAGCTCAATATCAAGCTCATTGTAAGCTTGTATCACGCGCAACGTCTCAAGAGGAACGTTCTCTTTCCGCGGACGATGCTGGTTGACATTCTGCTTCGTATAAAAGGGAGTGCGCCATCCTAGGATTCGCTTCATCAGCATCAGTGAGCGGTCGAATTCCTCCGTAACGCCGACCGCCGAGAAATACTTAGCGAGATTCCTTTTTGCCATGTCTAACATTTCATCTGAGCATATTCCGAACCTTGCCGTATGGCCCGGGCCGGCCAGCAGCCTGGTCTGATCATTATTGGGTTCTTGCCGGCCGCAGGATTCGACGAACTCCTTCAGACTCATCTTGCGTGCTAACTCATAAAGATAGTTTGACGGGTCATTCCGCACGAAATGGTAGTGAGAAATCACACGGTCAATCGGCTCGCGCAGCATGGTGATATAAGTGCATGGTCTGGCAGAGAACTCATGCGCCCCAAAGCACAAGTGCCCCGTAACAATCCGGAGGCGATCCATTTGGTTTTGGGGTATAGCGGCGAGCTCCTCTCCCAACATGGACTCGTATAGAGGCAGAATAGCGCTTGAGTCGTACTGGCGCTCAATAATGCGCGCGAGTGTACTGCCCGCGGTTTTAGGCAGGTGAAGAAAGACAATCAAAGGTTGTGATCGCGCTGCGCTCATCATCTTCCGTTGGAATTACGCTGGACTCTGCAAGATCGAGTCGATGCCGTCTACCCTTGCTTCAGCTTGAAGATCAAATAATCGTTTTTCTGGGACACGATCGGAAACTTTGAAAGGAATTCCTTGAGGTCTGGTTGCTGCTCAAATTCCCGCAAGTCTTCCACGATGAAATACTCGGGCGAATTCTTGGTGAACCGAGTGTTAAAACGCTCCTGCGCGCTCGGTGACATTAAGCCAGCCAACTGCTCCCACTCCAAGTCCCACTGCAGTGGCCACGAGGAGCCCGAGAGTAGACCTTCATATTCCAGCGGCACTCCATAGTCGCTAGATAAGAAAATCGTCTTTGTGCTGTGCTTAACCATCTCGCCAATTTCTCGTTGAGTCCGGACCTTATGCTCTGCATCCGCGTCAACCAGTCTCGATCTCGCGACACCAATGCTAAGAACCAACCCCAGCAGCAGCGCACTCCAAGCGGCGACACGCCAATGCAACTGCGGACGAGTATGATTTAAGTGATTCATCACCAGACCTACAATCGGCCCTAGCGACAGGCCCACAATAGGGATGAGCTGTAATTGGTAATAATCGTGCGTCGCGAAGTTATAGTTGAGCACCAGGCCAAAGATCACGTATCCAGTCCACAGGCCAATTACTAACGATCTTGGCAACCCATCGCGGAAAAATAGTAGTCCCAGAAGCGCACCGATAAACGGAATAAAACCAACCGTGAGGCCGATATTATTGACCCAATTGCGCCAGAAGAAAGACGATATCCAGAGTTGGGGAAGTAGTGTCTTCCAAGCTTCGTGAGGAAAAAAACGGCCCGTTACGACATTGTAAATATAAATCGTAATGGTCGGGAGAAGGATTATTGTTATAAACACGAGCAAAGTTTGACTCATGATGGCGCGCCGAATGCCTTGCCGGTAAATGGCGATCGCCGTGAATGCCCCCAGGATCGCAAACACGGAATGAGGCTTGACCACGAAGGCTAAGGAGGAAACTACGGCTGCAACCATCAAGCGGGCGTTCGATGGAGCGTCGTAATAGCGCAATATCGCGAATACACTCGCGACCATTAACATGACCATTAACGGATCGGGTTGAAAACTTCGGCTCGCGGCGACCCCAAAAGGAAGAAAGAGATAAAAAGCAGTACAGAATAGGGCCGCATCTGGATCCGCTATTCTTTTGCCGACGAGATAGAGAAAGCCGCCGCCAATCAGCCAAAACAAGGACGATAACAAGCGTGGAATCCAAACATGCTCCCCGCCAAGAAGGCGGTAGCCAATCGACACTAAGAATTCCATAATCGGTGGCTCTAAGGTCCCCTGCTTTTGCCGGCTATAGAATGCAACCTGCTTCTCCCATTCGGGAACAGAGGTCGAGCTGGCAAAATAATATTCTCTCGCGATGATCAACGAACGATATTGACGGGTGGCGTGAAAATTCAGCGGTGGCTCATTGATGTGGTAAAGTCTTAGGCCTAAGGCTACAACAAATAATAATCCAACTCCAATCAGCCTTTTGTGGGCCAAGCACTTTACTTCCGAAGTCAATGTTGTAAGCACCGTTTCTCGCCGAGATTATCGGTTGGCCGCTAGCCCACCAGCCGAATTAGGTTCGCCGCCGCAACGTGCGGATTCATCTGATTCATAATCGATGGCAAACGAAATCTTCCGTTCATCCAAGGCACTTCTCGCCGCCAGGCTTTCAACATAGCCTCGGCCAGTGCCGCTGAATCACCAATCGGCACAAGTTCACCGCTTATTCCTGGCTCGATAAGCTCATCGATACTAGCTCCGAGCGATCCTATAACTGGAATATTTAGAAGAAGGCTTTCAATGAGCGTATTCGGCAGATTGTCGACGCGCGAAGGAATCACCACCGCGTCGGCCCGTTTCAGAACCGCGTACAATTGAGGCTTTGGAATATAACCGAGCCATCTCACCTGAGATGCGTGCTCGCCCCACATGTCACGATAATTCTCTACAGCGCCGTTCCATGATTCTCCGGCCCACACCATATTCAATTCGGGTTCCTGTTGCCACACGACCGGTAAGGCGGCTGCGAGCACATCGGTCCCTTTGCGAGGACAAATAGCCCCAAAGTACAAGAGATATCGTTGAGGCAATTCCCAAGATGGATCTGAAGCCATTTCCATTTCCAATGCGAAAGGAGGACGCAGAACTTCCATCTGAAAGCCGTGCTCTTTCCTATAGTGCCCGGCGACAAACTCGCTAGGAGCGTATGCAACATCGGCCTTTCGAATACAATACCGCTCGAGCCAGCAATATAGTCTCGAGTTCAGTTTATCGAACTTTCCATCTGCTCTGATGAACAAATCGGCTGCCCAACTACACCGCACAAGATGGCGGCGGCTAGGATGTTTGTTTATGAATAACCCCGCTAACCCGTAGTCGGAACTTTGCACGAGGTCAAAGGGCTTCTCTCGGTCTCTCGCATAGAAGGCGCGCGCCAACCCTCGTGCAGCAAAAACAGACTCTCCAGTTTCACCAACATTCAGCTTTGGACTCCGACGTGAAAGCCTGCGGATCGCACGCAACGGAAGATTATCGGGAATCCCGACCCGCTCAACTCGAATCTTATCAAATGTGATCACACCCGGCCGTTCCTGGCTGAGTGTGAAAACCTCCGGCTCGTGACCAAGCTCGTGTAAGACTTTTGTAAGCCGATGAAGGTAAGCCCCCATGCCTCCGCTGTTGGGCTCTGTTACGAAGGTCGCAGTCAAGAATGCAATTCTGAGTGGCATCGAATCCATTCCTGGACAGAAAATCTCTCTACCAAACTAATGCTGCTGCTTAATGAGCCAATCGCAAGGTACAAGAATTTGCCCCGGTTTCCCCTCTGGCGTAGCATTACTTAGTGATGCCGTTTCATTTACTGAAAAACGAATGCTATCTACCGTATCGAGAATTCCCTCCCAAGGGGTCCAGAGATTAGTTCGGATACCATATATTTTTGGTAGCAGAATATGAGGCGGCAAACACACAACCGCACGATACTGGCCAGCTTCGTCTGGTGATTCCAATGCGCTATCTTGGGGATTAGATGCAAATATTAGATCTCCGTTGCTGTCTAGTAGATCGACACTGATTTGGAGATTACGGCATCTACGTTGAACAACATATTCCATTATTACACTGAGCGAACTGGCAGTCGTAACATGTTCTAGTCGTTCTTCTTTCTCGTTCGCGAGATAGATTTTCTTGAAATACGCGTTTTTCATTGGCGCTGATGAGAGTTCCCAGCTAGATACAGGAGATACCACTTCTTTAAGGTAAGTCTGAATCACATCTGGAACTTTGCGAAAAGCCTTAATTTGGCCTTTATCCAGGAGAATGGCTGAATGGCACAACCGCTGAATACATGCCATGTTGTGACTGACGAACAAAACTGTGCGTCCTTCTTTAGCCACATTGCCCATTTTACCAATACATTTTTGTTGAAATGCCGCGTCTCCCACTGCCAGAACTTCATCCACGAGCAGGATTTCCGGTTCAAGGTGCGCGGCGATTGAAAAAGCCAGCCGCATGTACATACCGCTCGAGTAGCGCTTGACCGGTGTATCGAGAAACTGCTCGACTTCGGCGAATTCGACGATTTCGTGGAACCTTCGTTTGATTTCCGCCTTTGTCATCCCCAGAACGGCGCCGTTCAGGTATATGTTTTCTCGTCCCGTCAGCTCGGGATGAAAACCGGTACCTACTTCCAGGAGGGAGCCAATGCGTCCATTAATCTTTGCCCGGCCGTGAGTTGGCCGTGTTACCCGCGAAAGGATCTTTAACAGCGTGCTCTTCCCGGCTCCATTGCGGCCGATAATGCCAAGGACTTCACCGCGCTTCACTTCGAATGATACATCACAGAGGGCCCAGAAGGACTCTGAATTTCGAATTTCGGATTTCGAATGGCGAAATTTAGAGAATGCTTCGGCCAAGGTATCGCGCAGAGTGATATAGCTCTCTCGCTGGGCACCGATGCGGTAGCGCTTGCTTAAATTGTCAACTTGAACGGCAAGATCAGTCATACATAAATTTCAAGGTTAGAATTCGAAATCCGAAATTCGAATTTGGGAGCAACAGCTGCGATACTCTGCCAAAGGAGGGATGAGCCTAGAGGAGTGAAGGAGACCAGACGAACAGCCGCAACGGCGTCTCGGATGCTTGGCTTGACGCGCTTATTGGGTGTGGGCTCGCCATAACCGATATCGCAAGCAGAGCGCAAATCGACGTCCAACAAGTCGCAGCCGAGCGGCTGGTTCTTAGAGATAGCCAAGGCCTTTTAACCTTTCTTCTACAGTTGCTTGATCTTCTTTCGAAATGCGCGGCGGAGGAGAATTCCTTTGCTCAATTTCCATACCGAGAGCTAGGGTTGGAAAATCTCTAAAGGTAGGAGCAGGAAAGTTCGACAACCCCTGATTAAAAAAAATCACTCCCGGAACGATGTGTGGATCAACACAGTGATCGCCGCTCCAATGGTCATGGTTCTCTTCTATACTGGCCGACTTCCACGAACCCAAGCCGGTCTCTGCGGAGGCTCGAAAACCATTAGCATAACCGATAATGAAATCGGGGCTGAGTTCGGATAAGTGACCGGAAAAAGCATCAGCTCTTGAATAGACCTCTTGAATGACCGGACGCCCATCCGGTCCTCGCCAGGCCATCAATTCATCTCGTAGGCGCAGGCTAATACTATGTCTGTCCTTGGCGGATACACAGCCCTGGTTTTCGCGACCTTGCAAGTTGAGATATAAACTATTCAGCCCGGCTGCATAGGCTTTACTCGCTGCCCAATCGATTTCTTTAAGAGAACCAGTCTCTCTCTCTTTACGTGGCACTAAATATGCCTGTCCTATCAGCCAACGGTTAAGGTGAACTTTATAATCAAAGGTTGTGAACCCATGGTCAGAGACAATCACGAGATCAGTCTGGCCGTTTGAATGGTTCATTAGACGCTCTTCTACACTTCCGACCAACCGGTCAAGCTTTAAATACCATGCTTCGATAATGTCCGGGCGATCTCGCCAATACATGTGCTGAATGCGGTCGAGTGTGTCGAATACACTGGCGAGAATCCCGTCATTCATTTGGGAAATATGAAAATTCAAGATTCTTTCCCTCGTGCGGAAAATCGTTTCACATAACTCAAGGAACTGGTTGTCGCCAATCCATCCTTCTTCCAAAGCGGTGGTATCTTGTGGCCATCCTAGCGTCAGGAAAGGCCCGGCGGATTTCCAGACTCGTTTCGCAAAACTGCGTGATGAGGCGTATCGCCAGGGAGTTTTGAATGGATGGATCTGCAGGGGCAAGAAGTAAAGACGCGGCTCTGGGCGAGCCTGGGTCATAATCACTCTCGTAATCCCCCAAAGCGAGTAGAAATGGTTTATCTTGAAATTGACTTCAATGATCGGTGACCACTGTCCCACTACCAGGTTAAGTTTGACCTTGCCAATTGTCAGCGAAGCTGCCTTATCATCAAAAATCTCAAGAGCAATCCCCGCCAAGCTGTGGTCGATCTCACTCCCACGTTTTCTTCCAGGTCCTTTCAAAGTACCTGTGTACCGGCCAGGGCCGGGAGTATCAAGAATTTCGATGGAGGTTTTGAAGTTTTCATCTTGCAATGAATGGTCAACCGTGAACAGCGAGCCAACTCCCAGACGCCCGTGGATGTCCGGAGTGCCAAAGCCGGGCAACGTTCTCACCGGCGATTCGGGGTGGGCAGGGAAAGTTGCCGGCCACCAAAGGACGGTAGCCGGGTAGCCTTGCCGGACAGCCTGGTCGAAAATGGTATTGGCCTGGTTGGGGGGAATGAAACGTGTCCCGAATATATCTTTGCGGGTCGGCAATACGGACACAGACAGACCATAGTTGGAAACGTCCCGATGGACGAAGTCAAAGAGACCGTGACTTCCGGGATCTAAGCCTGTAGAAATGCTTGTCCAGGAGACTTCGCTTTGGGGTGGATTGGAAACACCAAAGCGTGAATACCCACCAGTTTTGGTGTACTTCTCCAAGACCGGCATTTTGCCTTGCGCCAATAGCCGTTCGAAGACAGCCGGATCAAACGCATCCAGGCCAATGATTAACGTGCGCATATTCTGCCCCCGGTTGGATACCTAACTGCCTTGAGAAATATCCTTCTAACCTTTTTTTAGCCCACGAAGAAAACGCAAAGTACGGGAGACGAGCATAGTGACCTTGCTGGAGAACAAAAAAAAGGCACCGGATATCACTCCAAACATTGCTGCCAGTGCTTGAAAAAGCATGCCACCCGTATTCGGATCAATGTACATCACATACCTCCTTGGTCTTTTCTATCTCTTTTTCAGCCCACCCATTTCCCCAAGACAACTGTAGCTACCCCGCTCCGATCTTCCGGAAGCCTGCCCAGGGAGCCACAGAACGAGACCGATTGATGGGGTTTTTTAACTACCTTCGTGTCTGTAACACTCTGCTCCTCCGGGTCAGAGCCGGTTGCAGAAAGAAAGCAAAAGGAAGCAGAGTAATTGTGAGAATGCTATAGTGAATGTTTAAAGACAATTGTTTTGCTTTAGACCTAATACCGCCGACAAGGATTCTAGACCTATTTATTAAAATCTCTGCCTGTAGAGACTCGTGTCGATTACCGCGCGCATTTGTTCAAGGTCGACCCGGCGGCCAAGGAATTGGCTTAAACCCACAAGGTCTTTAGTAGGATCAGCCAATAAACGGTTATATTCGAGCTCTAATACCCGGAAATTCGGTTGCAGGGAAAGCCATCGCCTTACTGTATCCAGGTGCTTCTCATATAGCTCGGCCATAGTCTTATCACCCACAGAACCCCCGGGTTCCCCGCGATGGGCAAGCATTCTTCGCTGAGAGTCCAGGATTTCGCTCATTCTTCGTTGCATGAAGACGACGTGATAATTGAACTGTGGAGGCAACAATTCGAGCAATGCAGATATAACCTTTAACGCTTTTCCTTTTGCTTGGGGTAACCACTCGAAGTCACCGTCTTTCAAATTTTTCACCCGCTCAAACTCGAAGTAACCCTGGGGATTATCCTCATCAGCGACTCGCAGATTATCCGTAAACACCTCAATTGTTCCTGCAGCCAACATCTTCATCATCATTGATGTGCCTGAGCGTGGCAGCCCAGAAACGATAATGATTGAATTTCCTTCGTTCTTTTTTTTAAAATTGGACAAATGAGATTTCAGGCGCGATATCATTATTTATCCTCGGGATGCGCTTCCACGATCACGACTAGCTCTGCGAGGATCTTTGGAAGCCGAACGTTAGCCCAATCAAGGAAACTTATATATTAACGGTTAATCCCGCGTGGTGAGATTATTTAAAGCGACGGTTGACCTTTATCAACTGTTCGTTTAAGAGTGCCTGGAGATCCGAGGCGACGGATTTTCTGGAAGAATAAATATTGTTTAATTCTTCGGGGTCGTCATTCAAGTCATACATTTCATATATATCATCATATTCCTTGTACCCGAGGTAGTGCACTAGCTTATACCGATTTCTAATCAGACTGACCGTTCGCTTCCTGAGGGGAGCGTGCTTCGAATTACTCTTGGCTTCTAAACAAAAGATACTCCTCTCAGCCGCAGGTTTTTCTTCCGCGATGGATGGCAGCACCTCACCTTCACACCAATCTGGTTTGTCTGTTCCAGAAAGATGCAGCAACGTAGGGAGTATATCCACGCAGCTCGTATGGCTATAAACGTCTTGTTTCTTTTGTTGACCTGGTTTTGATATTAAAAGAGGAACGCGAATTACCGGTTCAAACAAGACTGGAGTAATGTGACCCCATACGCCTCTTTCAAACAACTCGCCGTGATCGGAAGTAAATATTACATAAGTATTATCGAGAATCCCATTTCTATCCATGAAATCATATAGACGACCAAATTCGGCGTCAGCATATGCGATGTATTCGTCATACTCTCGCCTTTTTTGGTTTAAGCGCTGATCCGGTTGGCTATCCGAGAGGGGATGAAACGGTTTCGGAAGCGGATTCCAGCCATCATCAAATCGATCGACAAATTCCCGCCGCGCGGTATACGGATCGTGGGGTGGTAAGAAATGCATATAAGCTGAGAAAGGCTGCGGCGCTTTCTCTAACTGACGCATGGTCCAGTCAATCGCGGTTTCTAACATAAAGACGAGATTGTGATTGTTGGGGATGCCACGCGGGAAAAGCTCGCCATACTGTTTGGTCAAAATTTTCATCTGAATGGAAGTCCAGAATCGATAGACTTCGTAAAGGAAGAGGGAACTAGAGTAGGTGTCGCCACGGCGGAAGATAAGGCTCTCACCATGAACAGCGGGTGTAAAATCCTTCGGGAAAAGCCGATCAGCGAGATAATTATCAACCAGACAGAGCTCTCTTGTCTTTGTAAAGTTATCGATGTCCAATCGAAACTGATCTAAAAGAGAGGTAGCCACTATGTTATGTGAAAAGCCGATTCGGAAATAGCCTTTCTCACCTAGCAAACTGAAGATATTCTTGTTCCTAAATTCCTCTAAGACAGTGCCCTGAATATGGAGAGCCTGGTGAGACCATGGATACGTACCAGTCAACAGGGAGGCGGTGCCCGGTGTGGTGAAATTTCCACTCGCATAGTGTGAATGAAACACTGTTGCTCGATTGGCGAAACGTGAGAGATTTGGCGTGGTTTGGCGGCGATACCCATAAAAAGGGATGTGATACGCAGAGAAAGTATCGAATACCAGAATAAGGATGTTTGGAAGACGATGGCCACCGGGTTGTGACGTATGCCCCAGCGTAGGTTCTGGCGGTGGCCATACCGTGAACAGTGGCCACATCGCAAGGAACTTAATAAAATCTCTCCTGGGCAGACTGGTCGGCATATTATCCTATTAAGTATTCCGTATAACGAGGATTGTAAGACTTATTAAATCGATCAAGAGATATACAAGTGATAGTACTGCTACGCGACCTACGAATGAGAGGATGACACTTTCAAGCTTCTCGCTGTACTGTATTAGGAAACAACATAAGATTTGCGAGGATAAAAACAATCCCATCCAGGGTAGAAACTGGCTAAACCCCCAGTACCGTACTGTCAGATCATTTATATGCGCAAGAATAAACCAAGCTGCGGAAAGGTAAACAATGCCTGTGGTTAGAGCTACGAATTTGTCTCTCAACCAGCGACGGGGAAGAAGAGCAGACAAGAGCACGAATGGGAGAAAAATAACCGCGCTCTCAAAAAGGGCAAACGTTTGGGGATATGAGACAACTCCGATCAGATCCCAAACGCTCATCTGACGTAACCAGGCAGGCACCTCTCGGAGCAAATTGTATACCGACCAAACTTGAATGGGGAACAAACAGGCCAGATATGTATAAACGATGTTGCGTCTTGAAGGAATGCGACGATAAACTGAAATTAAAGGTAACCGATGCTCCTTCAACGGTTCTTCCAGGCACAATGGTTCACTACTCCGCCGGAGGGAATCAAGCGACGTCGGCGAACTCATGCTCCATCCGGCGGAAGTAGAACAATCCACCGATAAGGAGCGCCAGCACGACGATGGTGGTGACGACCAGCAGATCCCAGGCCAGTTCCTGCTGACCGAGCAATGCCCAGCGAAAGCCTTCGACGACTCCGACCATCGGGTTCAGTCCGTACAGAAGCCGCCAGCGGTCTGGAATGATCGAGCTGGGATAAGCCACCGGCGTTAGGAAGAGCCAAAACTGCGTCAGAAACGGGATCGCGTAAGCGACGTCGCGATACTTGATGTTCACTGCCGAAAGCCAGAGGCCGCACGCAAGCGCCGTCATGAACGCGAGCGACAGAAATAGCGGCAGGGTCACGATCGCGATGCCCGGAACGATCCCATAAAAGAGCATCATGCTCAGCAGAATGACAAAGGCGACGGCGAAGTCGAGGATCAGTGAGATCACGGCGGAGAGCGGCAGGATCAACCGGGGGAAATAGACCTTCGAGATCAGGTTGGCGTCGGCGACAAGACTGTTGCCGGAGCGAGTGAGCGCTGCCGAAAAAAAGTTCCAGGAAAGCAGGCCGGCGTAGGAGAATACGGGGTAGGGAACACCCTCGGAGGGTACGCGCAGTAATCCTCCGAAGATGATTGAAAAAACAACCATTGTCAGAAAGGGC
>WNFW01001555.1_pt1 | contig 15446 bp, 14 predicted proteins | sample 5400131 | NCBI WGS metagenome assembly WNFW01 (sample SAMN13153362, study PRJNA577476) | soil metagenome | isolation source: 20 cm soil or saprolite under grassland replicate 1 | place: USA:California | collected 2016-06-15 | reverse complement strand
CACGATGGAAATTTACATCGAGCCTTATCTTCCGGCGCCGCAGTTACTCGTGTGCGGCGCGTCCCCGGCTGCCGAGGCGTTAGTTAAGATCGGCGCGGCGGTGGGCTTCAACGTCGTTCTTATCGATCCATCGGCGACCAAAGAAAAGTTTTCCGCCGCAGACGTGATTCTCCCGCAAATCGAGCCGGAGAAGTTGGGCGCTTTCCGTGAACGCTACGCAGTGGTGGCGACCAACGGAAACTGGGACGAGGAAGCCCTTAAAGGGCTTCTTTTGTTGTCTCCCGACTACCTGGGGCTGGTGGCCAGCAAAAAAAGATTTCAGCAGATATTTAAAGAACTCAGGGACGATGGCGTCCCGCAGGAAAAACTTGACTTAATCAAGTGCCCGGCTGGGATCGACATGCCGGCGCGGACCTTTCCGGAGGTGGCGCTGAGCATCATCGCGGAGATTGTTTCGTTGCGGCGCAGTCAAGAAAAGAAAGCGGTGGTTCACGGATCCCCGGAGCTCTCTGCGTCTCCATTAGTAGAGGATCCGGTCTGTCATATGAAAGTCGATCCCCAGACCGCAGCGGGTAGTTTCTTGTTTGCCGGGATCACTTACTATTTCTGTAACGCTCACTGCAAAAATACTTTTGAAAAAGATCCGCGGAAGTATCTTTCGGCGGCCGCACGATGATGATGGGCTTCGTTTCCTGAAGCCACTTTCGCTGGGGCGGTTAAAACGACCAAATCTTGCCTCTGCCGCCGCCAGCCTTGGGAGGATGTTTTTTCGATCATGAAACAGTTTTGGGAGGATATCTTAGCGGCGAATGAAAGTTCCAACGCCTGCCTGGCCACGGTGATCGCCACCGAGGGAACCGCGCCCAGGAAAGAAGGCTCGAAGATGCTGATCATCGGCGGCGAAAGTCTCAAGGGCGCCGTGACGATAGGAGGTTGCATTGACGCGCAGGTGATCGAAGCGGCGGAGGAAGTGGCGCGCACGGGCGAGCCCCGGCTATTGCGCGCTGAGCTCGGCGAGGAGGACGCCTTCGAAATTGGATTGACCTGCGCCGGAGCCTTGAGGGTTCTGATCGAGCCGGTGAAGCTCGATCCGGAGATTTCTCTGCGGCTGCGCCGTGCTTTCACTGATGGAACCCTGTTCGCTCTTTTGACCGTTACGCGCTCCTCTCTTCCCGCCATCAAACCGGCAAGCAAAATCATGGTCGCACCCGGAGGAATGTTTTATGGATCCCTGGGTGACGATCGGCTCAATTCCGTGGCCGCGAATATGGCCGAGGATTTACTGTCGAAGGGCCTCTCTCGCACAGTGGCTCTGGACGGACGATTGCAGCTGGAGGGCGGGCGACAGCAAACGGAGGTGGAGATTTTCGTCGAGGTCGTCGGCCATAATCCCGATCTCTTCATCTTTGGCGCAAGTCAAGTGGCAATGCCGGTCGCGACGCTCGCGAGCCAAGCTGGGTTCCGCGTTCACGTTGTCGACACGAGACCGCGGTTCGCAAACGAGGAGCGGTTTCCCACTGCCAGCGAAATTCTCGTCGGTTTTCCTGGAGAGATCGCGCGCGAGCGCAATTTCAACCAATTCAGTTTCGCTTTACTGCTCGGACACGCAGCCAAACATGACTTGCCGGTTCTTGACGTCTTGCTGCGTACCGAGGCCAGGTACATCGGTGTCCTCGGCGGTTCCAGACGGGGGGCCGCCCTCGCGAAACGGCTTGGGGAGATGGGCTACTCGGACAAAGAGATTGCCAGAGTTAAAATACCTGTCGGATTGGACATCGGCGCCGAAACTCCGGAACAGATAGCGATAGCGATCGTCGGAGAACTGCTGATGGTGCGAACTGCTAAGACGATGAAGGTGGTTAGAAGCCCTTCGCCCGCAGCTTAGAGCGGCGTTTCAAAAAAGTTCAGGTGGTCTTTTATACCGAGAAGATTCTGGAGCACGCGCAGCGCCCGCGGAAGTTTGGCAGAGTGGTTGATCCGGATGTCCAGTTCGAGGAGCTTAACCCGCTGTGCGGAGACCGAATTCGGGTCGAGCTCCGGCTGGCCAACGACGGGCAGATTCTAGAGGCTCGATTCTCCGGCGAGATGTGTGCCATAGCGAAGGGATCCGCTTCGATTCTTTTTGAATCACTTGAGGGCAGGACGGTCGGCGCGATCGTCGGAATCAGCGACGCTGAAGTTTTAGAGAGCTTGGCTGGGGCCATTCCAAAGAATCGGATTCAGTGCGCTCTGTTGCCGATCTCGGCGTTGAGAGGCGCCGTGCGTGATGAAGGTGACCGTGGGCCGCTAACTTAATCCGGTTTCTTTCTCCCCTGGTTTTTCAATCGGCAGATCCGTGCGATCTCCCCATTCTTTCCAGGAGCCGATGTAATTTCGGACTTTGAGGAAGCCGATCAAACGCAAGGCGACGTAGCTGTGGGCGGCGCGGTAACCACCCTGGCAGTAGGAGATCACTTCCTTGTCCGGTGTGATCCCGACTTTGCTGTACATCGCCGTCAATTCGGCGTCGGATTTGAACTTGCCCCTCGCATCGAGGTTATCGGTCCATTCGATATGAATCGCGCCGGGTATCGCGCCGCCACGAGCAGCGCGCACGTGAGTGCCGAGATACTCGCCTTTGCTGCGAGTGTCCAGAATTGAAATCTCTTTGTTGTCGAGCGAATGAAGGACATCATCGACAGTTGCCAAGACTTCGCGGCGCTCGCTGGTTTTGAAGATGGCGGTCTTGGGAGAAGCAGCTTCGGTAGTGACGGCAAGGCCAGCGGCTTTCCAGGCCTGGATGCCGCCGTCGAGGATGCGCACGTGCTGGTGGCCGAAGAATTCCAGGAACCAAAACCCGCGTGCGGCGCGCATGCCGGAATTGTCCTCGTAGAAAACGACCTCTGTGGATTCGCTTACGCCGCGCAATTCAAGCACGTGGTGAATCATGTACATGAAAGCCTTGAGCGGCGCGTCGCTGGTATCGACCAAGCTCAGCCCGAAAAGATCAAAGTGAACGGCGCCGGGAATATGTCCCCGGGCAAACTCTTCCGCGGGCCGGACGTCGACGAGACAAAGATTCGCAGCAGCCAATTTCTTCTGTAGCTCCTGCGGGGTTGTGAGGAGTTTTTCGCGCGTGTATTTTGTTTCCATGGATTCCCCTATAGCACTAGTCGAAATGGCTCTGCAATCAGACGATTTAACAGATGCAGCTTAATCGAGACCTTAAACGATTTTCGTTAGCCGCTTTATTTTGTTTCCCCTTTTTTCTCATCTTAACCCTCTCCTTCGACGGGAGAGGGGAGGGTGAGGGTGAAAATCTCGCCTCCGGCTTCACTTACCAACTGGCATCGCCGGGAAGGAAACTTTCCTTTCCGGCGGATCACGCGTCCCATCCCGACTATAAAATCGAGTGGTGGTACTACACGGGCCATCTCGAGGCTGAGAGCGGAAAGCGCTATGGCTACCAGGTGACTTTTTTTCGTTTTGGCTTGCGGGACCGACAGAAGAAAATCAAAGATCAGCCGGCGTTGTTTACTGATCTCTACATGGCCCATTTTGCTCTATCGGATCTCAACCAGAAAAAGTTTTTTTTCCGGGAGCGGGTTAATCGCGGTTACGGGGACAAAGCCGGAGCCGCGACGGATCGTTACCTGGTCTGGAACGAAGATTGGAAAGTGGAGAGCGATGGAAAAAATCACTTGATTCAAGTGAGCGACCGAGGAAAAAGCCTGAGGCTTAGGCTCGCGTCACTCAAGGCGCCCGTGTTACATGGTCAAAACGGTCTCAGCCAGAAAGGAGAAGGCGAGGGCAGAGCTTCTTACTATTATTCTTTGACTCGGATGCAGACCCAAGGGGAAATCGAGGTCGATGGCAAAAAAGAAGAGGTACAAGGTTTGAGCTGGATGGATCACGAGTTCGGCAGCAATCAATTACGCGAAGATCAGGTCGGTTGGGATTGGTTTAGCATCCAGCTCGATAATCAAACGGAACTGATGCTTTACCTCATTCGCCGCAAAGACGGGTCTTCCGATCCATATTCCAGCGGGACATTGGTGAACCCGGACGGCACAACGAAACATCTCGCACTCAAGGATTTTCGCATCGAAGTCGTGGAGCGATGGAAGAGTTCAAAAAGCGGCGCAACCTATCCGATGAAATGGAAGGTGACAATCCCGGCTGAAGAGATCGAGTTGGAAATCGTTCCCGCCTTTCCTAATCAGGAGTTGATTACCAATCGAAGCACGCGCGTGACGTACTGGGAGGGAGCCGTTCGATTAACGGGAACGCTTCGCGGAAAATCGATTGGCGGCACAGGTTACGTCGAGATGACAGGGTATGCCGGCAAGCTGAATATATAGCTATACGATGGGTTGCCGGTTTTGGTTGAATTTGAGATACTCCCGCGATGCCGGAAGGGCCAACTAACGATTGGAAGTGTCTGAACGTTGCGGTTAGGGACAAGCAATCTGGTACCATTATCGAATACAAAATCCATTTTTATCGGAAAACCAACGGCTGGTATGATGAAGTTCGCTATGATAGTCACGAGATAGAACGTGGAAGGAAAAAAGCTTCACCTCATTTACATCTTAAACTTGCTACTCCGTTTAAGGATTCAAATCAAAGTGACCAGGAGTTGAGAAGGATTATTGAAATGATCTTGCCGCAGATAAAGGAGATTATCCGATGAGCAGGATATTGGCTGTAAAGGGCACCGAAGGTGAAAGAGAGGTGGATTACTCTTCTCTGTCACCTAAAGATATCGACAAGAAGATTAAAGCCTATGAGAAACAATTTGGGAGCTTTGCCAGGTTCTTGCGCCATTATGACTGTGAATCAAGCCCTGTCGAGGATTATCTGATCCTGATTGACTGGGAGTGTCTTTTGGAAGAGCAGAAGAGCAGAAAGCGGTCGAAGCTCTCACTAGTCCGAGGAAGTAGAAAGCCCCGTTAACCCCCCCTCAGCTTTGGTTCCGAACTTGATATCGCTCGGCTCTATATCGAGTCTTCCTATAGAAATCTTCTAACACGTGGTCTGTGGAAATCACTGAGGCAGTCGCGGGGCCACACTATATGCGCTCGAGAGCGGTCTTTCCTTGATTTGCCCTAGGAAAGGGCGCAGAATTTTTTGTCGTCATGGGGATTCTCCGCAAAGTAACAGAATCCATCAAAAGACATCGCTTGCTGTCGAACGGTGAGGCTGTTCTGGTCGCTGTCTCCGGGGGGCCGGATTCCGTCGCGCTGCTCCATATTCTAAATGGCCTGCGCGAGGAACTGGGGTTCCATTTGGAAGTTGCGCACTTGCACCACGGCATTCGCGGTGAGGAGGCCAAGGAAGACGCCCGGTTTGTAGCCGCGATGGCCGAGCGGCTGGGAATTCACTTTCATCTAAAAAAAGTGAACGTACCGCAGCTTCGCTTGGCGGCGGGGAAGGGGAACCTGGAGCAACTGGCCAGAGGCGAGCGGCATCGCTTCTTTATCGAGGTCGCACGGGAACGAAACATCAACAAAGTGGCGACGGGGCACACGCTGGATGATCAAGCCGAGACCGTGTTGATGTGGGTTCTGCGCGGTTGCGGCATGACGGGATTGGGGGGAATGTCGCCGATCCGTCCAATGGAAGGTACAAACGATGACGTCGTTCTCATTCGGCCGTTGCTCGGGGTTTCAAAAGACGAAGTTTTAGAATTCCTGAGGGATAGGCGGATCGATTATCGCGTCGATCGCACCAACCAGGATACGAAGTTGTTGCGTAACTGGATTCGCCAACGCTGGTTGCCTCAATTAAAGGAACGGGTCGATGCGCAGCTACCGTCGAGGCTTGCCAAAGAAGCGGAGTTGATCCGCGACGAAGATGCTTTTTTGGAAAGTCTCGCACGGCGAGAGCTTGAGAGGATTCGTGGGCCTCTGGGAATGGATCGTGGGCTGTTCTCGCAGCTGAACCGGGCGATGCAGAGGCGGGTTCTTCGTCTATGGATCGAGGAGACTCGGGGCCATTTGCGCGGCATTGATTTGGCTCATATCGATGAACTGCTGAAGTTAATCGAGGGCAGGGCTCCTCAAAGCCGTCTCGCGATTCCCGGTGGCTGGGAGTTGTTAAGGGAGTATGAAACCCTCAGGCTTGAAAAGCGTTCTCGCTCCCGAAAACGGCTCTGTTATAGCTATGAGGTTCGAATCGGCACAGAACTAGAGATTCCCGAGGCCAGTATGACCATCCGCAGCGAATACATCGCCCCACCGTTACGCAGTCTGCCTCAGGACTTCTCTGAGGTGGTCTTCGATGCCACTGCTTTGCCCACGACGTTGATCATTCGAAACTTTCGTCGAGGGGACCGCTTTACGCCGTTGGGCATGAAAGGACATAAGAAAGTCAAGGATCTCTTTATTGAAAAGAAAGTACCGCGCTCAGTTCGAGAGACATTACCGCTTTTGTCGGCGGATCGAGAGATTCTTTGGATTACGGGATATGGCAGGAGTGAAATCGGTAAAATTCACCCGCAAACAAGTTCAATTCTCCGCCTCACAGCATTGCCACTTACTTGTTGAGCGCGTAATTGCTATGTTGATCTAAGTTGATCTAAATGGTTGCATGTGTTAATCTTTTCTCGTTTTTCAAATAGGGAGGATTTGGTTGAGTCAGTCATCAAAACATATCGCCCTCTGGCTGGTATTAGCGTTGGTTTTCCTCGTTATTTTCAGCGTTTTTAGCAAGCAGCACGGGCGCGAACCGGAAATTGTCTTCAGCGAGTTCATGGGCTCTGTGGATCGCGGCGATGTGCAGGAGGTCGTGATCCAAGGACATAATATCCAGGGCAAATACAAGAACGGCGAACGTTTTAGAACTTTTGCGCCGAATGACCCGGAGTTGGTCAAGTCCTTGCGGGATAAGCGCGTCAAGATCGCGGCAAAGCCCGAGGATGAATCGCCTTGGTACATGGTCCTGTTGCTCAACTGGTTTCCCATGCTGTTGTTGATCGGCGTGTGGATTTTCTTTATGCGCCAGATGCAGGTAGGCGGTGGCAAGGCCATGTCTTTCGGCAAGAGCCGGGCGAAGCTGTTGACCGAGAACCAGCACAAAATAACGTTTTCCGATGTGGCCGGCGTGGAGGAAGCGAAGGACGATCTCCAAGAGATCATTGCCTTTCTGAAAGACCCCAAAAAGTTTACCAAACTCGGCGGCAGAATTCCCAAGGGTTGTCTTCTTGTGGGTCCTCCAGGGACGGGTAAAACTCTGCTGGCTCGCGCCATCGCCGGCGAAGCAGGGGTGCCGTTTTTCAGTATCAGCGGTTCCGACTTCGTCGAAATGTTCGTTGGCGTCGGCGCTTCCCGAGTGCGCGATCTCTTCGTTCAAGGCAAAAAGAACGCGCCGTGTATCATCTTCATCGATGAAATTGACGCCGTGGGGCGGCACCGCGGCGCGGGTCTTGGCGGAGGCCATGACGAGCGGGAACAGACATTAAACCAGTTGCTTGTCGAGATGGACGGTTTCGAGGCCAACGAAGGAGTCATTCTTATCGCGGCGACCAACCGGCCCGACGTGCTGGATCCTGCATTGCTGCGCCCGGGACGATTTGACCGCCGAGTCGTTGTGCCGCGGCCGGATATTAAAGGACGAGAGGGAATTTTGCAGGTTCATACTCGCAAGGTTCCGTTGGCGACGGACGTGGACGTGAGCGTTCTGGCGCGCGCCACACCGGGATTTGCCGGCGCGGACTTGGAAAATCTCGTCAACGAGGCGGCTCTGTTGGCGGCTCGCGGCAACAAAGACAAAGTTGATATGCTCGACTTCGAGCTCGCGAAGGATAAGGTGATGATGGGCGCCGAGCGGCGTAGCATGATCATCAGCGACGAGGAGAAGCGCAACACCGCGTACCACGAAGCCGGCCACGCACTGGTAGCCAAACTGCTGCCGGGCGCCGACCCGATCCACAAGGTAACGATCATTCCGCGTGGCATGGCTTTGGGTCTTACTCAGCAACTCCCGATGGACGAAAAACATACGTATCCGAAGGAATATCTCCTCAACAATCTGGTGATTCTCTTTGGTGGTCGAGTGGCGGAAGAGCTCGTTCTCGAGCACATGACGACGGGCGCGGGAAATGACATCGAGAAGGCGACGGATTTGGCGCGGCGGATGGTGTGCGAGTGGGGCATGAGCGAAAAACTGGGACCGATGACTTTCGGTAAAAAAGAGGAAGAGATTTTTCTGGGCAGAGATTTTACTCAGAAGGTGGATTATTCGGAGAGCACCGCCATTGAGATCGACGCCGAGGTTAGACGCATTATCCAAGAGAGTTACCATCGGGCTAAGGATCTGCTCAAGAGCAATTTGCGGTTGCTGCACAAAGTCGCTGAGACCTTGCTGGAGAAAGAAGTTCTCGATGGCTCGGAGATCGATGCTATCGTTCGAGACTTCGGCGGGAATGGTGGAGACCCGCTCACTCCGTCAGCCGCCGCGGCGATTGCCTAAACGGCTTCCCCGCCAAAGTCCGTTAGTCTTTTCAATCCCCACGCCAATTCAACCGTGTTGCTTTATCGCGCGGGTTCAGCTCGGCACGAGCAGAAATAGAGGATTCTCTACAGTCCATTACTGATCGCTTGAGGGCGCGTTGTGTTTAGGCAAGTGATTTTATGGCCGGGCAAATCTCGCAGAATGCAAAATTAAGCACAACTCCCTTGATTGCTGTCTCAGGCGAGTCAAAAGCGACTCCTGGTTATCTTGCTACGCGCCACGGGGCGCTCGACTTTCGGCGGCGGACCCTCATCATGGGGATTTTGAATGTTACCCCTGATTCTTTTTATGACGGAGGCCGTCGGCTCGAGCCGGACCAAGCCGTCGCTGATGGCACGGCTTTAGTGGAAGCAGGGGCGGATATCATCGATATCGGCGGCGAGTCGACGCGTCCGGGAGCCGAGCCAGTATCGGCCGAAGTGGAGCAGGAGCGAGTTATTCCCGTCCTTCGAGCGCTTCGTCAAAAAGTGAATGTTCCGCTTTCCATCGATACCTACAAGAGTGAGGTCGCCCGGGCGGCTCTGGAAGCGGGCGCCGATATGGTTAACGACATCAGCGCCTTCAGTTTCGACCCTCAAATGGTTTCGCTTGTGGCGGGAGAAAAAATTCCGGTCGTTCTCATGCACATGCAGGGAACCCCGCGGACCATGCAGATGGAACCACGGTACGACGACGTCGTGCGCGAGGTCAAAGATTTCCTTATCCGGCAGGTTCGCGAGGCGGTGAACCATGGGATTGAACCGGGGAAAATCATAATCGACCCCGGTATTGGCTTTGGCAAGACGCTCGACCATAATTTGGCCTTGCTGCGGGGATTGCCGGAGTTGACGGCGTTAGGGCAACCCCTCCTCGTCGGCGCTTCGCGAAAGGGATTCATCGGTAAGATCTTGGGTGTTGAGCCCGACGAGCGCCTAGAGGGCAGCCTCGCGGCCGCAGTAGCGTCCGTATTGGCGGGCGCCAATATTATCCGCACGCACGACGTGAGGGAGACCCGTCGTGTCATTCTTGTCGCCGATGCCGTTCGTTTCGGAGTGACTGGGTAAGAAGGATGCGATGATGGAGATGATCGGGCAATTCCGCTGGCAGGACAGCGTCGACATCGGCATCATCACCTTTCTAATTTATCGGCTCTTGCAGATACTGCGAGGCAGCCGAGCCATGCAGATGATTATCGGCCTCGCGGTGATTCTGGTGGTCTACGTCTCGTCCCGCGCTTTAGGTCTGTTCACTCTGAATTGGATAATCGACAACTTCTTGGGATCGATCATTCTCGTCATCATCGTTATCTTCCAGAGCGACATCCGGCGGGCGCTGACCCAGGTTGGCACGGCTCCGCTTTTCGGCGCGGCCGAGCGCATGGTTCAGCGCCGCGAGGATATTATCGAGGAGGTCGCTCAAGCAGCCATCGATCTCGCGGCAAAAAGGGTCGGCGGCTTGATCATATTGCAGCGCGAGGTGGGGCTGAATGAGTACATGGAAATCGGCACCCGGCTCGACGCTCGAGTCAGTCGAGAGTTGGTGGAAAGTGTTTTTCTACCGCATTCGCCGATTCATGACGGCGCCCTCGTGATTCAAAAGGGCAGGGTCACGGCCGTGCGTTGCCTTTTGCCGCTGAGCACCAATCCTAATCTAAAGAAATCATGGGGAACGCGCCACCGCGCAGCGCTCGGCGTGACCGAGGAAACCGACGCCATCGCGGTCGTCATTTCGGAGCAAGAAGGGGCCGTCGCGTTGATCGTCGGCGGCAATGTAACCGAGAATATTGACGGCGCGAGACTTCGCAGCGCGCTGCGCGAGCTGATCAAGTCATGAAAGCGCTTTGGGAAAAGATCGTCTCACTGGGGGGAAGCAACATCGGACTCAAGGTCGTTGCTCTGGTTATAGCCGTGGGACTTTGGCTCGCAGGACATCGGGACATCGAACGGGCAGTGGAAGTGCCAGTGGAATTTCGCAACATACCTTCGGATCTCATGGTTGTGGATAACCGGGTAGACTATGTTGTTTTACGTTTGATGGGGCCGCGTACTTTGATTTCCACGCTCGATGCAGAGGATTTAAAGCTCGCCGTGGACCTCAACGGGGCTCAGCCCGGTTCCATTAGTTACCCACTGGGTTCGAGCTCCTTTACTATGCCGCGGGGGGTGGCGGTCGCTCGAATCACCCCGCCGGTTGTTCATCTCAGGTTGGAACCCGTGATGAAGCGACCGCTGCGAGTAGCGGTGCGTTATTCCAACAAGCCTCCTTTCGGTTACAAGATCGCGGAGACTGTGGTGCAACCAGAGACCGTCTCGGTGCAGGGACCGGCGGAAGATGTGAAGCGTCTGGTCTCGGTAGAAACGGTTCCCATCGAGCTCGACGAAAGCCCCGGTGTTATCAAGCGCAAGGTTAGACTATCGGCGGACCGAAAATCTGTTTCGTTCTTTCCCGACCAGGTGGAGGTTTCCGTCACAGTGGAAGAGGAAGAGATCAATAAGGAGTACAGTAATTTTGACGTGCGGGCGAAGACGTTTACAGGAGAGTATAACGTCAACCCGCGATCGGTTTATTTGCGACTGTCGGGTCCCAAACGAATTCTCGGGCGACTCGAATTGGGCTCCGAGCAAGTTTATCTGAGCCTTAAGGGACTGACCCCCGGGGAGCACAGCGTGCCCCTCAATTTTAGCTTACCGCTGGAGATCAAGGTGCTCGAGCAAAAGCCGCAGCGATTTAGAGTCCGAATCATAAAAGCCGGAGCGTAAAAAATACGCGTAGGAGTTTAAAGTGATGGACCAGGCACAATCGAAAAATAATCAACCCAAACGTCATCTTTTTGGAACCGATGGCGTAAGAGGCATTGCCAACCAGGAACCGATGACGTCAGAAATGGCGCTGAAGCTCGGCCGCGCCATTGCCAAAGTATTGCAAGATCCGGTGGCTCATTCGAAGGATGGGTCGCGTCGGGGCCGGCCGCCGTCGCAAGCGAAAATACTCGACGGACATACCGAGCACCGGTACAAAATTCTCATCGGTAAGGATACGCGTCTTTCCGGTTACATGTTCGAGACCGCACTCGCTTCGGGTATTTGCTCCATGGGCGCGGACGTTCAACTGGTCGGTCCCATGCCCACGCCGGGTGTTGCTTTCCTTACGCGCAGCATGAGAGCTGACGCGGGCGTGGTGATCTCGGCGTCCCACAATCCTTACCAGGATAACGGCATTAAGTTTTTCTCCTGGGATGGTTTTAAGCTGCCGGACAAGGTCGAAGTACGCATGGAGGAGATGATCTCCAACGGCGAGACCGAACAAAACCGTCCGACGGCCTCGAAGATTGGCAAGGCCTTCCGCATCTCCGATGCGGTGGGACGCTACATCGTCTTTCTCAAAAATTGTTTTCCGCGTCATCTTACCTTGGAGGGTTTGCGCATCGTCACCGATTGCGGTCACGGCGCCGCCTATCGAGTGGTTCCGGCGGTCCTATCTGAGCTAGGCGCCGAGGTGATTCCCCTCGGTGTTCAGCCCGATGGTGAAAACATCAACCGCCGTTGCGGCGCACTCCACCCGGAAACAGCACGGGACGTTTTGTTGCATGAACGCGCTGATTTTGCGGTGTCACTGGACGGCGATGCGGATCGCGCGATCTTCATCGATGAAACGGGCGCGATATTGGACGGAGATCACGTTCTTGCGATGTGTGCCAAGGATATGCACGAGAAAGGGATTCTCAAAGGCGGTACGCTGGTGGCGACGGTCATGAGCAACCTCGGTTTGGAGCTCGCGTTAAAACCATCGGGCGTCCAAGTGGTTCGCACGGAAGTGGGAGATCGCTACGTGGTGGAGAGAATGCTGAGAGACGGCTACAACCTCGGCGGCGAGCAGTCGGGCCATATCGTTTTTCTCGACCATAATACCACGGGTGACGGCGCGATCACCTGTCTCCAGGTGCTCGCTCTCATGGTGGAAAAAGGCAAACGGCTGAGCGAGCTCAAGGGTGTGATGACTCGCTTGCCGCAGGTTCTCCTCAATGTCCGGGTGAGGGAGAAAAGAGAATTCGAAAGCATGCCGAAAGTAAACAGCAAGATTGCTGCAGTCCAAAAGGCTCTGAACGGACGGGGCCGGACCCTTGTGCGTTACTCCGGCACGGAGATGCTGGCGCGCGTGATGCTGGAAGGGGAAAACGAGTCGACGATCCGCGAGATGGCGCAGGAAATTATCGACGAAATAAGCGCCGAGGTGGGTGCAGATTGATGATTCGCTTGGGAGTCAATGTCGATCATGTCGCCACGGTGCGCCAAGCGCGGCGGGCCCAGGTTCCGGATCCGGTGGAGGCGGCATTGCTCGCTGAAAAAGCCGGCGCTGATGGAATTACGGTGCATCTGCGGGAAGACCGCCGGCATATTCAGGAACGAGACGTCGAGCTTTTACGCGAGCGGCTGAAGACGAAACTCAATCTGGAAATGGCGGTCACGCCGGCGATGGTGGCATTCGCGGAGACCTTGCGGCCTGATGACGCTTGCTTCGTTCCGGAGAAACGGGAGGAGCTAACGACCGAGGGTGGACTCGACATCGTGGCGCATCGACGGAAAATTCAAGACTCGGTCAAACGCCTCCAGGATCGCGGCATCCACGTGAGCCTGTTCGTTGATCCCGAAGAGAAACAAATCGAAACGAGCAGAGAAGTCGGCGCCGACGCTGTAGAGGTTCACACCGGTACCTACTGCAACGCTGCGGGCGCCGAGCGTGAAAAAGAGCGGCGAACGGTGGCGTCTGCCGTTTCCCTCGCCCATCGTCTGGGGCTGGAAGTTCATGCTGGCCACGGTCTCGACTACGAAAACGTCCTGCCCATTGCTGGCATTCACGAGATTGTCGAGCTCAACATCGGCCACAGCATCATCGCCCGCGCGGTCGTCGTCGGCATCGAGCAGGCCGTGCGGGAAATGAAAGCTTTGCTGAAAAAAGCCAGAGGCTAGCGTTTCAAACGATTCATACGTTCAACATTGAGCGGCTTGAACCTGTTGAACGTATTGAACCTCTTGAACGATGCTCGTCGTTACCGCAGAAGAAATGCGCGAGATGGATCGTCTGACGATCCAGAAGTATCGAGTTTCCAGCCTCGTTTTAATGGAGCGGGCGGGAGAGCGAATTGCCGATGCCCTCAAGCGATTTGGACGGGCTGGAAAAATGGGCGTGTTGGTCGTTGCCGGAAAAGGAAATAACGGCGGCGATGGATTGGTGGTGGCACGGTTACTGAAGCAAAAGCACATCCCGTGCGAAGTCGTCCTGCTCGCGAAACGAGACGAACTTTCTCCGGATGCCGCGCGCAATTACAAAGAGTTTCTCAAGGTTAGGGGCAAGGTGGTGGAAGCAACCGAAGGCGGGCTCGATCGGTTAGCTGAGCGCATGAGCGGTAAAGGGTTGTTGGTCGATGCCATTTTGGGCACCGGGATCAAGGACGAGGTGCGCGGCCTCTATGCCGAGGCCATCACGCTTATGAACGCATCCGGTGTTCCCATCGTTGCCGTGGATATTCCGTCCGGGCTTCATACCGACAAAGGAACGCCGCTGGGGGTTTCTATACAGGCCGAGATGACCGTATCGCTTGGCTATCCGAAGCTCGGGGAGGTTATTTATCCGGGATTGAGCTACGTTGGCGATCTCGTTGTTGCGGAGATCGGCATCGATCCTCGGGCGGTTACGGAGGTGGCTCCCAAGATTGAACTCTTAGAACGGGAGGAGATGCGCTGGCTCGTACCGAATCGGGAGCCGGACACGCACAAGGGAACCTACGGACATCTTTTGGTTATGGCCGGCTCGCGGGGAAAGACGGGCGCGGCGATCATGACGTGCCGTGCGGCGATGCGAACCGGCGCGGGCCTGGTCACCTTGGCGGCGCCGCGCTCGTTAAATAATATTTTTGCCGGCTCTTTGGTTGAAGAGATGACGGAGCTGATGCGCGAGAATGCGGCGGAGGAGATGGAGACGCCAACCGCCGACGAATGGGGCCGGCTGTTGGAGCGGAAGGATGCCCTGCTTTTTGGTCCGGGCATCGGCGTGAACGACTCCACGCGAAATATGCTTCGTTGGCTGCTCAAGAATTTAGAGATGCCCTGGGTCATCGACGCCGATGGGCTCAACAATCTGGCGCTCGATATGGACCGGTTGCGAAAAGCTAAGACACCACCGGTTGTGACTCCCCATCCTGGAGAGATGGCACGGTTGATCGGCAAGGATACGGCCGGTGTGAATCAGGATCGAATCGGCGTCGCGCGCGCATTCGCCACTGACCATCGTTGCTACGTTGTGCTGAAGGGAGCTAGGACGGTATTGGCCACAGCCGACGGAAAAATCTTCATCAATCCCACGGGCAATCCCGGAATGGCAAGTGGTGGCATGGGGGATGTTCTCGCAGGCATGCTGGCGGCTTTGTTAGGACAAGGCTTTAGTCCGGAAGATGCCATGAAACTTAGCGTTTACCTGCATGGCTTCGTTGGCGATGAGGTCGCAGCGCAAAAAGGCGCAATAGGGTTGATTGCCTCCGACATAATCGAGGGATTGCCGGCAGGCATGCGCGCGTTATCGTCGGTTCCTTAGTCCCTATAGCGTTCAGGCGAAGCCGAGGAATCTTAACGGTTGAGTCAAGACCCTTCGCATTCGCTCAGGGTGGCTCACGAAGGGAGGCCGGCAAGATGCGGTCGGCTTCAAGGAGATTCGCGGACAATCTCCTAGCTTGAAGCCGGGAGTGAGCCAGTCTCGAAATTCCTACAAAAATATATTAGTTGTGCTTGGTGAAGCTTTTGTCGCCGATGGCCCTATGGAGCGTTGCTAGCCGTTCGTCGGCGCAGACCAGAAGTTGGGGTGGCAAATTAGGAAAGTTACTTAAAGGAGGCGAAATTATTGGCCTTGTAGGCGAGCTGGGCACCGGCAAGACTTGCTTCGTGCGCGGCATGGCGGAGGGTCTCGATGTCGGCCCGGATGCT
>WNFW01001553.1_pt1 | contig 15455 bp, 12 predicted proteins | sample 5400131 | NCBI WGS metagenome assembly WNFW01 (sample SAMN13153362, study PRJNA577476) | soil metagenome | isolation source: 20 cm soil or saprolite under grassland replicate 1 | place: USA:California | collected 2016-06-15 | reverse complement strand
GGCACATGTCGAACACGCCGCCATCGCGCGGCACAAATTGCAAGCGGTCATTGTTGCCGCCGAATGCCAGGCTCAAGCCGCCGCGCCCGTACCAGAGCACGGCGTCATGCCGATCGGCGCCGTGACGAAAGCTCAGGCGGCGGCTGCGCCGGCCGCCCAGCGTCCACCCATCGGTGCGATCCCACGGCGAGTTCTCCGATGCGACCTCCTCGCGCTGCTCGCGCAGCAACACCGCGGCGCAAGCCGCGGCGACATCAAGAACCACGAGCGCAGGCGCGCTCCGTGTCAGCGCGGAAAGCTCCCGCTCGATGAAGCCGGTATCGATTTCATTGCGGACGAGGCGCGGATGAGTCAGCAGCGCCTTGAGAAAAGCAATATTCGTGGTCACACCGCCGATCTCGAACCCATTCAAAGCCTCGACGAGGCGACGGAGTGCCTGTAGGCGGTCGGGCCCCCAGGCGATCAGCTTCGCCAGCAGTGCGTCGTAGTATGGAGTGACACCGTCGCCTGCGCGGAAACCGGTATCGACGCGGATGCCCTCGCCCGAGGGCTCGCGCCACGTGCGGATGATTCCACTCGCCGGTAGAAAGCCCTTCTCGGGATCCTCAGCATAAATGCGTGCCTCGATGGCGTGGCCATTGGCTGCGATCTGATCCTGTCCCAACGGCAGCTTTTCACCCATGGCGATGCGCAACTGCCATTCAACGAGGTCAAGCCCGGTGATCATTTCGGTGACCGGATGCTCGACCTGCAGGCGCGTATTCATTTCGATGAAATAGAAACCTGATGAATCCGCGATAAACTCGACCGTACCAGCTCCAACGTAACCTGCGGCCTGCGCGGCGGAGCGCGCCGCTGCCGACATTGCCGCGCGGCGCTCGGCGGTGGTGCCGATGGAGAGCGCTTCTTCGACTACTTTCTGGTGCCGACGCTGGAGCGTGCATTCCCGCTCGAACAACGACACCACGTTGGCGTCATTGTCACCGAAGACCTGCACTTCGATGTGCCTCGGCTTGGCAATGTGTTTCTCGATCAGGATTTGGTCGTTGCCGAATGAGGAGGCCGCTTCGCGCTTGGCTGCGGCGACCGCCTCCGCGAATTCATCGGCAGCGCCGACAAGGCGCATGCCTCTGCCGCCGCCGCCCGCGGACGCCTTGACCAGAAGCGGATATCCAATCCGGTCGGCGGCTTGCTGCAGCGTCGCGATGCTCTGATCCTCGCCGTGGTAGCCGGGCACGACCGGGACGCCTGAGGATTCCATCAGCGCTTTAGCCGCCGATTTGAAGCCCATCAGGCGAATGGTCGCAGCGGAGGGACCGATGAAGACTAGACCGCCATCAGCGCAGGCTTGCGCGAAGTCGGCATTCTCCGAGAGAAAGCCGTAACCGGGATGGATCGCCTCGGCGCTCGTTGCCTGCACCGCCTCGAGGATCGCGCCAATATGGAGATAGCTGTCCTTCGCTGGCGCTGGGCCGATCAGCACGGCCTCATCGGCAAGCGCAACATGCATGGCGCCACGATCAGCGTCTGAATAGACCGCTACCGTGCGCAGACCCATGCCCTTGGCCGTGCGGATGATCCGGCACGCGATCTCGCCACGATTGGCGATCAACACCTTGTCGAAACGCCGGGCGAGCGACACCATCACATCCTGAAGATGCCGAACCGCGTGGGCTCGCTCGGCGGCGCATTGAGACCCGCGGCGAGCGCAAGCCCGAGCACGGTGCGCGTGTCGGCCGGATCGATGATGCCGTCATCCCACAAGCGGGCCGTCGCATAATAGGGATGGCCCTGCCGCTCGTATTGCTCGCGGATCGGCGCCTTGAATGCTGCGTCGTCCTGCGCACTCCAGACGCCGCCCTTCGCCTCGGTTGCCTCCTGTCGCAGCAGACCGAGCACGCTAGCTGCCTGCTCGCCGCCCATGACGGAGATACGCGCGTTCGGCCACATCCACAAAAAGCGCGGCCCGTAGGCGCGCCCACACATTCCGTAATTGCCGGCGCCATAACTGCCGCCGATGATGACCGTGTATTTCGGCACCTTGGTGGTGGCGACCGCCGTCACCATCTTGGCGCCATCTTTGGCGATGCCGCCCGCCTCGTATTTGCGCCCGACCATGAAACCGGTGATGTTCTGTAGAAACAGCAGCGGGATGTTGCGCTGGCTCGCCAGCTCGACGAAATGCGTCCCCTTGAGCGCGCTCTCGCTGAACAGAATGCCGTTGTTCGCCAGGATGCCAATCGGGAATCCATGGATATGGGTGAAGCCGCAAATCAGCGTCTCTCCATAGAGCGCCTTGAATTCGTGAAACTCGGATGCGTCGACGATACGCGCGATCACCTCGCGAACCTCGTAGGGCGTGCGCGGGTCCGCAGGCACGATGCCGTAGAGGTCCTCCGCCGGGAACAGCGGGTCTTGCGGCTTGCGGAGTTCCAGATATGAATGCTTGACGCGGTTGAGGTCAGCGACGATGCGCCGCGCAATGCCGATGGCATGTCCGTCGTCGGTCGCATAGTAGTCGGTCACGCCGGACTGCCGGCTGTGCACGTCGGCGCCGCCCAATTCCTCCGCGCTTACGTCTTCGCCGGTTGCTGCCTTCACCAGCGGCGGCCCGCCCAAGAAAATCGTGCCTTGATGGCGCACAATGATGCTCTGGTCGGACATCGCCGGCACGTAAGCACCGCCGGCGGTACAGGAACCCATCACGATCGCGATCTGTGGAATCCCAAGCGCAGACATCTGCGCCTGATTGTAGAAGATGCGGCCGAAGTGGCGTTCGTCAGGAAAGATTTCGTCTTGCAGCGGCAGGAACGCGCCGCCGGAATCGACCATATAGATGCACGGCAGGTTGTTCTCGCGCGCGATATCCTGCGCACGCAGATGCTTTTTCACCGTCATCGGATAATAGGTACCGCCCTTGATGGTGGCGTCATTCGCGATGATGATGCATTCGCGGCCGCTCACGCGGCCGAGGCCGGTGATGATGCTCGCGGAATGAACGTCGCCGCCATACATGCCGTGCGCGGCTAACGGCGAAAGCTCCAGGAACGGGCTTCCGGGATCGAGCAACAGACCGATGCGCTCGCGCGCAAGCAATTTCCTGCGCGCGACGTGCCTCGCGCGCGCCTCCTCGCTGCCGCCTTGCATCGCGGCCTCGAGCGTGCCGCGCAGGTCCGCGACGAGGGCCTTCATCGCCTCGGCGTTGCGGGCGAATTCTGCCGAGCCCGGGTCAATAGCGGATGTGAGCGCGGTCATCAGCGCACGCTCAGCGCGTCTTCTCGAACAACTGCCGGCCGATCAGCATACGCCGGATTTCGCTCGTGCCCGCACCGATCTCGTAGAGCTTGGCATCGCGCAGGTAGCGCCCTGTGGGATAGTCATTGATGTAGCCGTTGCCGCCGAGAAGCTGGACCGCATCGAGCGCGACCTTGGTGGCGTGCTCGGCGGCGTAGAGGATGGCACCGGCGGCGTCCTCCCGCGTGGTCTCGCCGCGGTCGCACGCCTTGGCCACGGCATAGACGTAAGCCTTGCACGCATTCATCCCCACATACATGTCGGCAACCTTGCCTTGCACGAGTTGAAACTCCCCGATCGGTTGCCCGAACTGGTGGCGCTCGTGGATATAAGGTGTGACGATGTCCATGCATGCCTGCATGATGCCAAGCGGCCCAGCCGATAGCACCACGCGCTCATAGTCGAGGCCCGACATCAAAATAGTGACGCCGTCGCCGGGGCCGCCGAGGACGTTCTCCTCTGGGACTTCGCAATCCTGAAACACCAATTCGCTGGTGTCGGAACCGCGCATGCCGAGCTTGTCGAGCTTTTGCGCGGTCGAAAATCCCTTGAAACCTTTCTCGATCAGAAACGCAGTGATACCTCGCGGTCCCGCCGCCGTATCGGTCTTGGCATAGACGACCAGGACCTCCGCTTGCGGACCGTTGGTGATCCACATCTTGCTGCCGTTGAGGATGTAACGGTCGCCGCGCTTGTCCGCGCGCGTCTTCATCGAGACGACATCGGAACCGGCGCCCGGCTCTGACATCGCGAGCGCGCCGACATGCTCGCCGGAGATGAGCTTTCCGAGGTAGCGGCGCTTCTGCTCGTCCGTGCCGTTGCGGCGGATCTGATTGACGCAGAGGTTCGAGTGGGCGCCATAAGAGAGCCCGATCGCGGCGGAGGCGCGCGAGATTTCCTCCATGGCAACGCAGTGCTCGAGATAACCGAGCCCTGCCCCACCCCATTCCTCCTCGACCGTGATGCCGTGCACGCCAAGCTTGCCCAGCTCGGGCCAGAGATCGCGCGGGAACATATTGCTACGGTCGATCTCATCGGCGCGCCGGGAAATTCGTTCAGCGGCAAAGCCGCGCACGCTCTCGCGCAACATGTCGGCCGTCTCGCCCAGGCCGAAATCAAAGCTGCGAACGTCGTTCACGCGCATGGCGCCGATCTCGCATGCCGGCAGCCCGCTCAGGCTGCCATCGATCTTATCGTTTTGATTAATGCACGTCCTTCATCACACAAGCAATATTGCGCGTTACGAGCCGTTTGCGCGCTTGACAGCGCGGTAGCAGCGCGGTCCTCCCCTTGTGCAAAGCAAGGTGCGAGACAAGAATAACGCGCCGACCACCATCAGCGCCCTGCAACCTTCGGGCGCAATACCGCTGCCGCCGCTCAACCCAATCCAAGGGGATTTCCATGTCGCCCAAGTCCCAAGATATCAAGCAGCTCGGCTTGTTCGGCTTTCTCGCCCAACCAGACGCACCAACCAAGAGCGGCGTGGTGATTCTGCCGACGATCTTCGGCGTCAACGCGTTCGTGCGCGGATATGCAGAGACCCTTGCCCGCGCCGGACTCGCCGCCGCGGTCTGGGATCCGTACGAAGGCTTGCCGCTGATCACCGATTATGAGGAATCGAAGACGCGCTCGCGCTCGCTAAGCGACAGCGGAATGCAATCCAATGTGAAAAAATGGGTCGACTACATGGAAAACGACCTGACGCTGACCTCGATCGGCGTGCTCGGTTTCTGCCTCGGCGGTCGATATGCGCTGATCGCGGCGGCACAGGAGAGAAGAATAAAGGCGTGCGCCGCCGCCTATCCATCGATCGAAAACCCGCGGCTTAGCAATCAGCAGCACGACGCGGTCGCGCTCGCGGCCGATATTCGCTGTCCCGTTCAGGTCCTCCAACCCGGCCACGATCCCGTCGCAACCGTGGAGACTTACGCCGCACTCAGAGAGACACTGCATAAGCGCGCGGCACCAACCATTTGGCAATATCATCCCGACGCCGAACACGGCTTCATGCATCGCAAGGAGCCGGCCGTCAATCCTGCGGCGACCGTCATCGCCTCACCACAGCTGGTTGCATTTCTCACAGCCTGCCTGTCGTGATGCGAAGCGAGCGGATGAGGGTGAAACTATGGCTAGAAAGACGGCGAGCAAGAAGCGCAGTGCGAGCGAGCGGGGCTACAGCGATATTCTCTACGAGGTCCGCGACCAGGTCGCGTGGGCGACCATCAACCGGCCGCGCGTGCTCAATGCCTTTCGCGAGCAGACGCTGGACGAGCTAATCGACGCGCTGAGATCCACTCGTGATGACCCTTCTATCGCCTGCGCGGTCGTGACCGGCGCCGGCGACAAAGCTTTTTCCGCCGGCGGCGACTTCTACGCCATGAAGCGGCTCAACTGGGCCAATGCCGCAATGTGGAACGACCGTATGCAGGGCCTCGCCATGACCATCCGCGGCTTGCCGATCCCGGTCATCGCCATGGTGAACGGCTGGTGCGTGGGCGGCTGCCACGAACTCGCCTTGTGGTGCGACCTGGTCATTGCGTCTGACAATGCCGTTCTTGGCCAAACCGGTGCGCGGGTGGGCGCGTGTCCGACGGTCGGCGCCACGCAATACCTGCCGCGCATCATCGGCGAGCGGCTGGCGCGCGAGATGATCTTCTGCGCCCGTCGCTTCACCGCGCAAGACGCCGTTGCCATCGGCCTCATCAACAAATGCGTGCCGCAGCGCGAGTTGCGCAAGGAGACGCTGGCGTGGTGCGAGACCATCAAAGGCCATAGCCCGCAGACCCTGCGCATGACCAAGAAAAGCCTCAACTTCGAGTCCGACCTTCTCTATGCCTCGTGGCAGCACGGCATGGAATTGCTCGCCCATGTCTGGGGCTCGGAGGAAAGCCTCGAAGGCATGGACGCCTTCCTCGAAGGACGCAAACCCGACTTCCAGAAATTCAGGATGCGACATAAACGCGAGCTCGAACATTATCTCGACGGCTGCGCCAAGGATCTCAACGCGCCGCCCTCCATGCGCAGGAAATGACCATGAGGGAAAATGGCCCGCTCGCCGGGATCCGCGTGCTGGATCTGACGCGCATCCTGGCAGGACCGCTGTGCACCATGATGCTGGGCGACATGGGCGCCGAGGTGATCAAGGTCGAGCCGCCCGATCGAGGCGACGATACGCGCGCTTGGGGTCCGCCCTTCCTCGCCGGCGAGGCCGTGTATTTTCTGGGCGTCAATCGCAACAAGCGCTCGTTGACGCTCAACTTGGCCGTGCCGGCGGGCCAGAAAATCCTCGCCGGTCTGATCGAAAAGGCTGACGTACTGATCGACAATTTCAGAGTGGGCACACTCGAGAAATGGGGCTTCACGGATGCATGGTTCGAGCACCGTGCGCCGCGCCTCGTGCGCTGCTCCATCACCGGTTATGGGTCGAGCGGCCCCAAGGCCGCACTTGCCGGCTATGACTTCATCCTACAAGCCGAGTCGGGTCTTATGAGCATTTGCGGCGAGCCGGACGGCCCGCCGATAAAATACGGGGTCGCCATCGTTGACGTGTGCACGGGCATGCTCGCATCGACCTCGATTCTGGCGGCGCTCAATGCGCGCCACCGCAGCGGCAAGGGCCAGAAGGTGGGGCTCTCGCTTTACGAGACCTCGCTCGCGATGCTCGTCAACGTGGCGGCGAGCTATCTTGCGGCCGGCCGCGATGCCGGCCGGTTCGGCAATGGGCATCCGAGCATCGTGCCGTACACGGCCTATCGGGCCGCCGACGCGATGATCGCGGTCGGAATTGGCAACGAGCGCCAGTTCGCGCGCATGGCCGAAGCGCTCGGCCATCCCGAATGGGCCAAGGATGCACGCTTTGCGAGCAACCGGACGCGGGTCGAGCACCGGGCCGTGGTAGACGACCTGATCAACGAGGCGTTGTCGCGCGAGTGTGCCGATGCCTGGCTCGCCAAGCTCAAAACGGCGGGAATTCCCTGCGGCAAGATCAATTCGGTCGCGCAGGCGCTCGATGATCCGCACACGGCCGCGCGCGATATGATCGAGACCATCGAGCATCCCACCGTCGGTGCCTTGAAGATGCTTGGGATTCCCTTCAAGTTCTCCGACACCACGTGCTCCGTGCGGCGCCCGCCGCCGGCGCTAGGGGAACACAATGACGAAATCCTCGCCGGCGAACTTGGCCTCAACGACAAGGCCATCGCCGAATTACGCCGGGACAAGGTGATCTAGGGTTGCCGATGAAGATCAACCGCGTCGAGCCGATCGCCGTAAGCTTGCCGATGAAGAAGCCGGTCGTCATGGCGGGTGTCGAGATCGCGCGGGCGGACAACGTGTTCGTCCGCATCGAAACCGATAACGGCATCGTCGGCTGGGGCGAGGCCGCTTCCGCCCCGACCATGACCGGGGAGACGGTAGAAAGCATGATGGCGGCGATCGGGTATCTCGCCCCGGTGCTCGAGGGGCGGGAAGCCGAAGACATTGCCGGCGCGCGCGCAGCAATGGCCGCACGCATGTACGCCAACAACGGCGCCAAGGCCGCCATCGAGATCGCGCTGCACGATCTCGTGGGCCGCGCCACCAACCGGCCGGTCTATGCGCTGCTTGGCGGCAAGCAGAGAAGCCGTATGCCCGTGCTCGGCGTCATCGGCACGGGCGAGCTTAGCTCCGACCTGCGTGAAGCGGAAAAGAAGAAGGCGGAGGGCTACGTCGCGTTCAAGATCAAGGTCGGTATCGATGCCCCGGGTGTGGATGGCGAACGCACTCGCCATCTCTGCCGGATACTCGGGCCGGATGCGCTGATTTCATCCGACGCCAACCAGGGCTGGAGCAGCGATGAGGCACTGCAGTACGTGCGCGCCGTCGCCGAGGACGGCCTCGCGTTTTTTGAGCAGCCGGTGGCGGCGGATGATCTTTCCGGGATGGCGGCGATCGCGGCCGCAGCGGGCAAGATCGCCATCGGCGCCGACGAGGGCATCCATTCGCTCGAAGACATCCGCCGCCATCACGAGCGCCATGCCGCGCGCGGGGTGAGCCTCAAAGCCATCAAGCTCGGCGGAATGCGCGGCGCGCTCGAGGCCGGCCGTCTGTGCGATGAGCTTGCAATGAACGTCAATGTTTCCGCCAAGACCGGCGAGTCGAGCATCGCCTGCGCGGCGGCAACCCACATCGCGGCCGCGCTGCCGCAGATTGCGTGGGGTCTCACGCTGACCAACGCGGGCCTCTCCGAGGACGTGACCGCCCAACCGCTGCGTATCGCGCAAGGGCATGTGGAGGTGTCCGATCGTCCCGGACTCGGCATCGAGGTCGATGAGGAGCGCCTGCGCCGATTTCGGCGCGGAGGTCCCGTGCGGCAGGTGGCGTAAGCGCGCGCTTGCGCGGTGGGTTGGGGGCTCTCAATGAAACAAGACAATATCGGCATCGCCGTCGTCGGCGCCGGGCGCATCGGCACGCTGCGTGCGCGCCTTGCCGCCAAGCATCCGGCGGTCCGCTTCCTGGCGGTGTCCGACCGTGATCCCGCCTGCGCCCGCGCGCTCGCCGAGGCGGCGGGCGCCGACGTCCACAGCGCCAGCAACGAGGAGGTGATCGCGCATCCGCGCGTGACCGCAGTGATCGTCTCAACGCCCGAGCAGCACCACACGCAGCCCGTTCTGCACGCTTTGCGGCTCGGCAAGCCGGTGCTGGTGGAGAAACCGATCGGATTTTCGCTTACCGAGGCCGACAAGATCCTCGACACGTTGCATGCCACCAAAGGCGAGCTTCGCGTCGGCTATAGCCGCCGCTACAAAGAGTGCTTCCTGCGCGCCAAGGAGCAGATGCGGCACGGCCGTCTCGGCCGAGTCGTCGGCGGCATGGCGCGCGTCTACAATTCCCGCGCGCAGGCATTCGCCATTCTCAAGCGCGACCCGCACGCCACGCCGGTGCTCGATGTGCTCACCTATTATGTCGATCTGATGTGCTGGTTTCTCGAAGGCAACCGGCCGGTCGAAGTCGTGGCGCGGGCCCAGCACGGCATTTTCAAGGAAGCCGGCTACGGCGCCGACGACGTGACCTGGGCGATCCTCACGTTTGCCGACGGCGCGGTGATCAATCTCGGGATCAGCTATGCGCTGCCGGCGCGCTATCCCACGCTCGGCCAATCCGACCGTCTGGAGCTGCTCGGCACCGAGGGGACGATGATCATCGACGACGATCACCTCGATCACCTGCTGTTTTCGCAGAAGGGCGTGCCGCACGCCTATGTGCCGGATCATTCCGTGGAGATGGCGTTCCTTGGCAGCAACACCGCCGGCGATTGGGCGGTCGGCGATTTCTGGGGACCACTCGGCAACGAGACGCGCGCCTGGCTCGATCACCTCGCAACCGGCGCGCCGACGGTCCACACCACGCCGGAGCAAGCGCGCATTAACCTGGAAACGACCATCGCGATCGAGCGCGCGGCAGCTTCGGGCAAGACGGTGCGCCTGCCGCTGCAGGTGGAGGAGTAGTACCGCGGATCTTTCTTCGTTCGTCCCCGCGCAAGCAAGCGGGGACCCAGCTCTTTGCCCCTGGATTCCCGCTTTCGCGGGAATGAGCGGAGAGAGAGAGTTACGCGCGGGCGCGGCGCTCGACGTTGGCGATGCGTTCCGGCACGCCGAACTCGCGACGGCAGACCTCGGCGAGCACGCCGACGCCCTCGCGGATCGCCTGCACGGAGGGACTGGCGAAACAAAGCCGCAGCCGGCTCTTGCCGTAGGTCTTGTTGGTCGACCAATCCGGTCCCGGGTTGATGGCGACGCCGGCGGCGAGCGCGGCTTGCGCGAGTTTTGGCGTGTCGACCGCGTCGGGAAGCTTGACCCACAAGAAGATGCCGCCCTTCGGCTCGTCGAACTCGGCCGCGGTACCGAAATGCTCGGCGAGCGCGTCCATCAGCGTGTCGAGCTTGGCGCGCAGCGCGCGCGTGAGCTCAGGCACGTGCTCGGTGAAGTGTCGCGTGCAATACTCGCCCAGCACCATCTGCTCGAGCGCGCCCGAGCCAGCGTCGGTCTTGAGCGGCAGAATGCGCGAGAGAATATCCCAGCGCGCAACGATGTAGCCCACCCGCAGCGCCGGCGCGATCGATTTGGAGAACGAGCCGATGTGGATCACGCCGCGACCCTCGCTCATGGCGTAGAGCGCCGGCGGCCGGTGGCCGTCCCAGATCAGGTCGGCGTAGCAATCATCCTCGAACACCGGCACGTGGTGCACTTGCGCGAGCCGCAATAGCTCATGCCGGCGCGCTTCGCTCAGGATGGTGCCGGTCGGATTCTGCACCGTCGGGATGGTGTAGATGTATTTGGGCCGGATGCCGCGGTGCTTGAGGTCCTCGAGCGCGGCAGCGAGGGCGTCGATTCGCATGCCGTCGCGATCGAGCGGGATCCCAACAGCATTCACGCCCAATCGCGCAAGCCGCGTCAGCGAGCCCTGATAGCTCTCCTGCTCGATAAGGACGGTATCGCCCGGCGCGAGCAGCACGCCGTTGACGAGGTCGAGCCCCTGCAGCGAGCCCGAGGTGATGAGGATCTCGTCCGCCGTGCAGGCGATGCCGGCGGCCCGCTTGAGCTTGTCGGCCAAAAATTCCCGCAGCGGGCGGTAACCGAGCGGGCCGCTTTCGAGCCCGTAGCTGGCGAGCGTTCCGCCTTCGCGCTTGAGCACAGTGGTCGCCGCAGCAATGAGTCCATCGACCGGCACCTCATCGGCATCGTTGTTGCCGCCGATGAAGTTGTATTTCGCGCGTCCCGTCCATTTGGCCGCGGGCGGCGGCAGGCCGGGTGCCAAAAGCGGCGCGAAGTCGAACGGTGCGATGGCCATGCTCTGTGCTCCTCCCGATCGACAAAGCCTAGCACCGCAACGGCAGCGCGTCTAAGCGGATTGGTCTGGCAATATCTGAGTTACAGGCTGACAAGGCGTGGCAAACTCCGCTCATTCCCGCGCAAGCGGGAATCCAGGGGCCACGGTCCATGGCTCTGGGTCCGCGCTTTCGCGGGGACGAACGGAACAGATTCGGTTGATGCTGGAGAGACAGCGATGGATATGCGCGATCTGCACGAGAAGGGATTGAAACTTCGCCGCGAGATATTCGGCGACGAGGCCGTGGAGCAGCGAACGAAAGCGTTTGGCGCCTTCGGCGAGCCGCTGCAAAACCTGATCAACGCCTATGCCTATGGCGACATCTGGAGCCGTCCCGCGCTGCCGCTCAAGATGAAATCGCTCGCCGCAATTGCGATGACCGCGGCGATCGGCCGCGCGACCGAGCTTCGCGTTCACCTCAACGGCGCGCTGACCAATGGCTGCACCGCAGAGGAGATACGCGACGTGCTGCTGCTCGTCGCGCTCTATTGCGGGATCCCGGCGGCGAACGAGGGCCATCGCATCGCGCTCGACGTGCTGCGCGCGCGCGGCGCGATGTAAGACATCGCGGTCCCGGATCAACGATGCGGCACTGCGCTTGCGCGCGCTGCATCGCATCCGAGACACGCAATGTCGCCGGACGCGTTCGCAAGTTCTATTCACTTTTCAAACAGCCAATCTCGTTCCCGCGGCGCGTTTTTTGCGCCCGGGTTTTGCTTTTTCGCTTCACGCACCCCATGAAGGGGTGGGCGGAGCGCCGAGAGTCGTACGGGTGCTTGCGAGGCACCCGGTGGGCCTGCACTCGGCGGCAGGCCAGGCGCCTGGCGAGGCGCCTTGCGTCCTTCGGGGGACGCTCGCCTCCCGGCGCTCCACCGTGGCGGTTTTTGGCTCCGGTGCCGCGCTTTCCCTCACCGGAATTGCTTCCGGATCGGTCCCAGCGAGCTCCTCGCACCGGGTCGTAGTGCCCGGCGGCGGCGTTCCGTACCTCCCGGGGCGACGGTTACCAGCCGCTGCCGCGGGACGCCACGCCTTGCTCCGCGTTCAGGTCGTCTCGAGAACACGCCCCTTAACGAGCAAGGCTGGGCGAATCTATACCAGCCCTCATGCAGTAGTCAATATGAAAATTCATTGAGCATTTCATCCTAAAACGGCCTCATCTGCCAAATGCATGAAGTAGCAGAGAAAAAGGCCCCACGTGTCCAATCCGCCTGTTTCCTCGAGTTGGTCGATACTGGGGTAGGAATTAGCTCGGCGCCGCCGCCCTCAAGCTTCCGTCAGCCGCGAAGAAGGTCCGACACCTACTGCTGCGCAATGCCGGCCGCTTCGCGCACCGCGTTCCAGCGCTTAAATTCGCGCGCCATGTGTTCGCCGAACGCCTCCGGCGTCGAGCCGCGCACGACCACGCCGGCGGTGGTCAGGCGCTTCTGCACGACCTCCTCGGCGAGGCTTTCGTTGATGACTTTGTTCAGTTTGGCGATGATTTCGCGTGGCACGCCGCGCGGCGCGAACACGCCATACCACGTGGTCACGTCGTAGCCGGGAAGCACGCCCGACTCGATCGCCGCCGGCACGTGCGGCACCGCTGGAAAGCGGTCCTTGCCGGTAACGGCAAGCGCCTTGAGCTCCCCCGCCTGAACCTGTCCCAGCACCGCCGAAACCGTCTCGAACAAAACGTCGACCTGCTTGCCGAGAACGGCGGCGATCGCCTCCGGCGAGGTGCGGAACGGCACGTGCAAGACGTCGATCCCGGCGGTCTGACGGAATAGTTCGGCGGTCAAATGCTGCGTGGCGCCAAAGCCGGGGCTGGCGAAGACAATTTTTCCGGGATTGGCCTTGGCGGCTGCAACGAGTTGCTTGACGTCGTCGGCAGGAAAATCGGGACGCGTCACGATGATCAGCCCGGCAGTTGCGACCTGCGAGACCGGATCGAACGCGGTGAGCGTGTCATAGCGCAGCGACTTGTTCATGACCGCGGCGATGATTTGGCCCGCGGTCATGATGCCGAGCGTGTAGCCGTCCTTCTCCGCGCGGGCGATGGCCTCGTTGCCCAGCGTGCCGGCGGCGCCGGGACGGTTCTCGATCACCACCGGCTGACCGAGCTTCTCCTGCAGCGACTGGCCGACGATGCGGCCGATGATGTCGGCGCCGCCGCCGGGCCCAAACGGGACGATTATGCGCAGGGACCGCTGCGGCCAATCCTGCCCGCGCGCGGCACGCGCGCCGCCGAGCACCACGGCGGCCGAGCTGGCGATCAGCCTGCGGCGCGTGAGCATGAGCTTTCCTCCCTTGGCGCTGGGTGGCGCACGCGTGGGCACGGGGCCGTCGCCCGTGACATGGCCGATGTCTAGACCAAGTTGCGGCGAGAGAGAACTGGCGCAACAGGCAAACTCGGTGCGACCCTCTACCCGCCGCTGCGCGCCGCTGCGGGGAGAGGGCGGCAAGCGCCCATAAGCGCGTTTACGCGCGTCTTCGACGCGCTATGGACGCGAGCCGGGTGAGGGGAAGAGAGCATCCGGCGCTGGCGTAGAGATTCACGTCATGAGATCTGCCCCTCACCCGGCCCGCACCGCGTCCCATCCGCGCTTGCTTCGCATCGATTTTTAGTGCGAACAGTCTTGCGCGGCGATGAAGGAGCATGCGGTGGAGAAGACGTTTCTCGAGGACCTTGCGCCCGGGCAGGTGTTTACCTCGGACGCGCGCGCGGTGGTCGATGCCCCCTCGATCAAAAGATTCGCCGGCGAGTTCGACCAGCAGCCGTTCCATCTCGACGAGGCGAGCGCGCAAGACACTTTCTTCAAGAAGCTCGTCGCTAGCGGGTGGCACACGACCGCGGTGACGATGCAGCTCATCATCAAGACGCTGCCGCTCTCGCACGGCATCATCGGCACCGGCGTCGACGAATTGCGCTGGCCGCGCCCGGTCAAGCCGGGCGACACGCTGCGGCTGCACTGCGAGGTGATCGACGTAACGCCCTCCAAACTGGAGCCCTCGCGCGGTACGGTGCGAGTGCGCATGACGACGCTCAATCAGCACGACCAGGCCGTGCAGACCATGATCGCAAATCTCGTCGCATTCCGCCGACCGCAGCGGGCGGCGTGAGATGAGTAGCGCGACTGCGTGGGCGCCGCGGGTGACGAAATCGTTCGAGCAGGATTAAGCTTGCTTGCAAACGCAACAACCACAGATCGCCCCTGCTGACGGCGCGCTGGCGCGCCCGTGCCCCGCCTGCGGCCGCACGACGGCATATGCGTTTTGCTTCCGCGTCAACGGTTGCGACATTCTTCAATGCACGGAATGTGGGCTTGGCCGCACGGAAACACCTGCATTTGATCCGGCCGCCTACTACACCGAGGAGTATTTTTCCGGACGCCGCGCCGACGGCTACGCCGATTATCTGGGCGCCGAGCCGGTCCTGCGCCGCGAGTTCGCGCGCAGCGTCGATTTCATCCGTCGCTATCGAAGCGCCGGCAAGCTGCTCGAGCTGGGATGCGCCTACGGATTCTTTCTCAAGGAGGCGGCGCGCTATTTCGACGTCGCCGGGATCGAGCTCGCGCCAGACGCCGCCGCACATGCGCAGCACGCGGGGCTGAACGTGCTGCACGGGCCGGCGGACGCGGCAAACTTTCAGCGCATTGGTCCGGTGGATGTCATCGTGCTATTCGATGTGCTCGAGCATCTGCCACAGCCGCGCGAGATTCTTGCGCTGTGCCGCGATCATCTCAATCCCGGCGGCATCATCGTGATCACGACCGGAGATTTTGGCTCGCCGGCCGCGCGGCTCACAGGCGCGCGGTGGCGGCTCATGACGCCACCGCAGCATCTGTGGTTCTTCACGCAGGCGAGCATGCAGCGCTTGTCCGCCGCGCTCGGGCTTGCGCTCGCGCATGTCGATCATCCCTGGAAGATCGTTCCGGCCTCACTCATCGTGTTTCAGCTACGGCGCATCCTCGGCTTGCGCGGCGCTCGCACGACCACCGCCAGCCGGATCGGCGTGCCTGTCAACCTGTTCGATGCCATGCGTGTTGTGCTGCGCAAGCCGGGGTGAAGGATGCTGGCCTCTCGCGAGGCCGCAAAGTCCCCCCGATTGCGGGCAGGCAAAGGGCGGGGCCATGCAAGTTTCGTGCGGTGCGCCCCCTCCCCAGCCCTCCCCCGCAAGCGGGAGAGGGAGCAGACCGAGTCCGCCGCTTGTGTGTCGCTATGTCGGGTCGCGAACTCAACCAGGAACTTTTTCTCAACTGCGGCATTGCCGGTTTTCCCTTGCCGCGAAGTTCTCATCGCGCCGCAATGCGGAAGAG
>WNFW01002622.1_pt1 | contig 15458 bp, 8 predicted proteins | sample 5400131 | NCBI WGS metagenome assembly WNFW01 (sample SAMN13153362, study PRJNA577476) | soil metagenome | isolation source: 20 cm soil or saprolite under grassland replicate 1 | place: USA:California | collected 2016-06-15 | reverse complement strand
GCGGGCGTCGTCACCCTGGCGACCTTCGACTGGAACCAGGAACCCGTCGCCGGTTGGAGCGGCACCGGCCCGCTGCTGCGCCAGCTCATCGCGCGCGCCGTCTTTGGCTCCGACAGTTCAAGCCAGACCACCCTCTACGCCGGAGGGCCAGGCCCTGTGCCTTTCGGCGGGCAGTCGACGATCGGCACCCGGAGCGGCGCGCTCAGCTCCACGTTAGGCAACCTCCCGGGACTCGACCTTCCCTCCCTGCAACTAACCGGCGCGCTCGTCCTGCTCTACGTGCTGCTCGTCGGCCCGGTGAATTACCTCGTGCTGGGGGCGATGCGGCGACGCGCCCTCGCCTGGGTAACGGTGCCCCTCATTGCCGTGATCGCCGCGGGCGGCGCCTATGGGGCGGGCGTCTTCACGAAAGGCCGGTCCGTGCAAGCCAACCAGATCACGATCCTGCACCTGCAGCCGGGCTGGGATCGCGCCTACCAGGAGACCTACACCGGGATCATGGCACCGAGTCGTGGTGATTACCAGGCCACGATCACCGGCAGCCGGCTGCTGATCAGCCCGATCGCCAACAATGGCGCCTACGATGTGTCAGCCTTCGGAACGGGATCGCGCTCGGGCATCCGGATCGATGTCGACAACAACAACGTCACGCTGGCTGGAATGACCGCTTTTGCATTGAGCGGCTTCGCCACCGAGTCCCTGAGCTCGGCCCCGCAACTGGCCGCCCACATCCAGCTCGTGAACGGGAAGCTCACTGGCACGATCGAGAATCGCTCCAACCTGGCCTTCACGGATGCCGTCCTCATCATGGGCGACAATTTTCAGACCTTCGGCGCGCTACGACCTGGGGCCATGACGAGCGTCAGCCTGGACGTGAAGCCGGCCAACCAGGCTGGACAGCCGGTCTATACCCGCATCTACGGCAGCACATTCTTCAATGGGCAGCCCACAAACCAGCCGACCGACGTCCAACGCGAAGACTACGCAAAAACGCAAATTCTCTCGCTCTTGCTCACCGGAGGAAGCTTTAACGGCATCTCGCTCACGAGCACGCCAATGCTCGTCGCCTGGACGCATCAGCCGTTCCAGGATGTCAGCGTCAATGGCAGTCATCCGCGATCCACAAGCGAATCTGCCGTGGCCCTGTCGCTGCCGCTGGACGAGATTGGTACGGGCTCGTTGCCGTCTGGTGTGGTGAGCGGCCGCATCGTGGATGTCGTGGGCGACTCACAGGGACAGGGACCGCCGGGCATGCTCCTGCTGCAGAGTGGCAGTGTGACCTACGAATTCTCACCGTCGCTCGCCGCTGGCCGCCACCTAACCGGTGCCGCCCTGACCTCCTCCAGTCCGTACATGGGCAAGGTCCTCCCTGCGCCGGGCGGCGGGACCGGGGCCGCGACGCTCCAGGCCGAGGTATGGGACTGGTCACGTTCGGCGTGGGGCGACGTGGCCTACCAGGACAACGGCACGACCACGCTGCCCGGCAGCGCCGTGAATCCGCAGACCGGCCTGGTCCGCCTGCGGCTCAGCACGACCAGCGGCTTCGCGGCCGGCGCCATCACCCTTTCGGGGACGGTTCAGTGATCGCCGTCGAGCAACTCACCAAGATCTACGGCCGCCGGACCGCTCTAGACGCCGTCTCATTCGAGGTACCCCGAGGGGAGATCTTCGGCTTTGTCGGACCGAACGGCGCCGGGAAGACGACGACACTCCGGATCCTGGCGGCCCTGATGGAACCAACCACGGGACGCGCGTTTGTCGACGGGGCCGACGTGACCATGCAGCCGGATCGCGTGCACGAGCGCCTCGGCTATATGCCCGACTTCTTCGGTGTCTACGATCAGCTCACATCGGCGGAGTACCTGGATTTCTACGCCGCCTGCTACCGCCAGCCGAAGGCGCGGCGCAAGAAGATCACCGACGACCTGCTCGAGCTGGTCGGCCTATCGGATCGGCGCGATCAAGCCGTTGACACGCTGTCCCGCGGGCTCAAGCAGCGGCTCTGCCTGGCGCGGGCCCTCGTGCACGACCCCGCCGTGTTGCTCCTTGACGAGCCTGCCTCCGGACTCGATCCGCGGGCGCGCGTCGAAATGCGCGAGATCTTGAAAGAGCTTCAGAAAATGGGCAAGACGATCGTGATTTCCAGCCACATCCTCCCCGAGCTGACGGAGCTCTGCACCATGGTCGGCATCATCGATCAGGGTCGGATGCGGGCGACCGGGCCGGTGCAGGACGTCATCCGGCAGCTGACCAGCGGGCGGCGGTTGCGCATCAGCGTCCTTGGTCAACGAGAAGAGGCGGTCGCGGTGCTCAAGCCGTTGCCGATGATCCACGGGCTCAGCGCGCAGAACGGCGCGATCGAGGCCGAGTACGAGGGCGACGATGCAACGGCGGCTGCCATCTTGCAGACCCTGACCGCCGCCGGAATAAAAGTCTCCGGTTTCAGCCAGCTCGAAGGCGGCCTCGAGGATGCGTTCATGCGAGCCACCGAGGACGCGCCATGAACCCGATCGCCGTCGCGCTCTGGAATCCGATCGTCGCCAAGGAGTATCGCTCCCGAATGCGCACCTGGCGCTCACCGGTCGCCATGACGGTTTACATCCTGCTGCTGGGTGGCCTGGGCTGGGCGATCTTCTCGTCGATGACGTTTACCGCGCGCAACTCCTTCAACGCGGGCCAGGCGGCGAATTACGGCCAAGGCCTCTTTCTCTATCTCATCCTTTTCCAGATGGTGCTGCTCGCCTTCATTACCCCCGCACTGACGGCCGGCGCCATCAGCAGCGAACGCGAGCGGCAGACGATCGATCTGTTGTTTGTCACCAAGCTGCCGTCGTTCTCGATCCTGTGGGGGAAGCTGCTGGCATCGATGTCATTCGTGCTCCTGCTCTTGTTGCTCTCGGTGCCGATCTTCAGCCTGGTATTCCTGTTCGGCGGGATCGAATTGGACCAGCTCGCAGCGGCGTTCCTGGTGACGGCGGTCAGCGCCCTGACGCTCGGCATCATCGGCATCGCCTGCTCGACGGCCTTCCGCCGCACGCTGCCGGCGACCGTGAGCGCCTATGGCGCGGCCTTCATCCTGCTCGCCGGCAGCCTGCTCTTCGGTCTGCTGTTTCCGACCGACATCGCCCCGAACGCCACGGCCGCGCCGGCTCCCCCCGCGGTAACGTACCTGAGCCCGATTCTTCCCCTCATCACCATCGGCACGAACGGACCGGTCAACAACTACGGTGTCCGCAACGGCAACAACAACATCTATCCGACCGGAGGCGGCGGGATGGCGTGCTCGACCACACCCGCTGGGGTGCAGAGCTGCTACCCGATCGGCCCCAACGGCGCATTCAGCAAAGGCATCGTGGCACGGCCGGTGCAAGCGAGCGGGACGACCATTCCGAGCGGGCTCTTCACCGGCTGGCAATACTGGCAGGCGACGGTGACGATGCAGCTGGTGCTCTCTTTGATCGCCTTGATCGTGGGGGCCATCCTGCTTTCACCCATCCGGCACCTGCCCTGGCGGAGACGCGCCGCGGCGCCGGTAACGACATGACTTCTCTCGAGGCGATCATCCGCGAGCTCGGCCGCGCCGCGGCGCGCGCTCGCGGCGCGCGCTACGCGGTGCACGCCCTGGTGGCGGCGCTCGCCTGGATTGCCCTGGTGCTGGTCATCGCCCGACTTACACCGTTCGAGGGTCGCGCGCTGGTGGCCGCCGTCGGCATCCCGATCGTGCTCGTCATCGCGCTCCTTGCCTGGTTGATCCGCCGTCCGACTGCGACGGTCCTTATGCGGCTCGCCGATTTCCGGCTCGGCCTCAAGGAGCGGCTTTCCACGGCGTGGGAGCGGCGGAGCGAGTCCGGTCCGATGGACGCCATTCAGTTACGTGATGCCCTGTCGCAAGCGGCGGGCGCTCGGCTGGCAAGGGCCTTCCCCGTTCGGGTCAGCCGGGGCGAAGCCTCCGTCGTCGCCGTCCTGGCCATTTTCTCGCTGGCGCTCGCGCTGCTCCCCAACCCGATGGACCAGGTCCTGGCGCAACGGCAGGCCGATCGGCTGAGCCAGGCGCGCGCGGCGAAGGCCGTGCAGGCCGCGCAGAAAAAAATCGCGGACAGCCCCAAACCCACACCGGTGGACCCGCAGGTGCAGAAGATCCTTCAGGACGCCGCGGCGAAGATCCGCGAGGCGGACAGCCCGCGCAAGGCCCTCGAATCGATCACGCCGGCTGAGCAGCAATTGCAAAAATTAACCGACCCGGGGACGCCGGCCCTGAGCAGCAGCGCGCAGAACCTTGCCAATGCCCTGAGTGCAACGGCGGCCGGGAAGAGCGCCGCCCAGGCGATCAGCAGCAGCCCGGCGCAGGGGGCGCAATCCGTACGCGACCTCGCCTCGCAGTTGCAGAACCTCTCGCCCAAGGATCGCGACGAGCTGGCAAAGGCTCTCGCGAAGGCGGCACAGCAGGCACAGAACAGCCAGATGCGCGACTCACTCAATAAGGCGTCGTCTTCGCTCAAGAGTGGCGATACGAGCGCGGCGGCTCAGTCCCTCAATGACGTCGCCAGCCAGCTGGACTCCCTGCAGCAGCAGGAGAACACCGACCAGGCCGTCGCCTCAGCGATCAATGGACTGGAGGCGGCCCGGCAGGAGCTCGCCGCGCAGGCGGATCGCGACGCGACGGGCCAGGGCGCGCAGGCCAACGCCGGCGCCAGCGCATCGCCGGGCGCGAGTCCTGGAGCCGGCGCGAGCGGCAATGGCAACGGGAATGGCAACGGCACAGGGACTGGCACTGGCACCGGCACCGGCACAGGTACCGGTACCGGCAGTGGCAACGGCGGGACCGGAGCCAACGGCGGGAACGGTTCGGGAACCGGCAGCGGGTCGGGGGTGCAGAGCACCGAGCGGGTCTACGTGCCCGGCCAGCCCGTGCCGGGTCAATCGCAGAACGATCCGACGCCGCTCGGACCAGGCCAGGATGTGCCCCTCAGCCCCTACAGCCAGGTGATCCAGGCGTACCAGCAGGCAGCGCTCGATGCCACCGACCAGAGCCTCATCCCCGGCAGTGAACGCGACCTCGTGCGCCAGTATTTCTCGCAACTCGGGGAGCAGAGTGCGGCCGGTCCGAAATAACGTGACACGCCAGGGAGGATCATGATCGCCGAAGAACCGCGCGTCGACGCCGCCAAGGTCACCGAGCTGGCCGGATCTCTTGAAACAGAGCTTGCCCGCCTCATCGTCGGACAGCAGGCCCTCGTCCGCGACACGGTTATTTCGCTCATTGCCGGGGGACACGTGCTGCTCGAAGGCGTGCCCGGGTTGGGCAAGACCGTGCTGGTTCGATCACTCGGCCAGGCGCTGTCGATGAGCTTTTCGCGGATCCAGTTCACGCCGGATCTGATGCCCGCCGACATCGTGGGCACAAATGTCATTGGCGACGAGGCCGGACGGCGGGAGTTCCACTACCAGGCCGGTCCGATCTTCGCGAATCTCGTCCTGGCCGACGAGATCAACCGCGCGACGCCCAAGACGCAGAGCGCCTTGTTGGAGGCGATGCAGGAGCGCACCGTCACCGTCGGCACGCAAACCCGGCCGCTGCCGTCGCCGTTCTTCGTCCTTGCGACCCAGAACCCCATCGAGCTCGAAGGCACGTACCCCCTGCCCGAGGCGCAGCTGGACAGATTTTTCTTCAAGATCCTCGTCCCGTTCCCGGGCGAGAAAGACTTGCTGGAGATTGCGCGGCGCACCACAGGCGAGTCGACGCCACAGCTACGCGCCGTCGCCGACGCGGAAACGATCCTTGCCGCGCAGCGGGTCGCCCGCGAGGTGCCGATCGCAGAGCATGTGCTCCTCTATGGGGCTCGCCTGATCGGCGCGACCCATCCTGATCGGACGGAGCTCGACGGAGTGCGCCGCTACGTCCGCTGGGGCGCCAGCCCACGCGGCCTCCAGACCCTGGTGCTCGCCGCCAAGGTACGGGCGCTCCTCGAGGGACGGTACAACGTCGCCTTCGATGACCTGAGCGCCGTCGCCCAGCCGGCGCTGCGGCACCGGATCTTCCTGCAGTTCGAGGCCGAGGCCGATGGAATGACCGCCGACCGGCTTATTACGGAGATCCTGGAGCACACCGTCAAGGAATCCGCCCGAGCCTAGCCATGACGCCGGCCGCACTGCTGGAGCCCGCCCTGCTCCGCCGGCTCGAGAGCCTGGCGCTGCAGGTTCGTCGCGCGGTGAGCGGGCAAATGGGCGGGGAGCGACGGTCACGCCGCCGCGGTCAGTCCGTTGAGTTCGCGGACTTTCGTAATTACACACCGGGCGATGACTTCCGTCTCATCGACTGGAACGCCTACGCGCGGCTCGACCGCTTCGTGCTGCGGCTGTTCGTCGCCGAGGAAGAGCTGCCCTTGAGCCTGTTCATCGACCTCAGTGGCTCGATGGACTGGGGAAAGCCGAACAAAGCCGAGACGGCGAGGCGCCTCGCCGGCGCTATCGCCTACGTCGCGCTGGCCGCGCTCGACCGGGTACGGCTGACCATCTTCGCGGACGGGCCGACGTCGGGAGGCGCGCCCTATCGCGGGCGGCGCGCCGCGGCCGCGCTCTTCGCGCGGCTGCAATCGCTGCCGGCCGGCGGCGTGACGAATTACGAAAAGCTCGTCTGGCCGATCGGGCGGCAGCGGCCCGGGATGACCGTGTTGATCACCGACGGCCTCGGCGAGCCATCGATCGATCCGGCGCTGGCCGCATTGCAGCGGGCTCAGCAGGAGGGTGCCGTGCTCCAACTGCTCGCGCCCCAGGAGTTGGCACTGGACTGGTCGGGCGATGCGCGGCTCAAGGACGCCGAGACCGGGATCGAGCGAGAGTTCACCGCCACGCCCCTGACCCAGGGCAGCTATTTACGGGCGCTGGCCCAACGCACGGATGAGATCGAACGCGTCGCGCATCGTCGCGGCCTTCGCTTCGCGCGGCTGTCGAGCGGCGAACCCGTCGACGAGATGGTGCAGATCACGCTGCGCCGCCTCGGGCTGCTCGCATGAGCGCGCCCCGGTGTGGAAAGGCGCGCGTGTCATGAGCTTCCTCGCCCCGGCGGCTGCCGTCCTGGCCTTGACGCTGCCGGCCATCGTGGCCCTGTATTTCCTGAAAATTCGCAGGCCGACGCGCATCGTGCCCGCGCTGCATCTCTGGCCGAATCAGATCCGCGACCGGCAGGCGAACGTCCCCTGGCAACGGCTCCGCCCCAGCTGGCTGCTGTTCCTGCAATTGCTTGCGGCCGCCGTTCTCGTCGCGGCAGCCCTGCAGCCGGCGCTGCCCGCCGGCGCTGCCCTGGCCCGCCACAGCCTCGTGCTCATCGACGCCTCGGCATCGATGCAGGCAACCGACGTCGTGCCCTCACGACTCGACGTGGCCAAGCGCCAGGCCAATGCCCTCATCGACCAGCTCGGCCCGCAGGACCGCATGACGGTGATTGCCGTTGGGCCAGTGGCCCGGATCGTCGCGTCGGTCACCGGTGACCGCGATACGCTCCATCGTGCGGTCAACGGGGTCACTGCGAGCAACGGCGCGGCGGATCTTTCCGCCGGGTTGGCAATGGCCGCTGGACTGGTTCGAGCGGGCGACGATGCGCGCGCCTACCTGTTTACCGACGGCATCGTGCAGCCGCTGCGCGCGTCATTCGCGGCAGGTCTGCCGTTTCCGGTCGAGTATCACCGGGTGGGCACCTCTGGCGAAAACGTCGCGCTGACGTCATTGACGGTCCGGACCAGCGCGCAATCGCACGCCGCCTACCTGCACGTGCAGAACTTCGGCCAGCAGCCCCGCTCGGTCAGCGTCGAGTGGCGGGCTGACAGTCACTTGCTCGACGTCCGGCCGCTGACGCTCGCCTCCGGCCAGGCCCAGGATTTGATTTTCCCTGTGCCTGGCGACGCGACGTCGGTCACCGCCCACGTCGCCGCCAGCGACATCTTCGCGCTCGACGACACGGCAACGGCCGTGGCGCGCACCCCGCGGGCCTTCCGCGTCCTGCTCGTGACGCCCGGAAATGTCTTCCTCGAACAAGCGCTGCGGCTGCGCACCGACCTACAGATCGACGTGATCGCGCCGGCGGCGTATCGAGCGAGCGCCGCCTATGCCCTGACGGTGTTTGATCAATTCTCTCCAGCCGTCTTGCCGGACGGCCCATTCGTCATGGTCGATCCGCCGGCGGGGTCTACGCTGGCCGGCGGCCAACCCGTCGGCATCGGGCGCGTCCGTGCCGTCGACGCCGGCGATCCGTTGCTCGCCAACGTCGACCTGCAGGATGTCCACGTCGCCCGCAGCCAGGATCTCCGGAGTTCGACATTTGGCCGGCCGCTCGTCAGCAGCTTGCAGACGCCCCTCGTGCTCGTCCGCGATGAGCCGTTCCGGCAGGTGCTGGTCGGGTTCGATCTGCACGAGTCCGACCTGCCGTTGCGGATTGCCTTCCCCATCCTCGTCCAGAACCTGAGTGAGTGGCTGCTGCCGCCCAGCGTTCCCAGCCACAGCTTCCATCCGGACGAACCCGTCACGATCGTGCCCGAGTCCGGAGCGACGTCGGTGTCCGTGGTCCGTCCGGATGGCAGCCGGCGCCCGCTCGCCGCCGGCTCGATCGCCACCTTTGGCGATACGGATCCCACGGGCCTCTACACCGTAGAGCAGACCATCGCTGGAACGCTGGAGCGCTCCTGGTTCAGCGTGAACTTGTTCTCTGAGCCCATCTCGCAACTGAAACCACCCGATCGGCTCACCCTGCCGCCAACAAGAACGACGATCACGCAGGTAACCCATCACGGCCAGCTCGAGATCTGGCCGTGGATCGCGCTCGTGGCGCTCGTCGTCGTGACGGCCGAGTGGCTGGCCTTCCACCGTGGGCTTTGAACTGACCCGCCCCCTCCTTCTGGGGGCGGGCGTCCTGGCGCTGGTCGTCATCGTCGCCATCTGGCTGCTCTTTCCGCCGCCACTGGCACCGCGGCGCGCGAGGCTCTCGCTCGGACTGCGCGCCCTGATCGTGCTGCTCTTGAGCGCCGCACTCGCCGGCTTCCAGGTGCAGACGACGCCCGCTTCGCAGTCTCTGCTGGTCGTCGCCGATCTTTCTGCCAGCGTGCAGAGCGCGCTGGACAGCGAAGCCGCCGCCGTTCGACGAATCCTGCAACAACGGCGGGGTGACAACCGCGCCGGCGTGCTCAGCTTCGGTCGGGACCCCCAGGTCGAAGTCAACATCGGTAAAGACCCGCAGTTCGGCGAGTTCCAGAGCCAGCCGAACCCGCACTACACGGATATCGCCGCCGCCCTGCAGCTGGGCGGATCGATCCTCCCGGACGATGGCCGGAAGCACATCGTGTTGATCTCCGACGGGCGCGCGAACCTCGGCGACGCGGTCGGTGAGGCACGTCTGCTGCGCGCCGAGGGGATTCGGGTGGACACGGTCGCGTTGCCGGTGCCACAGGGGGCCGAGGCCTACGTCGACCGGCTCGACGCGCCGCGTACGGTCACCCAGGGTCAGCAGGCCAACGCGCAGGCGCTGATCGTCAGCAACACGCCCACCCCGGCGACCATCCGCTGGTATCTCGACCGGACGCTTGTTAATACTTTGCAGCTCGAGCTGCCCGTGGGTGAGACCACGGTCAAGCAAACCGTCAAGCCGCAGGACCCCGGTTTCCACGCGGTTCGCGTCGTGATCGACGCGGTGCGCGACACCTACGCCGAAAACAATTTGGGTGAAGCCCTCATCCAGGTCGTCGGCCCCCCACGGGTGCTGCTGGTCGAAAACGCGCTGGGCGAGGCGGCCAGCCTCGAGTCGGCGCTGCACTCGACGGGCATCGGCACATCGGCCGTCACGCCCGACCAGCTGCCACGGTCGGCGGCGGACCTTGCCGCCTACCAGGCGGTCGTCCTCGTCAACATCCCGGCCGCGAGCCTGGGCGCCGACGGCATGAACTTACTGCAAGCCTCGGTGCGGGACCTTGGGACCGGCCTGGTCGTCATCGGTGGCACGGAGAGCTACGGTCCCGGCGGCTATGCGGGCACGCCGCTGGAAACGACCCTCCCCGTCCAGATCCAGATCCCGCAGGATATGCAGAAGCCGCCGGTCGCCGTTGTCCTCGTCCTCGAGTCCACTGAAACTGGCCAGGGCGACCAGATCCTGCGCGGCGCGGCCGAGTCGGTCGTCGACCAGCTGACGTCACGCGACATGGTCGGTGTCACTGACGGCGCCATGGGCATGGTCGTGCCGCTCGCCCCACTTACGGACAAGGCTGCCATCAAACGCAAGATCGAGGCCATCGGTCTGGGCGACCCGGGGAGCTACGCGCCCGATCTGAATGCGGCCGACCAGGCCCTCAGCAAGGCGAAAGCCGCCATCAAGCACGTGATCTTGTTTGGCGACGGCGACACCATGGATCGCAACTACCAGCCGGCGATCACCGCGATGCACGGCCGCGGGATCACCTTGTCCACGGTCGCGATCGCTGCCACGGCACAAGACGTGTCAATGATGCAGGCGATGGCGGGCTGGGGACACGGCCGCGCCTATCAGAGCAATAGCCTGCAGGACGTCCCCCAGATCTTCCTGAAAGAAACGCGTGAGGCCCTCAAGCCCTGGATCGTCGAGGGTCGCATCGCGCCGCAGCTCGCATCGCTCGCGGACGTGATCCCGGGCGTGCCACTCGACAGTTTCCCGGCGCTGGCGGGTTATGTGGCGACGACGCCCAGGGCCGCCGCGGATATCGTGCTGAAGAGCCCACAGGGCGACCCGTTGCTCGCAACTTGGGAATACGGGCTGGGCCGGGTGCTGGCGTGGACCAGCGACGCGCAGGGTCGATGGACGGCGGACTTGCTGCATTGGCCGTCGGCGAATCGATTCTTCGGCGACATCGTCCACGCGAGCCTGCCGCAGCCGGGCGACCCCGCTCTGCAAATCGAGACCCGGGTTCAGGGCGATCACACGCACCTGCTGGTGACCGCGCCAGCGACCTCGGGCGCGACCGTCACGATCAACGCCGTCACGCCGGATCTAGCCGGCGCCAGCCTGACGCTCTCGCCCACCGGCCCCGGCCGCTTCGAGGGTGACCTGCCCACCGACCAGGTCGGAAGCTACCTGCTGCACATCAGCGAGTCGGCCGGCGGCGTCGTTCGACACACGACGACGAGCGGGCTGGTCGTGCCGTATTCACCCGAGTATCGGGAGCTCGGCACCAATGTCGCCACGCTCAAGGCGATCGCGCAGGCCGGCGGCGGGGTGATGCTGTCCGACGTCTCGCAGTCGTTCAGTGTCCCGGTGCCAGCCGTACACGCTGCGCAACCAATCAGCGAGATCCTCCTCGTGCTCGCGATCCTCCTCTTCCCGATCGACGTCGCCGTGCGGCGCCTGATCTTCCGGGTGGAAGACCTGCCGGCCTGGCGCCGAGCCCTGCAGCGAGCCCCGGCGCCGGCCGTTCCGGCCGAGGCGACGGTGACCCGGCTCCGCGAGCGAGTCGAGGGAGTCCGCGCTGCTCGGGCGGCACAACCTCGAACGCCGAAGAAGCCACCTGACGACCCGACCGGCGAGCTGCTCTCTCGGCGGCGCCGGCGGTGACTCTTAGGCTGCGTTTATGAGCGCACCTTAAACTAGATTGCGATGTTCCCCGGCGCCGACCTTATCTCGAACCTGATCTGGATCTTCACGCTGATCCTGATCGTGCGCGCCTTTATGTCGTGGGCTCCAGAGCTGCTCTACTCGCAAGTCGGCCGCATTGTTGTGGCGGCGACCGAGTGGTATCTCGCGCCCATCCGGCGAGTGATCCCGCCAGCGGGCGGCATCGATATCTCATTCATCGTCGGCTTCCTGATCCTGGTCGGGCTTCAAACCTTCCTCCGCTCCAACAGCATCGTGGCGGCGGTTCGTGCGATTGTTACTTCCGTCCTGTTCTTGATCATCATCCTTCTACTGATCCGGATCTTTTTCGCCTTCTTCCACATGGACCCGTGGCATCCCATTACGCAGATGGTGACCAGCGCGACCGAGCCGTTTGCCCAGCCGTTCCGTGGCTTCTTCCCGCGGAAGTACAACCAGTTCGACTGGGCCCCGGTAGCCGCCTTCGTTGTGGTGCTGGCGGCTGACTTCCTGGTGCTGCAGTTCTGAGCTGGCGTTCGGGCGCGCGCCGCCTGATGACTTCGAGGCGCCAGACGGGCCGCGCAAACAGGGCGTCGATCTCGCGCTGGGCTCGGTCACCGGCGAGCCCGCCGCCCTGCACCCGGAACTTCTCGCCCAGGTCCATATCGACGACCTGATCGGCGCGTTGCAGGTGCAGCACGACGCGGTCCGGACCGGCGCAACGGCCGAGGATCTCCTGGAGCGCCGCCATCTGCTCCGCCGTCGCCTCGGCCGGCACGTCGAGGTGCACGACCTGGTTGCGCACCCAGCTCTGGTGGCCGGCGTCGTCGAACGCGAGGATCTCGTCCGCGATGACTTTCGCGATCTCGCCGCGCTCCTCGTCTTCGCCGGCGGCGCTGCGCGCATCGACCTTGCCACGGACGATCACGACATTGTCAGAGAGTAAAAGCGCGCGGCTCTCTTCGAACAGCCTGGTGAACACGATGACTTCAATGGTGGCCGTCAGGTCTTCGAGCTGGACGAAGGCCATCGGCTTGCCGGTTTTCGTCACGATCGGCCGTACCGCCTTGATGACGCCACCGATGCGCACCTCGTAGTCCTCCATGTCGGGCGTGACCTGGTTGGCGTAGGTGTCGACCTTGGCATGCAGCTCCTGCTCGATGCGCCGTAATGGATGGTCAGAAAGATATAAGCCGAGGAGTTCCTTCTCACCCCTGAGCCGTTCGTCATCGGGCATGGGCGGCATGTCGGAGACCAGGCCGGCGGCCGGGTCGTCCATCTCGTCGGCCTCGGGCAGCATACCGAACAGGTTGGTCTGGCCGCTCTCCCGCTCGTTGATGATCTGCGCCGCCCGGTCGCTGACGCGGTCGATGCTCGCCAGCAGGCGACCGCGCTCGCCCAGGCTGTCGGTCGCGCCCGAGCGTATCAGGCTCTCGAGCACGCGCTTGTTCACTTCGCGGGGGTCGACGCGGACGCAGAGATCCAGCACCGACTTGAACGGTCCGTTCGTCCGACGCTCGTTGAGTAGCAACTCGATCGCGTGCGTGCCCACATTCTTGATGACCGCCAGGCCGTAGCGAATCTTCCCATCCTGGACCGAGAAGCCGGCCTCGGAGCTGTTGACGTCGGGCGGCAGAACCTCGATGTCGCGCGCGTGGCAATCGAGCACGGCGGCCGCGACTTTGTCGTAGTTGCCCGCCTCATTGTTGAGCAGCGCTGCCAGGTACTCCAGCGGGTAGTTCGCCTTCAGGTAGGCCGTCTGGTACGAGATCACGGCATAGGCGGCGCTGTGCGCCTTCGGGAACCCGTAACCCGCGAAGTACGCCATCAGGTCGAAGATCTCCGTGGCCTTCGACTCACTCACCCCGCGGTTGGTCGTACCCTCGATGAACTTGGCGCGCATCTTCGCCATCTCTTCTTTCTTCTTTTTGCCCATCGCGCCGCGCAGCACGTCTGCCTCACCGAGGCTGAACCCGGCAAGCTGTCGGGCAATGTTCATGACCTGCTCCTGGTAGACGATGACGCCGTACGTCTCCTTGAGGATTGGCTCGAGCTGCGGCAGCAGGTAGACGATCTCCTCCTCGCCGTGCTTGCGCTTCACGTACTGGTCGACCAGGCCACCCTCCAGCGGTCCGGGGCGAAAGAGCGCGTTCGCGGCGGTGATGTCATCGAAGGTAGTCGGCCGCATGTCCTGCAGAAGGCGGCGCAGGCCGGCCGACTCGAGTTGGAAGACGCCGTTGGTATCGCCGGCCTGCAACATCCGGAACGTTGCCGGATCGTCCCAGGGGATCGAGGCGAGGTCCAGTTTCAGGCCACGGGTCAGCTCCAGGTTCTTCAGGGCGTCTTCGATGATCGAGAGGTTACGCAGCCCGAGGAAGTCCATTTTCAGTAGCCCGATCTTCTGGACGGCATTCATCTCGTACTGCGTCATCACCGCCCTTTTCTCGTGGCCATTCTTCTCGCCACGGGTGATGCTCGCTTGGAGTGGCACGTATTGTTGCAATGGCTCCGGCGTGATGACGATGCCGGCCGCGTGCGTCGAGGCGTGGCGAACCAGGCCTTCCAGCTTCCGCGCGTTCTTCAGAAGCCGCTCGTACACCGGATCTTTCTCGGCCTGGGCAAGCTCTGGGACCATGGCGATGGCCTTATCCAGCGTCATGTTGAGTGTCGGCGGCACCAGCTTCGCAAGGTGGTCGACCTCGCGCAGCGGGACGTCAAGGGCACGCCCCACGTCACGAATTACCGCGCGCGCCTTCATCGTGCCGAAGGTGATGATCTGGGCGACGTGATCCTGCCCGTACTTCTGCCCCACGTATTCGATGACCCGATCGCGATTTCGGTCGTCAAAGTCGACATCGATATCGGGCATCGAGATCCGCTCGCGGTTGAGGAAGCGCTCGAAGATCAGCCCGTGCTGCAGTGGATCGAGGGTTGTGATGCCGAGCCCGTAGCACACGATGCTGCCGGCGGCCGATCCGCGCCCGGGTCCAACCGCGACACCGTTGGCCCTCGCATAACCGATGAAGTCACTGACGATGAGGAAGTACGGTGCGTAGCCCATGTCCTGGATCACTGATAGCTCCGTCTCGAAGCGATCACGCACGACCTGACCCATCTCGGGATAGCGCTTCTTCAGGCCTTCCTCCGCCAGCCGGCGCAGATAGCCCTCGGCATTCTCTCCGGCCGGGACCTCGAAGCGAGGCAGCAGCGGCTTGGTGTCGAGCTCCAAATGGCAGCGCTCGGCGATCTTGACGGTGTTGGCGACGGCCTCCGGGAAATCACGGAATCGCTCGACCATCTCAGCGGGCGTCTTGAGGTAGAACTCGTCGTTGTGGAACCGCATCCGCTTCTGATCCGAGGTGACGGTGCCGGTCTGCAAGCACAGGAGGATGTCGTGCGCCTCGGCGTCGTCCCGTCGCGTGTAGTGCGAATCGTTAGTCGCGACCATCGGGATCCCGGTGCGCTGTGATAGCCGAGCCAGCCCTTCGTTCACACGGGTCTGCTCTTCCAGGCCGTGGTCCTGGATCTCGAGGAAGTAGTCCTCACCGAACATCCGCTGGTATTCCCGGGCGGCCTGCTCCGCCCCCTCCTCATCACCCTCGAGCAGCCGGCTGGCCACCTCGCCGCCGAGGCAGCTCGAGAGTGCGAGCAGTCCCTCCGTGTGCTCGGCAAGCAGGGCCTTGTCGATTCGAGGCTTGTAGTAATACCCCTCGAGGTGCGCCAGGCTGGAGAGCTTGATGAGGTTGCGGTAGCCGGCTAGATTTTTCACCAACAGGATCAGGTGATAGGGATCACGATCGGCTCGGCCTTCCTTCTGGTGGCGCGAGCGCGTTGCGACGTAGGCCTCCTGGCCGATGATCGGGTTGATGCCGGCCGC
>WNFW01003162.1_pt1 | contig 15459 bp, 13 predicted proteins | sample 5400131 | NCBI WGS metagenome assembly WNFW01 (sample SAMN13153362, study PRJNA577476) | soil metagenome | isolation source: 20 cm soil or saprolite under grassland replicate 1 | place: USA:California | collected 2016-06-15 | reverse complement strand
CGAAGCAAAGGAGAACGAGTATGATGAATATCAGATCCTTCATCGGCGTCGGTTGTGCTGCTGTCGCCATCGCGACCGCAATGCCTGCTGCTGCTCAAGTCGGCGAAACGGTCACGCTGCACTTCGAGCAGGCGATACCCAATATTCCCGGCAAATCACTGATCGCCCAGTTCGTTGACTATGCGCCCGGGGGAGCGTCGCTTTCGCACGCCCACGCAAAATCGGCTTTCATCTTCGCGTACGTTCTGTCTGGAGAAATCGAGTCACAGGTGAATGACGGACCTAAGCGGGTCTACCGCGCGGGCGAGAGTTGGTACGAGACGCCGGGCTCCATCCATCGCGTCAGCCGCAATGCAAGCACGACCGCGCCGGCAAAGCTGCTCGCGCTCATTGTCGTCGACACCGACGACAAAAACCTGACCACCCCTCTCAAGTAAGACCGACATCGACGGAGTAGGATGAGTGAACAGGCGATTACACGCAAATCGCTCCCGTCGGCGTCAAGGCGAGTCACCTTCCCTCATATCGCATCCCGACACGATCGCGGCGCTGATACTGGAGGCGGCTGGACAGAAGTAGGCGAGAACCAATTTACTGATCTTGCACGTTAGTCGGCCAGGCCGGCGCACAAGCCGTGCTATCCTTTGAATTCGTCATAGCTTCGAGAGCCGCGCCTTCTGATGAAAAGCGGAATCTTCGCACTGACAGACTGAGCATGACTTGCGCCTCGCTTCGAGTCGCCGCAAAGCGAGCTGAAAGGGAAGCGCGATGAGAATTCTGATCGCCGGTGCGAGCGGTGCGATCGGCCGGCCGCTGGTTCGTCGCCTGAGAGCGAACCAGCATGAGGTATTCGCACTTACGCGATCGCCCGAACCTGCGTTGAAGGAAATTGGCGCGGAACCGGTCCTCGCCGACGCACTGGATGCCGCTGCGGTGAAGACCGCCGTCGGACGGATCCGGCCCGACGCTGTGATCAACGAATTGACCTCACTGCCCCGGCACTACACGCCCGCCGAAATGAAGGCAGCGGCGGAACGCGATCGCAAAGTCCGAGTGGAAGGCAACGTTAACCTGCTTGCGGCGCTTCGCGATGCGGGCGTGCGCCGCTACCTGCTGCAAAGTTCCCGGATTCTGGTATGCGCCCGGCGCGGGGCTGGCGGACGAGTCCGTCCCGTTCATCTCCAGCGCGTCCCCGGGAGTCGAGGCCAGCGCCGGCACTTACCTGGAATTGGAAGCGCGCGCATCGGTGACGCCAGGAATCGAGTTCGTCGCGCTACGTTACGGATTCTTCTACGGCCCGGGCACCTGGTACACGCGCGAGGGCGATATTGGTGATCAGGTGCGGCAACAGCAAGTTCCGATTATCGGTGAGGGCCAGGGCGTCTACAGCTTCGTGCATATCGACGATGCGGCCGGGGCGACCGCTGCCGCGCTGGAGTGCCCGCCGGGAGCATACAACATCGTCGACGGAAACCCGTCGCCTCAGCACTTGTGGCTGACGACGTTCGCGCGTGCTGCAGGAGCACCTGCGCCACCTCGCGTCAGCGAAGAAGAGGCGCTTCGGGCGTCAGGCCCCGACGCGGTCTACTACGCGACGAGGCTTAGGGGCGCTTCGAACGAGAAAGCCGGGCGCGAGCTTGAGTTCCGTCCGCGCCCGCTCGAGTGGATTTAGCTCCAAGATCGGACTGATGAGTGTCGGTATCGACGACCGCATGAATCTTGCTGGTCAACCCGCCCGCGGCGGGCACCACGTCGAGCGCGAGCTTGTTCGGCGCCGCCAGCAGCGATCCCCTCGCTAGCCAATTTACTCCCACAGCGACCTGCCTTGCGGCCATGTAAGATACGCGGCATTCGACCGCAACGACCTTGGAAACGCGTTTTCAAGCAGTCCACCCATCTTGCGGTGCGGCTGCCTGCATCGCACATGACGCTGAGCCAGGCGGATCCGACCGGGAGCATGACGCCATGGCGACAGTCCTCATCATCGGCGCGAGCAGAGGGATCGGGCTTGAGGCCGTGAAGGCCGCACTCGAGGCAGGGCATTCCGTACGTGCGCTGGCGCGGTCAGCCCGAAGAATTCGTCTTGACCACCCCAAGCTGGAAAAAATGGCCGGCGACGCGCTCGGGCTCGCCACGGTGAAGCACGCGCTGACCGGAGCTGATGTCGTCATCCAGTCGCTCGGCGTTGCGGCCGGACTCGAAGCCATCCTCAAGCCGACGCGATTTTTCTCCAAAGCGACGCGAGGGCTCGTCACCGCAATGGAGGAGGCTCAAGTCAAGCGGTTGATCTGCGTGACGGGCTTCGGAGCGGGCGACAGCCGCGGCCGCGGCGGGTTTCTTTACAGCGTGGCGTTTCATCTGCTGCTGGGGCGCGTTTATGACGACAAGGACGTGCAGGAACGCATCGTCCGCAACAGCAAGCTCGACTGGGTGATCGTGCGTCCCGTGCTCCTGACCGATGGGCCGAAGACGAACGCCTATCGCGTGTTGGTCGATCCGCGCGGCTGGACATGCGGGTTCATCTCGCGCGCCGATGTAGCGGATTTCCTCGTCAAGCAGATCGTCGACGACGCCTTTCTGCATAAGACGCCGGTGCTCACGAGTTGACGCGAATGCCGCAGCCGCCGGGCTGCGCGGCCTCATCCCGCGAAGATGTTTTTATGACGGAAGGCACCTTTGGGATGAAGTCAAAAGAGCTTTAGGGTGCGTTGCTGCGGTTTGTTCGAACCAACAGGACCGACGCACCGTCCGCCACGTCTTGAGGCACCGGCGGCGGCCGAACTATTTCACTTCCTGCAAATAGGTCACCCCATTCTCGACTAAGCGGTCAATGTTTCTCTCGCCCTTCTGGGCTATGTCAATAATTTGCTTGGCGAGCAGCGCTCGCGTCGAAGGCGCACAAGCATCATCTGCGAGCGGGCTGCCAGAAGACTTGAACTGGTCCCAAGCCTTGTCAAACGCTGTCGTCAGAATATGAGTTGTTTCAGGATCAAAGGCTGCTTTCTGAAGCAGAGCAACGATTGGCATAACGCACCCCCGCCCGCTTTAGGGGCAATCGGCTGCCCGAGCCAGCATACCTGCCAGGCCGATTGATGGTCGCGTGGAATGGGAATGAGCGCAAGAAAAAACCCCGCCCACCGTGAGCCACCCCGGGGGGGCCGCGCTGACCCAACCTTGTGCCTCAATCCACCAGCTTGGCGCCAGAGGCCTTGATTACCTTGGCCCAAAGCGGGGCCTCCGACGCGATAGCGGCGGCGAACTGCGCGGGCGAGGTGCCCATCGGCACCATGCCGAGCTCGTCGAAGCGTTTGCGCACATCGGGCAGCGCCAGGATGCGCACCGCCTCGCGATGGAGCTTGGCAATGATCGGTCCCGGCGTACCGGCCGGCGCCAGCAGCGCGAACCAGGCCGTGGCATCGAAGCCCGGGAAGCCCGCTTCGACCATTGTCGGCAGGTCGGGCGATGACGGCGCGCGCGCGAGCGAGGTGACCGCGAGCGGGCGCACCTTACCTTCGCGCGCGAGCGGCAGCGCCGAGACGGGACTGGAGAACACCATGGTCAGGCGGCCGCCGAGCAGGTCCGGCATCACCGCCGCGATGCCGCGGTAGGGGATATGCTGGATGTCGAGGCCGGCCATGGTCTTGAACAGCTCGCCGGAGAGATGCTGGGTAGTGCCGACGCCGGCGGAGCCAAAGGTGAGCGTGCCGGGCTGCGCGCGCGCGAGTGCGGTAAGCTCGGCCACGCTCTTCGCCGGGACATCGTTGTTGACGACCAGAACGTTGGCAGTGAAGCAGAGCTGCGTGATCGGCGCGAAATCCTTTACCGGGTCGAACGGCAGCTTCGGGTAGAGGCTCGGATGGATGACGAACGGCCCGGAGGTGCCGAGCAGGAGCGTGTAGCCGTCGGGCGCGCTCTTGGCGACGCGCTCGGTCGCCATGTTGCCGCCCGAGCCGGTCACGTTCTCGATCACAACCGGCTTGCCCCAGGCTTCGGCGAGCTTGTCGCCAACCATCCGCGCAACGACGTCGGCGGGACCGCCGGCCACAAAGCCAACCACGATGCGGAGCGGCTGGTCGGGATAGTTCGCCTCCGCAAATGCGTTGCCCGCCGTCAGCAGCGCCGACAGCACGGCCACGATACCGATGGTCTTCATCGCTGTTCCCCTGTCGTGTCGACAGATCAGGCCGCCGAGAAGAACGCAACGGCCGCGCCGGCGGCAGGACGGAAATCTCTGGACGTGTTGTTATGCGGCGCAATCTAGCATGACGAGGCCGGCGGCGGAACCGGCCGGCGGCGCGACTTTGCAGCCCGTCGCATCGGGTTACCGGCAATCGAAGTCGCGGTCGACTGCTTACGACCTTGGCCGTTTGAAAACTCCAGCGCTCGCCGCGCGCGTAGAAACATCTCGAAGAAATGGCGCATCATGAGAGCTAATGCTGCGCACATAAGGCTCGATCCCGTGTTGGAGAATTGTATTTTCCACATTTCGGCGATGTATGAGTTTTCACACAGCCAGGACCCAGAGCGGTCCTCGCGTCGATTTGATTCAAGATCGGATCGCGACATCGCAGCCGAACGAGCTATTGGAGACCCGCGATCACTTTGACGACAGGCCGCAATTCGTGCGATCCGCGATAAATCATCTCGAGTGCGACGTAGAGGATCACGGCTAAGCCGATATAAGCAATCCAGCGGTGATTCTGCAGCAGGCGGGCAATGACGCTCGCAGCGACGCCCATCAATGCAACCGACAACATAAGGCCGAATATGAGAACGACCGGATGCTCCCGCGCGGCACCCGCGACAGCGAGAACATTGTCGAGCGACATCGATACGTCAGCGACGATGATCTGTCCGGCGGCTTGGGCGAAAGTTTTACGAGGGATGCGTGCGGCAATCATTCCGTTGGCATTGATATCATAGCCTGTCAACGGCTCCGCCGCCTCCCGCCCTTCTTCGACCGGCGTACGCAGCTCCCGCCACATCTTCCAGGACACCCAGAGGAGGAGAAGGCCTCCGGCGAACAGTAGGCCCACGAGTTTGAGAAGCTGTGTGGTTATGCCGGCAAATCCGATGCGCAGGGCCGTGGCAGCGACGATGCCGACCAGGATCGCCTTTGTGCGTTGCTCGCGCGGCAGACCAGCTGCAGCCAGGCCAATGACGATGGCGTTGTCGCCTGCCAGAACCAGGTCGATAATGATGACTTGAAGAAACGCTGTAACCGCCTCGGTGTTCAGCAATTCGGCCATGCGGCGGGCTTCCTCTTTCCCGGAAGTGCAAGCGTGCCCCGCATGTCCCCTTGAGCGTTGCGCGGTCTTTGAGCTGCCAGAGGGTCCGGGCCTAGTGTTGGTTCTATTGGACCATCGTGAGATGGCCGAACAGTTGCACTACGTGCTCCGGTTCACTCAGCATGCCGGCGGCAACCCAGATCAACGCGAATACGCCCGCCACGTCCCAGAGCGTTATGCCATCTGCATGCCGATCGGCCCCGGAGCAATACGCGAATAGAGCAACGATGCCCGCAATCACGAACGACACAAAGCTGAGGGCCGGTAGGACCAGTGGGGGCGGAACCAACCAGACCAGCAGAACGCTGGAAGCTGCCGTAATTGCAATCACGACAAAAAGCTCTAAATGCGGTCCCCACTTATGAAGGGCGGGTCCGTATGTGGAGCTGTGTCCGGATTTCCAGAGAGTCATTGGACGCTCCACTCGCAGAACTCACAAATACCGCCTTCACGCATGCCAGGGACGCACCGTGTCGATACGTCTGCAGCGCAGTTGCGGCGTTAAGGCGCAATTCCGCTAAGGCGGAATACATCCTGTCGCCCAAGTTAGGAAGCCTTGACGGGGAGGGGTACCCGCAACGATCGGGTGGTAGTTCTACGGGTTGATGCGTCCGAGACGAATGGCCTGCCGCACAAGCACCGCGACGCTTTCGGCCTGCATCTTCTCCATGATTTCAGCGCGATAGCTTTCGACCGTCCGCACACTAATATTCAGCTTGGCGGCGATGGCGTGACTTGTGAAGCCTTCCACGACGAGATCGAATATTTCGACCTGTCGAGGTGTCAGTCGCGCGAAATTCCAACCGAGGGCCTCTTGCGACTTCTGGAAATGCTGCTGCTCGAAGGTCCGCGCAAATGCCCGGTTGATCGCTGCGACGAGTTGGGCATCGTCCACCGGTTTTTCGATAAAGTCTTCCGCTCCGGACTTGATCCCCGCCACCGCCATCGGCACATCGGCGTGACCAGAAATGAGGACGACCGGAAGCGCGACCTTTCGACGAGCGAGTTTGCGGACAAGTTCTATGCCATCTGTCCCGGGCATCCGAACATCAGCTACGACGCAACCGGCACGCAGTTGATCAATCGCTTGAAGAAAGCTGTCCGCCGAGTCGTAGGTCTCGACGGTGAATCCGAACACGCTGAGCATCTCGGCAAGGGCGTGGCGGACCGACTCTTGATCGTCTATGACAAAGATGGTCGGACCAGGCACGTCACGTTACTTGCGATTGATCGAGCGGCAGCGAAAATCGGAATTCGGTCGCGCCCGCCTCCCGGGAGTGGAGCCAGAGGCGCCCGCCATGCGATTCGACAATCGACGCGCAGATCGGCAGCCCAAGGCCGAGACCAGCCTCTTTCGATGTGGCGAGAGGCTCGAATAGCCGATCGGCCAGTTCATGGTCGACCCCGGGACCATTGTCCGAGACACCAATCTCGACACGTTGGGGGGCGTCAAACCGATATGCGGCGATCCTGATCCGTGCGTCAGCTTTACCTGCTCCTGCGATCGACTCGATTGCATTTCGAACCAGATTGAGCACCACCTGTTCCAATTGCGTGCGATCGCCGTGGAGGGGAGGCAGATCATTGGACGCATCGAGTTCAATCCGAACCTGGTTCGCCGCAGCCTCCGTTCGTACCAGCATCAAGGCCTCCTCGAGCATGCTTCGTACGTCGATCGTGCTGACATGCGGACGGCCGCGGCGGAGAAAATCCCGCATACGACGCACCACCCCGCCGGCATGATCGATTTGCGCAATCATGGTCGTCAAATTGATGTCGGCCCTACTCAGATCGCCGCCGGGCGCGCGCAGGATGTGCTGTGCAGATCGTGCGAGAGCGCGAGCAGCCGTCATTGGCTGGTTGATCTCGTGGATGAGCGCCGACGCCATCCCGCTCACCAGATTGAAGCGCGCTGCCTGCGCCGCTTCTGATTCCCTCTCCTTAAGCCGCATTTCGGCTTCACGGGCGAGGCGATCGGAATTCTGCCGCTCGCTGACCACAACCCCGACGATCAGGCCGGTTGCGGTCAATGCGAACATCAATGTTTGGAACTCAGTGAACGCGCGGGCATCATAACTGTGAATATGCAACACCCCGACGAGAGCAATCTGGGAAAAGGCTAGGCTAACACATGCTCCATCGAGCCCGTGGCGCACCGCAGCAACCACGACCGGCAGGAAAAGCAAGTAGAAGAACTTGAAGCCGTTCACGGTCTCGGCCCCGATGATAACCCAGAGCGCGACGGTGATGAACAGAACGTACAACAAGATCTCAGGGACGAGCGTGCGCGAAAACCGAAGGGGCGATCCGCCGGAATTCAAGATGAGACGCAATGTCAGCGGCGTCATTACGGCAATTCCGATAGCGTCCCCGACGAGAAGTGGCACAAACGTAACGAAAATATCGCCAAAATCGATCTCTGCATTGGTTAGCAGGAGCATCGAAAGCATCAGTGCGACGATGACTGCGCCAGAAATCCCGGCAAAGAGCAGGACGAGCACGTCCGACAAATGATTGAGGCCTGTGTCGATCCGGGAGTGCTTTCGCAAGACCGACGCGACCACGCCATAGCCCACTGCAATAATTGCGGCGATGCTCAAAATGATCGACCATTCCAGCTTGCTCTTAAGCACTAGAATTTCTGCGAGGATCACCCCAGCGAACAGCAGGATGCCATAGCTGCTGCCGCCGAATACCATCAGCGCGAATACGACACCCAATCCGGGATTCCAGGGCGTGATCGGCACGCCTTTATATTCGTGAATGAAGCTAACCCATTCCAGGATGACGTAAGTAGCGAGAAAAATTCCCGACCTGATCCCGTTCGGCAGGTCGATGCCAAATGCCACGGCCGGCACTGCTCCGAGCGACTGTCGGACTCTCCGTATCATTCCTTCGGCGTGGCCGTTCTGCTTCACAAATGGCGCCTCCTGGGCTCGAACATCCGGCGCAATCACCCCAATCGCCATCATTCAGATGTCTACGATCAGGATCGCGCCGCCGGGTGTAACATCGCTGCAATGGTCGTGCTTGGCGGAATGCAGGAATCGTGGCTGCAGCCTTGCTCTCCCGCATCAACGCGATGACGCTTTACTACGGCGCGACAATTCTCACAGCAATCATCAATAATGCCGCATCGACCTGTCTAAGTTCATTCTTAGACGGTTCGCTGCGCGTGCCCTAAGCCCTGATCCGCTTGCGTGGTGAAGACAGGCCCATGGGCCGGTGGGCGAACGATTATGCTGGTTGGAACCTGGAGCAATCGCGAGCGCTCTATCCGAGAATCGGTAGCTTCATCAGCGCGAGCGCGGCGCGGCCGCTCGGGCCGTACGGGTTTCCGAACGACTTCCCCATTTCGTAATAGTTGGCTGCGATTTTGACGTCCAGTCAGCGAGTGAATTCAATAGCTTCCAGCCGAATTCCCTACGCAACGGAACAGGGAATTTTCAAACGCGTACCAGGGAATTTTCTTCGAGGAACAGGGAATTTAGTCGAGCAAGCAGGCGGTATGGGAACGTGATCGCGCCGATCCAATCGCGCAATATGTCCGATCTACCTCCGATACCGACCGAATTGGTGCATCTCAGTGAGCTGACGCGAAGTGCCACGTCTGGACATCGCGCCGGTGGTTAGGATGGCAGGGGCATTGGCGCCGATCGGAGCGAACACCGCGCTGCGGACGGCGCCGGGGATGGAGAAAGGAGAGCGGCCATTGGAACTCTCACCGGGGACGATGCGGAAACTCTCTCGACTTTATCTCGGCGAAGGCGCAGATTCGAGTTGCTGAAACGCCAACGCAAAGCGTTCGGCCTTTCCATTCCAAAACTTAAGAGATGGGACCCATTTAAGCGTCCCACGCCGTTCGCTCCGGCGCCGGCCGGGCGAATGGAAGTCGCGTGGGAGGACACTATGCGATTTGGATTCAGCAATGCGCGAGGCGTAACGACTTTCCCAACGGAGCTCATTATGACTCGGACTTTGGTCCTGATCGCCGCACCATCGTTGGTCGTAATCAGCCTCGCGCTCTCAGCACACGCTCAACAGGTGCCAAACGCTACGCCTGGCACGGTGGAGATGACTGAGCCGCCCACCCCAGCCCCCGCCGGCTTCAACAATCGGACGAACGGCTTTGCTGAGCAGGCTCAATTCGACCGCGATCGCAAGGCTTTCGAAGAGGTGGAGACGATATTGCCAGAGACCAAGGATGACAGTGCCGCGACGACTGGATTACGGAAGCGGAGGTCTTCGGCAAATCCGCCAAGTAGCTCGGAGAATTCAGAAGCTGGCGGCGGCTTGGGTCCGGTCTACAACGCGACCAGTTGCGTGAGTTGCCATCAAAATCCAATCACGGGCAGTTCCAGCCAAGTCTCAGAAATCCGTGCTGGCCGCCGCGACCCAAACACAGGGAATTTTATCGAGCCCCCAGGAGGCTCGCTCATCCATCAACGCGCAATCAGGGCCGAAATTCAGGAGCATGTTCGTCCGGAGGACAATGTCCGCACCTTGCGAATGTCAGCGAACACACTAGGCAATGGATTTGTCGAAGTCATCCAAGACCAGACGATTATCGATATTTGCCATGCGCAGCCTGGAGATGTGCAAGGCTTGCCGATAATAGTTCCTGTTGCTGTTGCTGTGGAAACCGTCGCGGACGGCGAACCGGATGAATTTAAGTTTGTGCTGCGGATCGGGCGATGTGGCTGGAAGGCCCAAGAGGCTTCGTTACTGAACTTCAGTGCTAATGCCTATCTAAATGAGATGGGTATCACCAGCCCACTCCAACCAAACGAGAATAAGTCGAATGGACGGGACGTCTCTCAATTCGACGAGGTTGCCGATCCAGAAGATGAAGCCCAACCCAAATCCAATCTCTCCACTCCAAAGCCAACGAAGCCGGACGACTTTTTGCACCCATTCGGTGAGGACGTGGAGGCGTTTGCTCGATTTATGCGGTCGACCAAAGTACCGCCTCGCGACTTTGCTCTGACCGAACTGGACATCTTTAAGGACGTCGTAAAGGCCGGAGAAAAGATTTTCAGCGACATAAAATGCGCTGTATGCCACACGCCACAATACATCACGCCGCCCGCAGGTACTCCCATTAGACCAATATGGAGGCGTAATAATTCTATCCCTGGAATCGATTTTGGCAGAGATGACAAACAAGGCGTCGTGCCGGAAGCTCTTGGAAACAAAATACTACGACCATTCAGCGACTTCATGCTGCATGACATTGGGACCGGCGATGGCATTGTGCAGACACAAGATGCCCAACGCCCCGCCCGCGGCGCCGAGCAGTATTTACAGCAAGCCCAGCAAGCTCCAGAAATTCAACGGCTCCAACAAGCGCCTGCCGAAGCGGGCCGCTGCGTCGTGCACATGGTGCAAGACCTTTCGGCTCAGCCTACCAGCACCACGGCCGAGAATTTAGAAGGCATAAAAGCAAGTGGCGCGCGCGTGCTCGATGGGAGGACCGCAAATATGATTCGAACGGCCCCCCTCTGGGGACTGCGTGTGCGACCGCAGTTGCTGCACGATGGGTCTGCGCTCACAATCGAGGAGGCAATCCTGAGGCATTCGGTTCAAGCGAAGGACGCGAAAGAAGCCTTCGAAAGGCTGTCTAGAGAAGACAAGCAGAGACTATTGATCTTCCTAAAGTCGCTATAGAGGTGGATTCTGTACCGTAACCGAAGCCATCCTGCTCTGGGGTTCTTGCGCACGGGCGTTCACCGGATGTCCTCTCTGGGTCGATTGTGTTGCAAAACTATTTTGCCCGTCCAAGCGCGTAAGATTGATTCAAGATCAGGCGTCAATGCGCAACGTTGATTCAAGAATCCATTCGCTTTTGCCCGTCCAAGCGCGTAAGATTGATTCAAGATCAGGCGTCAATGCGCAACGTTGATTCAAGAATCCATTCGCTCCGATTCGATTGTTGCATATTTTTATTCTACAGCCTCTCAGCGATGACTTTTGCAACACAATCTGCCAGAAGCGGTCATGCCCCCCTTCCGCCCAGTCGCGTGGTTGATGTAGCCTAACTTTCGAGCCGGCCCAGCGGGACGTGCCGAAGTCCCCCTTTTTGTCGGCAGGCTGATGCCGTCGGCGGGCATCCCGCTCAAACCATCATTTGTGCGGTCTATCCACGCTCGCATCGCGCGCCCGCGCCTATTTACCCGCGTGCAATGCAGACATCAGGGAGGAGGATGCCAATGAAACTTCCCCGCTGTCGACGATTGCGCTGTCTCTCGCGAATTACAGTCACGATTGGTTTCGCCATCGCATTGGCTGCACCGACTGCTTCCGATGCCGCCGAAATCAAGGTGTTGACAACCCGTGCGATGAACCACGTGCTAACCGAACTCGCGGGCGCGTTCCAACGCACTAGCGAGCACAAGGTCGCGCTCATTCTCGCGCCACCCGCCGAGATCAAGAGGCGCATCGTCAACAGTGAGATCGTGGATGTTGCGATGTCCGGCTCAGGCATCATCGAGGACCTCGTGCAACAGGGCAAGATCGCGCGCGACAGCACACTGACCCTCGCCCGCGTCGGTTATGGCGTGGCGGTTCGCGCGGGATCGGCGAAGCCGGACATCGCCTCTGTCGAAGCCTTTAAGCGGACACTCTTGGCCGCGAGATCGATCGTCTATACCGACCCGGCGGTCGGCGGAGCGAGCGGCATCTATTTCGAGAAGGTTCTCGATCGCCTGGGTATCGCCAAAGAGATCAAAGCCAAGTCGATCCTGAACACCCGGGCGGCGACCACTCCCAATGCCGAAATCGTCGCACGCGGCGAAGCCGAGCTCGGCATCCAACTGATCAGTGAAATCGTGTTCGTCCCCGGTGCCGAGTTGCTCGGCCCTCAATGAAGCGCTTCATCCAATCCTCCAGCAGCTACGAATCAGCGCTGCGAGAATCACATGAAGCAGGGCGTTTTCACACAGCCAGGGTCAATCGCGACCCAAATTATCCGAGCGCGATGGCGAGCCATGTCCGGAATGACCTGAGAGCTGACATTGCCTCAGACGCCTATGTATAAAGCCGTTGATCCCTGTGCGGTGTTAACCCAGCCCATGTTAACGGGTTAACAAATGGCCCCCGAGTGTTAACTTCGTCGGCGCGCTAACCTAATTTTTGATCGAGGCCGCTGGCTGCCCCGCGCGCGGTTGCCCCCCGCATGGTTTTTTGCGGCAGGAAGGACCCGCGAATCCGTCAGACCGCCGCCGCGCAGCAACTTGCGCCAACGTCGGGTTCATTCCATCAACGGACTCGGTTCCTAGTACGGATCGGTTGCAAGGCATAATCTTTCTCACCATCGGAAACTTGACGTCCCCCCGATCACACGACTTATTGCTGAGACTTGGCGCGCGAAGGCGGAAACCGAGCTAGGATGAGAATGGAGCTTGCCGGGGAGGCAACCCATGAGCTTCGCAAATCGACGTGAATTTTTGCGCGCCTCCGGAGCGGCTGCGTTTTCCGCAGCCGTACCGGCCGACCTCTTTGCACAATCTGTCGATACGCCGATGCCCTCCGGCCCCGCCTGGGATCCTGGCTCGGTCCGTCACTTGCTCCCCACCGTCAGCCATAACCGCATCCTGGTCAAAGCATCCTTCAACGCGCAGCTGCCGAGCGTGCCGACCCTGCGCGTCGGTGAAACCTCAGTAGCCGGACGGATGAGCGACACGCGCGGCGAGTTCTGGCACTTCCATGTGACCGACCTGCGACCGGCGCGCACATACCAACTATCGATCGTTGGCAACCAGGGCCGGCCACTGTGCGAGCCATGGGAGCTTGCGACCTTCCCGGCACCTGACGAGCGGCCAGGACAATTCCGAGTTTTGTTTTTTTCCTGTGCAGGCGGCCATGAGGCAATGAAATTCTTGCCGCCAGCTGTGCGCAATCGGCTGTTCAGACGCGCCCTAAGCTTTCAGCCGCAGGCTGCCGTCGCCAATGGCGATCATGTCTACTGGGATCTACTGTCGCCACTGACATCGAAACGCTATGGCGCGTCGGCAGAGGCCGAGAAGATTGCAGGCAAGTTCGATCGCGCTGGCATCGTACTGGGTGGCGATAACGAGACTATACTCAAACGCGCGGTCGACCCCCAGATCGCCCCAATTTACGGCGCAGATTTCCGTTCGACGCCCATGTTTTTCGTTCAGGACGATCACGATTATTTTGACAATGACGAGGCAACCGACGACATCATCACCTTTCCGCCAACACATTTCATGCTGCAGCTCGCGCGGGCGACGCAAGTGATGTATTATCCCGAATTCCTTCCTGACGTGGCGCGTCCGCGCGGATTACCGTGGTCGTCCGCCGCGGATCGCCCTGATGGCGTGTCAGAAACGTTCGGCACGATCCGCTATGGCCGACTCGCGGAAATCCTTCTCTACGATATCCGGCGAACCATGACGCTGGCAGGACCGAGCGCCGTTTACGTGGATCCTCAAGCTGAAAAATGGCTGATGGCCAGAATGACCGCGACCGATGTCGTCCATGTCGTGCATGCGCCCTCCAATCCACCCGGCTGGAGCGCGGGCAAGTGGGGAGAATGGTACCCCGACATCCTCGGCCCCGACCGCAAACTGACGACGAGCCGCCCGAAGCCCTATTGGCAACCGGGCTGGCTCAAGCAGCACGATCGGCTGATGGCCGCCATGTCGGCGATGAAAGGACGCATCCCGCTCGTTGTCAGTGGCGATATGCATTCGATTGCGCTCGGCACAATGCTCGGCAGCGGCGCGCTCGATCTCAAAGGTAATCCGATCCATGTCGCCTTGCCGGGGACGATTGGAACTTGGCCGGGCGGGTGGCCGTCGGTGGGCATACGCGGCACGCCGGCCACGCCCTCGGCGGTTCTCGAGTTCGAGGAGCAAATCAAGCCGATCGAGCAGCATGGCTTTATCCTCGCCGACTTCACGCAAGACAAGATCGTGCTCCGGTTCTTCACGTGGGATGTGAAGGCCCAGCCAGTCGAGGCGATCGATATGCTACAGCCGTTTCATATAGCCGAGTTCAGCCGGCCAGCCTGATTCTCCGGTTACCTAAGCCACTGTTGCGGCACCGCCCGCATCGTCTTTCGATGCGCCGCACGCGCCATCACGGCGACCTTGTCAAGTTTGTCAAAGTGTCAAGGCAAATTTCGACCACGCGACTCTGGCGGGCTCTCGCCCGGTTGCCCCCCGCGTTAATTTTTAGCGGCAGGAAGGACCCGCGGAATTCATCTGGCCGCGCGCGAAGCAATGACATGCGCGTCAATGGCTGCTTTAGCTCCACTGAACTGTTTTCGATCACATCCGCAGCTTTGTGCCAAAACCGGACTAATGCAGTGCATCAAAGAAATTGGGACCGATGGCCCCGTCGGCCCGGGCGAGTAGCGTCGCCGCCAGGCCAAGCATCGCTGAATGCGGTTTTTGTTGCAAGCGCGCGGCCGCGCTGCGATGTTCCTCAACGAGAAGCCACCAAGTACCTTACACTGCTGCTGGAGAGAAATCGTGATGATGACGCGCCGTCAGTTCAATGCGACAGCGTGCGCCGCCTTACTCGTTCCGAGCGTCGTCACCACCGTTGGGGCACGCGTCGGGGCGTGGCCTACCCGGGCTGTACGCATCATCGTGCCCTTTGCAGCGGGAGGGCCGACCGATGTGATTGGGCGCATCGTCGGCGAGCAACTCTCGAAGAACTGGGGCCAACAGGTCGTCATCGAGAACCGGCCGGGCGGCGGTACAAATATCGCGAACGAGATGGTCGTGCACTCGGAGCCTGACGGCCATACGATTTTAATGGGCGGGCAGTCGCAGGCGACGACACGAGCTCTCTATCGTTCGCTCAACTACGATCCCATTGGTGATTTTGCTCCTGTTGCTTTCATCTGCGGTTACTCGTTTTTCATGTTCGTGCCGAACTCGCTTCCGGTGAAGTCCGTGCGCGAGTTCGTCTCCTATGCCAAGGCAAATCCGGGCAAGCTCACGCTCGCCTCACCAGGCACAGGATCATCACCGCACCTTTGCGGCGAGCTGTTCAAGCACATGGCCGGCATCGAGATGGTACATGTGCCGTATCGTGGCGCTGCCCCGGCGATGAACGACCTTATTCCCGGTCGCGTGCATCTCCTCTTCTCCGGCGGCGCCACGCTCGACAATGCGAGATCGGGCCAAGTGCAGGTTCT
>WNFW01002526.1_pt1 | contig 15465 bp, 15 predicted proteins | sample 5400131 | NCBI WGS metagenome assembly WNFW01 (sample SAMN13153362, study PRJNA577476) | soil metagenome | isolation source: 20 cm soil or saprolite under grassland replicate 1 | place: USA:California | collected 2016-06-15 | reverse complement strand
ATGAATGCGAAGGGTTTCGTCATTTCAGGAACATCACCCGACGGCACGCTCGCCGAATTGATCGAGCTACGCGATCACCCCTACTTTGTTGGTTGCCAATATCACCCCGAATTTCAAAGCAAACCCAACAAGCCGCATCTCCTCTTCAAGGGATTCATTGCAGCTGCTCTAGCATATCAGGCTGGCGGCAAGAAGCCAATCACCAACATTGAACAAGCACCCATCAGCGTGTCAGACAGGGAACTTGTTCTGCAACGCTGAATTTTTTTCAGCGACGTTTTGAAGTGCGCCGCTGCCACGCCTCTTCCATTTGGATGCGCACCGCTATTGGTGCGACGCTCGTTCAAGTCGGTCCATTATCGCCGCGCCGAGTCCCCGAGAGGGAACTCGTTCGGCGACGATGAGGTCGAGACCGAGTGCATCGAGTTCGCGTAGATAACGAAATAAATTCGACGCCGCTTCCCGTAAGTCTCCCCGGTCGCTTAGATTTCGAACGGCGGCGAACGCTTCGGAGCAGCGCGTTTCCAGCTGCGGTGATGTCGGGCGTGGAAAAGCGCCGCTCCAAGCAAGCAAGCCAACGCGCTGCTTCTTCTGTGGAGGAAATGCTTCGGCATTATCAATCAAACGCAATGGGGTTGTAGGCATATAATGAGACGGCAATTGCCCGGGAGCGGATATCCTTTGTGTCAGTGTAACGCTGACGATGTCTGCAAACTGGGATAGCTGTTCGTGTGTAATCGGACCGCTTCGCAAAACCGCGATTCTGCCATCCCGAAGAGCCACGATTGTCGACTCAATGCCATGCTCTGTAGGTCCGGCATCGACGATCAGTGGGATGCGTCCGTCGAGTTCATCCAACACGTGCTGCGCTGTTGTCGGACTGACACGTCCAAATCGGTTTGCACTTGGGGCAGCGAGCGGCTCATCCAATTCACCCACGATTTCAGCAAACACAGGATGCGCACAGAGTCGCACCGCCACTGTATCCAGTCCCGCTGTTACGATGTCAGGAACGATGTCGCGCTTTGGAAGAATGATCGTGAATGGCCCCGGCCAAAGTTTGTCGACCATCTTGCCGATCAGTTGTTGATCGCTCGCTGGCACATCGACAATTCTCTCGAGCCACTCGCGATTCGGCAGGTGAACAATGAGCGGGTCGAAGCGCGGCCGTTCCTTGACTTCAAAAATTTTCGCGACGGTAATCGGGTTCAGCGCCTTAGCGGCAAGTCCGTAAACAGTTTCCGTTGGCAGCGCGACAACGTCGCTCTTCCGCAGAAGTTCAACCGCCGCAACGCGATCGGTTGAAATCACTGTTTTCACCTTGGCAATTTGGCGGCCAGGACCGTTTCGGACTGTTTTCTCCGAAACGCCTCTAACTTTTGGCGAATTGCGCCATCGGACGTGGCGAGAATCGCAGCCGCCAGAAGTGCGGCATTTTTTGCGCCCGCCTCACCTATGGCCAACGTTCCGACGGGAATGCCACCCGGCATTTGCGCCGTGGACAACAGCGAATCGAGTCCCTGGAGCTTCGATTGAATTGGCACACCGAGAACCGGCAGCCACGTGTGCGCTGCAATCACTCCAGCCAAATGTGCAGCACCGCCTGCGCCGGCGATGATCACTCGCAGCCCGCGATCCGCTGCGCCTCGCGCGAACTCTGCCGTCGCATCGGGCGTCCGATGAGCGGACAATACACGCGCTTCGTTTGTCACGCCGAGTCCATCCAATGTTTCCACAGCATTCCGCATGGTGTCCCAGTCCGATTTACTTCCCATGATGACGGCAACAAAAGGCTTTGATTCAGGCATGGGCAAATTGTAGGCGTTTGATTCGTTTGCGCCAGCAAACTCCCCTTTCGGGCTTCTCGTCTATGTCGCTCGGCTTCCGGCAGCTTCATTCGTGAAACGCGAACTTGCGTCGCAACGTTTCATTAACACCGCGCTTCAGCGGTGACAGATGTATCGTTGCATCGAAAGCCGTTTAAACGGCTTCTCTACCCCACCGCGCACTGCACCTGGCTGAAGCCAGGTGTTATGAGATATTGCATCGTGAACCGCCAAGGCCGATCGATCGTCCTCATCGGGATGATGGGCGCGGGAAAATCGTCTGTCGGACGGTGTCTACATCGCAGAACAGGTCGGGCTTTGCACGACACTGACGAGATCGTTGTAACGAACTTCGGAATGTCGATTTCAGAGATTTTTCCAAAATTCGGAGAGCAGCGGTTCCGCCAAGCGGAAACAGAGGCACTGCGGAGTCTGCCAACAACGAAACAGGCAATTATCGTCACAGGCGGCGGGATTGTCTTGCGCAACGAAAACGCCGAGATTGTAAAGCGGTTGGGCGTGATCGTGTGGCTTGACGGGGACGAGGAAACGCTTTTTGCGCGGGCTTTCCGGAAAAGGAATAGACCATTGCTGCAAACGAAAAACCCGAGGAAGACTTTCTCGCAGATCCTTGATGCCCGCAGGCCTCTTTACGCAAACATCGCGGATGTCCGGGTGGACACCTCGGTACTCACGGATGAGGAACTCGCCGTGGCGATTCTGGCGAAAGTTACGAGAATGAATCCCAAACCGGAATCACCCATTCCGGCTACAGCGTCATGATGCAGATTTCGGCAACGGAACTGAAGACGCGGCTTGTATCTTTTGCAAGAGACATCGGGTTCGATTCGTGCCGGGTAGCCGCCTGCAACCCGCCGGTGCACGCAAATGACTTTCGTGAATGGCTGCGCGACGGCGCGCACGGCGAAATGAATTACATGCAACGTGGCGAGGATAAGCGTTGCGATCCGGAAAAGGTTCTGCCCGGCGCGCGATCGATCGTTGTCGTGGCGTTAAATTACTTTCAAGGAGACGCGCCCCACGGGGACGCGGCTACAGGAAGAAGAGGCCGGATCGCGCGCTACGCGTGGGGCGACGACTATCACGATGTAATCGCGGCAAAGCTAGACAAGACCGACGAACTTCTTCGCAGCTTTGGCGGACAGCAGAAATGTTATGTCGATACCGGACCGGTGCTGGAACGAGATCATGCCGAACAGGCTGGCATCGGGTGGCACGGCAAGAGCACCATGCTCATTGATCAGCGGCTCGGGACTTGGTTTTTTCTCGCTGAAATTTTGACGACGCTTGAACTGCCGCCGGATGAGGCCGTCCCGAATCGCTGCGGAACGTGCGAACGTTGCATCACAGCGTGTCCAACAGGTGCGATTACCGCTGAGCATCGGTTGGACGCGCGTCGCTGCATTTCTTACCTAACGATTGAACTGAAAACCGCAATCCCCGTGGAACTTCGTCCACTCTTGGCCGATCGGATTTTTGGATGCGATGATTGTCTGGACGCCTGCCCTTGGAACCGGTTCGCTCAGGAGTCCAGGGAAAGCGCGTTCTGCGCGCGTCGATCAATGACTGGCAAGTCTCTCGGTGAATATTTGGATTTAACCGACGCGGAGTTCCGGGCGGTTTTCAGAAAGTCGCCGATTAAGCGAATAAAGCGCCGGGGATTTCTACGCAATGTGTGTGTCGCGCTTGGCAATGTGGGCGATCCATCCGACCTTCCCGCGCTCGAACGCGCGGCAGCCGACCCAGAGCCATTGATCGCAGAGCACGCCACATGGGCAATTCAACAGATATGCGAGCGGCAAAAACAGGCGCAGCCGCAAGTTGTTTGAATCCAAACCCGCCGCACACTGCATCCCATGGATTGAGGGCCATGAACGTGCGCTGTTGGCGAAAGTCTAAATAGAGATAGCTTCAGCCGCATAAGCGATCATGCCATGCATCAAGCACTGACCACTCCCCCTCTTGCTGGTGAGGCCACGAAGAAGCGCCGGCAGGGTCGCAGGCGCAAGATTCTCTTTGGCTCCGCCGGCGTAGTGCTGCTTGTAATCATCGCGTTGGTCTTGGCGGGGAAGCGCGAGAAGCCAATCCCGGTGACAACGGAAAAAGCCGTGCGCCGGACCATTCTGCAAACCGTGTCCGCGACGGGCAAGGTCCAGCCCGAAACCGAAGTGAAAATTTCGCCGGAAGTCGCCGGGGAAATTATCGAACTGCCCGTTGAGGATGGGATGCAGGTAAAGAAAAACGACCTGCTTGTGAAGATTAAGCCTGACTCTTACAAAGCATTGCTTGAACAACAGGAAGCAGCGATCAGCGCCGCGAAGGCGACTAACCTTCAGCAAAAAGCGACGATGCTTAAGACAGAGCACGACTTCCGGCGATCAAAGGACTTATTCGAGAAAAAGTTGATTTCCGAGCAGGAATACAATGCAGCGGAAGCGGCGAACGACGTAGCGAAAAATACCTACGAGAGTTCACTGCATGAAATCGAACGCGCACAGGCCAGCTCAAGCCAGGCGCGCGATCAGCTTTCGAAAACGACGATTTATGCGCCGATGGACGGAACAGTCACCATTCTAAACAGCAAACTGGGCGAACGCCTGGTCGCGACGAATCAATTTGCCGGAACCGAAGTGATGCGAGTGGCTGATCTCAGCCACATGCAAGCCGTAGTGGATGTGAACGAGAATGATGTCGTAAATGTGAAACTTGGGGATAAGGCAAACATCAAAATCGACGCGTACGGCGACCGCAAATTCAAAGGTGTCGTTCAGCAAATCGCGAACACCGGGAAAACGACCGGGGCCGGTACGCAGGAGGAAGTCACGAATTTCGAGGTAAAAATTCGCGTCGACGATCACGATGTGGCGTTGCGCCCGGGATTGAGTTGCACCGCGGATATAGAAACCAACATGGTTAAGGATGCCGTCGCGGTGCCGATGCAAAGCGTCACGATCCGCACCGGGGACACCAACCTCAGCCCCGAGGAAATCGAAAAACAAAAGCAAAAAGTCGCCGCGCGCGACAAGGACGATAACAAGGCGGAGCTGAGCAATGACCATCTCGAGAAACAGGCCCAGAAAGAAGAACGCGAAAAGCTGGCCAAGGTTGTCTTCGTCAAGAACGGCAACAAAGCGCACATGTTGAAGGTGACCACAGGCATTGCCGACGATTCCTACATGGAAATCAAAAGCGGCATCAAACCCGGTGACGAAGTCATCTCAGGCAGCTACAGCGCAATCAGCCGCAAATTAAAAGAGGGCGCGAAGATTGCGTATGACAAGGAAGTCGCGAAGTGACGAGTGACACTCGATTATCGGACTCGATAATCATCGACATCGAGAACATCACTAAAGACTACGTGATGGGCGAAGAAATTGTTCACGCGCTGCGCGGCGTGTCGCTGCAAATTCACAGCAACGAGTACCTCGCAATTATGGGTCCCAGTGGGTCGGGTAAATCGACACTTATGAACATGCTTGGCTGTCTCGATACGCCGAGTTCCGGACGCTACGAATTCAATGGACGCGACGTTTCCAGCATGACGGATGATGAGCTGGCGTCCATTCGCAATCGCGAGATCGGGTTTGTTTTTCAAACGTTTAATCTCCTTCCCCGCGCTGACAGCTTGCGGAATGTGGAGCTCCCTCTCGTTTACGCTGGCATGGATCCGGAAACCCGCCGGGAGCGCGCCGCGCACGTGTTGCGGGAGGTGGGGCTCGATGATCGTTTGCACCATAAGCCTAACGAGCTTTCCGGCGGTCAACGTCAGCGCGTCGCGATCGCGCGGGCTTTGGTGAACGATCCATCCATTATCCTGGCGGATGAGCCGACCGGAAATCTCGACTCGAAGACCGGTGACGAAATCATGACGCTTTTCGAAAATCTGTATCAACGCGGACACACAATTATTCTCGTTACGCACGAAGCCGATATCGCGAATCATGCGCGGCGCACGGTCCGCTTGCGCGATGGGCTAATCGAAAGTGACGACGGCGGGTTCGGTGGGATCGACAACTTGCCCGTGGAAGATCCCCTGCCAGCCAATGCTACGGTTTACTGATGAAGCGCTTTCTGTACGAGCTAAGCGAAAGCTGGAAAATCGCCGTGGCGCAGATGCGTTCGAACAAAACGCGCTCAACCCTCACCGCACTCGGCGTCGTTATCGGGATTGTCGCCGTGACGCTCATGGGCACGGCGATCGGCGGAATTCAGGTGGGATTCGATAAAAGCATGGCCATTTTCGGCGACGACGTGCTCTACGTCTCACAATGGCCGTGGAAGCGGGTAGATGACTGGTGGAACTATCGCGACCGCAAAAAGATCAAGACCGAGTACGCCGAGCCGATCAACCGCATCATCGCTGCGACGCCGAATTCGAATCTCGTAATCGCGGTGCCCACTTCAAGTCTGTTGCGCAGCGTGAAGAATGGCCAAAGCGAAGTCAGCAACGTTCTGATCAGAGGAACCGTCTCGGATTACCTCATCACTTCGACTTTCGACTTTAAGGAGGGCCGATTTTTTAACGATGTCGAATCACGCGGCGGCGCCAACGTGTGCGTGATTGGTTACGATGTGGCCGACGCGCTGTTTCCTTCCGAAAGCCCGATCGAGAAATCGGTGCTGATCAATGGGCAACCTTTCAGAGTCGTCGGGGTTATCTCACGGCAAGGCACATTCTTGGGATTATTCAGTCTAGATTCGATTGTGGTGATGCCGTTGCCAGCATTTCAGAAATACTTCAGCGCCAAAAGCGATTCCGACGTTCTCGTAAAAGTGAAGGATAAAACGAGGCTCGCGGAAGCGAGAGACGAGCTGACCGGAGTCATGCGGCGCGTGCGCGGGTTGCCGCCGGAGAAAAAAGACGACTTCAGCATCAACGAACAACAGGCCCTGAAAAGCACGCTGGATCCAATCAAGAACTCCATCGCCATCGCGGGGCTTTTTATTACTGGTCTTTCGCTTTTTGTCGGCGCAATCGGGATAATGAATATCACGTTTGTAAGCGTAAAAGAGCGCACGCGGGAAATCGGAACGCGCAAAGCTCTGGGCGCGCGGCGCCGCACGATCCTTCTTCAATTCCTGATCGAGTCCGCTTCGCTGTGTCTGCTCGGCGGATTCATCGGGCTGGGCGTTGCGTACGTAATGTGCACCGGCATCGGCCAGGCGTTTCCCTCTTTTCCGATCCAATTTTCGCTCGGCCTGGTCCTGGTGAGTATGGCCGTCTCAATTCTCACGGGTTTGTTCTCCGGTTTTGCCCCCGCTTGGTCCGCCTCCCGCCTCGATCCGGTCGCGGCGCTTCGATATGAGTGATTCATCAAGTGTATCATTAACATCGGCCTTTCACAGCAGTGCGGTCGGTCCCGAAAGATACGAGCCGTTTCAACGGCTTCTACCTGGACCTGCGCTGAAGTCCAGAATCGCGGTTAAAGGTAAGCTGTTAAAACGGCTGCGACGGAACGCCACGCAATTTCACCGGTCCTGAAGGCCGGTGTTAATGAAATGCTCTTCAGCGAAATAATCAAGATGGCGCTCGGCTCGTTAGGCGCGAATAAACTGCGCGCTGCGCTGACTATGATCGGCATCACGATCGGCGTTTTCTCAGTGATTTCGGTGATGACCGCGATCGGGGCGCTGCAGTCCTCCATTGAAAGCGGCATTAGTTTTCTCGGGTCGAACATTTTTCAGTTCGCCAAGTACCCGGCGAACGTGAATGTCGGCGGCGAGATCAAGAAAAAATATCAGAACCGCCGCAACGTCACGTATCGCGAGGCGCTGCATTACGCGAAGTTGATGGAAGGCAACGCACGCGAAATCTGTCTCAAAACCTTCGGTTACGAGGTAAAGGGACAGGCTGTTTATAATGGCGTGAAGACCACACCGAGCCTTCTCATCGTTGGGACAAACCGGAGTTTTCTCACCGCAAACGCTTACACGCTGGGTTATGGCCGGAACTTGAACGAAGAAGACGTCGAACTTTCACGCAGGGTGATTGTCGTCGGCAGAATGATCGAGAAACGATTGTTCCCGCACGAAACGCCGATCGGCAAAGTGGTGAGAGTCAGCGGCCACAGTTACACAATTGTCGGTGTGCTCGCCGAGAAAGGAACTTCCTTCGGCCAGAGCCAGGATGACCTTTGCATCATGCCGATCACACGATTTTTTGAGGATTACGGTGAAGCGAAACGCACGGTGAACATCGCTACGCAAGCGTTCTCCACGGAGGCTTACAATCAAACCCTGGATAAAGGCATAAGTGCTATGCGCATCGCGCGTGGTCTGCGCGCCGATCAGGAAAACGATTTCGAGATTTATTCGAACGATTCACTGAAAAGCGCGTTCACGTCTGTTGCGGGCATCGTCCGGATAGGTGCATTCGTGGTCAGCTTCATCGCGCTCCTCGCCGCTGGAATCGGTATCATGAACATCATGCTGGTGAGCGTGACCGAGCGGACAAAAGAAATCGGCGTGCGTAAGTCGATCGGCGCACGCAGTCGCGACGTTCTGCGTCAATTCCTCACCGAAGCCGTCTTTATTTCGGAAGCTGGCGGAATCCTCGGAATCATCCTTGGAATCATCGCCGGCGATTTGTTGGCAGCTTGGCTCAAGGTGGACATCATTTTCCCTTACGGCTGGGCAATTGCTGGACTTCTCGTTTGCTCCGCCATTGGCATTGGCTTCGGCCTCTATCCAGCATATCGCGCAGCCAACCTCGATCCTATCGAAGCGTTGCGTTACGAGTCATAGGTGGCAAAGCGCCTGTCGTGTATTTTGATCGCAGCGGTTCTGTGCGCCTGCGTTACGACCGTTCGTTCGCAGCCGCGTCTAACGTGGTCTCAGGTTAGCCGTATTGCTGATGTCCAAGTCGGAGGGGCAGCCAGAGTCTCGCGCGACTTCGATCAGGTAAAACTCAACTCAGCTATTCATCGGACAAACGTGTGTGGTTCGTAGATTATCGCGAGAAAAAGACTGGGTATATCAAGTACAACGTCGCGATCGACGACAACACAGGATAGGCGACAACAATCGTAAACGATTACTGGTAATGCTGAATGACCGCGCGATCCGCGCGCCCCTGATCCGACGCGGCCACGCGATATCGCTTGTTACTCCAACCCGAGCGCCTTGAAAGTCGCGTCGAGGTGTTTGAAATGAATATCGAGCGAGCAGAGGCGATCGATTTCTTCTGGTGAAAGGCGGGCGGCGATTTCGGGTTCGCCTTTCGCGTTTTCGGCAAATGTCCCGTCGCCTTTCCACGTTTTCATGGCGGCGCGTTGCACAGCTTCATATGCGTTTTTGCGCTCTGTGCCTGCGCGCGTGAGCGCGAGCAGAATAGACTGGCTGAAATACAGGCCCTTGGTTAGCGCGAGGTTTTCCGTCATTCGATCCGGATAGACCTGCAATTTTTCGACGACATCGCACAATTTCGCGAGCATGTAATCGAGCAGGATGCATGAGTCCGGCAGAATAAGCCGTTCGGCGCTCGAGTGGCTGATGTCGCGCTCGTGCCACAACGCCACGTTCTCCAACGCAACGACGGCATTCCCACGAATTACGCGGGCTAATCCGCTCAACCGCTCGTTTGTGATCGGGTTGCGTTTGTGCGGCATGGCGGAGCTGCCTTTCTGGCCTTCGCCGAAAAATTCTTCTACTTCGAGCACTTCAGTCCGCTGGAGATGGCGAAATTCCGTCGCCCAGCGGTCGATGCTCGACGCGATCACGGCGAGAGTGGTCATAAATTCTGCGTGTCGGTCGCGCTGCACGATTTGCGTCGAAAGCTTCGCGGGTTTCAATCCGAGCCTTTCGCATACCGCACGCTCGATTTTTGGATCGATGTGCGCATGCGTGCCCACCGCGCCACTGATTTTGCCAACGCGAATACGCTCTCGGGTTTCGGTCAGGCGCTCGACAGCGCGACCGAATTCGTCATACATCAGCGCGAGCTTTAATCCAAACGTGATCGGCTCAGCGTGGACACCGTGGCTGCGACCGATCATCGGCGTCATTTTGTACCGACGGGCCTGGTCTGCAATTACGCTTCGAAGTGTTTCGAGATCATCGAGAAGGATTTGGCACGACTCGTTCAGTTGCGCCGCGAGCGTCGTATCCAGAATGTCCGATGAAGTCAGCCCCTGGTGAATCCATCGCGACGCCGGTCCGACTGATTCGGCTACATTTTCCAGAAAAGCGATAACGTCGTGATTAGTTTGTTTTTCGATTTCGAGGATCTTGGGTATCGAAAACCGCGCCCGTTTTCGAATCTCAGCAGCGTCTTTTTTCGGAATCTGGCAAAGTTCTGCCATCGCCTCGCAGGCGAGCACTTCGATTTCCAGCCAGATTTCAAACTTTCGTTGGTCCGACCAGATTTTGCTCATCTCCGGCCGGGAATAACGGTCGATCACGCTGGGAACATAAAAGCGACCGCGGTGAGCGAAAAGCGTTTTCGTCCAGATTGGCCCAGGATTCAGCTGTCGCGTAGTCGGTTCACCGCATTTGCGTCAAAAGAAAGTCCGCTGAGGACAGCGGACACTACAGAATTACACGCTTATAGGATGAACTTTCCCCGGGCTTAGTCAGCAAACGCGGGCGCGCAGGAAGCGTCCGTTATCTTGCACACGTACCTTGCCGCTCGCCAGAAGGTCTGCGACCGCTGCCACCGTTTCTTTGCTGCTTCGCGTGCAGGAACTGACTGCCAGGATTAGATCACCGAGCGAAAGCCGAGCGCGGGGTTTCATGATTTGGCGAAATTGGCGATTCCTTTTCATATGTTGGCCATTTCTATTCTGAGCAGGTCTATTCTGAGCAGGTCTAATGCCATGAATGGTTGTGAATATTTCTTCCATCGTCAGAGGTGAGTTATTCAGTCCTTCTCCACTTTAGAACTGACCGCAGAGCGACACTTTTGTTCAATTTTAAAACACGATTAAGACGCAAGCCGTTCAGCGCGCAACGGCTGCCAATCGTCAATTCTGAAAAGCGATGGCTGGCCAAGCCGGCATTCCCCGTGCCCCGTGCTCGCTTTGGCGCGACTTCAGTCGCTTCGCTTTTTGTCTGTCAGACTGACCACCAGCAGATAAAGAACGGTGATCACGACGCATGCGATCACGATCATGTGAAAATTACCACTCTCCTTTACGGCTTTGATCAAAGCCGTCGCATCTTTCGACTCGATCATTTGACGTGTCAGCACTTTTTGGCCAAACCACGCCAGGACAGAACACCACAGTGCCGATCCGGCCAGGGTCATGATGCTGAATGTGACGAAATTCATCCGAATGATTCCAGCCGGAATAGAAATGACGTGCCGGATCACTGGCAAAAGGCGCGCAAAGAAAATGCCCCCTGCTTCGTACCGACGAACCCATCTTTCGGCACGATCTAGTTTATGCTCGCTGAGCAGAAAATAGCGCCCCCACCGAGCGATGAAGACTCGCCCAAGCCACAATGCAGCCCAATAGGTTGCCGTCGCCCCGAGCCACGAGCCGAACGTGCCCGCCGCGATGACACCGAACGTGTTTAGTTTCCCCTCCATAGCAAGAAATGCAGCAGGAGGAATAACGATCTCGCTGGGCACCGGGAAAATCGAGCTTTCCATCGCCATGAGCAAAATGATGCCCACATATCCCCACTGCTCGACCCACTGAAACCATATTTGAACGAGATGATGCATATTGTCACTCCGCGCCCTTCGACTACCCTCAGGGCAGCTCCGCCGAGAAATCTTCCGATCTCAAGTCGAATGAATTCGCCCTAGTTCAGTCCAAAAACTAAAATCCGCAATTTGAAATTCAGATGTCGATCTATCGGCGCGTCCTTCGTTACTACCAGCCGTTCTGGGGAAAAACGATACTCGGCCTGTTTCTATCGTTGATCGGCATTGGCCTGAATCTGCTCAAGCCGTGGCCGTTCAAAATCATTGTGGACGATTTCCTGCGGCCGACGCCCGCTGACCGCGGCGATTGGCGCACTTGGATTCCCCTGCTCTGTCTCGCGCTGGTCGTTATCCAGTTTGCATGGGGAATCATTAACTGGATCACGAACTATCTATTCGTGAAGATTGGCCTCCAAGCGCTGCTAAAGCTACGAACCGATCTGTACTCGCATCTCCAACGCCTCTCTCTTAAATTTCATGACGCACGGCGGTCTGCCGATTCTAGCTTTCGCGTCGCGTACGATTCGCAGTCGATACAAACGATCTACAACAAAGGTTTCACCAACATCTTCGCTTCGGTAATCGCGCTGATCGGCACATTCATCGTAATGCTGAGGCTCGACTGGGTGTTGACGCTGCTATCCCTCGCGATTGTGCCGCTGATCGTGGGCGCGATTTATCTCTTCGCGAGTCGGATTCGTAGTGAATCGACCTCGATTCAGGAACAGGAACAGCGCGCTGGTGATCAGCACACTGATGGTCATCGGAACCGCAGCGATGTACTACGTAGGAACTTTACATGTGCTTGCGGGCACCCTCAGCCTCGGTTCGCTGCTGGTGTTCAGCGCTTACCTCCTGATGCTGTATCAACCATTGGAATCGCTGACGTACACTGCCTGGGCAATGGAAGGGGCTACAGCCGGCGCGAAACGCTGCTTTGAAGTGTTGGATAGTCAGGACGACGTGCGCGACTCGCCAAATGCTGTCGATATTTCATCGGCTAAAGGCGCGATCGCGTTTCACATGGCAAATTTTGGTTACGCCGAAAGTCGAATCGTTTTACGCGATATCAATCTTTCCATCGCGCCGAATCAAATTGTCGGACTCGTGGGCGGCACGGGCGCCGGCAAGAGCACGCTGCTCAGCCTAGTGCCCCGCTTTTACGATCCTAGCACCGGCTCTGTGATGCTCGATGGTCGCGATGTCCGCGAGATTACGAAGAAATCTTTACGCGCTCAGATCGCCATCGTGCTCCAAGACACGCTACTTTTCTCAACCACCGTTCGTGAGAACATTGGCTATGGCCGACCCGATGCGACCGAGGAAGAGATTATCGAAGCAGCGCGTCGGGCGCAGGCCGACGAGTTTATTCAGCAAATGCCGCAGGGCTACGGCAGCCTCGTCGGCGAACGCGGCGGACATTTGAGCGTCGGCCAACGTCAGCGCATCGGAATCGCGCGAGCATTTCTGAAAAACGCGCCGATTCTATTGCTGGACGAACCGACTTCGGCGCTCGACCCCAGCACCGAATCTGCCATCATGGAAACCATCAAGGAACTAATGCGCGGCCGGACAACTTTGATTGCGACACATCGGCTGGCGACCATTCACAATCTCGACCAAATCATCGTGCTGGATCACGGATGCATCATCGAGCAAGGCCTCGGTTCGGAACTTCTGGCCCGCGGCGGCGTGTACGCAAAACTTTATGCATCGGGAAAATTTCCGACGTAGTAGCGCATGAGTCTTGCTTGTGCGTTTTGAATTCGCAACCAGGATGGTTGCGCTACCATGAGCAACGTTAGAAACGATCGACGTGTCGAAGGCGATTGGTGGCCGGAGGCAATTCCGCCGAACGTCGACTTTGGCGACGGCTTTTATTGCGAGAGCGCGCAAATTTTTCGGAAGCTTCAAAGCAAAAAATCGCGCGCAGTCGTCATCGGAAAACACGTTTCCTGTTACGCAGGGTGCTCATTTGCCATCGGCGATAATGGCCAATGCACTATCGGCGATTTCACGCTGCTCAATGGCGCCCTGATTATGGCCGAAGACAGGATCGAGATCGGATCGTATTGTCTTGTTTCGTGGAACGTCGGCATCGCCGATTCTGATTTTCATCCGCTGGAACCGGCGCAACGTCTGATCGACGCGCAAGCCCTGGCGCCGTATTTCAAAAATCGCCCGGGACGCCCCACATTGAAAACCGCGCCAGTGAAAATCTGCGACAATGTCTGGATCGGAATGAACGCTGTGATTTTGAAAGGCGTCACCATCGGCGAGAACTCAGTTGTCGCGGCGGGCTCAGTAGTCACAAAATCGGTCGAACCGAATGTCGTAGTGGCGGGCAATCCAGCGACAGTCGTCAAACAATTTGACCGCAGAGGTCACGGAGTCCGCAGAGATGAATTTCATTGTTAATCCTCTGCCCCCTCGACGGTAATAATGAAACGCAAGCGCATTGTGGTGATGGGTTTCATGGGATCGATGCCGATCGCGGGCGTCGTCTGGCAACACATTCATTACGTCGTGGGACTGCAACGGCTCGGGCACGACGTTTTCTACGTCGAAGATTCAGCGCGTCTTCCATACAATCCCGAGACGTCCGAAGTCACTGACGAGTTCGATTACGCGGCAAAAGTTCTCGCCCGGCTAGCGCGCGAGTTTGATTTCAAAGATCATTGGGCGTATTGCGCACGCTACTTGCCCGGCACTCCAACTGCCGGTATGTCGCTGAAAAAAATCCGGCAACTCTATCGAGATGCGGACGCCATCCTGAACGTTTGTGGCACGCAGGAATTCAACGACGACCTGCTCGTTTCCGATCGCATTTTTTATATCGAGAGCGACCCCGGTGTTGAACAAATCAAGATCGACAAAGGCGTAAAATCGACAGTCGAATATCTGCGACGGCACCACGCGCTTTTCACATTCGGCGAAAACATTGGGACAAACAATTTTCCGGTTCCGCTGCATGGATTCAAATGGCTTTTCACGCGACAACCAGTGGTGACAGATCTTTGGAAAACAGCGCGTTGCCCTTCCCGCGCTGCCGTATTCACAACTGTAGCGAACTGGTCCACGAGCGGTTTGAAAGACATTGCCTGGCGCGGCAAAAAATATCTCTGGAGCAAGTCACGCGAATTTCTCCGGTTCATCGCCGCGCCGAAAAAAGCGGGCGAAATATTCGAGATGGCAACCAACATCGAGGATTCACGGCTGCGCAAAAAATTCGAGCAAAATGACTGGCGCCTGACTTCGCCCCTGCAAATGAGCGTCGACTACTGGCTCTATCACGATTACATTCAGCGCTCCAAAGCCGAGTTCACGGTCGCTAAGGATCAATACGTCCGGCTCAACACTGGCTGGTTCAGCGACCGCAGCGCCTGTTATCTCGCAGCAGGTCGTCCAGTGATTACTCAGCAAACCGGCTTCACCAAAAATTACGGCGGCAACGAGGGACTGTTATCTTTCCGGACGCTGCATGAAATCGCCGATGGCGTGAAAAAAATCAATGCAGATTATGCAAAACACTCTCGCGCCGCTTGCGCTCTTGCCCGCGAAGTCTTCGAAGCCGAAACGGTGCTGAAATCGGTTCTTGATCGGGCTGGGATCTGAACAACATTGCTGCCGTCGCTGCGGCCAGAATTTTGAAGATTGGAGTTTCAATTAATCAGGTCACGATGTGGGAATGAAAATCGCCACGATTATTGCCCGGGTTCTTCTCGGACTCGTTTTTGTCGTGTTCGGTTCGAACCTCTTTTTGCATTTCATTCCGATGCCCCGCCGCCGCCAACGTTGGAGTTCGGTTCATTTCTCCGCTGAGACAGCGAACGCTACAGCTCTGCAGATTTGCGGCTGACACAGCCGCCTCTACAGTGTTGGTGCTGTGAAGCGCTGGTGGCTGGTTGCCGTTATCGTTGTCGTTCTTGTTTTGGTGGGCGCGGGTGCTGCGCTGTACGTTGATTGGAC
>WNFW01002093.1_pt1 | contig 15483 bp, 9 predicted proteins | sample 5400131 | NCBI WGS metagenome assembly WNFW01 (sample SAMN13153362, study PRJNA577476) | soil metagenome | isolation source: 20 cm soil or saprolite under grassland replicate 1 | place: USA:California | collected 2016-06-15 | reverse complement strand
GCTACAATTATGAAAAGGGTGCTTACGCCACAATTCAACTCCGTTGGGACGAAATGAATCAAACTTTGACGATCGGCGAACGCAAAGGGGAGTTTCCGGGGATGCTGGCCGAGCGCAGCTTTCAAGTTGTATTCGTCAGTGAGGACCACGGAGTAGGTGCCATGCCTGAAGGTAAACCGGACGAGGTCGTGCACTACGTGGGCAAGCAGATCACCGTCATGCCGTAGAATTTCCTTACTGAGGACGCCCACATGCAGCCGCTTCGCTTGATCCGAACAATGATAATTCTTCTTGTGGGACTTCCCCTTGCTTCCGCTCAGGTGCAATCCCAGGACGAGAAGCCTCTGCCAACGCAAGTCGAGGCGCGCATTGGCCACCGCGTGTGACCAATCAGAGCGTGAAAGCCGGTGGGGCACTAAGTCCAGTACTTGTGACACGTGGTCTCAATCCGGTCTTTGCCCACGGCTCGACGCGGTGCGAACAGAACTCCCCCTGCGTGGCTGCTACCACCTTATTGCGGGTGCCAATTTCGCCCTTCTCAAGAGAAGGGCGGTGAGCCGCTACCATCTGCCGAGCCAACTTGGCGCAACATCATGGGGCAGCAAGCGCAGCTTTCTTCTTGATTGCTTGTCCCTCTGTGATTTCATAGATTGCGTCCGCGGGCAGCTCTTCAAACTCCTGGTTAAACCCGCTCGGCCATCGGACCTGAACTTTCTTCATAGTGACCTCTTTTCCGAGTCCGAAATGCAGGCGGCAGTCACTTGTTGAGTTGTAACTACCGCCCGCCCGAACCTCATCAATCTGCGTCATTGTCGGCGTGATCACAACGACGCGTGCCCCAATTGCAGCACGGTTGCTTTTGGTTCCGATCAGTCGGAACAGTACGCGATGATTCGAATTCGTTGTTTCGTTAATGAAGAGCGAAGGTGGCCCGTTAACGTTGAAAACAACGACGTCCAGATTCCCATCGTTATTGATGTCGCCGAACGCGGTACCCCTGCGCGATTGCAAGCGCAGATCGTTCAGCCCCGCGCTGTCTGAAATATCTTCGAATGTCCGGTTTCCGAGATTGCGAAAAAGCTGCAGTGGTTCGGCATACCGAGCTTCGCCCGGGAGCGCGTCCATTGAAGATGAGAAATTGCCGTTGGCGATGAGAATGTCCGGCCATCCATCGTTGTCGAAATCACCGAATCCTGTCCCCCACTTGATTGACGCAAAAGTCGGCCAGGAAATCCTGGCCTTATCCGCAATATCCACGAAGTGTTCGCCGCGATTCCAAAACAAACTAGCAGGTTGATTCCCGAAACGAGTGACGATGAGGCCGAGCTTGCCGTCACGATTGAAATCACCGAAATCCGCCGCCATGTTTCCGTAGTTTTGTCCAAAGGGCCCGAGACCCGTGCCGGAGGGAATTCCGACTTCTTCGAAAGTCCCGTCATGTTTGTTGTGGTAGAGGAAGTTCCAGCCTGAATCATTGGTCACAAACAGGTCGGGCCAACCGTCGCCGTCGTAGTCTCCCCAAACAACGCCCATGCCGTGAAGCTTGTGCGGGTCATTGACACCTGCCTTCTCGGATACGTCCTCAAAGGTGCCGTCACCACGATTGCGAAACAAGAAGTCTGTTTCTCCTTCCATGGTGTCCGGCAGCTCGACGAGGACGCCTTTATAGCCGGCGGATTTCGCGGGGTTCGGAAGATGATGAACATCGGTGTGAACGTAACGAGCGACGAACAGATCGAGGAACCCATCCCGGTTATAGTCAGCCCAGGCGGCGCCTGTGCTGAAGCCGCCAACCTCGAGACCGGCTTTCTTCGTCACATCTTCGAATTTGCACCCACCAAGATTATGATAGAGCACGTTGTGGTCGTACCCGGTCAGGTATAGATCGGGGAGTCCGTCGTTGTCGTAGTCGCCCACGGCTATTCCCATTCCCCATCCTTTGGTAGTCAAGCCGGCGGCTCTTGTGATGTCCGTGAAATGCGGGGTAGGGGAGTCCGGATCCTGGTGGTAAAGCGTAATCATAAAGTCCCCGCCGTTCATGTACTGGTCGATCGTCGAATCGTTCACCAAAGCAATGTCGAGCTTCCCTTCATTGTCGCAATCAAAAAGAGCGATCCCGCCACCAGCCATGGTGTCAAGTACATACCGCCGGTATGAACTGGAGTGGGGGACGGTTGTAAGGCCCGCCTGGGTAGCTATATCGCGGAAACGGACTGCGGGCTTGAGAGCAGGGGGTAAACCCTCTCCTTTGCTGTCGTCCCGTACGGGGGAGGGGGGCGGAGAGCCTTGAGCATGAGCGATCCCATCTTCAAGAGGCTCGGTGGAGTGGGAGGATAGAAACGGGGAGGCGGCAATAACTACTAATGTCGCCACAAGGGCCGAAATTACTAAACTGAACCTGCGCATGAGTCCGCCGGATTCTAGCAGAGTCGTTGGGCTCCTGGAGGTCATTCCGGCGCTGCCAAGCGCAGGTTGGTGCGGAAGTCATACAGAATCCGGCTTAACCAGCCACATTGGCTCCCCGATGGGCGGGAACGGGGAGCAGCGCCCACTTTCCGGTGCCCAGGGCGCCTTAGCAAGAGACCGAGTTTTTGCCTCAGCGACTGGAGCCCTCCCGTATTCCGCTAAAAATAACGATATTCAACATTCAATTTCTCAAAGGGTGCAATTAAAAGTGCGAGTCACCGTGAGTGGATTGCGGCCTGCCGCAGGTGACTTCGCCGGGCTGTCTCTGAGTGTCATAGTTGGCATAGCGAGCTTAGAATCAAGCCAGTAGGGATGTCGTCTATCCATTTTCAGGGGCAACCGACGTCAGGAAATTTCCCGCAATTTAGAACTGCTTGACTCGCACTTTTAATTACACCCTTTTTTCAAAAGAACCCTTGACAATCGGGTTTCCCGAGGAGTAGAACGCTGTCACTAGGACGCCGTGAACGTTAACGGTCACAGTTTTGGGTTAAAGTTGCGCCAATCACTGGTGGGGTGCTTCATTCCATTGAATCAATTGGGGGGGTGCTAATGTGTTGAAGAGTATCGCGCGGTTCTCGATTACTGGGTTCCCTGCGGATCGGCTTTCACCAAAGAAAAGCGGTCATGAAATGAGACTCCCTCTCGTAGCTCTAAGTATTCTCCTCTCGGCATTTCTCTTGATCCAGCCAATCGCGTCAGCACAATCACAGTTCGCTAACCTCAGCGGAAGTGTGAAGGATGGTACAGGTGCAGTCGTGGTCGGTGCCACCGTCGTAGTAAAGGATGCGGCTTCCGGAGTGACGCGAAAGACAGTAACCAACCAGGACGGTTTTTTCAGTCTGTCGACTCTCCCAGTTGGCACATACAACGTGACTGTGGAATTGAAGGGTTTTCAGAAATGGCACGGCACTGGTGTCGTCCTCAACGGCGCCGACAGCCGCTCGATGAACATTGAGCTGAAGCTTGGATCCATGAGCGAAACCGTCGAAGTGAAGGGTACCTCGGAAAACTTAGCTACGGTGGACTCCGGCGAGAAATCGGCGATCATCACTTCCAAGGATTTGCAGGACCTTTCGCTTGTCGGTCGCAACGCCACCGAATTCATCAAGATTTTACCGGGCGCGACACTTTCGGCCAACGGGGCCCTAAACAAGGCCGCTTACAGTGGCGAAGTGGTCGGGATCAACGGTTTCTGCGCCGGCAACGGTTGCAATGCGGGCGGGTTGAGTTCTGTAAATATTAACGGACAAGCAGTGGGCATTACCCAAGATGGGCAGAATACTTTTGATCCAGGTGCTTCCGGTGCGGCGACTCCCGTGAACCCGAACCCGGAGATGATTTCGGAAGTGAAGGTGCTCACTTCGAACTTCACGGCCGAGAATGCCAAGGGACCGGTGGTCGTGAACACGAACACCAAGGGTGGCGGCAGCCAGTTCCGCGGTGCGGCATATCTCTATGCCCGCAATCATGTATTGAATGCCAACGATGCTTTCAACAAACAATCTACAGTTAATCAGCCCAGGCCAAACGACTCTTACTACTATCCAGGCTTCAACATTGGGGGCCCCATACTTCTTCCTGGCACTGGTTTCAACAAGAGCCGTCAGAAACTCTTCTTCTTCGAGGGTTTCGAATACTACGATCAGCATCTGGACGGCGGTGTGGACCGCGCCTTCATCCCGACTGCTGCGATGCTGAGCGGCGATTTCAGCCAAGTCGCTACGTTTGGCGTCACCCGTCCAGCAATGGGTGTGTTACCCAAGGCGCCCACCGCAGGTGCATGGGCAGGGTTTGATACCAGGGCTGCGGCGGGCTGCACGATCACTGGTGGAATTTTATCGTCGCAATGCATCTCCCCGGCCGCGCAAGCATTAATGATCGCAGAGACGCCCCCTGGACACTACGTTGATCCTGCCACTCACGCTGGGTACAACTACATCCAACAATTCGCGGCACCGCAGACGTCGTTCCAGAACGTGGCGCGTGGTGACTACAACATCAGCGACAATACGAAGGTCTACGTTACTTGGAGCCGACAAAGAGAAACCGCGAACATGCCGACAGGTCTCTGGGTCGGGGCAGGCGACTGGGCGGTTCCCCCGCAGAGCGCTACCATCGGGTCGAACGGTTCGGATTCGCTCACGACCACTTTTCTCCATGTATTCTCTCCAACCATGACTGTGGAGGGCAGGTTCGGCTACACGTACATCAATTTCCCGAGCTCTCCTTCCGATCCCAAAAAAGTGCTCCGCTCCGAAGCTGGATTCCCTTTGACGGGCGTCTTCGGCAATCCGGACTTGCCTGCCGTTCTTAGCTGGGGCGATAGCATGCCGAATTTCGGAGATGTAGGCCACGACTATCATCCGACGATGATCGCCTACAAAGGCATCCCCAGCACTTCGGCGAACCTGACCAAAGTCATCAGGACGCACAGCACCAAGTATGGATTTTATTTTGAGCATGTCTACAACAAGCAAGACAACTGGGGCCAGTTCATGGGCGTGTTTCAATACGCGTCGTGGGCCGGTTCTGCGACCGGGAACGAATATGCCGACGAACTCATGGGCATTGGGCAGGCTGGATACTTTGAGCAGGCTCTTCCGCCACCTTCAGAACTCGCGCAGAACATTGCCGCTTTCTATGCCCAGGATGACTGGAAGCTGACGCGGCGGGTCACCATTCAATACGGCATGCGGTTCGAGCACTATGCCAAGCCGTACTCACCGGGCCTCGGTTTAGCCATCTTCGATCCCGCAGCATACGCTTCCGCGACCGGTGGCAACCCCGGGGTTCTCTGGCATGCGACAGATGCGAGCATTCCTCTCTCGGGCAGCGACAGTAGGCCGCTCTTCTATTCTCCGCGATTCGGCGCTGCTATAGACGTCTTCGGCACTGGAAGAACTGTGGTGCGAGGTGGGTGGGGCAGATATCGCGCCTATGATTCAGTTCAAAGCAATAGCTACACCGGTCCCGCGCAAACTGCGTTGGGCGCGGTGGGCTGGAGTTGTGGCTCCAAGGATCCATTGTGCCCAACCTGGGAAGCCATCGATACCCATGCATTTACTCCATCGTTCGGAAATCCGAATTTGCTCGGTAGCAATCTGAGCGTGATGAACCCGAAGAACGATGAGCAGCCCTTGACGACCAGCTACAGTTTGAGTATCGATCAGCGACTGCCGGGGAAGTTCAACCTGGAGGTCTCCTACGTTGGCAATTACACGCAATTCCTACAAGGGACGGCCAACCTCAACTCCGTGCCCCTGGGTACGCTTGCGCCTACTTGTACCTCCACCGGCTGCATCAATTCTTTCCGCCCGTTCCAGAAGTATGGGACCATCACGGATAGCGTGACCGCCGGTGGCGCGCAGTTCGATTCTTTCCAGGCCAGCCTGAAGCGCTACGTCGGCTTCCTCACGTTGCAAGCCAACTACACGTTTTCGAAGGCCGTGGGCACCGGGTGGAACCTTAATAATGGGACGCTGACTGGTGCGCTTCCCGACTACGGGGTGAAGTGGCTCTGGGGCGTGTTGCCCATCGATCGTGCACACGCCTTTAGCGCCGCCTACGTCTTTAATCTTCCCAACATGAGGGGAGGGAATGCATTCCTTAGGGGCGCGGCAAGTGGCTGGCAGATCTCGGGCATTACCCAGATCGAGAGTGGCGCGCAACTAACAAACCAGTCTGGCAGCGGTGGGCTGAATTTCAACTACACAGGGCCGCCAGGCCAGGGCCCAATTCCGGCGCTGGGCACGCCGGACATCGTCCTATATCCGCAAATCACTTGCAATCCGAGATCAAGCCTGCAGCATAACCAATTCCTGAACCCGAATTGCTTCGCGCCAGCGCCCAATGGACGCCTGGGTACCGCTGGCATGCCTTATCTGCCCGGACCCATGTTCTGGAACACCGACGTGTCTCTATTGAAGACTTTCAAAATCACTGAACGCCAGGGATTACAACTCAGGTTCGCGGCATTTAACCCGCTTAACCATCCATTATTATCACTCAGCAACGGCGACAACAACCTTAAACTCAACTTCAATAACAACGGCGCCGCCTGTACTGTGACCTGCAATGCCAGCACGTTTGGAATTGCTACGAATCACTTTGGGCACCGAACGTTGGAGTTGGGCGTGAAGTACTCGTTCTAACCTTGCGTCAACAAATGGGGTGGCCCTTTCGGGCCACCCCATTTATATTTTACCTATGGTCATGGTTGTCTCCCTTCTCAGTCTTTTTCTCACGGCAAACCCGGTTCCTCAACACCTCCCGCAAAAGAGCTTCGACAAAATAGCCAAAGATGCTGAAGCGGCCCGAACCGGGGATCGAGTGACCGAGGCAATCCAGCTCTATTCCCAAGGCGTTCGCCTCCGCCCTTCGTGGGGCGATGGGTGGTGGTCGCTTGCAAGCCTGCTCTACGATCAGGACCGATTTCCCGAGGCCCAGGCCGCGTTTAAACGTTTTGTCGCGATTGCTCCAAAGCCTGGGCCAGCCTACGCGTTTCTAGCGCTCTGCGAATACGAAACGGGCGACTACGATCGCGCGCTGCTACACTTCCAGGCATGGGGGCGCAAGGGTTCGCCCGGCACTGGTGAGCTCATCGACGTAGCGGGGTTCCACTGGGCGCTGGTACTGACGCGGGAAGGGCGATTTCCCCAAGCCCTCTATCTGCTCGCTGCCAAGGCGCAAAAGTTGGGCCGCAGTCCGGCGTTAGTAGAAGCTATGGGCCTAGCGTCCCTGCGCATTACAAGTCTCCCCGAGGATTATCCTCCACAGCGACGTGAACTCGTTTGGCTGGCTGGTGAGGCTGCGTTTTATTCGGCAGTGAATGAACACGGCCGCGAGGAAGAATACGCCAACAAGTTGTTGATTCACTATGGCCAGGAGCCGAACGTCCACTATTTTCGGGGCACGTTGTTCGGCTTTCAAAAAGAGCCGGCGGAAGCCGCAAATGAGTACCAGCTGGAGCTGCGATTATCCCCCCAGCACATTCCCGCGATGGTCGAATTGGCTCTCCTTGACATCGACGATTTCAATCCTACTGAGGCCGTGCCTTTGGGAGAGCGTGCTGTTGGTCTCGATCCCAACAACTCCCGAGCGCAGTACGCCCTGGGCCGGGCGCTGCTCGAAACCGGCCGATTCCAAGAAAGCGCTGATCATCTGGAAATTGCCAAGCGACTTGCACCCGACAGCGCTCCTATCCGATTTGCCCTTGCTAAGACCTATAGGGCGGGTGGCCGGACCAAGGAAGCTGATCGAGAATCGGCCGCGTTCCTTTCGCTGAGGGCCAAGGAGGAGGTTTTGGCTCCTGCCCAGGAGAAGACCGCCATCCGGGAGCAGGCTGGTGGGCCACCCAAATGATAAATGCCAGCGTAGCTGTCCTTGGTCTGTCGTTGGCTATATCACCGGCTCAGACTGCCAGAGTGCCGCAGAGCAAGGCATCTACGCCAGCCGAGGCCGGATCGACAGCATCCATTACGTCCAGTTTCGAACAGCTGTCGCGGAGCGCTGACAAAGCACGTACAGAAAATCGTGATGACGAAGCCATCCGGTTATATGAGCGGGCCTTGAATTTGCAGCCGCGGTGGAAGGAGGGGCTTTGGTACTTGAGTACCATCCTATATGAGAAAGAGCTGTACGCCAACGCTCGCGATCTGCTGCGCCGCTTCGTTTCACAAGATTCCGGCGCCGGTCCAGGGTGGGCGCTACTGGGCATGAGCGAGTTCCAAACGCGAGAATATTCGCGCTCGTTGGACCACCTGCGGCATGCCATGGCTCTTGGCATGGGCGGCCGCAAGGAAATGGCCCAGTCCGTCTTCTATTTCGTAGCCGTATTGCGAACGAGATTCGAACAATTCAACGAGAGCACCAGCCTGTTGATCGCCATGGTGAAGTCCGGCCAACAGCCGGACCTGCTCGTTGAGCCTCTCGGACTTGCGGCACTGCGCATGCCTCTTCTGCCCGCGGAGATTCCAGCCGATCGCCGCGATATGATTCGGATGGCCGGGCAAGGCGCGCTGGCACTAGAAGCTCAGCGACAGGAGGAGGCGCAAAGGCTCTTCAGCGGGTTGGTGACCGCTTATTCGCACGAACCGGGAGTACATTTCCTCTATGGCGCGTTTCTCCTCGACGTTCGCCCGGAAGACGGCGTGGCGGAGATGAGACGAGAACTCCAGGTTTCCCCATTTCACGTGCCAGCTAGACTGCGGCTTGCCGAAGAGTACGTGAAGGAAGAGCGGCCGGATGAGGCGCTACCGCTGGTGCAGGAGGCCATCAGAATCGAACCCGGTCATGCACCGGCGCGTATGATGCTAGGCGAAGTTCTGATTGCGAAAGGAGATCTTACTGGAGGCATCCGCGAGTTGGAAGCAGCAGAGAGAGGCGCACCACAAACGGTGCGAATTCACTGGGATTTGCTCCGGGCTTATGCGGCCGCGGGCCGCAGCGACGACGCGATGCGCGAGAAGGAAGAAATTGAGAAACTCAACCGATCCGATGCAGGGCATTAGTATTCCATCGCAGTATTATATGTTTAATAAATCCTATGCCGTGTCGGCAGGCTCCATTCTGCTATTGGTGCTGTCGTTGGCAGGAATTACCTGGAAATGTACTGCCTTTGCCGATCTAGACAAAGCGAGCATACACTTTTCGTTCCGGCCCATACCCTTTGCACTCGACAGTTGTGAAACTCAGCAAAAGCATGCGCCGGAAACGATGGCCGGAGGCGTCGGATTGTTCGACTACGACAACGACGGCAACCTGGACGTCTTTTTCAGTAATGGGGCAGACATCTCCAGCCTGAAAAAAACTTCCCCCAAATATTGGAACAGGCTCTTCCGTAACAACGGAGATGGAACGTTCACGGACGTGACCGAAAGGGCGGGCCTCGCTGGGACGGGCTATGACATCGGCGTGGCAATCGGCGACTACGACAATGACGGCTATGAAGACATGTTTGTAGCCGGGGTGCATCGAAACACGCTCTATCACAACAACGGTGATGGCACGTTCACAGATGTCACCGAAAAGGCCGGACTTGCCCAGCCTGATAAGGAGTACGGCCCGCTCTGGTCGGTTGGCGCCGCGTGGGTGGATGTTAATAATGACGGGCTCCTCGATCTGTTTGTGATCAACTATATGAGCTGGGATGTAAACAAAGAGCCCGACTGCAAGCTTAATGGTAAGCCGGAATACTGCCATCCAAAGCTTTACAAGGAGCTTCCGAATCAGCTGTTCCTGAATAATGGGGACGGCACGTTTACAGACGTTTCCGCGAAATCCGGAATTCGCTCGCATCTGGGCAAAGGGATGGGTGTGGGCATTGCCGACTACGACGGAGATGGCCTGCCTGACATATTTGTCGCCAACGACAAGCTCTTCAATTTTCTATTCCACAACAAAGGGAATGCCCGTTTTGAGGAGGTGGCGTTTGAGACGGGAGTAGCTCTTCCCGAGCATGGCAATTTGATCTCCGGCATGGGTGTCGACTCTCGCGATTTGAACAATGATGGCAACCCCGATATCGTGCTCGTCGCCCTCGCTAACGAGACATTTCCGGTGTACCAGAATGATGGTAAGGGCGGGTTCATTGAAGTCACTGCCAAGAGCGGGATGAGCTTGATCAGCAATCCAATGTCTGGATACAGCGTAAATATCGCCGATTTTGACAACGACGGTTGGAAGGATATTTTCGTAAGCCGGGGTGACGTGCAATCACCTGCCATGGCGGAACGGCGAATGATCGACCAGCCCAACACGGTCTTTCGAAACATTCCCCGAGATAAATGGTCGGCGCTGACCGAAGAGGCTGGATTTGCCGCCCAGCCCCCTCGACGGCATCGCGGCTCGGCCTTTGGAGACTTCAATCACGATGGGAAGCTCGACCTGGTTGTAACTGCTCTTGGCGCTCCAGCGGAAATATGGATGAATGACAGCCCCAACGGAAACCACTGGTTGGAGCTTGCACTCCAGGGTACAAAAAGTAATCGCGATGCGATTGGAGCAAAGATTCGCGTGGTTGCAGGCGGAGAGACGCAGTTCAATTATGTAACGACGGCCACCGGCTATGCCTCTTCCAGCGCTGGACCCGTCCACTTTGGGTTGGGAGCCGCCAAGGTTGCGGATGAAGTCGAAGTCCGCTGGCCATCCGGGAAGAAGCAGACTCTACGGCAGGTGACCGCAGACAGAATTCTGAAGATTAGAGAATCGGAATAATGAGTGAATACATCAGGATAGGAACCGAACATTGCTTCATTGTGTTTCCAGTTGTGATTGCTTCAATTCCGAAATCGGTGCACTCCGACGAAGCAAAGTTAGAATCTAGTGCGAATGCATGGTGGTGGTCCGCTTCGTGTCCTGCCTGTCGGAAGCCCACTGAAAAAGGTTCCGGCCCAACCAGTTCAGAATTCTGCGGCTCAAAATCGCAAGGGTGGCACAGTCGAGGTACAACACTACGCCATCGACTATGCCATTCCCAGTCAACACTTGCGCTTTAATTTCGAACGGCGATGCTCGTCGCGCCGTGGTCAATTTCATTGTTTCAGCGTTTGCGCATGAGGGAAAGGTGGTCGCCAGCAGTGCTGTGCCGATCACGCGGGATTCAAACTCCACCAGTTACCAGGATGTCGTGGTTGGTGGCTTCCGCATGCATCAGGGAATTGATGTACCGATTCGCGCAGTCTCCCTGCGCCTGGGGGTACCGGACGAGTCCACCACACATGTCGAACCTTCCTCTACCCCTCAAAGCGCCCCCGCATGCGCCTACTCTTCGCGCCAATGCACAACCGCCGATCGAGCCTGACTGACAAAGGAGATGTTGGGTCACGCGCGGCCCTTAGGGCTGGTCATGTGGCGTTGTCCCCCTGGCTTTTTCGTTAAGTTTGAGCACGATTGCTTGCTCCCGGCGGCTTTCCTCAGCGAGTTTCATCCGCGAATAGAGCGCCGCGAGTTGGACGTGCACCTCCAGAAAATCGGGCTGGATCCGTTCGATCTGCTTAAATTCTTTCCGTGCGGCCTCTAGCTTGCCTTCCGCGGCGTGTAACGCCGCGATCTGGAACTGGGCCTCCGAAGAAGCCGGCCGCAGCTGCAACGCTCGCTCCAGATAGGGAGCGGCTTCCGCATTGCTGCCATCGTGCCGCAGAATGGCACCGAGATAGAGATTGGCAGGGAAATCATTCGGATCTGCTTGAAGAGCACGCAGAAACGCTTCCTTCGCGCCAGGCGTATCTTCGCTGTCGAGCAGCGATCGTGCGTATAGAGACCACGCCCCCGGCAGGTTGGTATTGAGATCGAGAGCCTTGCGGAGAGTAGCGGCGGCAGTCTTGTAATCAGCGGCGGCGAACTGTGCCTCTCCCATGAGCAGATTTGCCTCGGCAGTGTTTCCGTCTTTCAGAATGCGATCGATTACCACTTCCCCCCGTTGAATCTGCCCGATGCGCATCAGCGCAGTCCCGAGGGCATAGTCCACGACGCGATCGTCGGCATTAATCAGGTAGGCGGGTTCAAGTAGCGCCACCGCATCCGAGTTCCTGCCCAGCCGTAAGTAGCAATCGGCAAGCAGATAGAGCGATTGCTGATTGTCGGGATGCTCCTCCCGTAACTTCTCCAGCTCTGTGGCTGCTTTGTCGAACTGGGCTTGTTTATACCACGCTAGTGCGAGATTAAGGTGAAGGAGCGCATTCCTCGGATCGTGCTTCAGGGCTTCTTGATACTGAGTGAGAGCTTCCCGGTAACGGCCAACCTGTGCCAACGCGACACCAAGGTTGGTTCGGGCTGGAACCGAATCTGGCTCCAGCTTGACCAGTCGCTCGTATAACAAAATTGACTGTGGGATTTGGCCTCGCTCATATGCGGCGTTGGCTTCCTTATACAGTTCTTCGGTGGACTGCCCATAGGCTGCAGCATGCGCGCCCAACACTGTTAGTGCGGCAAGAATGCGCGCGAGCACTTGGGTCTTTTTCACTAACATGAACACCATTTGAGATCTTACTCGGCTTGGCCCCCAAGATTATACGTCCATTGATGCCGCGGAAAAACCGCTCCGCGTCAGAGGGCAAAATCTCAGCGATTCGTACTTGCATAACTGCTGCCGTCATAGCGGCGGATCATCGCGCTAGAGCCCGAAGCTGCCCGGATCGCGGACGATTACGCCAGTCGCTTTGCCTGGAATTCTGCGATCTTGAATGGCTGCTCCGAGAATTGTTGCGCGGCAGAGTGCGGTGCACGAGCGCGCACTGCCAACAAACGGCTTCCTGGAGATGGCAGCCGAAGAAAAGATGAAGCAGGGTATGAGCCGCAAGGATGCGCTTCGAGCAGTGCGCTTGGAGCAGGGGAATTTGCAAGTTACAAAGGAAGTCGTCCGCGCTGCCGGCTGGGAATCTTTGGTGGAGACGTTGTGGCAGGATTTGCGCTTCGCTGCTCGCATGCTGCGCAAGAATCCGGGTGCCACTGCCGCCGTGGTGATCGCGCTGGCCCTGGGCATTGGCCTGAACACAGCGGTATTCACCTTTGTCAATGCGTTGCTAGTCCGTCCACCTGCAGGTGTGAAAGCGCCTGACCGATTGTTGGAGGTCTGGATACACAATCCACGTTCCTCCGGCGCGGAGAGCTATTTGCCACTGACCTATCCCGACTATCTTTATTACCGTAACCATAATCAGTCCTTCGGAGGGATGCTGGCGTTTGATGGCGACCCGGAATCCGTCATCTGGAACAAATCGGGCGAGGGTCAGGTTGTGATGGGCCAACTCGTTTCGGGGAATTTCTTCTCACTGCTCGGCGTACATGCTGTTCTGGGGCGCACCATCTCGGCGGAGGATGACCGTACGACAAATTCTCCACCCGTGGTGGTCCTTGGCCATGCCTTCTGGCAGCAAAGCTTTGGTTCTGATCCCATGATTGTCGGGAAGGCGCTCATGCTGAATGGCGTGAACTACAACGTTATCGGAGTGGCGCCGGCGAGCTTTGCTGGACTGCCGGTGGGTATCGAGCCGGACTTCCTGACGGTAATTGGCTTGGTCGTTGGGCTCGGTATTTCGTTCGGAGCAGCACAACTTCTTTCGTCTTTGCTCTACGGGATCGGCCCCACCGATCTAACAACATTCATCGGCGTGGCATTGCTCATGTGCGTCGTTGCGGTGCTGGCGTGCTATATCCCCGCGCGCCGGGCGATGCGAGTTGACCCCTGGTAGTCTTACGTAGGAGTAATTCGCCCTGTTTGTTTCTGCCGAGTCTGATCCTCTCATTGCGATTCTCACTGTGTTCAGTAAGCCGGGCGTTTGGGCCACAGCGGTGGGAGTGGTCAGTGAGGACAAGGTTTTCCACGACCGTCTCGAACAGGCGGAGGACACTCCCACGGGTCGCACGGATTTGGACATGTGGCCACCACGGTTTCACGGTCACAAATCAGGCAAGATGGACGGGACGGTGTCCGCTGGACCGAAAGCCTACACCAGGTACGACGAATTGATCGTATCCTCGAACCCAATCCCGGCTCCCAAGTTTTAGCAAGCTTCTGCGCGGACACCCAGCGGTCCTCAGTGATCTACGCCCCTCACTCTGCGGAGAAGCAGGCCTGAGTTCGCATTCGAGGAAAGCAAGCAGAGCGTCAATTGCTCGCGACCTTCGCGGTCCCCGCGCCCCCAAGGCTCGCGGTTTCGCCGGCCGTCCGCTCCAATGTGTCATACAGCCGCTGCGCCGGAGTTATGCGGCCAGCCTCGTCAGCCACGCTAATGGCTAGAATGCGAATGCGATCGTTGTCCGGCAAGGTTAACGTGGTTGCTCCTGCAGGCAGATCGATCGAATAGGCGAAAACGTACGTGTAGGAGTACGGCTCGTTGGACCCATCGGGCGCGTGGCGATGCGAACTGTACCACGCCACATCAGCGCGCTTGATGAAGCCCGGAATCAGCGTGCCTGAAAATTCTTCAATGGTGCGAACACGTTGCACGTTCGGCGGCAGAGTTTGTCCGGGGCGCGGCTGCACCAACTCCTGTCGCGTATTCCAAGTGCGGTCGTCCCACTGACCGACAAAACCCGTCCAATTCTGAATGGTGAGCTGCACCGGCTGGTCACCTGCGTGGAACGTCCCTACCTGGTCGCCTACGGCTGCCGCTAGTAGGTAAGCGCGGTTGAAGCGTTGCTGCGGCAGCTTGATGGTTTGTCCTTTCGCCAGCAAAGCGTTGGGCTGGCCATTTCCTGCTGGGCCGAGGGTGAAGTGAATGCCGGCAAACTCGATGTCGCGCGGTAACATCTCTGCTGGCAGAGCACGTCCCTGCGCCGCCGAAGGATTGTTGGGAAGAATGTCAAAGCTGCCTTCCGCGGGATGGCCGTCTGTCGTCGCTGCAGGCAAGTCGTATTGTAATGGGATTGGCTGCGAGCGCGGAGCCGACAACTTTGCTGGTGCAGCCCCGAGCTTGAGAGCAAACGTCCGTGGCTGATATGCCCCGAGCGCAGTGGTAAGCGCGCCGTTGCCCACCGTCGCGCTCCCGACCGGCTGCTCCTGGCCGTTCACCTCGCGGGCAGATGCGATTGGGCTGGGGAAGCTGATCGCGACCTTGGGCTGCGTCTTGCCATCGAGTTCCACGATGCGCACGATGACCTCATCGCTGAGTTCGGCTTTCTTCAGCGCGAGCACACGCACACGATCGCTACTGAGCTTCACTAGCGAGAACTGCTTGCCCAACTGGCCAGCATGCTTGCTGCTCTCGAACGGTATAAGTGGCTGGTTCAGCCGGTAGGCCTGCCAGTCCGTCTGTCCTTCGCGCCAGTCGCCCGCGTGTCCAGCCAGGCCAAAGATGAACTCGTGGTGCCCCAAGTCCTGAGAGCCTTGGTCGGTATAGCCGCCCCGAGTTCCCGGCGTGCGCACCAGGGTGAGTCGCAGGGTGTTGTCGTTGGGCTTATCCGAAGCGTTTTTGCAATCGGTGAGAATCGTGACACCGAAAGCGCCGCTTTGATCGGTCAGATCAATCCACTGGTGCGAGGCGACTTCGAACTGGCGCTCGTCTTCATTCGGAC
>WNFW01001545.1_pt1 | contig 15490 bp, 20 predicted proteins | sample 5400131 | NCBI WGS metagenome assembly WNFW01 (sample SAMN13153362, study PRJNA577476) | soil metagenome | isolation source: 20 cm soil or saprolite under grassland replicate 1 | place: USA:California | collected 2016-06-15 | reverse complement strand
GAGGTCCTCGCTTGCGAAACAAAAGACTGGACCGATCCGCTGGCCAAAAACGCTCAGCTTTTTCCGGTGGTAAATCTTTCTGTAAAAATCTCCGCGCTTTATTCGCAAATGAATCCGGCAGATCCGGCCGATGCCATCGAGCATCTCGCGCCGAAACTTCGCCCGATTATTTCACGCGCGCGCAAGCTCGGCGCGTTCATCAACTTCGACATGGAAAGTTACGCTCACAAAAACGCGACGCTTGAGCTTTTCAAAAGCCTGTTCACTGAAAACGAATTCAACGATTGGCCGCACGCGGGCATCGTTATTCAGGCTTATTTGCGCGATGCGGAAGCAGACCTTGTCGATCTTATCAATTGGGGCCGGAACCGCGGAACGCGTTTCACGGTGCGGTTGGTGAAGGGTGCATATTGGGATTACGAAAAGATCAGGTCCGGCCAGAATGGCTGGGAGGTTCCAGTCTTTCTCGAAAAACCGGAGAGCGACGCAAATTTCGAAGCGCTGACGCGCATTCTGCTCGAAAACGAATCGATCGTTACGTCCGCATTCGGCTCACACAACGTGCGCAGTATCGCGCATGCGCAGGCACTCGCCGACGAGCTCGGCATCGATCGCAGCCGGTTCGAGTTCCAATTGCTGTATGGTATGGCCGGTCCGGTCAAACGCGCGCTGGTCGAAATGGGCTACCGCGTCCGCGAATATTGCCCGGTCGGCGAACTGCTTCCGGGAATGTCATATCTCGTTAGGCGCTTACTTGAGAATACTTCCAACGAAGGCTTTCTCCGCGCGAAATTCTCCGAAAACGTTTCCGAAGTAGAACTTCTGCGCGATCCAAATGAATTGATCGCGGCAAACGGAGAGGCATACTCCAAGGCATCCGAAGATCGACATCGTGATAATCGCGACGGTAGGGCGCGACAATGCCAGTCCGGCTCGGACCCGGGCGCGCCGCGGCTTGAACAACTCCCGGGCTACGTTTATGAAAACTCGCCGCTCGTGAATTTCGTTTACAAAGAGAGCCAGGAACAAATGCAGGCCGCGTTGCGCGACCAGCGCAATCAGTTCGGGCGGAAATTTCCACTTACGATCAACGGCGAAAAAATCTGGACCGACAAACTCACGCCTTCCATCAATCCCAGCGCGCCGGATCAAATTGTCGGCTATGCCGCGGAAGCCGGGATTCCCGAAGCCGAGCGCGCGGTCAAAGTCGCTCGTGCTGCCTTCGGAAAATGGAGCCGCACCCCGGTCGAAGAACGCGCGCAGTTGCTGGAGCGCACCGCCGAGATTCTCGATCGCCGCCGTTACGAACTTTCCGCGCTCGAAGTTTTCGAAGTTGGCAAGCCATGGGCCGAAGCCGATGGCGACATTCGCGAAGCGATAGATTTTTGCCGGTTCTACGCGCACCAGATGCGTCTGCTCGGCCGGCCGCGTTTGACGCAACAAGTTCCGGGGGAGGAAAGTTATCAGCATTATTGGCCGCGTGGGGTCGCACTGGTGATCGCGCCGTGGAATTTTCCGATGGCGATCTTGACCGGAATGGTTTCGGCCGCGCTGGTCACAGGCAACACCGTAATCATGAAACCGTCCGAGCAATCGCTCTGCATCGGCGCGATGCTCATGGAAATTTTTGAGGAAGCCGGTGTGCCTCCCGGCGTGTTGAATTTTCTCAACGGGCGCGGCTCGATCATCGGCGCCCACATGGTCGATCACAAAGATGTCGATCTTATTGCCTTCACCGGCTCGCGCGAAGTCGGGCTGGGGATTTATGAAAGCGCAGGCAAGACCCGCGAAGGCCAGCGTGAGCTCAAGCACGTCATTTGCGAAATGGGCGGCAAGAACGCCATGATTGTCGATTTTGACGCTGACCTTGACGAATCGATTGTCGATTCAATTTATTCCGCGTTTGGTTTCCAGGGACAAAAATGCTCCGCGCTCTCGCGGCTGATCGTTCTGGAAGGAAGCTACGAGCGCGTGATTGAGCGCTTGCTCAACGCGGCCGCGAGCTTGCGCGTTGGCAATCCCGAGGAACCGGGCATCACCGTCGGCCCAGTCATCGACGAAGCCGCTTACAAACGCATTCTCGAGTACATCGACATCGGCAAGAGCGAAGCGACGCTGGCCTATCAAGCAAAAGATTTACCGCCGCAGGGTTATTTCATTCCTCCGACCATTTTCACCAATGTGCAGCCGCATATGCGCATCGCCCGCGAGGAAATTTTCGGCCCGGTGCTCAGCGTGCTCAAGGTGCGCGATCTGGATGAAGCGATTGAAGTGGCCAACGACACCGACTACGCGTTGACCGGCGGTTTTTTCTCACGCAGCCCGGCCAACATCGAGCGCGTGAAGGCGCAACTCGAAGCCGGCAATGTTTACATCAATCGCTCCTGCACCGGCGCGGTCGTTGGTCGTCATCCCTTTGGCGGATTCAAGATGAGCGGCGGCGGCACCAAAGCCGGTGGCGTGGATTACTTATTGCACTTTCTCATCCCGCGCATCGTCACCGAAAACATCATGCGCCACGGCTTCGCCCCCGAAGAAACGCCGCAATACCGCGACGAATTTCTCTGGCCGCCAAAACATTGAACCGCGGTCTGCGGTGGAGGTCAGGAATCCAATGGCCGGCCTTTGAGCAGCAATTTCACAACCGTAACGATCATGTAGATGACGGGCCACGCCGATGCCAGAACGACAAGCCCAAAGACCCACATTTCCTTTGCGCGCTCACGCGCACAAACCATCATGAATTCGCGATTGAGACTGTGAAAGTGGTGAAATTCTGAACGATCATCATCATCTCGCGAGTAGCCGTGCCACTCGCTGAATCCGGAATGAAAGCAGTACTCAGTGCGCGGAAATCGCCTTTTTCCGCCAGCGGATTGAAACGTCGGTTTCATCGCCTGTGAACAATAGCTTGGATCGTTCCAAACAATGCCACAGGAATCGGTATTTCAAAACGATTCGCACAACGGCGCTTTCCAAATCCGAAAGCACCCGATGCGAACAACCGCATCTCTTTCCGTCGCGCGATTCGTAATTGTCGATTATCGCCAATGGCCCGCGATCCAGACCCATCCTCCGCCTCTGCGCATCCAGTGGCCTTCCACCCAAACCGCGGCCGGTCTCGGACGTACAACCCAATGCCCAGGGATCCATGCGTATTCAACGCCAGTCCAGCGCCAATAACCGCGCTGCCAAACATAATCCGCACCCGGCGCGACTGTTTGCGTCTCAACTCGAACTTCTGGCGGGGCCTGAGCCACTACTACTTCGCGCGTGGCGGGTCCAGTTGTTGTCACTTCACGGGTAACAGTAGTTGTCGTTACCGGGGGCGGTGGCTCGACACACCCGATTAACGCTAGTGCCGACGCCAACAAATAAATCCTAATCTTCATATGCTTCTCCTTTCTTATGATTCGTTTTGCGCCAACGACTTGGCTTTATTGGAAATGAAAACCAAACGTGTAACCGATGGCGGAAGCGCGATTTTGATCCGATGATGTGCGATGCTTTACGTCGTCGCGACGCCAATCGGCAATCTGGGCGACATCACTTTGCGGGCGCTCGACGTTTTGCGCGATGTCGATCTTGTCGCCGCCGAAGACACGCGGCACTCCGGGATGTTATTGAAACATTTCGGGATCAAAAAACCCTTTCTTAGTTATCATGAGCACAATGAAGCGATGCGCACGGCGCAATTGATCGAGCGGCTGGCCGCGGGGGAAAAAATCGCGCTGATCACCGATGCCGGAATGCCCGGCCTTTCCGATCCCGGCGCGCGTCTCATTCGCGAATGCATCAAGCGCGAGGTGCCGTTTACGATTGTGCCCGGCGCGTCTTCAATTCTCGCCGCGCTCGTCGGCTCGGGATTCTCAACAGAAAAATTTTGCTTCCGCGGCTTTCTTCCGGTTAAGAGCGGGCGACGCGAACGCGAGTTGCGCTCCGCTGCTCAGCGCGAAGAAACAACGATCTTTTTCGAATCGCCTTACCGATTGATCAAGACGTTCGCTGCTTGCACCGACATCATGCCGGATCGGCAACTCTGCGTCGCGCGCGAACTCACCAAGAAGTTCGAAGAATTCCGACGAGGCACCGCCAGCGAACTTCTCGCGCATTACGAAGCGCATCCACCAAAAGGCGAGATTGTGCTGCTGATCGAAGGTGGATCGACCGCTCCGCGGGCGATGCCAAATAATTGCGGCTTCGCCGCCTAATTCTTAACATCGCGCTCGGAGATCGCGATCCACCTTTCCGCTTGCGAACGCAGCGCATCTATGGAACTTTGCGCGGCTTTTTCTCCCCGAGCTCTCATTTATGGCCTACGCAATTATCAAAACTGGCGGACGACAATATCGCGTCGCGGAGGGCGACACGGTCGATGTCGATCTTCTCGACATCGAGGCGGGCAAGACTGCTTCGTTTGAAGTATTGATGCATGTCGATGGTGATAAGGTCAGCCTAGAGTCCGGCGCGAAGGTAACCGGCGAAGTAGTCGAACAGCGCAAGGATAAAAAAGTTATCGCATTCAAATTCAAACGACGGAAAGGTTATCACCGGACCGTGGGGCATCGCCGCAAACTGACGCGAGTGAAAATCAAAAGCATCGGTGCCGGCACAAAATCGAAAAAAACTTAAGCCATGGCTCACAAGAAAGGACAAGGCAGCGTTAAGAACGGGCGCGACAGCGTCAGCAAACGGCTGGGTGTGAAAAAATTTGGCAGCGAGTTGGTCGTGGCCGGCAACATCATCGTGCGCCAGCGCGGAACGAAGTTTTTGCCGGGAAAAAATGTTGGGCTCGGCCGCGATTATACGATTTTTGCGCTGGTCGATGGCAATGTGCGATTCGATCGCGCGGGTCGACGAGTCAATGTCGATCCTGTCGCCGCTAGCTGATCGTTATCTTGAGCGGAGCGAAGCGAAGTCGAAAGATCCCGCAGCAAACCTAAAGATTATATCACAGGATCCCTCCCGCCTTCGCATAAAGCTACGCGCGGCAGGCGACTCCATCGGGATGACGGTGCTTGTGTTATCGGGTCGATTTGCGGTATAAACGACTTTCGCCCATGAAATACAACACGTTCATTCTCTTCGGCGCGCCTGGCAGCGGCAAGGGGACGCAAGGCAAAACGCTCGGGACGATCCCGCGTTTTTTTCATTGCCCTTGTGGCGACGTTTTTCGCTCAATCGATACGCGTACCAAAGTAGGCAAGGCGTTTCTCGAATATTCAAGCAAAGGCCAACTCGTGCCGGATGACATCACGGTCGAGCTTTGGAAAGAAGCAATCAATGCCGCAGTGGACGCGCACAAATTTAAACCGGACATCGATATTCTCGTGCTTGACGGCATCCCGCGAAACGTCGGCCAGGCCAAGATCATGGAGGAAATGATCGACGTAAAAAAAGTTTTCCATCTTTCCTGCCCGAATCGCGAGACGCTTTTTTATCGGTTGAAAAAACGCGCCCTCAAAGACAATCGGCTCGATGACGCGAACGAAGAAGTGATCCAGCGTCGCCTGGATATTTACGAAGCGGACTCAAAGCCTGTGCTCAGTTATTATCCGAAGGAAAATCTCACCGTCGTTGACGCGACGCAGCCGCCCGCCAAAGTTCTGCTGGACATCTTGCACAGCATGAACGGCGCGTATGAGTCGGCAACAGTTTGAAAATTTCACCGCTTCAAGTCTCTATTGCGAAAAATGCAAGGCCGCAATGCCGGTACGCGAGCGGCTGCTGTTAGTTCTGCCGGACAAGGAAATTTTCGATTATCTCTGCACCGAGTGCGGCTCGTCGGTCGGCTCGCGTGAAGTCACGGCCGGCGATAAATTGATGGCGCAAGCAATGAGCGCCCGCACTCGCCGCTCACCCACATCAATTCGCCTTCTCTAAAAGCATTCTTTCGACGCCAATCGTAGTAGGGCGCGACCGCGGGCCGCGCCGAAGTGTGGACGACCCGGCGGTCCGTCCCTACCATTGTCGAATGCGCATCGTTTTCATCGGCACGGGCGAGATTGGCGTGCCGACATTGCAGGCGCTACAGAAATCAACCGAACATGAACTTGTTGCTGTTGTCACGCAGCCGGACAAGCCGGTCGGGCGCGAGCAACGTATCGAGCCGCCGCTGATCAAGAAAGCATTAGCGGGAACGACGATGTCGATTCTGCAACCGCCCAAAATCAAAGATCGACAATCGATCGAACGGATTCGCGCGTTGCGACCGGATGTCATCGTCGTCGTGGCTTACGGGCAAATATTGCCGCGCGATGTGCTCGAGATTCCGCGCGTCGCGTGTCTGAATTTGCACGCGTCGCTCTTGCCGCGCTGGCGCGGAGCGGCTCCGATTCAAGCGGCGATCGCGGCAGGCGATCGCGAGACGGGGATCAGCGTCATGTACATGGATGAAGGACTCGATACTGGCGACATTCTATTGCAGCGCAGGATCGACATCCGCACCGACGACACGGGCGGTTCGCTGCACGATCGACTCGCGCAAATCGCGCCCGAGGCCCTGCTCGAATCTTTGCGAATGCTGGCCGCCGGAGAGGCGCCGCGCTTTTTGCAGGACAAATCGCTCGCGACTTACGCACCGAAGTTGAGCCGTGAGGATGGCCGCCTCGATTGGTCGGAACCGGTCGAAATGATCGAGAGAAAAATTCGCGCATTCAATCCCTGGCCGGGCGCGTTCATGGAACTCAACGGGCAAAATTTGAAAATCTTCTCTGCTGCGATTGTCGATCGTAACGGAAAGCCTGGGGAAATTTTGCGAAGTGAAAACAAATTGATCATCGCAGCTGGAAAAGGAGCGCTCTCGTTGCAGGAGGTGCAGTTGGAAGGAAAGAAGCGAATGAGCGGTGGCGAGTTCTTGCGCGGATACCGCGCGGCGTCATCTGCATCGGTAGGGCGACGCTCTACGGAGCCCTAGAATAGAGTCTTCGGCTCGACAGAGTCTCGCCCTACCGGTTTTGTCTCGCGTTGGAGTTCGTGATCAACATCACCATTTTGCTTTCCAAGCATTGTTCTCTTCTGTTTCATTTGCCTGCGAATGAAAACCGAGACGCCCGCTTACAAACGCATCGTGTTGAAGTTGAGCGGCGAAGCTCTCCAGGAAAAAGGCGCACGCGATAACATCTCGCCGGACGTGGTGCGCGAGATCGCCGAGCGAATCAAGGAAGTGAACCAACTCGGGGTTCAAATTGCGATCGTCATCGGCGGCGGGAATATTTGGCGCGGACTCTCCGCATCGCATCGCGGGATGGACCGGACATCCGCGGATTACATGGGTATGCTCGCCACGGTGATCAATGCTCTCGCCCTTCGCAGCACCCTCGCGAAAATGGGCGTTGAAACGCGCGTCCAGACGGCAATTGAAATGAAAAATGTGGCTGAGCCATTCATTCTCGGCCGCGCCATTCGACATCTCGAGGTTGGCCGCGTCGTCATTTTCGCGGCTGGTACAGGCAATCCTTATTTCTCAACCGACACGACTGCGGCATTGCGCGCGAGCGAGATTCGCGCCGATATCATTCTCAAGGCAACAAAAGTGGATGGCGTTTACGATCGCGACCCGACCAAACATCCCGACGCGAAACGCTACGACCGCATCACGTTTAACGAGGCGCTCACCAAACGCCTGCAAATCATGGATTCGACCGCATTTAGTTTGTGCATGGACAATAAAATCCCGATCGTCGTGTTCGACATGTACAAGCCGGGCATCTTGCGCGAGGCGGTGCTCGGACGCCAAGTCGGAACGCTCGTTTTTGACGAATCGCAACCGACGGATAAACCAAGTCCATGAGCAAGGACGACATTCTTCTCGAAGCCGAGATGTCGATGGAAAAAAGCGTCGATTATCTGATCCACGAATTTTCCGGAGTGCGCACCGGCAAGGCGTCGCCCGCACTGGTGGAGAACATCGATGTGCAGGCTTACGGATCGACAATGAAATTGAAACAGCTCGCGTTGATCACGACGCCCGAGGCGCGCCTGCTGGTGGTGCAACCGTTCGATGCCGGGACGGTACAAGATATCGAGCGCGCGCTCAAAGAATCGAAGATCGGCATTACGCCGGCAGTGGACGGAAAAATCATTCGGCTGCCGATTCCGGAATTATCGGAAGAACGACGCAAGGAACTCGTCAAATCGTTAAGCAAAATGGCTGAGGAAGCGCGAGTCCGCGTTCGCGCGAATCGTCGCGCCGCGCTCGACGAAGCGAAAAAACTCAAAGCGGGTGGCGGACTGACCGAGGACGGGATGCGCGACGTGGAGGACGAAGTGCAAAAGCTTACCGATCGTTTCGTGAAATCGATCGATGATCACCTCAAGCACAAAGAAGCCGAGATCATGAAGGTGTGATCAGTCTTCCTCTTCCACTTCCTCTTAGTCTGCTCGCTTTTATAGAACGAAGACTAAGAGGAAGAGGTAGAGGAAGATTTACAACCGCACGAGATCGAGCAGGAACTGGCACCAAAGATAGAGCATTCCGCGCCAGGAATACTTCACATCGCCATCGGCGGTTTGTCGCAGCACGCCTTTGTCGATGTTGTGCGCGATCTGGTCGCGCAAATCCTTTTCCATCTCGGCTTGGATGCGGTCTTCGTCGAGCGCGTCGAGCGCGCTCGAATCCACCTCGTTGCGACGCAGAAACTCGCGATGGCTCTGATAAAGTTGCCAGAACGATTGATCGGGCCGCTGACGGTTGATGCGGAATTGGGGCGTCAATTTTAGGCCATAGGAGAGCGGATAATTCCACGTCGTCCAAATCATGCCGCTCTTGGTTCGCGACGAAATCCGCAAATAATAAAACGACAAATCGTTCTGTTCGTTAAGGCAGATTGTGGCCTGGGCCCGGTCTTCGTCCTTGTAAAAGAGCCGAAAAAACTGGCGGTAATCTTCCCAGTCCCAACCGGCATCGCTGATGTGGGCGAAGCCTTCGTTCTCGATCTCGCGCGAGATTTCATCGAGCGTGGGAAACGTGTCCTGCGAGGGCGGACTTTTCGGGCGCAACTGTTTTTCCTTGGGCAATCGCAACGTGCGAATGCGGGTAAGAATTTCCAGCCACGGCAAGAAAAGCCAGCTCAGCGCGCCGATCACACCGAACACGACGCTCTTCGTCAAAAAATAAACCAGTAGATACGAGGCGAGCAGAATGAAAAACGCGCCCGCTTTCTGGGAAAAGGAGCTTTGGAAGCTCCGAAGGGCCACCGCCAGGACCGCCACGCCCACGAGCAGGAAAAGATTGAACAGCATTACGGATTGATCTCGTGCTCGCCCAGAAATTTTGCGAGCTGATCGGTATCGAAATTGGCCAGCACTTTGTCGCCCGCGACGAAGGTTGGCACATAAGTTTGGTCGGAGAGCTCTTTCATTTCCTCGTAGGCTTGTCGATCCTGACCAACATTAATCTCGGTAAAGCGATAGCCCTTCTCGGTGAGATACTCTTTCGCGTCAATGCACCACGAGCACCATTCCCGGCTGTAGAGCTTTAATTCCATGCCCGGCAAAATAAACGAGACGCCAGCGCCCGCGTCAACAGAAGGCAAGTCAAAATCGATTTGATTCTTCGGTGACCTAATACGACTTGGCCCAAACGACGCGGCGAACGCTCGGTTCACCTGTAAAAATGCACTTCCCCGTTCCGGAATCACCGAAAGGAATCACGCGGATTGTCACTTTAAGATCGTTCTTGATTTGTTCTTCTACTTCGCGGGAGCCGTTCCAGTGCGAGAGCGCAAAGCCCCCGTGGATTTCCGGCTTGTCGGCGCTCTTTGGCGTAAAGAAGTCGTAAAATTCTTTTTTGCTGTCGATCTTACACGTGTTCTGATCGCGGAACTTGGTCGCACGATCGAGAAGATTTTGTTGGATCGAGGTCAGAATTTCCGGAGCAGTGGCAACGAATTCTTGGATCGACATCATCTTTTTCGAATTGATCGGTTGGTCGCGCCGCGAAACGACAAGCGAATTTTTTTCCAAGTCGCGGGGCCCAATTTCGACGCGAATTGGCACGCCTTTCTTGATCCACTCCCAATTTTTGACGCCACCGCCCAATTCTCTTTTGTCCACTTCCACTTCGACGGGAAGATCGACAAATCGCTTTTCGCGCAACTGCAACATCAGACTATCGCAGATCTCCAACACTTTTGTTCGCGTTTCCGCCTTTGGCGTGATCGGCAGGATGAAGATTTGCGTGGGCGCAATTCGCGGCGGCAGAACAAGCCCGTCATCGTCGCTGTGCGCCATCACCACCGTGCCAACAAGACGCGTGCTCACTCCCCAGCTCGTGGTCCAGCCAAACTCCTGTTTACCTTCGCGGTTTTGAAATTGAATCCCGCTGGCGCGGGCAAAATTTTGTCCGAGAAAATGCGATGTTCCAGCCTGGATTGCCTTCCGATCCTGCACCATCGCTTCGATCGCCATCGTTTGCACCGCGCCTGGGAAACGTTCGCTCTCGGATTTTTCGCCAGTAAAAACTGGAATTGCCAGATGGTCGCGCACGAAGCGCTCGTAAACATCGAGAATCAACTTCGTCTCGGCACGCGCTTCCACCTCGCTCTCATGAACGGTGTGGCCTTCCTGCCAAAGGAATTCGGTGGTGCGCAAAAACAAACGCGGTCGCATCTCCCAGCGGACAACGTTCGCCCATTGGTTGATGAGGATCGGCAGATCACGATACGATTGCACCCATTTCGCGTAACTCGCGCCGATAATTGTCTCCGAAGTCGGCCTAACGACCAGCGGCTCTGTCAGCGCGCTAGCCGGTTTCATTTTACCGTCGACACCGACCTCCAGCCGCGTGTGAGTGACGACGGCGCATTCCTTGGCAAATCCTTCGACGTGCTCAGCCTCCTTGGCGAAATAACTCAAGGGAATGAAAAGCGGGAAATAAGCGTTGCGATGTCCGGTCGCGCGAAACATGGCATCGAGCTGGCGCTGCATGTTTTCCCAGATGCCGTAGCCCCATGGGCGGATCACCATGCAGCCGCGCACATCAGAGGGCTCGGCGAGCTCGGCCGCGCGAATGACCTGCTGATACCACTCGGGAAAATCCTGGTCTCGCCGTGGCGTAATCGCGGTTTTGGTGTCGGTCGAGTTCGACATGGCGAAGCAATTAAGCGCGCCAGATCAAAATGACCAGCGAGCATTTCGCAAGATCGAATCCTCGTTTGTAGCGACGCTATGTGAGCGCCGACTCCACTCAGTTCCGGCGGTCATAGAGCGCCGCTACAGACGAAGCCTAATAGTTTCGCGCGACTAGCGCCGAGTCACGCTCGACGTAAGCGCCGGCGAAATCGATGTTGCAAACGCTACCGTAACGCGCATGTGCTCCATAAGCTGCGCCCGCGAAATTGAAATTGGGATTAAAAATATTTTTCCGATGTTTCCGCGATGAAAGGCCGTCATCGATGATAAGCTGAAGGACAATGTCGCGCGCCGTTGCTTTTCCATACGAAATATTTTCGCCCCAGCTCGCACTCCAGACTCCGTAGCGATTCATTCGGCGCGCCGGATTGCTCCAACCGCTCCCACCGTGTCCAAAGCCTCCGCCAGCTTGATCGGCACAGTGATCAGCCGCGGCTTTGCACATGCCCGGTGAAAGAACGAGGGGTTGCAGGGGCTTGGTCGAGCGGAGAAAGCGAATGGCTTCGTCCACGGCTCGCAATCCTTCTTTTGTGTGAATCTTCGTATGCCCCGAGAGCACAAGGAAATTGCCGTTGTATTGCGAACGCAGTTCTTCGAGGCAGGTCGCATAAAGAGCGGGATTTTCCCTGGCCCGATTGATTTCGGCAATGACCGCACTAGCGGAGACTGAACCGACCGAGGCCGAGTCTTCGGCCGCAATGGCAACTTGGAAAGAAACAACAGTCAATGGGATGATCAGATTAAGGAGGCGCATTTAGATAAGTAGTAATTATTATAATTACTAGAAAGCACCCCTGATGCCATTCACTCAGAACTCGCCCCTAATTGATCGATCTTTGCTCGAGGCCGACGCCCCTACTCACACCAGTTGACAGCCGCGCTGGTGTCCCGTAGTTTCCGTGCCTTTTCCGCCCCGATGAAAACCTTTTCCGCCAAAGCCAAGGATGTTCCCCGCAACTGGTGGGTCATCGACGCAAAGGACCAAGTGCTTGGGCGCGTCGCCGTGACGGCCGCAAATTTACTGCGCGGGAAAGGTAAACCAATTGTAACGCCGCATGTCGATACCGGCGATTTCGTCGTTGTGATCAACGCCGAGAAAGTGCGTATGACCGGCAAAAAGGAAGAGCAAAAAAGTTACATGAGCTTTTCCGGATACGTCGGCGGCCACAAATCGGAAAATGTCCGCGCCCGACGAGCCCGGCACCCCGAGCTACTGATCGAACGCGCCGTGCGCGGGATGATTCCGCATAATCGGCTGGGACGGGCGGTTTACCGCAAGCTCAAGGTTTACCGGGGTGATTCACACCCGCACGCAGCCCAAAAGCCAGCCCAAGTCTCGCTAACCTAACTTTCTTCCAATGGCACGCGCTGAAGAATTTATCGCCACCGGTCGCCGCAAAACGTCCGTTGCGCGCATTCGCATGACGCCGGGTAGCGGCAAGATCGACATCAACGGCCGCAACTTTGAAGACTATTTCCCCACCGCCCCTTTACAAAACATGGTGCTGCAGCCGCTTCAGACCGCAAAGCTCGTCAATTCCTACGATTTATCGATCAATGCTACGGGCGGCGGCGCAAATGGACAGGCCGGCGCGGTCCGGCTCGCGATCTCGCGCGCCCTACTTCAGGTCGATACTGATTTGCGCGCCACGTTGAAAGCGGAAGGTTTGCTGCGCCGCGATCCGCGAATGAAAGAGCGAAAAAAATCCGGTCAGCCCGGCGCGCGAAAACGCTTCCAGTTCTCGAAGCGCTAATCTTATTGCGGCTTCTTCCCGCCCGGAGTCGGCGCAGATTTCGGGAGTCCAACAGGTGGCCGTGCCAGCAACGGTGGCGGCGGTGGCTGAGCACCCGGGCGCGCTTCTGTCGAGGTTTGTCCCGGCGGAGATGTAACAGTTGGTTTAAGAGAACGCATTTGTTGCATGGCCTCGCGAGCCCACATGCTGTCGCGATAGTCCGTTAGAATCTTTTCACATGTTTGAAGCGCCTCGTCATTACGCCCTTTCGCTTTCAAAAGATACATCCGCGAAATCAATGCGAGGGGCGCGCTGAAACTTTTCGGATAAGTCATGGCGATCTGTTGATACATCGCCAGTGCTTCGTCGGTTTTGCCCATCGATTCCAGATTGGCTGCCATTGCTGTTCGCGCTGTGCTCACCAACTCGTGATCGGGATTCTTGCTCACGAAGAGTTCAAGCGTCGCATTAGCTTCCGCGAACTTTTTTTCCGCGCGCTGGGAGTCCGCCAGCAACAGATACGCATCCGCGCTCGCGGGCGTGCCAGAATAACGCGCGATCACTTGCCGATAATCCTGCACGCTCTTGGCTCTGGCTAACAAGTCCGCTGCCGCTGCCTCACGGTGATCGGAGTAAACGCGATAACCTGCCACCCCGATAATCGCCAGCAGAGCGACAATTAACGCGGCGATAATCTCCGTTTTATAGCGCAGCCAAAAGACGCGCGTTTCGATTGTTACATCTCGCGAGGGAGGTGGTGCTGTCGGCATAAATTACGATGTCGATCCTAAGCTCAGTGGTCCAAAACCCGCGAGCGTGCTCTTATGCCACGCGAAGCTTTTTCGCGCAAGTCTGCCACCGCACGGACTCCTCCTGCGGCGAGCGCGATAAGTCCAAAGAGAACGCCGGTAACGATCTTTGCTTGATGACACCTGATGAGCCGACACCACCCATGCTCAACCCGGAAAAGGATCCGAATGAGTGGACGACTGGCGACGAACCGATGACCGGCCCGCAGCGTTCTTATTTGCAAACCCTTTGCCGTGAGGCCGGTGAAGAATTCGATTCCACGCTGACAAAAGCCGCTGCCTCAAAGAAAATCGAAGAACTCCAGGCGAAAACTGGGCGCGGTAAATAACAATTTGAAAAGCGGGGCGACTTCCCTGCCGCCCCTTGTCCCAAAGTATTTCCGCGTCGGCTAATTCGAACGGATACCGCGCCTGCTTTTGGACTTGCTCGTGCCGCGAAGACCATGAGCCGTGGCTGCGTCGGTTCCGCCACCGCGGCTCAGATTCGTACCACTCGGTTTTTTTCCAGAGCTGCGTCGTTGACCCGGGCGATTGCCAGGCTGCTTACCGGAGCGAGTACTCACGCCTCGGCCACCGCGCTTGAGCATCACCAACTCTGACTTGTTCTTATGAGACATTGGCGTCCTTTCGACACGAGAGAACCATCAATCAATGTCGTTTCTTTTTGCGTCCACCTTTCTTCCCGCCTTTGCGCGAACTGGCTTTGCTGCGCTTTTTGCCGCGACCGCCACCGCCTTTTTTGCGACCGCCCTTATCGGATTTATTTACAGTCGCCCACGCGCGCCTTGAAGCCTCCTTCTTGCTCACGCCGCGCTTCTTATAACCGCGTGCAATCTTTTCTGCCTTCCGTTTTTGCTTCCCCGTATATTTCTTTTTGCTTCCTCGTGCCATAAATTCCTTCCTTCTCTTGCCCATAAATACTTCGCGCGTGCCCGCCTCAACGGATTTACCTCACGAATCACTCAAGTTCTGATTTCTGCATTGGACGTTGAGCGTTGGGCGTTGGACGTTGGCTTCCGTGATTCCACACGACAAGCTTTTCACTCCCGGCCCTGTCGAGGTTTCGGCAAAAACGCTGGCGGCCTTTTCGCGACCGATGATCGGTCATCGCGGCGAAGATTTTAAGAATCTTTACCACGCGATTCATCCGAAACTGCAAGCTCTCTTCGGGACGAAGCAGCCCGTTTTTCTTTCAACCTCATCGGCTTGGGGGGTGATGGAGGCCTCGATCCGGAACTTGGTCGATCGCGGCGTGCTTTGCTGCATGTGCGGCGCGTTCTCGGATAAATGGCTCGATGTCGCCAAGCGCTGCGGAAAAAACGCCGATCCGCTCCAAGTCGATTGGGGAAAACATATCGATCATAAAAATGTCGATCTTGCGTTGGCATCGGGAAAATTCGACACCATTACTTTGATTCACAATGAAACTTCCACGGGCGTGATGAATCCGTTGCCGGAGATTTGCTGCACGCTGGCCAAATATCCTGACGTTGCGCTCATCGTCGACACAGTCTCGTCTTTTTCCGCACTGAAAATCGACATGGACGCGCTCGGGATCGACATCATGCTCACCGGTACGCAAAAAGCGCTCGCCTTGCCGCCGGGCTTTTCGCTCTTCTCGGTTTCCGACAAAGCTTTCTCGCGCGCGGAAAAAATTGCGGGTCGCGGTTACTATTTCGATTTTCTTGAATTCGAGGAAATCGAAATAGTAGCCGCGGTCCGGAATTCTTTCCGCGCGCGGCAAGGCTTTTTCAGATACGGAGAAGAGCGAAAACCCTGGCGGCAAGGCGAGCGCTTTTTGCGTACCAGTTAGCA
>WNFW01003581.1_pt1 | contig 15501 bp, 13 predicted proteins | sample 5400131 | NCBI WGS metagenome assembly WNFW01 (sample SAMN13153362, study PRJNA577476) | soil metagenome | isolation source: 20 cm soil or saprolite under grassland replicate 1 | place: USA:California | collected 2016-06-15 | reverse complement strand
CCGTCTTGCGGATCGCCTCGGGATTCGGCGCGTCGTATACGCAGAAGGTCTTGTGCTTGTCGTCGCTGACGTACGAATGCACCCAGGTCACGCCTTCGTCGGCGTTGCTGCCCACGACGGCCAGGCATGTCTGCGCACCATCGTCGGTGACCGGAATGTGCAACCCGGCTGGAAAGGTTCGCTCGACTACGTATCTCGGCATCTTTTTTCTCCTGTTGCTGTGGTTCCTGGGTTGAGATCGCGCGACAGCAACACCGTAGGAGTCCAACGGACGCCACCAAATCGGTGGAACTACCCAGATTTCTCGGGTGGATTACCTAATCTGGGCTACCGCCTGGCCTCGGGTCTTGACGCCGAGCTTGCCGAGGATCGCGGAAACGTGATGGTCGACGGTCTTGGTGGAGAGGAACAGGCGCCCCGCGATCTCGGGGTTGCTCAGACCTTCGGCGACGAGGCCGAGGATCTCCGCCTCGCGCTCGGTGAGGTTGGCAGCATTGCGCAGTGTCGTCGTGCGCGGTCCGCGCGGGACGCCACGCGCGCCCTTGCCACGCAGACGGCGCGAGACGATGGCCGCGGCCGGGCGGGCGCCAAGCTCCTGGAACATCTTCAACGCCTCGCGCAAGTCGTGTTCGGCGGCCGAAGCCGCGAGCGCCATCGCGGCCTCGTAGCGGCACCCGACCCCCATCCACGCGGTCGCCGCGGCGGCGAAGCTCCCTTGCAGCTCGAGCGAGTAACGCTCTGGCAGATCGACGGGCGCGGGCTCGTTGAGACCCGCCCTCCGGCGCCAGCAAGCCATCTCGCCAACCACATGGTGAGCGTGCCGCCGCTGAGCGATCTCCAACGCGCCAAGTGTTGCGTCGGGAATCTCCGCCTCCCTTCCTTGCAGCCACAGCGCTTCGGCGCGGGCCATCGCAGCGGGCTCACGTCGCTGCAGCTCGACGGTCGGCGCGGCGAGCACCGCGGCCTCGTCGAGTGCCGGCCAGCTCTCGGGGTCTCCGCGCCGCGCGCGCACGAGGCCGATGACGGCGAGCGCGACGATGCGTGGGACCGGCGACAGCGGGTCGCGAAACACAGCCTGCGCAAGCCGCGCCGCCTCGTCCCAGCGCCCCCGGTCGAGCTCGCACCTCGCTCGATAGGCGAGAAAGTAGTGACGCCAGATGTCGAGGCCGCGCTCGATCGAGTATTCGAGACCGGTCTCGTAGTAGCGGTCGGCCAGCTCGTAGGACTTGAAACGTGGCGACCACCACACCAGGGCGACCAGGACCCGTCCGGCGTGCTCGTCGAGGCCGGCGTCCTGGGCCACGCGCAGGATTCGCTCGAAACCTCGGGCCGATTCGTCTGACGCGCCGGAGAGGTAGTCGACGACCTGCAGGTTGGTCTGCGCGTAGACGCGCGCCTCGAGGTGGTCGAGCTGCTCCGCCAGCTCCAGGGCGCGCCTACCCCAAATGCGGGCTCCGTCCGCATCTTCGGAGTTGACGAAGAGGTGAGACAGGTTGCAGTAGGCCATCGCCAGCTCCGGCCCGGGCGGGAGCTGCTCGAGTGTCGCGATCGCCTCTTGCGCGGTCTCGATCGATTCCTTGATCCTGCCCACATAGCGGAGCAGCCGCGACAGCGACCACAGCCCATCCCCTACCCTCAGGGGCTCGCTCAGGGTGCGGTAGCAATCGAGCGCTCTCTGCTGTGCCTCGAGCGCTTCTGGGAATTGACCGCTCAGGTAGCAGGCGTGTGCGCGCCGCTGGAAGAGCGACGCGAGAACCTCGGGCTCGGCGTCGCCCGCCGCATGGATAGCCCTTGCATAGTGAGCCGCGGCTTCGCGATGCGCGCCCAGCGCTGACGCTCGCGAAGCCGCCTCCGGCGAGTACTTCATCACCGACGTCCTCTCGCCTGCAGCCTCGGCGTGATGGGCGAGCCGCGCAGGATCTCGATCCGCCTCGGCAGATTCCGACAACCCAACCATCGCGGCCACGTGGAGCTTTGCCCTGCGGTGCGATGGCAGCGAGGCCTCGACAGCGCGGCGCGCCAGCTCATGATGAAAGCCGAGCCGATCGCCGTCGGACGTCATCACGCCCGAGGTGACGCATTCGTCGATGCTGGAGCGCGCGCCTTCACTCATCCGGTCCAGCAACCACAGCTCGGCCGGAGCCGGGATGATCGAGGCCGCCTCGACCACATCGCGCCCGCCTGGGCTCAGCCTGGCGACTCGGGCAAGGACCGCGTCCTGCACAGTCGCCGGCACCGCTTGCATACCGCCGGCAAGCACCTCGGTCACGAAGAATGGATTCCCGCCGGTTTGTCGGTAGAGCTCGTCCGGATCGACACCGTAGGGCTGCGCAAGCGTGGCAACCCCCTTAGGCGAAAGGCGGGAGACCCGCAGCCTGCTGACCGAGCCGCCGGTCGCAAGCTCGCCCATCAGCCGCCGCAAAGGATGCATCCGGTCGAGCTCGTCGTCTCGATGCGTGGCGAGAATCAGCGCGCCGACCGACTCGACGCGCCTGGCCACGATGCGCAACACGTCCAGGGTTGCGGCGTCCGCCCACTGCAGGTCCTCGAGGACCATTACAACCGGGGCGCTTTGGTGCACGTCGCGCATGAGCTCGGCCGCAAACTCGTGCGGACGGGCCTCGGTGCTGGCAAGTCTGTCCAGCTCGCCTCCCACAACAATGGACACGTCCACGAACGGACCCAATGGCCGCGGCGTCGCCAGCGCGTCGCATGCGCCCCAGAGCACGGTCGCGCTCGAGGGCAGCTGGGCAGCGAACCGCCGCACCAGCTCCGTCTTCCCCACGCCGGCCTCGCCGGCGATGAACGTGACATGGCCTCGCGCGCTGGCCAGGACCGAATCGAATTGGTCCGCGAGAGCCCTCAGCTCTGCGGCGCGCTCGAGGAGGTTGGTTTCGCTGACTCGCATCGGAGCGTCAATCGTGCGCCGGGCCACGGCGTCGCTTCAACTCGATAGGTGAGGGCGACCACGCACCGCGGCCGCCCTCGTGTGCTGCTCCTAGCTTGCGGACAGGACCGCGGACAGGGCGTTGACCTGCCCGTGGCCGAACCACGAGTTGTACCCGGGACCGCCCTGGCACGCCTGCGGCGCGCCGTTGTTGACAGACGGGAAAGCGACGTAGATGGTCAGATCCGTTGGGCATGGGATCGGATCGGCCGTGTTGTTGACCCGCGCCTGCACCTGGCCGGGCCGCGTGATCCCAAGGCTCTCCAGCAATGCGACCACGCCGGTCACGTGTGGGGACGCCATCGAGGTGCCCTGGAGCCAGCAGTACGTTGCGGTTGGCACATTGGGGTCGGTCGTTCCCAGCGCTCCACAGTCCGGCAGATTCGTCGGCCAAGTCGACAGCACGCGGCCATGGCCTGGGTCCGCCGTCTGCTGGAACCTGCGATCACCGCCTGGCGCGATGACCTGGGTCACTCCCACCCCATAGTTGGAGTAGTACGACTTCTTCATCTGACTCCCGTCGGCGGTCACGCCGATGACGCCCGGGATCTCAGTCGGGATGACGACACAGTCATTGCCCACCGGCCGAACCACCGGGCTCGTGTCGTCAGGGCTCTGCGCGTCCTGTGTTGGATGCGCAAGGTCGTCTGAGAAGTTACCCTCGGCCGCGACCACGCTTACGCCTTGCTGCATCGCGTACTTGATGGCCCGGGACTCGGCTTTCCAGATCGCCCGCTGGGTTGGGTCGTTCTTGCAGTTGAAGTAGTAAGGGTCAGCGAAATAGCTGTTGTTGGTCACGTTGAAGTGATGGGTGCCGGCCCACATGAAGGCGCATACCACCGCTTCCGGGAAGAAGAATCCATCCGCGTTGCCGGCCTTGATCGCCGCCAGCTTGACGTTTGGCGCGACGCCCACGATGCCGATGCCGTTGCGTGCCGCGGCGATCGTGCCAGCGGTGTGCGTACCGTGTCCGTTGTCGTCCACAAAGTTGGTGTCGGGCTTCCCCGTCAAACACCCGGCGCTGTCAGCCGCATCGAAGTTTGGCGCAAGGTCAGGGTGCGTCGGATCGATCCCTGTATCGATGTCGCCGGCGATCACGGCACGACTGCCGGGCGTGATCGCCTGTGCTCCAAAAGCGCCGATCTGAGTCATGTCCCACTGCCACGCCGAAAGCGGATCGCCCGGCGCCGGAAGCAGCGGCGCTCCCGCGCCTGTCGTACCCGCACTGACGACACTGTCGTCGAGCCTGGTTGCGAAACGGGCTGTGGCCGCCGCGCCGTCGATTCCGGCCGCCGACCTGAGGTTGGCCGCGAAGTCGCTCCTGTTGGAGCGAGCGATGATCACGCCAATCTGCTGGTAGTTGTAGACAAGCTGGCCGCCAGCGGCCTGAACAACGCCCGCGCCATTCCGCGACGACGCGCCGTCCTTGTAGAGAACGATGTAGGTCTCCGTGGCGGCGGTCGTCGCCGCATGGACTGGAATCACCGGCACGCTCAACCCGATCAGCGAGATCGCGGCCAAGATCCCCCGCGGCCGCGAACGAAAGAAACGCCAAGCTCCCCGCATAACCAAATCTCCCCCTAGCGCTGCAAAGCCCGACTGAAGCCACGACTGAGCTTATCAATCACGCGGCGACGATGAAAGGTCGCGAATAACTCGTAGCCGGATGCGGTTTACGGATGCATGTTGGAAGGCATTCGGATCGAGGTCGAGGGTCCAAGCGATCTGCCGCGAATGCAGGAGTGGCTGTCGCGGCATCGCGGACAAACGTTGGAGCTCGACCGCGCGAGGCAGCTCGAGTTTGGGGTTCCGATTTCAGCGGCGCGCGCGGTCCTCGTCGCGGTGACGCTGCAGAACGGCGACGCCACGACCGCCCAGTTGGGTGGCGTCGTGCGCGCCATCGCCAACCGCAGCCTCGGCGAGCCGGTTCGCCTTGTCTTCGAAGGCCGCTCGCCGGCTCATCTGCAGCCCGAGGATGCTGAGACGGCCGCGTCTGACCTGCTGGGCACGATCTCGCGCCTGGTTGCGGAGGGGGGTAGCCCGCAGGCGCGGGCTTCTGCCCGTGCCGGGCGGAAGGAGGGACTGCCCCCCTCGAACAAGGACGAGCCGGTCGCCGAAGTCGCCTAGCGTTCGCGCGCACCCGCACGACGGTCATATGCCCGCCGCAGGCGTTCCACCCATATGGCGATTGGGGAAAACCGGATTCACGAGGTCGATGTAGGCTCGGCGCCGATCGAGCGCTTCCGCCCGCTGGTCGGCGACGAAGTTTGGCCGGAGCTCGAAGGCGGCGTGGCCGAACTCAGGCGACGTCTCGATGGCCATGTGCTCTGGAACGTGAACTCCACTGCTCGCGGCGGCGGTGTCGCCGAGATGTTGGCCTCGCTCATCCCCTATGACAGGGGTGCAGGTATCGACGAGCGCTGGGCGGTCATCGAAGGCTCGCCTGAGTTCTTCAGCGCCACCAAGAAGATCCACACGCTGCTTCACGGCGTCCAGCCTGACGGTGGACTCACGGCCGGCGAACGCCGCGACTATCAAGAAGCGACCGCGCACAACTCGGAAGCGCTGGCCGGCCTGATCCGCCCGGGCGACGTCGCGATCCTGCACGACCCGCAGACCGCGGGCCTCGTCCCCGGCCTGAGGGCGCGAGGCGTCAAGGTCGTATGGCGTTCGCACATCGGTGTCGATGAACCGAATGACCTCGCCCGCAGCGCCTGGGATTTTCTGCGGCCGTTTGTCTCCGAGGCGTCAGCTTGCGTGTTCTCTCGAGCTGCCTATGCGTGGGATGGGCTCGATGAGTCGCGGGTCCGGATCATCGCCCCCTGCATCGATCCGTTCGCGACCAAGAACCAGGACATGCCCGATGAGTCGGTGACCGCGATCCTGCAGGCAAGCCGCATCCTGCAAGGCGTTGATGGAGAGGCGACCTTCACGCGCCACGACGGGACCGACGCGCGCGTGACACGGTCGGCGGAAGTCGGCGACGCCCCGGTGGCCGCCGACGCGCGCATCGTGCTCCAGGTCTCGAGGTGGGACCGGCTCAAAGACCCGGTCGGCGTGCTGGATTCTTTCGTCCGCTTCATCGCGCCGCGGACCGACGCATGGCTCGTGCTTGCGGGCCCCGCCGCAACCTCCGTCACCGACGATCCGGAGCAACCCGAGATCCTCGAGGACCTGAGGCGCCGTCACGAGGCGATGCCGGCGGCGACCCGCCACCGGGTCGTCATCGCGCAAATTCCGATGCAGGACACGGAGGAGAACGCCGCGATCGTCAACGCCCTGCAGCGGCGGGCGGACGTGGTCGTCCAAAAAAGCCTCGCCGAGGGATTCGGCCTCACGGTTTCCGAGGCGATGTGGAAGCGCCGGCCGGTCGTCGCCAGCCGCGTCGGGGGCATCCCCGACCAGATCGAGCAGGGCAAGAATGGGATCCTGGTCGATGACGCGCGTGACCTGCGGGCGTTCGGCGACGCCGTTGTGGGCCTGCTCCAGGACGAGCCGTTGGGCAGGCGGCTCGGGGTCGAGGCCCGGCATCGCGTCGTCCGCAAGTTCATCTCACCGTGCCATCTGATCGAGCAGGCCCGGCTGGTCGTCGACCTCGTCGCCTGACCTGACAACCGGCCTCCGAACCTCTAATCTGATTGCGTTCGGGTGGCCAAGGGGGGGCGGACCCAGACGCGGTTTGTTGGCGGGGGCCTGGTTGGTTTGATCTGACTTCCCCCTGACGGCCACGTTGGCGCGGGCATCGCCCGCGGGGGGGAGTGTCCATGGAGATCGACAGATCGCGTCCTTCCCAGCCCTCGTCGGGCACGCAGGAAGAATCGCGAGAGGGCGGGCCGGCCGGCGAGGACGTCGCCTACTGGGAGGGTCTGGAGCAAACCGACGAGTTCAAGCGCCTGGTCGCCGCTCGGATGCGCTTCGTCCTTCCTGCCACGGTGTTCTTCCTCGTCTACTACTTCCTGCTGCCGCTGGCCAACGGCCTCGCGCCCGACTTCATGCGGACCGACGTCATCGGTCACGTGAACATCGCCTACCTGTTCGCGTTGTCGCAGTTCGTGATGGCCTGGCTCCTCGCCTGGTTCTACCTTCGCCAGGCGACCAATGTTTTCGACCGCCTGGCCGCGATGGTCCGTGAGCGCGCGTCTCGCGGCCGGGGGACCACGCCATGAACCTCACGCTCGTCCTGTTCTTGATCGTGGTCGGGATCACGCTCGTGATCACCGGGTGGGCGGCGCGGAGGACGCGCACCACCGTCCAGTTCTGGGCGGCCGGCCGTGGCATCAAGGGCTGGCAAAACGGCCTCGCCATCGCAGGCGACTACATGAGTGCCGCTTCGTTTCTCGGCATCGCCGGCCTGATCGCTTTCAACGGCTACGACGGATTCATGTATTCAGTCGGCTGGCTCGTCGCCTATCTGACCGTGCTCTTCCTGATCGCCGAGCCGATGCGCAACACCGGCAAGTACACGATTGCCGACGTCCTGTCCTACCGGATGTCACCGATTCCCGTACGGTCCGCGGCCGCCTTCTCGACTGTCGCGGTCAGTGCCTCGTACATGATGGCCCAGATGATCGGGGCGGGCAGCTTGATCAAGATCCTCATCCCGACACTCGACTCGGCCCTGAAACCCTGGTTCAACTGGACGGTGCTCGGCACCAAGCTCGACCCGTCGATCACCATCGTCGGCGTGCTGATGATGGTCTACGTCATCGCCGGCGGAATGGTGGCGACGACCTGGGTGCAGATCGTCAAGGCGGTTCTCCTCATGGGGGGCGCGATCCTCCTGAGCTTCCTCGTGCTCCTGCACTTCGGGTTCAACCTCGGGCGCTTCTTCGACACCATCGCCGGCGTGAAGGACAAGGCCAGCGGACTCAACTTCACGCAACCCGGCATCCTCTACCCGTATGGCAAGAAGCAGGTGCTCGGCATCGATCTGGCCCTGCTCGACAACGTCTCGCTGGGGATGGCGCTGATCCTCGGCACCGCCGGCCTTCCCCACATCCTGATGCGTTTCTTCACCGTGCCCGACGCCAAAGCCGCGCGGCAGTCGGTCGCGTGGGCGATGGGACTGATCGGATCGTTCTACATCATGACCACCTTCCTGGGCTTCGGCGCTGCGACGCTGGTTGGCAAAACCAACATCTGCGCCACAGTCACCGCGGGCTGCAAACCAAACAGCAACCTCGCCGCTCCTCGCCTGGCCGAGTATCTCGGCACTCAGTTCTTCGGCGGCACTGGAGGCGAGTTCCTCCTCGCCTTCATCGCGGCGGTCGCCTTCGCGACGATCCTCGCGGTGGTAGCCGGACTCACGCTCGCCGCATCCGGCGCCTTCAGTCACGACTTCTACGTCAATGTGATTCGCACCCACATCCTCCACGGCCATGTCAGCGACCGCGAGCAGGTGCTCGTGGCGCGCATCACGGCGGGCCTCGTCGGTCTGCTGTCGATCTGGCTCGCGGCGCGCGTCGGCGCCACCGCCAACGCGGCAGCATTGGTGGCGGGCGTCGCGTTTGTCATCGCGTCCGCGGCCAACCTGCCCGCGATCCTCTTTACGCTTTTCTGGAAGAGGTTCAACACGTGGGGAGCCGTGGCATCGCTGGTCGGCGGCTCGCTGGTGACGATCTGGCTCGTCGCCATCGGTCCCGGCTGGACCGTCCCCGTCAACGCGAACCCCGCATTCCCGCTGCAGAACGTCGGCATCGTCAGCATCCCGATCGGTTTCTTGCTGGCGATCGTCGGCACTTATCTCGGCGAACTGGTCAAGGCCGACCGCCTGGCCGAGCAGAAGTTCCACGAGATCGACGTCCGCGCTCAGACCGGTCTAGGCGCGGAGCCGGTCCCGGCCGGATGACCTGGAACCGGATCATGGGGGGCGGCACGCGCCGCTCCCCATCCTCCTTCCGATGAGCCAGCACGACATCGTGGGGTTGGTGGCGCTCGACGCGGCTTGCGTCCTGGCCGCCGCGATGATGCTGCGCTCCTGGTCGCGGCGGCGGACGCGCCCGCCGCTCGTGGCCGCCGTCTTCGTGATCGCGCTGGGGGTCGTCGCGAGCATCCTCGTCGTGCTCGGCGTCACGTACTCGCTCGTGGTGGGTCCCACGTTCATCGTCGCGCTGCTTGTGATCATGTACACCGCTCGTTACGAAAAGGGGTTGAGCTCGCCTCGTCGCTAGACTCGGCTGCATTGGCGATCCGCGTTTTCAAGCAAGACGAAGGCCGGTTGCGCCAGATCGACTTCCACCTGAGCCCCAAGTTCATCACCGAGTGGCTGGCTTAGCTCGAGATGCCGAAGACCGATCCGCATGATCCTGGGGTAGAACCCGCGCGCAAGCGGGCGGAAGAGGCAGGGAACGCCGCCCGCACTCCGGTCCAGATCGGGCAAGGCAAGGTCCGTTTCGGGACCGCGAGCTGGACGGACCCGACGATGACCGCGCCCGGCGTCTTCTATCCCCGCGGCGCGGACAGCGCGGAGGAGCGGCTGCGCTTCTACGCCAGCCAGTTTGCGGCCGTCGAGGTCGACGCGACGTATTACGCGCTGCCCAACAAGCGCACGGCCGAGAGCTGGGTGGAGCGAACGCCGAAGGGCTTCGTGTTCGACATCAAAGCGCACGCCTTGATGACCGGGCAGCCGACCGAGGTGACGCGCCTGCCCAAAGTGATCAAAGAGGAGCTGCCCGCCTCGCTGCGAGAGAAGAAGCGCATCTATCGCAAGGACGTGCCAGGGGAGCTGCTGGATGCGGTGTACACGCAATTTCGAGAAGCGCTCGAGCCCTTGGTGAAGGCAGGCAAGCTTGGCGCGGTCTTTGTCCAGTTTCCGAAGTGGGTTTTTCCGTCACACGAGGCGCGCGAGCTCATCCTCGAGACTCGTCGGCGGCTGGACCTGCCGATCGCGGTGGAGTTTCGCCACGGCAGCTGGTTCAACGAGAAGAACGCGGAGCGAACGGTGAAATTCCTCGAGGACAACAAGATCCCGTACGTCGCGGTCGACGAGCCGCAGGGCTTCAAGAGCTCCGTGCCGCCGGTGATCGTGCCGACGAGCGACGAGCTAGCGGTGTTTCGGTTCCACGGACGCAACACAGAGAACTGGGAGAAGAAGGACATCGCCCCGTCGGAGCGATTCCGCTACCTGTACGACGAAGACGAGCTCGCCGACTGGACGCCGAAGATAGCCGCGGTGGCGAAGAAGACGAAGGAGACCCACGCCGTCTACAACAACTGCTTCTCCAACTACGGGACGACCAACGCGCAGGAGGCGGCGCGTCTGCTGGCGGAGCTGCAGGCCTAGCGCAGCCCCATCCCCCGGCCCCTCCGGCCCTTCGGGCCACATCCCCAGAAATGGGGCGGAGTTCGGGCTTACTTCCTGTCGAGGTGTTTGGACATCCAGGAGTTCAGGTCTGCTCCGTCGCGCCACACTTGAGCGACGCGGTCCTTCGCCTTTGACGTCGCGATCCACGGTTCCGCGGGCCAGCGCTTCCAGTAGATCAGGCGCTTGTGGCGTAGGAGATCGGCGCGCGGGTGATCCTGCGGATAGGGCGGCGGCACGCGCTTGAGCTCCTTCCCCTCCACGTCGTAACCCTTCCTGCGGAGCCCGGCCACGATCCCAGCCAGCTCCTTCCCCGAGCGCTCGCCGGCGACGGCCTCGCGCAGTCGTTGCAATTGCACGTCGTCCACCCCGCCGCGGTCGAGATCGGCGTAGATGTTCAGCTTGTAGGGCGACTTGTCCGCCGAGAACCGAATGTCGCGATTCGGACGCGAGACACGGTGCGGCGGCCCGAACTCGGCCTCGAGGTCGGCGAGGAGCGCGAGCATCGGCGCCTTGACCTCCGCTTCGTATTGCTTCCGATGCGCCTCGAAGTAAGCCTTGTTGTTGTTCGCGCGCAGGCCAAGAAAGAAGCCCCTGAAGTCGCCCTTCCAACCCGTGAATGTTCCTGCCACGCACGCAGATTAGAGCTCATCTGCTCCGCCACCACCGCACCACATAGATAAGGAAGGGGAGCCGTCGGCTTGTGCCGCGTCGGTACCGAGCGGATTCGCAACGTTGCACTAGTAGGACCCCAAGACCCAACGGAGGAACGACTATGCCGATCACGAGGTCGGGAGAGGTGGCAGCCTGACACTCGCCGCAATCGTCGCGATCGCCAGCACGTTCGCCGGGCCGCACGCCGGCGATGGTTCAGGAAGTGTGAACCTCGAGGCTTGGCAGGTGATCAACCTCATCGGCGCGCCCCTGCTTGCGCTGTTGTTCGTTGCTCCGGTGGTCGACGACCTCAAGGAATGGCTGGCGTCGGGCCGGAAGTAGCGATCAGACGGTAGAACGTTCCTTGACGGCGATCCTGTCGCCGACGCTGATCCTGCCGCTCGTGAGCAGGTCCGCGCGAAGGCCGGCCCGATGCGTGAGCGGCTTGATCAGCGGCTTCCCGGTCAAGGCTACGAGGTGGGAGCACGGCTCGCACAGCTCAACGCCCAGCGCGAGCACATCGCCAATCCAGAACTCCTTGCCGACCAGGTCGTTGAGACGAACGCCCCTGGTGGTCAGGTTGCGACGGCTCTCGCCCGGATCAAGCGTGATTCCCGATGCGGCAAGGCCTTCGACCGCTTCCGCCTCGATCAGCGTGACGTCACAGCTGTCCGCGTCACGTTGCATTGCGTTCCGGTCCCCGGACAGGCCAAGCCCGGGCAGGGCGTCGACCGACCCAAGTGCGCGCACCGGACCTCCCCGGGTCTCGGCGATGTGGATGTGCTCGACGTGGGCTTCGGTCGTTCGACTCATCGCTTGAACTGCAGATCGTATTCCGGGAAGTAGCGCGGGATCACGGAGAGGTCGAAGCGCGGGAGGATCGAATTCGGCGGCTCACGGTCGAGCAAGAAGCCGAAGCTGCGCGAGACCAGGTCCTCGACCGCGGCCGCGTCATCGCCTCTGCCCCATCGGGCCAGGTCGCGGCGGGAAACCGTCACGGTGTGAGTCGAGGTGTGACCGGCGTGCACGACGGAAACGCCGCACACCCAGCCGTCCGGTCCCGTCTGAACACGCACGGTGACCATCCAGAAAGCCTAGCGGGAGGCTTCCTGACCGTTGTTACTTAACATTGAGGGCCGGCTCTGCCGATAATTCGAAGATCGTGGCCGTCAAATCAAGTTGGGACGATATCCCGGGCGGGCTCGTCGCATATGACCCGAATGGGCAGGTCACAGACGCAAACGAGGCCGCGCTCGAGGTGCTCGGCTCCACCCGACGCCAGCTGGTCGGGTCGTTCGCCGAAGATGCGGACTGGCTCGTCCTCGAGTCGGCGGAGGGACCGATGTCGGTGCACCCGGTCACGGCGGCCCTCAAGAGCGTGCAACCCGTCCATGGCGTGCTGGCCCGAGTCCACCGCCCTGACGGTTCCGACGTGTGGGTCCAGGTGGATGCCATACCTCGGGTCTCGTCCTCGGGCGAGGCGACGCAGGTGGTCGCCACGATCGCCGATGTGACGCACCTTTTCACCCGCAGCCGGCTGACAAGCCGTGGGGCGGGCGATCACATCGTGAGTGAGGTGGTCAACCAGCTGGCTGACGTGCACCTCGAGACACGCGCGATCCTGGTTGCGGTCACGAGCGCCTTGAGCCGGATGCGGCCGGCCACGTGGGTCGCGGAGCTGCTCGACAGAGACCCGAGCACCTCGCAAACCTTTGCGGCGAACTTCGAACAGCCCGAGATCGCCGGGTACATCAATCGCTGGGGGGCCAAGCTCGACCCGCCCGGCCATGGCCCGACCACCGGCGTCTCACAACGGGTCATCGAGTCCGGCAAGCCAATCCTGCTCAAGGACATGCCGATCGGGAAGCTCCTGGAGCTGACCGGGCCGGAGGTCCAGGCTTACGCCGCCGAGCACCCGCTTCCGATCGCCGTGGACAAGGCCGACCTGCTCGCGGTTCCGATGCGCGCCCGGGGCGGCATCGTCGGCACCCTGTCCATCTACGAGCTTCCAGGCTCGAATCCGCTGACCGACAAAGACACCCTGTGGATGCAGGCCGTGGCCGACCGCACCGCGCTCGCGATCGAGAACGCCCAGCTTTACGAGGATGCGATCCGCCGCCTCGAGCGCCTGGGCTCGCTGCAGAGCTTGAGCCTGGCCCTCAGCGCCAGCCCGGACCTGCGTCTCACGCTCAAAGTCATCCTCGACCAGGTCGCGGCCCAATTGCGGGTCGACGCCGCGGACGTGCTCCTGCTCGACGAGACCGACAACATGCTGACCCTGGCCGCGAGCTCAGGGTTCCAGGCCACCGCCGTCCCCGACTATCGGCTGCCCGTGGACGAAGGCTGGCCCGGGCGCGCAATCAACAGCAGGCGGATCGAGACCGTGACCGCGTTGAGCGCCTTCTCACAGTTCCGGCGCCGATCGCTGTTCGCGCGTGAAGGATTCAAGGCGTACGGCGCCGTGCCGCTCATCACGCGCGGCAAACTCCTCGGCGCGCTCGAGGTCTACCACCGCAGCCCGCTTGCGCCGGACCAGGAATGGCTCTCCTTCCTGGACGCGCTGGGCAGCGTGGCTGCCATCGCCATCGACAACGCCGCGATGCAGGACCGGCTCCGCCGAGTCCAGGTAGCAGGGGTCGCCCGAAGGGCCCCCGCGCCGCCGCGCGACCTCAGCCGCCTCGAGCTCCAGATCATTCGCTTCGTCGTGGAGGGCAGGACCAACAGGGAGATCGCCTCCGAGGTGCACCTCAGCCAGAACACCGTCAAGTTCCATATGCGCCAGATCTTGCAGAAGACGGGCACGGCCAACCGGACCGAGCTCGCGCACCAGGTCGCGAAGGAAGGCTGGGTCTAAGACCGCCTTTTAGTCCCCTGGATTAACACAACTACCCAGGTGGGTAGGTAAATCGTCCTTAGGGTCGTCTCTCGCTAAGCAATCGCTTCTTAATCTGGGCGGCGTAGGGAGCGCGTCGCTTTATATGGCCGTTGCAGCCAGCCGGGTGGGAGAGGTGGCGAACCTTTTCGAGGTTCGCGGATCGGGGCATGCCCCGATCCTGGTTCTCGCCCTCCTGGTTTCGACGATTGGCCTCGTCATGCTGCCACCCGTGATCGGCGTCCTCGTGATCGCCGGGCTCCTGCGGTGAACGTGCAGGAGGGCATGACCCTTGGCGCGTATCGCATCATGGAGCGGATCGGCCGCGGCGGTATGGCGGCCGTCTTCCGCGCTTATCACCCCGCGCTCGACCGTTTCGTGGCGATCAAGGTCCTGCCCGACTTCTTCGCCGACGAGCCCGACTACCGCGAACGCTTCCAGCAGGAAGCGCGGTCGGTCGCCCGCCTGAAGCATCCGAACATCCTGGAGATCTTCGACTACGGCTATGACGACGGCACCGCCTATCTCGTGCTCGAGCTGGTCGAGGGCGGGACCCTGGCCGACCGGGTCGGCAAGCCAATGGACCTGCGCGACGTCGTGCACCTCCTCGAGCCGCTCGGGAGCGCGCTCGACCACGCCCACGCACACGGCATCCTCCACCGCGATATCAAGCCGTCCAACATCCTTATCCAGCAGGACGGGACGCCCGTGCTCGCCGACTTCGGGCTGGCCAAGATGACAGGCGCGACCCACCGGCTGACGAGCTCAGGCACGGTAATGGGCACGCCGGAGTACATGTCGCCGGAGCAGGCCGCCGACGAGCTGGTCGGCCCGGCGTCGGACCAGTACTCGTTGGCAGTCGTCGCCTACGAGATGCTGACCGGCAGGGTGCCGTTCCTTGGCGACACGCCGGCCGCAGTCCTTCTGTCCCACGTCACCAAAGCGATGCCGGCGACGCGCGAGCTGCGCGGTGAGCTCTCGGGGCACGTCGAGGACGTCCTTCGACGAGCCCTTGCGAAGCGGCCCGACGAGCGCTACCCATCGACCTCCACCTTCGTCGCCGCCCTCAAGCCCGCGGCGTGGCCGAGCCGGCAGCTCAACGAGCCGTCGGCCCTCCCGACCCGGCGCCTGGCGCTCCCCGATAGGACGCCTGTCGTACTCGTCGTCGACGACGGAGCGGCGAATCGCGAGCTGATCGAAGCCTGCCTGGCGGGCGTCGAGTGCCACGTGCGCACGGCCGAAGACGGTCCAGCCGCGCTGAAGTCGGTCCAGGCCTCGCCGCCCGACCTCGTGCTCCTGGACGTGCAGATGCCCGGAATGGACGGGTATGAGGTCTGCCGGCGGATCAAGGGCATCTCCGCCACGAGACTCGTGCCCGTCGTCATGATCACGTCGCTGGACCAGACGAACGACCGGGTCCGCGCCCTCGAGGCCGGCGCCGATGACTACATGACCAAGCCGGTGGATCGTGTCGAGCTGGTCGCCCGGGTTCGCTCCGCGCTGAGGCTGAAAGGCGTCTACGACTCGCTCGACAGCGCGGAGCATGTCATCTTCGCGCTGGCGGCCGCGGTCGAGGCGAAGGACCCGTACACTGAGGCGCACACCCAGCGCGTCGCCGACGCTGCCCGCGCGATCGGCTCGCGCATGAGCCTGCCGGCGTCAGACCTGGACTCGCTGTACCGCGGTGGCTTGATCCACGACATCGGCAAGATCGGCGTCCCCGACGCC
>WNFW01001742.1_pt1 | contig 15502 bp, 20 predicted proteins | sample 5400131 | NCBI WGS metagenome assembly WNFW01 (sample SAMN13153362, study PRJNA577476) | soil metagenome | isolation source: 20 cm soil or saprolite under grassland replicate 1 | place: USA:California | collected 2016-06-15 | reverse complement strand
TGGAAGAGTACACGGATTTAAATCCGGAACAAATCCGAGAGATCGCATCGCTAAAGCTCTCCCTTGTCGGATTGAAAGGTTTCGAAGACTACTATCCGTCCGAGATCAGCGGCGGCATGCAGAAGCGCGCCGGGCTGGCCCGTGCCATGGCGCTCGATCCTGAAATCTTATTTTTTGATGAGCCTTCGGCGGGACTCGATCCCATCAGCTCGCGCTTGCTCGACGATTTGATCCTGGACCTGCGCGACAGTTTGGGCGCCACCGTCGTGGTGGTCACGCATGAACTGGCGAGCATTTTCACGATCGGCAACAACAGCATATTCCTCGACGCGGAAACGAGGACGATGATCGCCGGCGGCGACCCGAAGGATCTCCTGGCCCATTCGAAAAATCCCACAGTGCACCGCTTTTTGACCCGCGGAGAGGGAGAACGACTATGAGCCAAAAAATCAGCCCGACCCTCATTGGAGCCTTTGTCGTTGGCGCCGTGGCTTTACTGGTGATCGGCGTCGTCGCCTTCGGCTCGGGGCAGCTATTTCGCAAAACGCAAGAATTCGTCCTCTACTTCGACGGTTCGGTCAACGGCTTGCACATCGGAGCGCCGGTAAAGTTCAAGGGCGTCGAGATCGGGTCGGTCAAAGATATCAAGTTGGAAATGGGACTGGGCAACCAAGTGCATAAGATTCCGGTCATTATTGAGATCGACCTCAAAAAGGTCATACGCCGTGGGGTCACCAGACAGAAGGCGATGGATCCAAACACGATCGAGGAATTCGTGAAGCAGGATCTACGCGGCCAGCTTCAGACCGAAAAGCTTGGTCACAGGAGTGCTCTACGTGGCGCTCGATTGGTTTCCAGAAACCCCGTTACGTTTCGTCCAGCCGGCGGGCGACCATTTTCAATACGAGGAGATCCCAACTGTCCCCACCGAGCTGGAACAGGCCCACGATGCCATTGCCCGGGTTATCAAGAAGCTCGATGATATCGACTTCAAAAGATTGATCGACTCACTTGCGAAAACCAGCGATGGAGTCGGCCAACTGGTCAGCGTCAACTCACCCAAGGTGAAATCGATTCTCCAGTCGGTGGACGAAGCTATGCCGCAACTTCGTGGCGCGATATCAGATTTTCGGACGTTGACAGCTACAGCAAACAATAACGTCACAAACGTGTCAGCGGATCTCCATCAGACCTTGACCGCCGCTCATAGCGCTATTGAACAAATCGCGGCGACCATGAAGGAAGCGGAAACAACCATTATAAGCGTGCGCGCAACTGTCGATCCTAACTCTCCGACGTTCTACGAACTCACAAAAAGCCTTCGGGAAGTCTCTGGCGCTGCCAGCTCGATAAGGTTATTGGCCGACTCCTTGGACCGTAACCCACAGGCGGCAATTCTCGGCAAGTCCGAAACCCAGGAGGGAAAGTGAAACCCATGATCAGGGTGACGATAGCGCTTGGCCTCATGAGTCTGTCGCTTACGGGATGTAGCAGTTTTTTTCCGAAACCAACACCCAATTCATCAAAAATCTTTGTGTTGTTTTCCCCTCTTCCGGCGGCAGAGCGTCAAGATTCGGATCACTCTAAGCAGATTTCGCTCGGCGTTGGTCCGGTCCGGTTACCTGGATACCTTGATAGGCGAGAGATAGTAATGCGGGCCACGCAGAGCCGGTTTGATCTCTCTGAAAACGACCGCTGGGCGGAACCGTTAGACGAAAACCTTACCCGCGTCTTAGCACAAAATCTTTCTATATTGCTGCGAACGGACCGGATCGTCGTTTATCCATGGCCGATTGACAAAAAACCCGACTATCGGGTGGAAATCCAAGTGCTTCATTTCGAACCCAATTCAGCGGGAGAAGCCCAATTATCTGCGCGCTGGTCGGTCATAGATGAAACTGGCAAGGAAGCGCCTAATCTGAAAGAATCACGCCTGACGCGACCGGCAATGGAGAAATCCACGGACGGCTCCGTCGCCGCGCTAAGTGAAACCGTGGCAGATCTTAGCCGGGAAATTGCTAAGACCGTAATTGCAATTGATCGATAGCGGGAACCATAATCCGGTGTGCGGTTCGCCGAGCAATTGGCCAGCTATTCACGGAGGCACCGCTGTTTCAGCGCGTGTTGGCACAATCGCAGGAACAAGCGAGTTGTTCATCTGTGTCTCTCCCAGAAGAGCGGGAAACGCAAAGGGCATGCTGTTTCGGTTTAAATAGGACTCGTGAGCGGGAAGGGCCATCTACCAAACGCCAGCGGATTTCGCTTTCGGTGCCAACGCAATGGTGCCAACGGGTTAGCAGTTGCCAGCCGATTGACACCCAGCTTCGGGCCATACGAATTTCGCTAGTGATGACTTCGTGTCATTGATCGGCAGATGTTTAGCTCCTGAAACAGCAGAGGTTTCTTACCGAACACAACTACTGCTGTGCGTTTCTTCGATGCAGAAGAACGTTCAGGATTTTCCACCCGTGGCGTGCTGAAATTTCGTCAGATTACGATCTTCCGGCGGATATCTTCCTTTCACCAATGCAGGACCACAGGCGACTGCGCGAATTCAGAACTGAAAAGTCGGCCAATCGTGTTTTTATTTCGTTGGCATCATCGTTGCTCTCAAAGAAAACACAACGAGATGAAAATTATCCAGCCGTGCCGGTTTCTTGTGGAAAACCTTCTGATTCGATGAATCCGAGATTCAGAAGAAGAGAATCGGAAGTTACAATAATCCATTTTTAAAATATACGGGAGCTGTGAGGTTGATGTGAGACGCTACTTGCCGAAAATTCTCGGGCGCGACGGCCGGCTCAAACTGGAAATTAAGTTAGCACTGCTGCTCTGTGCCGCCTTGCTCATGAGCCTAGACGCCGACTTGACGTTTGCGCGGAGCGAAGCAGCGCAGGCGGGATCCGTGTTGTCGGCAAACGACGTGGCCAGCCATAAAAATGCCCAACAGGGCAGTTTGCCTGCGGCGCGCGCTGAAACGGAGGAACACGGCCTGCCTCAAAAGGCAGTTGAGATCGCCCGCCCCTTCGGCTTTCCTATCACCAATTCGATGGTCGTGAGCTGGATCGTGGCGGTGGGGTTGATCATTTTTGCTCGGCTCGCAACACGGGACATGAAAGGTGTTCCCAGCGGAGCGCAGAATCTGTTGGAATGGCTCGTCGAGGGCCTGTACGGTTTTCTGGAAAGCATCATCGGCCCGCGCCTGGTCAAGCGGACGTTCTGGTTTCTTGCCACGGTTTTCATTTTCATTCTTTCCGCCAATTGGGTGGGTCTCATTCCCGGGGCCGGCACGATCGGGTGGGGACATCAGACCCCCAACGGTTTCGTGGTCGATCAACCGTTCTTTCGCGGGGCGAATGCCGATCTCAACCTGACGCTCGCTATGGCCCTCGTTTTCTTCGCCTGCTGGATTATTTGGTCGCTGCAGGAAGTGGGTCCGGTTGGATTCCTCAAAGAGTTATTTGCACCCAAGGGCGAGAGCACCGGGTTCTTGAGAGTGTTGATGATCGTCGTGTTCTTCGCCGCCGGCTTGTTGGAAATCATTTCGATTCTCTTTCGACCGGTGTCACTGAGTTTTCGTCTCTACGGCAACATCTTTGCCGGGGAAAACATGTTGGAAACCATGTCCCGGATAATCCCCGGCCTCGGGTGGCTCTTGCCGATTCCGTTTTATTTCATGGAAATGCTGGTGGGTTTGGTGCAGGCGCTGGTCTTCATGTTGTTGTGCGCGGTCTTCACTCTGCTGATGTGTCCGCCTGAGGAAAAAGGATCTGCGGGCGCACACGGATGAGGATTTTTCGGCGGCTTGAACATATTCAACCGCGGTGGCCGCGGGGAAAGGAAGGAGAAACCACATGATTGGAAACATACACGTTGGTTTGGCAGCGATTGGCGCGGCCCTGGCGGTTGGTTTGATCGGCATGTCAGCCTCGGACGCCGTGGGACGTAATCCCGGCGCCTCAACGCAGATTCTGGTCCAGTCGATTCTGGCCATTGCCTTCGCTGAGGCGATCGTGTTCTACACCCTGTTCCTGGTGGGATAGGGAGAAATCACAGGGCGCAGAACCAAGGGCCGCGCTGTCTAGGAATGTTGGGGGAGAGGAGGCGGAACCGGAGCCGAGTCTATTTGTAACAGGGGCGCTTGAGTATCGGGGCATTACAAACACTCCTGGCAGACCGACCAAACGCAGCCCAGCTCCCGCAGAATGCGAGTATATGATTATGAATGTTCTTCTATTGTTAATGGCGCAAGTAACGGCGCAAGCAGCCGGTAGCGGACCCGTCCAACGGATTGTCACGACCTTCGGTCTAAACTGGCCTCAGCTGCTCGCCCAAATAGCCAGCTTCTGCATCGTGTGCCTTATCCTTTACCGCTTCGCCTATCGACCAGTCCTCAAGATGCTGGAAGTGCGGCGTCAACAAATCGCTCAGGGCTTGGCCAATGCCGAGCAAGTAAAGGCCGAACTGGCCCGGACCGAAGCCCAGCGCCAGGAAGTAATGGCGCAAGCGAATGCCCAGGCGAGTAAGTTCATCGAGGAAGGCCGGGCCGCAGCCGCCCGCGTGCGGGAGCAGGAAACCGAGAAGGCCATCGCGGCCGCGGAACAGATTATGATCAAGGCACGCGAAGCCGCCGCTCAGGAACATGACCACATGCTCGCCGAGCTCAAACGCGAGGTCGGCCGGTTGGTAGTGCAGGCCGCCACCACTGTGACGGGAAAGATTCTGACGTCGGAAGATCAGCGCCGACTGGCCGAAGAGACCGCGAAGCAAGTTGCGGAGTAGCCATGAAAATCAACAAACAGGCGAAACGCGAAGCCAAGCAACTGTTCCGCTATTGTTTGGTGAACGACATACTCGATGAGAACCGTGTCCGGAACGTGGTCCAACACGTCGTCGCTGCCGGTCGCCGTGATTGTCCTGCCATTCTTTCGCATTTTAGGCGGTTGGTGAAACTCGATCTTGCCCGGCATACGGCGACCGTCGAGAGCGCCGCGCCCTTGCCGCCGGATTTGCAGGCTGGCATCGAGGCGGGGCTGACGCGCCGATATGGCCCGGGACTCAGCACGGCCTTCGCCCACCGCCCGGCGCTGATCGGCGGGATGCGCATCCAGGTGGGGAGCGATGTGTATGACGGCAGTGTGCGCGCCGGGCTGGCGGCGCTGGAGAAGAGTTTTTGAAGCGAGGTATCCATGGAGAACTTGTTACAGGAAATCGAAGCGCAAATCGCGGGCGCAAAGACGGCGGTCACCAAGCAGAACGTCGGTATCATCCGCGAGCTTGGCGACGGCGTCGCCAAGCTCGAAGGGCTGACCGACGCCATGCTCAACGAGATGATCGATTTGGGTAACGGCATTACCGGCTTGGTGTTGAATCTGGAAGAGACCGATGTCGGCGTGATCATCCTTGGGGATTACACCCAACTTAAAGAAGGCGGCGAAGCTCGTACCACCGGCGAGCTCCTGCAAGTGCCGGTGGGCAAGGGTCTGCTGGGACGCGTGGTGAACGTGCTGGGCCAACCCGTCGATGGCAAAGGGCCGATCAAGAGTGACATCACCTATCCGGTTGAGAAGATCGCGCCCGGCATCGCCCGCCGCCGGTCGGTTGAGCAACCGGTGCAGACGGGCATCATGCCGATTGATGCGATGATCCCGATTGGCCGCGGCCAGCGGGAATTGATCATCGGCGACCGCGCGACCGGCAAGACGACCATCTGCATAGACACGATCATCAACCAGGCCCGGCTCAACAAAGCGGCTGAAGCGGCCGGTGACAAGGCGTACCGTCCGCTGTACTGCATCTACGTCGCGATTGCTCAGAAGCAATCCACCGTTGCCCGGGTCATATCGGTACTCGAAGAAGCCGGCGCGATGCCGTACACCATCATCGTGGATTCCCCGGCCTCGGATTCCGCCGCCAACCAGTATATCGCGCCGTATGCCGGCGCAGCGATGGGCGAGTGGTTCATGGACAACGGCATGGATGCGCTGATTGTATATGACGACCTGTCCAAGCACGCGGTGGCCTACCGGCAGGTGTCGCTCGTGTTGAAGCGGCCTTCGGGTCGTGAGGCCTATCCCGGCGATGTGTTTTACCTGCACAGCCGGTTGCTCGAACGAGCGGCGCGGGTTGGCGAAAAGTATGGCAACGGCTCGCTCACGGCGCTGCCCGTCATCGAAACGCAAGCGGGCGACGTTTCGGCGTACATCCCGACCAACGTCATCTCGATCACGGACGGGCAAATTTATCTGGAAACGGATTTGTTTTACCAGGGCGTGCGGCCGGCGATTAATGTCGGGTTGTCGGTCTCACGCGTTGGTTCGGCGGCGCAGCTCAAAGCCATGAAGCAGGTGGCCGGACAACTCAAGGGCGACCTGGCTCAATTCCGCGAACTGGCGGCGTTCGCGCAATTCGGCTCGGAGCTCGACGCGAAGACACTGGCGCAGATCGACCGCGGCAAGCGCATCATGGAGATCTTCAAGCAGCCGCAGTACAACCCGATTCCCGTCGACGTCCAGGTGGCCGTGATCTGGGCCATGCAAAACGGCTACCTGGATCAAGTGCCGGTGGAGCGGGTCAAGGAGTTCCAGACCAAGTTCACGGAATTCCTGACCACCCGGAAAGTCGATTTGCTCGCCAAGATCGACAAGGAAAAGGCGTTGAGCGACGCGTTGACGGCTGACCTGAAGACCGTCGCCGACGAATTCAAACAGACGTGGAAGTGAACATCGACTCGGTGGCCTATGCCCAGCACTCATGACCTCCGCCGACGGATTAAATCAATCGGCAGCACCTCACAGATCACCAAAGCGATGCAGATGGTGGCGGCCTCGAAGATGCGCAAAGCGCAAGAAGCCGCGCTCACGACGCGGCCCTTCGCTCAATTGCTGTATCGCATCCAACGCCACGCGACCACCCACGCCCCAGATGATTTCACCCATCCACTGATGCAGGTGCGCGAAGTTCGCAAACGTGCGGTGATCTTGGTCGGCACGGATAAAGGTTTGTGCGGGGCGCTCAACAGCAACCTGTTTCGCAGGGTCGCCCAATTTGATCCGGCGACGACGGTGTTCATCACAGCCGGAAAACGGGCGGCACAGTTCATCGCGCACACCGGCCGGCAGTTGGTCGCGGAGTTCACATTCACCGACGTGCCGCGTTTCGAGGAGGCGCGTCCGATTGCGTCTTTTGCCCGCGAGCTTTTTTTGAAGGGCGAAGTGGATCAGGTCCAGGTTGTCGCAACGCGGTTCATCAACACGATGACCCAGGAACCTGTTGTGGTTGAGTATCTGCCGATCGGGGAAATCAAAGGGCTGAAGATTCCAGGCGCGGAATCCGAGGCGGACCCAGCCGCTGACGCACGCGAGTTCCTCTTTGAATTCAGCGCAGCGGCGGTGCTCGAATATCTTTTCGGCCACTACCTCAACATTTACATTTACCGGGTGCTGCTCGAGGCCAAAGCCAGCGAACAGAGCGCCCGCATGGTGGCGATGAAGAGCGCCACGGACAACGCCGCCGGCCTTATCAGGGATCTGACGCTTCATTACAACAATCTGCGTCAGGGCAATATCACCAAGGAACTCTTGGAAATTGCCGGCGGCCAACTGGGCAACGATTGAGAGCAAAGGAAACCAGGTGGGAAAATGAATAAAGGCAAAATTGTTCAAGTCGTCGGTCCGGTGGTAGACGTCGAATTCACGGAAAAATTGCCGGGCATCTACCACGCGCTGACCGTCGAATACAAAGTTCATGACCAGCCCTTCAACGTGACGCTCGAAGTGCAGCAGCACCTGGCCGACAACTGGGTCCGGACCGTGTCGATGTCGGGCACGGAGGGTCTCAAACGCGGTTACGAGGTCATCGACACCGAGGCGCCGATTTCCGTGCCCGTCGGGGAAGGAGTGATGGGGCGAGTCTTCGATGTGTGCGGTAGGCCGGTGGACGAACGCGGGCCGGTCAAGGCAGAGAAATACTATCCCATCCACCGCCCGCCACCCCGACTCGTGGAGCAATCGACGTCTCCCGAGATGCTCCCCACCGGCATCAAGGTCATCGATTTGATCTGTCCCTTCTTGAAGGGCGGCAAAGTCGGTGCCTTTGGCGGTGCCGGCGTGGGCAAGACCGTCGTCATCATGGAACTGATCAACAACATCGCCAAACTCCATGGCGGCGTGTCGGTTTTCGCGGGAGTCGGCGAGCGCACCCGGGAAGGCAGCGACCTCTACAAGGAAATGTCCGAAGCGGGAGTCATCAACCAGAACGACCTGGGCGCGTCGAAAATTGCCCTCGTGTACGGCCAGATGAATGAGCCGCCCGGCGCTCGCCTGCGCGTTGCCCTGGCCGGCCTCGCGATCACCGAATACTTCCGGGACGAAAAGAATCAGGACGTACTATTGTTCATTGACAACATCTTCCGGTTCTCGCAGGCCGGTTCCGAAGTGTCCGCGTTGCTCGGCCGCACCGCCAGCGCCGTCGGTTACCAGCCGACCCTCGCCGCGGAAATGGGCGCGCTCCAGGAACGCATCACCTCGACCAAGAAAGGTTCGATCACTTCGTTTCAGGCCGTATACGTGCCGGCCGACGATCTGACCGACCCGGCACCCGCCACGACCTTCGCGCACCTGGACGCGACCATCGTTTTGGAGCGGTCGATTGCCGAAATGGGGATCTACCCGGCGGTGGATCCGCTCGCCTCGACTTCCCGGGCCCTGGCGCCGGAAATCGTCGGCCAGGAGCACTACAACGTCGCGCGTGGAGTACAGAAGGTGCTGCAGCGACTCAAAGACCTGCAGGATATCATTGCAATTCTCGGCATGGACGAGCTTGCGCCGGAGGACAAGCTCACGGTACTCCGTGCCCGCAAGATTCAACGCTTTCTGAGCCAGCCGTTCAGCGTGGCGCAAGTATTCAGCGGGCGGGAGGGCAAGCAAGTCCCGGTGGCCGAAACGGTGCGGGGCTTCAAGGAGATCCTCGAAGGCAAGCACGACGCCGTGGCGGAAGGCGACTTCTATATGAAGGGCGGGATCGATGAAGTCAAACCGAATTGAGGGATCGCGCTGAACATGGCCAACACGCTGAAATTGGAGGTCGTCACACCGGCGGGCACGGTGTACTCCGAAGACGTGGAGATGGTCACCTTGCCAGGCGTGGCGGGCCAGATGGGAATTTTGCCACTACACGTCCCGCTGATTTCGCAAATGGTGCCGGGCGAAATGATCGTGCGCAAGGACGGCCGTGATCTGTTCGTCGCAACGGGCGAAGGACTCATCGAAGTCACTGCCAATCGCGTCGCCATTCTGACGGACCTCGCCATTCCGGCCGACCGCATTGACGAGGCGAAAGCCGAAGAAGCGCGGCAACGCGCCGAAGCCCGTCTCCGGGAAAAACTCTCGGACGAACAAGTCGCTTCCGTCAACGCCGCGCTCACTCGCTCCCTCGTCCAGTTGCGCGTCAAGCGACGACGACGCGTGTGATATGGAGCCGCGGCGATTCCAGCGAATAATTTTGCGATCAGCGAACCTAAAGTTTGGAGGACTACCGTGAATACTAAGACTGTTGACTCGATGCTGCGGCGATCACCGAGGGCTGCGCAAATCCTGGTTGCCGCTGCGGGGGGTCCGCGCGAAGCGACTATGGCATGCCCGAACGGCTAGGGCGCCAAGTGGCGCCGACGCCGAGTCCGCCTTGGAGCGCCCCCCGGATCTGAAGTGGAGGATCGACAATGACGAAATCTGGGAACTTGTGGGCAATTGGGTACGACGACATGGGACGGGCCAATCAGGTCCGTGACGAAATCATCAGCCTGGGGTGGCACAAGCATTACCTCATACTCGATGATGTGGCAGTGGTCGTGCGGCACCCCGACGGATCGTTCACGCTAAACCGAGAAGCGTTCCCGGCCGCGTCCAACGTCCTCGGCTGTAGCGTGGTGGGGTTCCTCGCGGGGCTGGTGCTCGGCGCGCCACTGAGTGGCGCGACCATCGGCGCCATGGTCGGAGGCGCTGGCACCGCCATCTCGGCCTCGGTTGTAATCGGCGACGACTTCGTCAGGGAAGTGAAGGAGCTGATGAAGCCAGGGACGTCCGCCATTTTCGTCCTCGACGATGAGGGGGATATGGACGTGATATTGCACACGATACGCGGCCTGGGCGGAACGGTGTTGAAGACCAACGTGGATCTGGAGCGGGCACGGCTGATCCAGTCGACCCTGGCCGCGCCTTCAGCACAAACGAGCAAACCGGACGTCAAGTAGTAGGTTCAGCAAGTCAAACTATGCCTTGGTGTCTCATGCCGAACAGCTTTGCGATGTCTGCTCTGGGGCAATATCCTCATGACCGCCCTAGGTCCTGTCACTGCTTCACCAAGGCTTCAGTAAACGAGTTTTAACCCGAATGCGTTCAACTCTTTATCCCGTTGTCGCCGTCGTTCGAGTCGTTGACGTCCTGCTCGCCCTGTCCGTGTGTTTCCTGCTCGCGGGTTGCCAGACTCTCGGACCCGCGGCCCTAGGCGCGGGTCGTGGCGCCTACAACGAGGTCATTGCGCGCACAAGTTCCGAGCAGACTCTCGGACTGCTCGTTCGGTTGCGCTACTCGGATCCCATTGGTCTGCTCATGGTCTCTAGCGTCACGGCGGGCCTTAAGTTCAGTGCCGCAGCCAAGGGCGAGGCGGGGTTCGGGCCGCGCGCGAATTACGCGGGGAACCTGGTTCCGTTCTCGGCGGGAATCGGCTACGAGGACAGTCCCACGATCTCCTACACACCAGTCGACGGACAGGCGTTTCTGCGCGAGTGGCTCGCGCCAGTCACGCTGGAGACACTAGCGCTGGTGATGCAGGCTGCCGCGCGCCAAGACGCTCTCATCGTGCTCCTCATCGAACGCATGAATGGACTGCGCAATAGTGCAAGCGCGACGGCCGAAGAACGCATCGCGTTCCAACGCGCGGCGACACTCCTGGCGGAGTTTCGCGATCTTGGCGTGGCGTCGTGGGCGCACCAGAGCGGCGCGGCCGGGCGTTTCGAACTGATCCTATCGCACTATTCGCCGGGCCACCTTACCGAGGCACAGGAACTCCTCGGTCTCCTTGAACTGAAGGGCGACCCGGCGCGCGAGAGTATGATCCGTATCCCGGTTGCCTTAGGCGTTAGGGAAGCAGACTTCGACGGCCTGGCTGTGCAAACTCGGTCGGTCGCGGAGATCATGCTTACTGCGGCAGCTTCGATCGAGGTGCCTAGCGAGGATGTCAATACCGGCCTCGTGGAGGCTGGGGCGGACTCTCCTGGGACCTTGGGAGCCATGCGGCCGATCCTGAAAATACATTCGAGCAGGAACGCGCCGGATCGAGCCAACGTTGCCGTGCAGCATCGCGGCTGGTGGTTCTATGTGGACGACACGGACCTGACGAGCAAGCGGATGTTTCAGCGGATCCAGATGCTGTTTCTCACCCGGCTCTCCGAGGCGACCCGGGGAACACAGACCACACCGCTTTTGACCATCCCAGTCAAGTGACGACAAGCAGGTGAGAGACGCCGGGAAATCCGCTGTTGAAAGTTTTGAGAGGAAAAACATCGAAGCGATGATTAACAGCGACCAGAGAGAAATACTGGCGGGCGGCGGACGCTGCTAAGCGCAATTCTATTCAGGAAAAGACGAGCATCAATCGGGAGGTTCTATGGCAAAAAGACAGAACAATGATGAGAAGCCAAAGTTAAAGCGAAAGCAATACGAAAAGGAACTGCGCCGTCTGCAAGCGGAACTGTGCCACCTTCAAGAGTGGGTCAAAGCGAAAGGCCGGCGGATCATGCTTGTGTTTGAAGGGCGCGATGGCGCCGGCAAGGGAGGAACCATCAAAGCGATTACAGAGCGCGTGAGCCCGCGGGTGTTTCGCGTCGTAGCTCTGCCCGCTCCGACAGACCGCGAGAAGTCGCAGCTATACATCCAGCGTTATATGGAGCATTTTCCAGCGGCGGGGGAGATCATCATTTTTGACCGCAGTTGGTACAACCGCGCCGGCGTGGAGTATGTCATGGGGTTCTGCAGTAAAGCAGAGCACCGCGACTTCCTCGAACTTTGCCCGCAGATCGAAAAAGTCGTTGTCGACCAGGGCGTCCAGCTCATCAAGTATTGGTTGGAAGTAAGCAACGCGGAACAAAAGCGCCGTTTTGAAGCGCGTATCACCGATCCGCTGCGCCAGTGGAAGTTGAGCCCTACGGACCTGCCATCGCGCAGCCGCTGGTACGACTATTCTCACGGGCGCGACATGATGCTGAAGGCCACCGATACGAAGGCTGCGCCCTGGTACATCCTCCGTTCAGACGACAAGAAGCGGGCGCGCCTTAACTGCATCTCGCATCTCCTGAAGCTCATTCCCTACAAGAAGGTAAAGCGGCAAAAAGTGAAACTGCTCAAACGCAAAAACAAGGGCGCTTACGATGACCAGGCCACACTGAAAGCGCGAAACTTCGTGCCCGAGAAGTACTAATATGAGCCTCTTGTAAAGTGACCAAAGCCGAGTAATAAAGTATTTAGTTTTCTCATGAACTTAGCGGTGACGATGAATTGTTTTTGCATGTCCCGGCTCGATAACTGAATGAAACGCGAAGTTGTAAAAGCTGTCGGCTGGGGGCTTTTCTTCACGGCGATTCTAGCTCTGCTGATTATCGTCGGATCGCGCAATCTCTCGCGCTTCGATGCGGCCCTGGTGGCTTACACCTTCGCCTCGCTCTTTGCCGTGTTCGGCATCACCTACCGCTATGCGATGTGGCTGCAACGTCCGCCCACCGCGCTCTATTGGAGGCGCGGCTGGCAGGTTTTCTTCCGGCGCAGCCACTTCGCCGCGAACTTTTGCTCGTGGATCGAGCGGGTGACCAACGACTTTGCCCTGAATCGATTCATCTGGAAGCGTGATCCGCTGCGCGGTTTGGCGCATTCGCTCATCATGTGGGGCTGTATCATTGCAGCGGCGATTACCTTCTCTTTGGTCTTCGGTTGGGCGTCGTTCGAATCTTTGCCCGATCAACTGCAACGGTATCGCGCGGTTGTTTTCGGATTTCCAACGATCTCCTTTTCCAGCGAATCATGGTTCGGTTTTTTGGTTTTCCACGGTCTGGTGTGGGCTGCTTTGCTGGTGATACCTGGCGTAATGCTCGCCATGCGCCGGCGCATGCGCGACGAAGGAGCGGCGGCTGTGCAATTGTTTGCGGAAGATTTTCTTCCGCTTGTGCTCCTCTTCGCTATAAGCGTTACGGGGCTTTTGCTCACTGGCAGCGCCGAACCCCTGAAGAGCAGACGGAGTTTATAAAGGTCTTTAGCGACCTGTTGGAGCAAACCTATGTGGATAAGATCGAGTCCTACAACAACGAGAAATTCATCTATGCGAATGAGAGAATAGACGGACCCTATGCTGAGGTGGGTAGTAAGATGCAGACCTCTAAGGGAGAGGAATTTACTATCAACTACAAACTTCATCGCGTGGGAGAGGATTGGAGAGTCTACGACCTAGTCATTGAAAACATCAGCCTTATAAACAATTACCGCTCCCAGTTTAACCGCATCCTCACCGGTTCTGGCTTTAACGAGCTGGTCTCGAGGATAAAGGCTAAACTTTCCGACAAAAGCGACCAGCTAGAATGACCCAAATGCATCTCCTGCAGGCAGAACCAGGGTCGCTACCGGCGCATCGCGTGGTTAAAGCAAGATCCAGCGGTGTTGGGCAGAGGTTTATGAAGGCTGGCAGAGGAGTTGGCGAGCAAACCGGACTAGCGTGATGTCATGGAAACGCTCTACGACAATGACCGTGATGCCCGGATGGTCGGCGAAATGGAACTTTATTGACGTTCGGGCTGAGCTTTGTCGAAGCACGAACAAACTTTCCTGCGGAAAATGAAACAAAAAGGAGGCTCTATGGCATCAAAGAAACGCGCCATTGTTGTCATGGCCTTGGCCATGGGGTTAGTGGCCGGCTGCAGCACAGGATCGGTCACCAAGGAGGAAGGAGACGCGCTCTTCAAGAAGGCCCAGGCTTCCAGACAGGAATGGAACACAGTGGATCCACAGTTTGAAGCCTTTGCCAAGAAGGGTTACGGCTACGCTTTCTTCCCTGAGATCACCAAGGGCGGCTTGGTCTTTGGCGGCGCCCGCGGTCGGGGTGTCGTCTACGAGAAAGGCCAACACATCGGTTACGCGGACTTGACCCAAATATCGGCGGGGTTTCAGGCCGGGCTTCAGGACTATAGCCAGCTGATTGTGTTCGAGAATCAAGCGGCGATGGACAAATTCAAACGAAACGAGATTGATTTCGGTGCCAACGCCTCCGCAGTATATGCGGATACAGGTGCCGCCAGGAGTGCCCAGTTCGTTGACGGCGTGGCGGTGTTTGTCAGGCCCACGAGAGGTGCGATGGCGGAGGCTTCCCTTGGCGGCCAGCAAATAACTTATCTGCCGAAGTGATCGGCGGCCCTCGAAGAGTCGCCTTCCGCCACGGCGTCGTGCTTGCCTTCGATCGATTCTTTGGCGCTGGCGCAGAGGAACAGAGTACGGACATCGATCAAATACTGTTGGCTGCTGCGGTGATGATCACAGCGACCGTTGTCGCAGGCAGCGTGGCGAAGCAACTGAACCTGGGCTCGATCGTGGCGCTGCTCGTCGTCGGAATGGCGCTCGGGCCCCATTCCCCGAGGCCGCTGTTGACCGGTCACGTCGAAGAGCTGCAGACTGTCGGCGAGATCGGTGTGATATTGCTGCTCTTCCTCGTTGGGCTTGAAACCAAACCTGAGAGCCTGTCTTCTATGCGCCGCCTCCTCCTCGGGGCGAGAGCGGATGCATTTTAATCTAGAGCTGGCCGTCGCGAAGTATCTGGCAGCTCCTGTGAGCGAGATTGCGGTGTCATAATAGATACATCGTTTGTGTCTTGACGATCCACCCCATTCTTACCTGCTCGAACAGAACGAATTTGATGCTCGACAAGCCCCCATTAATTGTCAGTACGCAATACCCGATCGGCCGCTCTGCCTCAAGCCTGGAGGCCGATAAGGCAACCGTGTTTGATGGTCTTCAGGTCGAGATCGGCGAGCTCACGCACCGCCTTTCGACAGATCGCTTCTTCTGGCTCGACATAGATGGCGCGTCGGCGGAAGAGCTCTCCAAACAGTGACGTCCGTTCTCCAAATTGCTGAGCCGGCGAATTCCTAGCTCCCGCGCTTCGGACAGCGGGCCAGGTTCGAGGTGGACGGACAGCAAATTCGGATTTCAACATTTGCCCCTGGAGTTTCCGGTCTGCCGATTGAGGGACACATTCTATACGCACGGTCGTGGCTCCTAACCGTGCACGCCGGTGCCACAGCAACTCACCAAGCGGCAGCAGGCATTTCGAACTCCGGTGCCAACTAAATAGTGCTAACGGGCTGGCAGTTGCCAGCGGATTGGCACCCGGCTTCAGAGCAAGCCAAATTTCGGTAGTGCTGATATCGCGTCACTGATCGGCAAATGTTTAACTCCTGAAACAGGAGAGG
>WNFW01005595.1_pt1 | contig 15503 bp, 21 predicted proteins | sample 5400131 | NCBI WGS metagenome assembly WNFW01 (sample SAMN13153362, study PRJNA577476) | soil metagenome | isolation source: 20 cm soil or saprolite under grassland replicate 1 | place: USA:California | collected 2016-06-15 | reverse complement strand
CCAGGCCCATCTCTGGTTCCTCGAGAGCATGGATTGGGTGAACCGCGCCATGCAGGGAACGAACGACCTCGAGCAGATGATGAGCGATGTGCTTGATGTCGTCCTGTCGGTCTTCAATTGCGATCGATCGTGGCTGGTCCACCCCTGTGATCCGGACGCCGCGTCGTGGAACGTGCCCATGGAGCACACTCGACTCGAAGTCCCTGGTGCCTTCGCCCTGGGACGCGAGCTGCCCGTCGATCCGGACATCGCGAGAGCCTTCCGGACCGTCAGAGCGTCCAGCAGTCCTGTGCGATTTGGTCCGGCCTCCGGCCATCCGCTGCCGGCGGAGGCCGCGAAGCGCTTCAGCATCCAGTCCATGCTTGCCATGGCGATCTACCCCAAAGGGGACGAGCCCTACATGTTGGGGCTGCATCAATGCTCGTACGCGCGAGCGTGGACACCGCAGGAAGAACGGCTCTTCCAGGAGATCGGCCGACGGCTGGAGGACGCCCTGACCAGCTTATTGATGTTTCGCAACCTGGGCGAAAGCGAGCGCAGACTAGAAGAGGCCCAGCGCATCTCGCACGTCGGCTACTGGGAGCGCGATCTCGCGACAAATCGCTACACCTGGTCGGACGAAACCTACCGCATCTTTGGGCTGCGGCCTCGGGAACGCATCCTCACCTTCGGTGATATGCAGGAGCTCCTCCACCCTGCAGACCGTCAGATGAGGGCGGCGGCCGTGGCGGACGCGCTCGAGGGCGGGCGGCGGTACGACGTGGAATACCGCGCCGTCCGGCCCAGCGGTGAGGTACGGTTCGTCCGCAGCCAGGGCGACGCGGTGAGGGACGAGTCGGGTCGACCCCGGCGCGTGTTTGGCACCGTGCAGGACATCACCGAGCGCAAGCGGGCCGAGCATCGTCTCATCGCGCAACACACGGTCACACAGATCCTCGCGGAGGCGGCGACTCTCGAAGAAGCAACTCCCAAAATACTCCCGGCCGTGTGCAACTGCCTCGGATGGGACCTGGGCGCGCTGTGGCGCAACGACCGGGAGGCGGGTGTGCTGCGCTGCGTGGAGATCTGGCATAAGGAATCCGTAGAAGTCCCTGAGTTTGAGGCCGCCACCCGCGAGAGAACGTTCATGCCCGGGATAGGGTTGCCGGGGCGAGTCTGGTTGAGCCGTGAACCCGCCTACATTCCCGATGTCGTCCACGATTCTGATTTCCAGCGTGCGCCCATCGCTGCGCGCGAATCGTTGCACGCCGGGTTCGGCGTTCCCATCCTGCTTGGCAGCGAAGTCTTGGGCGTCATGGAGTTCTTCAGCCACGAGATACGGCAGCCCGACGGGGACCTGCTCGACATGATGGCCACCATAGGCAGCCAGATTGGGCAATTCATCGAGCGTAAGAAGGCCGAGGACGCGTTGCGCCGCGCCCAGGCGGAGTTGGCCCACGTCACACGAGTTGCAGCGCTGGGAGAAATGAGTGCCTCGATCGCCCATGAAATCAATCAGCCGCTCGCCGCAGTGGTCAACAACGCCACGGCTTGCTTGCACTGGCTCGCGGCTCGGAACCTGGAGGAAGCTCGGCAGTCCGCCGAGTTTGTCATCGCAGACGGCCAGCGGGCTGGTGAAATCATCGGCCGGATTCGCGCCCTCGCAAAGAAAGGTCCATCGCGGAACGGCTGGGTCGACGTCAACGAAACCATCCGTGAAGTCACAGCCTTGGCGCGCAGCGAAGTGCACGGCCATCGCGTCTCACTACGGACACGGCTGGAGGACGAGCTACCCCTCGTTCTGGGCGATCGAATTCAACTCCAGCAAGTGATTCTCAATCTGATGATGAACGCCATCGAAGCGATGAGTGGAATCAGCGATACTCCGCGAGAGTTGCTGATCAGTTCTGTCAAAGATGATTCGCGAGGTGTGCTGGTCGCAGTACAAGATTCGGGCCCCGGGCTACATCCGGGTAGTCTCGACCGTCTCTTCCACGCCTTCTACACAACCAAGCCTCAAGGTATGGGCATGGGGCTGGCGATTAGCCGCTCGATTGTGGAGGCCCACGGCGGGCGGCTCTGGGCGACAGCGAACGTGCCGCACGGTGCTGTCTTTCAGTTCACGCTGCCGAGTGGCGACGAGCGGGTGGCATGACCGATCGCATCTCATTCAAGAGCCGCTCGATCTCGTTCAACATGGGCATCATTCTTTCCGCGCGTGGAGCGTCCGCCGTCTCGCGTACTTGAACACGAGGTACGCGATCAGCACCGCAGCGATAACCATGGTAAGTGGCATCACGAGGCGGGCGGCCCGGGTCGCCATAAGACCAATGACTTCCGAGTAGACGTAGCCCAGGGTGATCCAGGCTCCGGCCCAGAGCAACGCGCCGGCCGCAGCGTAGAACAAGAATCGATCGGGGCGGATGCGGACCACGCCAGCGAGTCCAGCGGCGAGCGGGTTCAGACCCGGCAGAAATTTTCCCAATACGATATACCGCATGCGATGCGTGAGGAACCGCTCCTGGGCGTCCCGGATGAAAGAGGCCGGGCCTAGGGAGAACCGACACAAGGTCTCGAGCACTCGAGCTCCAAGGGACCGGCCGAGCGCGTACCAGAGCACGTCGGCGCCGAGGGCGGCGGCCACCGCCGCGGCAACGGCCAGCGCGAGGTTCATGTGGCCGGAGCCGGACAGGGCGCCAGCTCCGAGCAGCATGGGAACGGCCGGGACTGGCACTCCGGCCTGCACGGCAAACGCCCAGGCGAAGACCACCGCCACGCGGTGCTGCATGAGGAGGTCAGGCATCGTCATCACAGCCAGCGACGTCGTCACGCTCGTTAGATGCTCATCGCGCCGCCTCGGTAGCACGGGATCGCTTCAGGATCGCATTTGCCTTCCTGTGACTAAGCCTCGACGTCGGCGGCTGGCACATCGCCCATCAGGGCAAGGGCCGAGCGTCCTAGTGTCTCGAGCGGGCTTTCATCGCTTCGCGAACTTCCGTCTCGCCAGGAGCTGCCAAGAACCGCGAACGCGTCACCCCGCGCGCGGATCAACGCATCGTTCCCCTCCGCAGTATCGTCTCTAATATGGAGGGCTGATCACGATGACGAACCGGATCCCATGAACAGGCTCAGCGTCCTCCGCGGACTGACCACGAGCGTGCTTTTCGCGTTGCTCGTCACAGGCTGCAGCGCGTTGTCTCAGAGCGCATCGCCGTCGGCCGGCTCCCCGCCCCTCCACCGGGCTCTGGGCGGCGGGTACGTGCCCGGCGATACGACCTATCACGGCAGTGGGGGGCAGTGACGCCTCGAGCGGCTTCGAGACCTCGAGCCTCGCGAAGTGGTTCACCGCGGCGAGTCACTTCTGATCGGTGGGGCCCGGGATCTCGCAGACCGTATTCGATGAAGGTCTGCGGCGCGCTCAGACCGACTCCGCGCGGGCGGCCTACGACGCGGCCATGCGGCTCGCACATTCTTGCGAAAAAGTGAGGCGCGCATGCAGCGAACGAGCGCCCACGGCCGTCACAAGAGCGAGCAGGGAGACGAACGCTTCTTACGGGGAGGGCGTGGTGCTGAAGACGAGAGCTATCGTGTTGGCGTGCGCCTTCTCGTTGAGCGCCTGCGCGACGGTGCCGCTTGGCCCGAGCGTCATGGTGCTACCGGGAACGGGCAAGCCGTTCGAACAGTTCCAGCTTGACGACGTGACCTGCCGCCAGTGGGCGTCCCAGCAAACGCGAACCTCGCCGGAACAGGCGGCGGGTTCAAGCACGGCCGGGGGCGCGGCCGTTGGTACGCTCCTCGGCGCCGCGCTGGGGGCCGCCATCGGTGCCGCCACGGGCCACCCCGGCGTTGGCGCCGCGGTCGGGGCGGGCGGCGGACTGCTGACGGGCACCGCGGTGGGTGCCGCCGCCGGCCGCACAGCGAGCTACCAGGTTCAGCAGCGATACGACAACGCCTACGAGCAGTGCATGTACGCGAAGGGAAATCAGATCCCAGCGGGGGCGCTGCCGCCCCGGAGCGGGACGTCCTCGGCGACGCCTCCGCCGCCTCCGCCCCCATCGAACTGACACTGGGCAGGAATTCGGCGGACGAAAGGAGCCGCAATGGACAGAGTTCAGAAATCACGGATCCTACGGGCCACCGTCTCGGTCGCAACGTTGGCGCTGGTCGGCTCCACGCTTGCGGCGCACGGAGTGGCGGCAGAGCGGGGAGAGCACTGGCGAGGACCCGAGGTCGAACACTGGGGGCACGGTGACATCAGGCGCTTCCACGAAGGCGACCTGGGGCGGTGGCGCGGCGGCCACTGGTTTCACGGTGATCATTTCGGGCGGCTGGGCTGGTGGTGGATTGTCGACGGAGCGTGGTACTCCTACCCGGCTGCGGTCTATCCGTACCCCGACCCTTACGTCCCCCCCATGGTCGTCACGCAAGGGCCTGCATCTCAGTACTGGTACTACTGCGCGAGCGTGAACGCATACTACCCGTATGTCGCAGGGTGTCCGGAAGGCTGGAAGCAGGTCGTCCCACAACCGACGCCGCCCGGCCAGTAGGGAGGAAAGGGAGCGCGGTCATGCGGTTCGGCAAGGTGTTTCTGGGCGTCGCGGTAATCTTGAATGTCGTCGTGCCTCAGGTCGCGTCGAGCCAGATGAAGTCACCGCCGGGCGGCACGACGCCGGGGGGCGCGCTCTTCGATCGGCTCCGCGACTCGACGACGCGCCCGATGCCGCAAGTGCCGTCACCGGCAGCGCCGGCGCCCGAGGTGACGTGGGTGCCGGATCGCTTTGTTCAAGTCCCGGGGACCGACGGTCCTGTTTTGGTGCCCGGGCACTGGGAGCGCCGACTCTCCGACCATGAGGTCTACACGCCACCGCTGGTCGGTCGAACTCCGAACGGCGGCATCATCAACTTCCCCGCCGGTGCCCGACCACCTGTCAATGAAAGGCAAGCACCATGATCACGAACGCCTGATCGCAAAGGACCGCCCTGAAAACTACCCGGGCACCGGGACCCATGCCTCCGGACAGCTCGGCACCGTCGGGTAGTACGCCCCATAGCTCGGGCAGTAGTACCAGTAGGTCGGCGGCGGGGGGGCGTAGGCGTAGGCGGGTGGGTCGTAGTACGGCGCGAAGTAGAACGGGGCGCCGATGAATACCCTGGCGTGACCCCGTCGGTCGAAATCATGGCGGCCGTCGAAGCCGTGGTGCCCTTCGAATCCATGATGGCCTTCGAAGTGCCCGCCGGCGGAATGTCCAGAGAATCCATGGCCGCCGGGCCCCGCGGCGGCATAGCTGGGTGATGCGGCGGCAAGAACGATCGCGACCCCAACGAGAACGATAGATGAAAGCTTTCTCATGACGTCTCTCTCCTTCTAGCTGTTGGACGAAACCGGGTGAGCGAGCGTTCCACTGAACCTTATTGGCACCCCCCCGCGTCCCAAGGGCAGGATGGAAGGAGGTCGAGAACGATGAGACCCGATGCCTACGAAATACCCTCATGGGCGATTGCCATCCTCTTCTGGCGCAAGCTCCATGCGGTAGTGAGCAAAGGAATCCCGGGAACTCGAGGCCCGCGGCATGACCACGACCTCGCGACGGAGACCGGGGCCGGGCGACCCGGGAGATGAATCTAGGAGTCCACGCGAGGACCGCGATCGTGACAGGCTCCACCGCGGGAATCGGGCTGGCGATCGCAATGGTGCAGGGCGGGAAGGCTTTCGGCTATAGCACCATCGCGCCCGAGATGATCGAGAAGAGCTGGGTGCCCTCTTACTGCAAGGCGTAGTCGCGGGCTCAGCCAGAAGTACCCGAGAAGAGCAGGGCGTTCCCGTCCGATTGCCCGAACCCGGCGGCGTACCACCCGGTCGGCCCGCGCTCCGATCTGGTCCGGCGACTCCCCTCCCGGGCAGCCGTCGCGGAACAGCCGCCAGTCGGGGCGCTCGGCGCGGATGTCGGCGCTGGTGCGACCTTCATACGCGCCGTAGTTCCATTCGAGGAGATCAGGCGCGACTTCCGCCGCGGAGCCGAAGCCAGCCCAGCTCGCACGTGCGCACCGCCCGCTGCAAGGGGCTCGTGAGCACCGCGGCGAACGTCAATCCCTCGAGCCGCTCTGCGAGCCGGACGGCCTCGGCTTCGCCCTGCGCGGTCAGCGGCAGGTCGGTCACTCCCGTGTGCTGGCGAGAGATGGTCCAGGCGGTCCCACCGTGCCTCGCCAGGTAGACGACCGGAAGCGCGTCGCTCATGAGCGATGAGGTCACCGTCGCTACTTCTGGACGCTCAAGCTGAGGCCCGCGACCGCCAGCTTGAGGCTGGCCCCCTGAGTCGTGGTCGTCAACTCGATGACGACCCCGTTCTGATTTCTCATCGCGATCGCCTCGGCGCCGCCGGCGATCGTGGCGCCCGCCACTGCCGCCGCGTAGTTTCCGTCAAAGTCCGCGAGGTTCTTCAAGTTGTAAACCTTCCCGTTCGCTGTCGCACGGGTGATGCCCACCTCTCCTACCGAGAGTCCCTCAACCGTGACGGGATAACTGTTTCCCTGAAACGAGAGCATCCCCTTGCCCCAGCTGAACCCGATGCCGGCCGCCACCGACCCCTGGGACAGGGTTAGAGTCGCGTCGGGCGTGGCCTGGGCCAGGGCCTGCCCGGCCAGAATCGACAGGAGACTTCCGACCGCTACCAGTCCAATCACTACGCGCCGCATGAGAGGCCTCCTCTGGTGTGTTGTTCAGGTAGGCATGCACAGCCTCCAAGAGCCTCTCGATCTCGTTCAGCATGGGCATTATTTTTTCGCTGCGTCTGGCGTCTGTCGGCATTTTCTTGGCCTTGAGGCTCTCTTCCACGTCGGCGAGCGTTCTCTTGATCTTGAGCACCTGGTCCATGAGCTGCTCATCGGACACCTCGGCGTATACGACCGAGCTCGACAGGACTGGAGCCACGGCGGGAGTGCCGACGAGCGTCACGACGGCCAGCAAAACACCTGAGAAAATGCGTGTCATGGAATCCCTGGTATGACGTTACGAGCGAGAGGCGCCCGCGACCGTCGTGGCAATTCCCCTCGTCGCAAGGAGGAGGGTACGGTTTGGTCGCTCACGCCTGGGAAAAACGCGAGCAGCTCTGCTTCACCTGATCTCTTGAGTCGAGCACGCTAGCTCCGCAGGAATGCCAGCAGGTCGGCGTTGACCTGTTCCTGATGCGTGGCCGTAAGCCCGTGGGGGGCGCCCGGATAGACCCGGATCTTTGCGCCCTTGATGAGTCTGGCCGATTTCTCTGCGTGATTCTTGACCGGGACGATCTGGTCGTCGTCGCCGTGCATCACGAGGGTTGGGATATCGAACGTCTTGAGGTCTTCGGTGAGGTCGGTTTCTGAGAACGCCTTGATGCTTTCATAGGCGTTCTTGAGACCGCACTGCATGCTCCAGAGCCAGAACTGATCCAGCACGCCTTGGGAAACTCTGACGCCCGGCTTGTTGGCGCCGTAGAACGGTCCGGCCAGATCCTTGTAGAATTGCGAGCGGTCTTTGGCCACGCCCGAACGAAGGCCGTCGAACACTTCTATGGGCAGGCCTTCGGGATTGGCGGCGGTCCTCAGCATGAGCGGCGGAATGGCCGCGATGAGGACGGCCTTGGCGACCCGCTTCGTCCCGTGGCGGCCAATATAGCGCGCGACCTCCCCGCCTCCGGTGGAGTGGCCCACCAGCGCGGCGTCCTTGAGATCGAGAGCCTCGATGACGGCCGCAAGATCGTCGGCATAGCCGTTCATGTCGTTCCCGGACGAGGCCTGGCTGGACCGGCCATGACCACGCCGGTCGTGTGCAACCACGCGGAAGCCGTTCTGCGCGAGGAAAAGCATTTGGCCGTCCCAAGCGTCTGAGCTCAGCGGCCAGCCGTGCGAGAACGTTACGACCGGGCCTTTGCCCCAGTCTTTGTAGTAGATCGTCGTACCATCCTTCACGGTAATCGCGCCCATGTGAGCTCCTCCTGAATCGTGTTGGCATCTTCTCTCGAAAGCTGGCTCGCCGCGGCTCCTTGATCGATCGCATTGTGGAGTATCGCTTCTCACACTAGGTTTGACGACTGTCAGCACGTCCGGGTTGCGGATGATCCGCTCCGGCCGCGAACCGGCGGCGGAATCAGCTAACCCCTCGTCTCTTCAGTGGTTACGGGGACGACACACCTTTCGCGAGCATCCCCCCGAGGATGACCTCGACTTCCGGACAAGCGCTGCACCCCGGGCAAAGCGAGAATTGCATGGTCTTGCTGAATTCTCACTTCATCCGTGTCGACGCACGGCGCGTTCGCCTCAGAAGAGAAATCCCGGCTCGGAGGTATCAACATGATCGATCGACGCACGTTCTCGACCATGGTTATCGCTGGTGTTGCAACCTCGCTTGTCGGCCGTTCAAGCAGGGCTGAGGCTCAACCCGCGGTCAGTGCCCGCAATGTCGTCCTGGTCCATGGCGCATATGCGGACGGTTCCTGTTGGTCCGAAGTCATTGGACGTCTTCAGCTTGTCGGCCTGAAGGCGACTGCAGTGCAGAACCCGCTGACCTCGCTTGCGGACGACGTCGCGGCCACACGCCGCATCCTTGCGTTGCAGGACGGGCCGACGGTGCTCGTAGGCCACTCCTGGGCAGGAACCGTTATCAGCGAGGCCGGGGTTGATCCCACAATCTCCGCCCTTGTCTACGTCGCTGCTCGCGCGCCTGACGCCGACGAGGACTATGCGGCACTGGCTGCCAAATTTCCCACGCCACCGGCAAATGCCGGCCTCGTCAAGGCGGGCGGCTTCGCCCAACTGAGCGAGGAGGCCTTCCTCAAGGACTTCGCCGGCGGCGTCGATCCGGCCAAGGCGCGTGTGCTCTACGCGGTTCAGGGGCGGATCGCCGACACGCTGTTCGCCTCGAGGACGACCGCAGCAGCGTGGAAACTCAAGCCTTCTTCGTATGCCGTATCGAAGCAAGATAGAACCACGTCTCCTGAGTTGCAGCGTTTCCTTGCAAACCGTATGCATGCGAAGACGATCGAGGTCGACGCCAGTCACTTGTCTCTGATCACGCACCCGCAGGAGATCACTGATCTCATCGTGAACGCCGCCGGCCGTAGCGGCTGAGCGGGAGGTCCCGCCCAGATCAGGGATTGATCAAGGTGTGAACGACGACGCTCAACCAGAACGACGAGGCCGTTCAGGTCATCATCGCGAATCTCGTGGTACCGCGCCGCCCCATGCAGGGCGGCAAGGAAGCTGAAGTGACTGAGCTTGTCGAACCTCAGGCGCCCGGACGACCGAGAGGCGCGCCCGCCTTGAGCGCCTCGGCCTCGTCGCGACGGTTGAGCTTGACCAGAAGTTCCGCGACCTCGTTGACCAGTCGAACCGTCCGTGGATCCTCCGTCCCGAGCGACGTCAGGTAGATGGAGAGCGCACGCTGGTAGAGGTTCTTGGCTCGAGCATATTGACCCTGACTCGCCACCACCTCCGCCGAGGAAGCGAGAGCGGTGCCCAGATGGATGTCCGAAGGGCCGAAGGCCTCCTGCATGAGGAACGCCAGCCGCGCGTACAGAACCTCGGCCCGGTCGAACTTGCCGAGCGCGCGGTAGACGTCTGCAAGATTGGCCAGCGGCCCGACCAGTCGCAGATCCTCCGGCCCGAGAGCACGCTCGAAGAGAGGGAGAGCTTGCTGGTAGAGCAGCTCGGCCTCCTCGTAGGCGCCGCGGTCGGAGGCCTCCTGGGCCCTCAGCGCGAGCTGGAGCCCGCTCTGCCCATCGTTGAACCGGCTCCGTTGAGCGGCTTCTTCGCCCGATCCAGTGTCGCTCACGAACTGGCCGGGCGGCGTTGGCGTGAAGGCGGGGGCGGCCGGTGCGAAGCCGCCAAGCACAACCAGAAAGGCGAGCAGACTCGCAACGCGGACCAGCACGCGATCGCTCAATCGGGTGGATTCTGTTCGTCCGATCATGGTCCGATTCCTCCGCTCGTTCTTGGTTCTATCCCGTAGCCTTAAGAGGTCGGGCGAGCGGGAAAGGGATTCACAAAGAATCGTCGGCGGTCCTGATTCGATGTGACAAGCCTGATTTCAGTGGGCCTTCTTCGACACGCGAGCTATCAAGTCATCAATTCTCGAGAGGAATAGCTTCAGGATCGGAGACGTATTCGTCTTGCTGTAGCCGACAACCAGATCAATCGTGGGTGCATCCCCCCGCAAGGGGCGGCTGATCACGGATCTGGGAAGCAGATTCTGTGCGTAGGCAGGTAGCAGCGCGACGCCGCGCGTTGATGCGACCAAGGAGACCGCCATTGCCAGATGGTCCACTTCGTGATCCGGTTTGATGTCAACACCGGACCGCCTCAGGTAATCGTCGATGACCACCCGCAATACTGGAGCCGTATTCGACACGCTGATGAATGTCTCGCCCGTGATGTCTTGTGGATTGATCGCCTCATGCGAAGCGAGGCGGTGATCGCTTGGTAACACGACCACGAGCGGTTCCTTGGTTAGGAGCTTGAACACCAGATCGGTTGTCTGCGCTTCTGGTCGGAGGAAAGCGACGTCGAGCTTGCCCCTCACGAGAGCACCCGCGAGCTCCGGGGAATACTGGCTGGTGATGGTGATCTCTAAATTGGGGAGTTCGTCTCGAAGGAGGCGGATAGCTTCAGGGAGCCAATCTATCTCGTGTCCGGTCAGGAAGCCCAGCGCGAACGACGGCTTGGCGGGCTGAGCGGCGCGCCGGGCCGCGTCGCCGGCAGCATCGACCTGAGCCAGCGCCAGTCGTGCATGGTCGAGAAAGACCCGACCCGCGGCGGTCAGCTCGATGCCGCGAGCACTGCGAATGATCAGTTGAGCGCCGACCTCGTACTCAAGGTCCCGGATCTGGCGACTGAGTGACGGCTGCGCCGTGTGCAGCCTCCGCTCAGCAGCCACGGTAAGACTACCTTCCTCGGCGACGGCGACGAAATAGCGAAGATGTCGTAGCTCCATAACGTGTCCCATGCCCCCGAGGTATGGCACCAGCCTACAAAGTATATGAGGGTCGCGCTACCAGAACCTGGCTCCAGCATCTGAAGGCGTGCGAACGTCTTCATCCGGCGGCCCTCAGGGCCAGCCAAATAGGAAGGAGCGGCGATATGGGCACTCCAGTTGTCTTGATCACCGGCGCGCTAACCGGAATCGGGCGTGCGGCGGCGCTTGCCTTCGCGCGGGAAGGCCACCGAATCGTTGTCGCTGGTCGCCACGAGACCGCCGGCCAGGAACTCGCGACTGAGCTGCGCGCGCTCGGCACTGACGTCGAATTCCTACGCGCGGATGTGCGCCACGAGGACGAGGTGCGGAACTTGATCGATCGGACCGTCGCGCGCTTTGGTCGGCTGGACGCGGCCGTCAACAACGCCGGCACCGAAGGCCAGCCCGGTCCGGTGACGCAGCAGACCGCCGACACCTATGCCGCCACCTTCGACACCAATGTGCTCGGGACGCTGCTCACCATGAAGCATGAGCTGCGCGTGATGCAGGCTCAGGGGAGCGGCAGCATCGTCAACATCTCCTCGACCTATGGTCACGAAGGAGCGGCCGGCGCATCCGTCTACGCTGCCAGCAAGCATGCTGTCGAAGGGATGACGAAGTCCGCGGCGCTCGAAGCCGCGCGCTTCGGCGTGCGCGTCAACGCCGTGGCGCCCGGCCCGACCGAGACCGCAATGCTCACCCGCTTCACCGGCACCGCGGAGAGGAAGGCGGCGCTGGCCACGGGAGTGCCGCTGGGGCGCGTGGGCGAGCCGGACGAGATTGCTCGCGCCATCGTGTTCCTCGCGTCCGCCAAGGCTTCATTCGTGACTGGCCAAGTCCTTACTGCCGACGGCGGCAAGACCGCGGGCTGACACATGGCGGACCTCGCCTTCATCCCCGCGGCGGACATCCGTGAATCGTTCAGAGAAAAGCAAAGGAGAACCCCATGTCTAAGTTAAACGAGAAAGTGGCACTCATTACCGGCGGTTCGCGGGGCATTGGCGCGGCGATCGCGAAACGTCTGGCCGCGGATGGAGCGAGCGTGGCCATCACCTACGCGAAGGAGGCCAGCGCGGCTTCCGCCGTGGTCAAAGCGATTGAACGTAGTGGCGGAAAGGCTGTCGCGATCCAGGCGGACGCTGCCGACGTCGAAGCTGTCAAGGGCGCGGTCGAAAAGACCGTCGCGACCTTCGGCCGACTTGATGTGCTTGTGAACAATGCCGGCACGGCCATTCCCAAGAGCTTTGAGGAGACCACGCTGGAGGAGCTGGACCGGCTGATTGACGTCAATGTCCGCGGCACACTGGTCGCGACGCAGGCAGCGCTCAAGCACATGAAGAGTGGAGGCCGCATCATTATGATCGGCTCGTCCGTCGGCGAGCGTGTCATGGTGCCCGGCCTGGTGCCCTACTCGGCCACGAAGGGAGCCGTCAAGATGTTCGCGCAAGGGTTGTCCAGAGAGGTGGGGAGCCGGGGCATCACGGTCAACAACATCCAGCCGGGTCCGATCGACACGGATTTGAATCCCGCGAAGGGCGATTGGGCGGTGCCTCAGAAGGCCGCCACAGCGCTTGACCGCTATGGGCATGTTGATGAGGTCGCCGCGTTGGTGGCGTTCGTCGCCGGTCCGGAGTCCTCGTACATTACCGGGGCGAATCTCACCGTTGATGGCGGGACAAATGCCTGAACCAATCCACACACTCGGTCCACGGACCTGAAGAAAGCGGCATCCCCGCGGACGTGGTGGAGAGCCGACTGACGGAGTCGGCTCTCCTTTGACGGCAGGCGCCGTACTAGTCCTATCCGTTAGCTGACAGGCAATAGAAAAGACTCGGACTCGTCGTTGTAGTAGTGCCCGCTGGCGCGGACGAGCGCGTCGAATCGTACGCGGGCAGATCGAGCCCGGACGAGCGGGCTCGTGTCCATTGATGTTCATGGTGCCGACGTATATCCTCATTCCGCCACAGGGGAGGACACCAACATGACCGCAACAAAAGGCTTGGTCGTGCCCGCGGGCGGCGGGAAGCATCTCGACATGACGACGCCCGGCCGCTTCGCCGCCTTGAAGCTCCTCGGCCACGAGACCAATGAGAGCATCATGCTGTTCGAGGAAACCGTGCCCGTCGGCACCAAGAGCCTCTTCCATCTACACCGCGACAGCGACGAGGTCGCCTGGGTGCTCGTCGGCGAGATCACCTTTAAGATCGGCGACGATGTTACCGTCGGCGGGCCCGGCACCTGCGCGTTCTTCCCGCGCAACGTCCCGCATGCTTGGAAGAACACCGGCAGCGAAACCGGCCGCGTCTTGTTCCTCTACACCCCGGCCGCCGCCGGCGGCTACGTCGAGGAGCTCTTGGAGCGCCCCGCCGGCCCGATCACCGACGAGGAACGCAAGAAACTCTGCGAGCGCTACCGCTGGGAAGTCGTCGGTCCAAACCCGCTTTAAGGGGCGCGTTCTCGTTCGGAAAGGGTGGCTTCCGATAGAGCCGCGGAAGCAACCCAAGCCGGGCCGAGCGTAGACCGTCTCCCACGGTCGCCGGCCGCTCAGGGAAGCCTCGGGCGCACCTGCTCGGCGAAGGTGGTCATCTGCTCCACGAGCTCGTGGCCATCGGCGGCGAGGAATTCGAGAACCAGGTGTCCAACGCCGCAGTCGGCCAGCTCGACGATCTGATCGACCAGGGCGGCTCGCTCGCCGGCGAGCACCCGTCCGCCATGGGTCGAAGCCGGCACACTCTGGCCAGGCCGAAGGACGCGCACGTCATTACGAAGCGTGACGGTCGGGGGCTCGGTGCGGCCGCGGACCTTGGAGAGGCGTGTCAGCTCGGCCCGGCCTGCCCGCAGCTCGTCTGGTGAGCGATTGATCGGGTGCCAGGCGGCCCCGAACTGGACGGCGCGGCGGAGCGCGGCCCTGCTGTGCCCCCCGACCCAGATCGGTGGGTACGGCTTCTGCAGCGGTTTGGGCTCGAAGACGAGTCCGCTGAACTGCGTGTACTTACCAGCAAACGACGGCTCCCGACTGGTCCAAAGCTCGTGCATCGTCTCCAGATATTCATCGGTCATGGCGCCGCGCTCCGCAAAGGGTACGCCCAGCGCGACGCTCTCGGCGGCCACCCAACCCGCGCCGATCCCAAGAATGAAGCGGCCGCCACTGAGCGCGTCGAGCGACGAGATCATCTTGGCCGTAACGACCGGATTCCGGTACGGGACGATGAGGACTGTCGTCCCGAGTCGGACTCGGCTGGTCGCCCCGGCAAGGACAGCGAGCGTCACGAGCGGGTCGAATACCGTCTCGCCGAAATTGACGACGTTGGCGTGCGGCACGACAACGTGATCACTAACCCAGATGGAGTCATAGCCCAGATGCTCGGCGCGAACGGCTGTGCTGCGGATGATCTCTGGGGTCGCCAGGTGTCGGCAGTTGGGAATCCACACACCTACGTTCATCGGAGCCTCCTGACTCAGACCGGTGGCTTCGTGGCCTCGGCGGGTGTTGAGTGCCAAGCCGCCTGCCATGAGGCCGACCCTCTATCGAGGGCCACCCTCCGTCATCTTGCCGTACTTCACCATGATCTCGCCCATCGCCTTCAGCATCTCACCGTGCATCTGCATCCTCCGGAGAGATTCGGCCTGTCCGCCCATCATTCCCATCATCCCGCTCATCATGGGGCACATACCACCCTGCATGGGCATCTGTGGGCCGGGGGGCGGCGTTCCGGGTTGCGGTGCGCTCTGCTGAGCGACGGCGGCAACCGCCGTGATGACAACCGCTGCGATCAGTACGAGACCAATCACTCGCTTCATGAAGTCCTCCCATACGGAGTCGTTCCTTTAGAGCCGCTGGGTCAGTTCCTCGGCCCTCCACTGCACCAGCTCGCGGACGTGAAGGCACGGCGCGCGTCCCGCCCGTTTGATCGCAACGATCTCCTTGATCTCATCGAGCGTGAATCCGAGGCGTTGTGCTTGACGCACGAAGGCGAGCAGGTCCAACGCCTCGCTGCTGTACACCCGGTAGCCCGACTGCGTGCGCCGAGGCGCAGGCAGAATCCCGGCCGCTTCGTACAGACGCAGCGCCTTCCGGCTGGCGCCGGTGCGTTTCGCGACCTCACCGATCAGCAGGCCGTCGTGTCCCATGACTAGAGCCTAAACCTGTACCCCAGGGACAAGGTCAAGAGGCGTCGCCTCAGCCTCCGGAGCGGCTGCGTCCCGCTTCCGCCCGCAGGAAGAAGCTGCCGGCCGTGACGACACGGTCGCCGGGCTTGAGCCCCGCGAGCACCTGGATCGAATCGCCGACGACAGGACCGAGCTTCACCGGACGTTCCGTGAAACGGGTGTCGTCGCCCTCCACCGGCACGTAGACGACACTGCGGTCACCGATCGACTGCACCGCGTCGTGCGGCACGAGCGTCACGCGCTCGCCCGATCCTGTCTGGAAGGCAAGGTCGACGTACATGCCAAGGCGGAGTTCCATGCTCAGGTTCGGCACTTCGACGCGCACCTTGGCCGTCCGCGTCACTGGATCGACGCGTGGATCGATATACGC